>Ga0207777_1000385_pt1 | contig 12143 bp, 11 predicted proteins | sample LuqExpMetageno35_FD_187793 | JGI IMG/M metagenome (GOLD analysis project Ga0207777, IMG submission 187793) | Tropical forest soil microbial communities from Luquillo Experimental Forest, Puerto Rico - Sample 35 (SPAdes) | ecosystem: Environmental > Terrestrial > Soil > Tropical forest ...
GGCTGGTCCGCCCCGACCTTGCCCCCGAACGCCTACGGGAAGGGGATGGCGCGCGCCGACGCGGTCCTGGTGCAACAGGAGATGTCGGCCTTCGGAGCCCTCGGCGCACCGGCGGGTCTGGGGTTGCTGTTGGCCGCACCGACGATCGCCGCCCACGGCACCCAGGAGCAGATCGACCTCTATGTGCGCGACATCGTCACCGGCCGCAAGGCGTGGTGCCAGCTCTTCAGCGAGCCCCAGGCCGGCTCCGACCTGGCCGGGCTGCAGACCCGGGCCGTGCGGGACGGCGACGAGTGGATCGTCAACGGCCAGAAGGTCTGGACCTCCGGTGGCCAGTACGCGGACCTTGGCATGCTGCTCGCGCGCACCAACCCCGACGTTCCCAAGCACCAGGGCATTTCGTACTTTGCGTTCGACATGCTCCAGGACGGCGTCGAGGTACGCCCGCTGAAGGAGATGACGGGCCACGCGCTGTTCAACGAGGTGTTCATCACCGATGGCCGCGTCGCCGACGCCGCGCTGATCGGCGGCGTCGACAAGGGCTGGGCGGCCGCCAACACGACTCTGGCCAACGAGCGCGCCGGCCTCGGGTCCGGTGGTGGCAACGCCGCCGGCGGTGGCCTCGCCCAGCCCGGCACCGTGATGGGCATGCTCCCCAAGCGCGTCGGCGACCTCGTCGCGCCGAAGGACGGCCGGGCCCGCACGCCCGGTGGAGCCCTCGGCGCCATGCGGGGCGGGGCCACCATGCTCATCAGCCTGGCCAAGACGCGGGGCGTCAACACCGACGCCGGCATCCGCCAGGACCTCGCCCGGCTGTACACCCTGGGCGAGCTCGGCCGCTTCAACGGTCTCCGTGTCAAGGCGGTCAAGGAACGCGGCGGCGACATCCCGGGCATGCCCAACGTGGCCAAGCTCTCCATGAGCCAGATCGTGCGCCTCTCCCGGGACCTCGGCCTGCGGATCGTCGGTCCGGCCGGGACGCTCCACGCGTACGACGCTGACGGCAAGGCGTCCTTGCAGCAGGCCGCGGGCGACCCCTTCGCCGGCGGCGTGACCGAGATGGCGCTCTTCGCACAGGCGCCCCCGATCTACGGCGGTACCGACCAGGTCCAGCGCAACATCATCGGTGAGCGTGTCCTCGGACTGCCCAAAGAGCCCAACAACGACCGGGTGACCCCCTTCGCCGAGCTGCCCAAGAACGCGTAGCGGCCCGACGCCCTGGGGACGCCGCCGACATGAGCCGGGTGGATCGCACGTTGCGCGGCACCGCCGCGATCGTGGGCGTCGCGGACGACGTCTCCCCGACGGGCGAGCTGTCCCGGACGGGGCGCGACCTCGAGGTGGCGATGGTCCTCGAGGCGCTCGAGGACGCCGGGCTCACGCTGGCGGATGTCGACGGCGTGTGCCATGCCGAGTCGGCAGCCGGCCTCGCGGAGTACCTCGGCGTGCACCCCACCTTCACCGAATCGACGATGACCGGGGGCTCGAGCTACGAGGTCCATCTCGAGCACGCCGCCGCCGCCATCGCCGCCGGTATGTGTGAGGTGGTGGTGAGCGTCTACGCGGCCACACCCCGGAGCGACCGCCGCCAGAACCGGCCGCGCGTCCGCCGCATGCCGGGCGGACCCAACCCGATGGCGGAGTGGGAGATGCCCTACGGCCTTCGCATGCCGATGGGCCCGTACGCGCTGGCGGCGGCCCGCCATATGCACGAGTTCGGCACCACGTCCGAGCAGCTGGCCCACATTGCGGTGACGACGCGACAATGGGCGGCGCTGAACCCGCGGGCGCGCTATCGGGACCCCATCACGGTCGAGGACGTCCTGGCCTCGCCACTCCAGGTGAGCCCGCTGCACCTCCTCGACTGCTGCCTGGTGACCGACGGTGCGGGCGCCTTCGTGATGACGAGTGCGGCGCGGGCCCGTTCGCTGCGGAAGCCGCCCGTCTACGTGCTCGGCGCCGCCACCGCCACCGACCACATGATGATCAGCCAGATGCCAGACCTCACCACCACCCCGGGCGTCGTCTCGGGCGTTCGGGCGTTCGCCATGGCCGGGGTCACCCCGGCGGACGTCGACGTGCTGATGGGCTACGACAGCTTCACCATCACGGCGCTCCTCCATCTGGAGGACCTCGGGTTCTGCCAGAAGGGCGAGGGCGGCCCCTTCGTCGCCGAGGCCGCACTCGGGCCCGGCGGAGGACCGCTGGCCATGAACACCAACGGCGGGGGGCTGTCCTTCACCCACCCCGGCATGTACGGGATGTTCCTCCTCACCGAGGCGACGAGGCAGTTGCGGGGCGAGGCAAACCGCCGGCAGGTGGACGGGGCCACGGTCGCGGTGGCGCACGGATCGGGCATGGTGCTCTCCGTGATGTCCACCGCCGTCCTCGGCACCGAGGCCGTGCTATGAGCGCGCCGTCGACGCCGCGTCGCTTCGAGCCGCCTGTCGGGGCGGAGAGCGCCCCGTTCTGGGACGCCACCCGTGCGGGCACGTTGCTGCTGCAGTGGTGCACCGCCTGCGACCGGGCCGTGTTCTACCCCCGCTCCTTCTGTCCGCACTGCGGCGCCGGCCCTGCCGTGCTTGGGTGGCGCCTGGCGAGCGGGCGGGCCACCGTGTACGCCGCGGTCGTCGAGACCCGGCCCGAGGCGAGCGGGGCCGCGTTCTCGGGCGGCGAGCCCTACTGTGTAGCTCTCGTCGACCTGGACGAGGGGGTGCGCATGATGACCAACATCGTCGGATGCCCGCCGGCGGACGTGCGAAGTGGCCTGGCGGTCGAGGTGAGCTGGGAGCCGCTCAGCGATGGCCGCCGGCTGCCGCTGTTCCGACCCACCGGCGGAACGGTGGAAGGGTGAGCGTCCCGGCCGGACGACGGGAGGCGGCGGCCCAGGGCATGCTCCACGCGTGGTGGGCCGAGCGCATCCCCGACCGGCTCGCCCTCGTCACCCCCCGAGGCGACCGGACCTACGCGGACCTGAACGCCGACATCAACCGGCTGGCCCGAGCGCTGCGGGAACGGGGACTGCAGGCCGGCGATGCGATCGCGCTGATGTGCACCAACGGCCCGGAGTTCATCGAGGTGCTCTATGCCTCCATGCGGATCGGGCTGCGGTTCACACCGATCAACTGGCACCTGACGGGTGAGGAGGCGGCCTACATCGTCGAGAACTGCGAGGCCAAGGCGTTCGTCTGCTCGGCCGACCTCGGCGACAAGGTGAAGCTGGCCGCCGAGGCCGGCGGCCCGCGCCTCGTGAAATTCGACGTCGGCGGGTACCTGCCCGACTTCGAGGTCTACAACTGGGCCGTCGCCCAGGAGGAGGGGTCGAACATCGACGACCCGGTCCTCGGCACCCAGATGCTCTACACCTCGGGCACCACGGGACGGCCCAAGGGTGTCCACCGCGAGGGTGCCGCGCCGAGCGCACTGGCCGCCGTCAACTTCTGCGGGTACGACGAGGACTACGAGACGAGCGTCGACGCCCACCTCCTCACCGGGCCGCTCTACCACGCGGCGCCGCTGGCCTTCTCCGTGGCGGTGCCGTACGCCTACGGCGTCCCGCTCGTCCTCATGGATCACTGGGACCCGATCGAGATGCTGCGGCTGATCGAGCGCCACGGCGTCACGCACACGCACATGGTGCCGACCATGTTCCACCGCCTGCTCGCCCTCACCACCGAAGACCGCGAGCGCTACGACCTGTCGTCGCTGCGTTTCGTGATCCACGGCGCTGCGCCGTGCCCGGTGCCGGTCAAGCAGCGGATGATCGAGTGGCTCGGACCGGTCATCGTCGAGTACTACGCGGCCACCGAGGGACTGGGGACGCTGATCGACTCCGAGACCTGGCTGAAGCACCCGGGCTCGGTCGGGCGGCCGATGGTGCCCGGGCTCGTCAAAGTGGGCGACGACGACGGAAGGGAACTGCCGGCCGGCGAGGTCGGCCTCGTCTTCTTGCAGGGGCCCGCCGCCACCCGCTTCGACTACTTCCACGACAACGAGAAGACCGCCGGCGCGTTCCGCGGGGACTACTTCACGCTGGGCGACATGGGCTACGTGGACGAAGAGGGGTACCTCTTCCTGACCGATCGCACCGCCAACCTCATCATCTCCGGCGGGGTGAACGTGTACCCGGCCGAAGTCGACGCCGTCCTGCTTGAGCACCCGTCCGTCGGTGACGTCGCCACCATCGGCGTGCCCGACGAGGAGTGGGGCGAAGTCGTCAAGGCGGTGGTGCAGCCGGTGGCGGGCGTCGAAGGGAGCGACGAGCTGGAGGCCGAGCTGATCGAGTTCTGCCGGGACCGCCTGGCGCACTACAAATGCCCCCGCAGCGTGGACTTCGTCGAGGAGCTCCCCCGCGAGGACACCGGCAAGATCTTCAAGCGGAAGCTGCGGGACCAGTACCGTGCAGCGTCGAATGCGAGTGACGAGTGACCAAAGGAGCTGAACGTGGGAATCTGTGACGGACGGGTCGTCGTCGTCACCGGCGCGGGCCGGGGCATCGGGCGCGAGCACGCGCTGGAGTTCGCCCGACAGGGCGCCAAGCTGGTCGTGAACGACCTGGGCGGCGAGATGGACGGGACCGGCTCGTCGACGGGGCCGGCCGGCGAGGTCGTCGACGAGATCCGGGGCATGGGCGGCGAGGCCGTGGCCAACGGGGACGACGTCTCGGACTACGACGGTGCTGGCCGCCTCATTCAGGGCGCCGTGGACAGCTTCGGGACGATCGACGTGCTGGTCAACAACGCCGGCATCCTGCGCGACCGCATGCTGGTCAACATGACCATCGAGGAGTGGGACGCCGTCATCAAGGTGCACCTGCGCGGCACCTTCGCACCGACGCGCCACGCCGTGGAGTACTGGCGGAACCGGACGAAGGCCGGCGAGACCAACGACGCCCGCGTCATCAACACGACGTCCCCGTCGGGCATCTACGGCAACGTGGGCCAGACCAACTACGGCGCGGCCAAGGCCGGCATCGCAGCCTTCACGGTGATCGCGGCGCAGGAGCTGGGCCGCTACGGCGTCACCGTCAATGCGATCGCGCCGGCCGCGCTGACCCGGATGACGGAGAACCTCGGCATGGGTGAGGCCTCGGCGAGGCGCAAGCCCGAGGAGTTCGACTCGCTCGACCCCGGCAACATCGCGCCGCTCGTGGTGTGGCTCGGCAGCCCCGAGTCGAGCGAGATCACCGGACGCGTCTTCAACGTGATGGGCGGCAACATCAGCGTGGCCGAGGGCTGGGTCGCCGGTCCGGGACAGGACAAGCACGATCGTTGGGACCCGGCGGAGCTCGGCGAGGTAGTGCCCGACCTGGTGGCCAAGGCGGCACCCAACGCCAACATGTCGGGCCGCCGGGGGTAGCGTCGGGCCCATGACCACCGACGTGACCCCTCAGTCGCCGAGTCGCGCCGAGATGGACGAGGCGGTCCAGGTCATCCACGACCACGCGGAGCGCCTGTTCCTCTGGGACTACGAGCGCGACCGGGGCCAGCTGGTCACGCTCTACAACAAGGCGATGAGCTCGCAGTGGAACAGCGTGAAGGACCTCGACTGGTCCACGGAGGTCGACCCCGAGAAGCTCGTCGCCGAGCAGCAGAGCCCCGTGCTCGCCATGGCGCGGGTGGCCGGCACGCTACCGGGCTCGCCCATGGCGAAATGGACGGAGAAGGAGTACTCGCAACTCGGCATCGAGTTCTTCAAGGCAAACCTGTCCCAGTTCATGCACGGCGAACAGGGCGCCATGATGACGGCGGCGAAGATCGTCGAGACGGTCCCGTGGATCGACGCCAAGTACTACGCGTCGACGCAGACGATGGACGAGGCGCGCCACACCGAGGTGTTCGCCAAGTACTTGCGGACCAAGCTGGGCGAGGCCTACCCGATGAGCCCGTTCCTCAAGGCGCAGATCTGGTCTCTGCTCGAGGACTCGCGTTGGGACATCGCCTACCTGGGCATGCAGATCGTGATCGAGTCGCTGGCGCTCGCCGCGTTCGGCGACATGCTGCGGCGCACGAACGAGCCGCTGCTGACGAAGCTGTTGCGCTACGTGATGTCCGACGAAGCGCGCCACGTCGCCTTCGGCGTCCTCACCCTGTCGGAGTACTACGGAGACCTGAGCGCCGCCGAACTGCGCGAGCGCCAGGAGTTCCTCGTCGACGCCACCCTCAACCAACGGGCGCGGGCCACCACGCCCGAGGTGTGGGAGCGCCTCGGGACCACGGGTGAGGCCGTGCTGCCCTTCTTGCTCCAGGCGGCCGAGCAGACCAAGACGAACCTGATGGGCGGCTTCGCCCGCGGCTTCTTCGCCAAGCTCGTCCCGAACGTGCGCAAGCTCGGCCTCCTCGACGCGAACGACGGCTGGCTGCGCGAGAAGTGGGGCGAGAAGGGGCTGCTCGAGTTCGAGTTCGCCGACGACACCGGTTCTGACTACGAGACCTACGACGCCGTGGCACAGGACCGGGCCGCCACGGCGACGCAGAACGGCGCCGTCACGGACTGATCCGCCGGGAGTGCGTCAGCCGGCTCCGCGCTCGCGCTCGTCGACCGCCACCGTGTGACCCCCGAGGTCGTGCAGGCACCGGTTCTGTCCGTCCCAGAGCGGCCACGCGTAGTCGAGGAGCAGGCCGACCCCGAACCCGACGAACACCAATGCAATCCAGGTCCCCCAGCGGAACCACGCCTGCTTGGGGCCGGCGACCGAATACGTCATCTCGCCGCTGCGCCGGTACAGGCGGATGTGCATGGCCCGCATGCCCGGGGTCTGGCCGCGGCGCGCGATGCACCACACCGGGTAGGCGATCAGCGCGCCGAGCATGGCGACGAACCAGAGGAGGACCAGCGCTGTCGCCGTGGCGCCGAGCGGTGCATTGTCGTTCTGCGGCGCGGTTGCGCCGACGGCCACAAAGAGTGCGAACGGGATCGTTCCGGCGATGACGAGGTCGATGAGCAGGCCCGCGGCGCGGCGCCCCCACCCTGCCGGGGGTGGTTCCCACGGTGCCGCCTTCCTGGGCCACGTCGGAGCGGGCGCTCTCCAGGTGTTCCCGCCCACCGTCGGCCACGCCCTGCCCCAGGTGGGCGCCGTCGCGGGGCCCTGAGGGGCGGCGCCCGTCGACAGGCTCTCCACCCCCCGTTCATCCATGCCGGAACTTTACGCAGCGCCTCGGCGACGGGCGGAGATCCGGGGGTCGGTCGAAGGGCGTGAGCCCTGGCCGCGCTGCTCAGCGGTCGGGCCTGAGGCGGGCCAGGGTCGTGTCCATGGCCTCGCTGTAGTGCACACCGCCCTGGTCGACCCCGACGCTCTCCTTCTCGCGCACGATCAGCCCGGTGCTCGGGACGACCCAGAAATCGGTCGGGTTCGTGCCTCGGAGGGCGCCGCCCCGGTAGACCAAGGTGACCCGGGTGTGCATCGTCTGCACACGCCGCCCTCCCACCGAGATCGTGACGGGCCCGAGCGCCCTTCCCCGCAGCGCCACCCGTTCGGCGGGGTCGCTCAGCGAGCAGGTCGCCTGCCACTGCTGCCCCGGGTGGACACCCGGCGGGATGACGTACGCCGTGGAGGGACAGACGACCTTCGACGTCGTCGACGTCCCCGCGATGGACTCGGACGTCACCACGCTCGTCTCGGTGAGCGAGCCCGCCGGGCCCGCGCACAGCGAGGTCGTCTCGGTGTGCTGCGTGATGGGGACCCAGCTGACGAGCGCACACTCATCGTCGGTGACGACCATCTCGGAGGAGTCCGGGAAGCTGCGCTGCACGCCCATCAGGCTCAGTCCCTCGCCGCCGCGGGTGCGGTAGGTGTACACCCCGGGCGCGGGCATCCGGCTCCGCAGACTGGTGAGCATCTTCTCCGCCTGCTCGCGCCGGTAGATCCGCAGCGCCTCGCGCAGGCCGACGGGGGACGAGACCGTCCGGAAGACGAGGGCCCACGCCGTCCCGCCCGCGCAGCTCAGGATCACGAAGGCCAGCACGATGATGGACAGCCAGCGATGCTGCTGGACCCAATGCCAGACCACCACGGCGCTCAGCCTACCCAACGCGCGCTGGGCGCGATCGTCCTCGTCAGCCTGCGTCCGGCACCCAGTTGCCGTGGAAGCCCGCCGGCACACGTTGTGGCAGCTCGACCACGGCCTGGGGCTCGCCCGTGATGTCGTCGGCGTTCAGGATGTGCAGCGCGGAGCGATCGGTGTCCGCCGAGTAGACGAGCACCAGCACCCAGCCGTCCGCCTCCCCGGCGGCGACGGCGCGGGGTACGAAGACCGCCTCCCCCATCGAGGTACCGGCGCCGAAGGAGCGCGCCGTGCTCGTGCCGGCCTCGAGGTCGTGGAAGAGCAGCGCAGTTTCGGTGGCGAAGTGTTCCTCGTCCCGCGCGAGCGCCGGCGCGTAGCCGTAGCGGTGCGGCAGCCCGACGCGGCGTTCGTCGACGCGCGGGAACTCTTGGCCGCGGTCGTCGAGACGCTCTTCCTTGACCGCGCCGCCGTGCGCGTCGACGTGCCAGCGATCCAGTGTCGGCACTCCCTCGGCGGGCCCGAGCAGGTGCGTGCGGAACATGGAGGAGTGGCGCACCACGTCGAGCACGATGCCGTCGCCACCCGGGTCGTCGTAGGCGTTCATCGGATGGAACACGTAGCACGGCTCGACGTCGTGCCAGACGACGTCGGTCGAGTCGCCGTCACGTGGCAGGAGGCCCACGCGCGCGTGGTAGCCCTCCTGCCACCGGTACGGGAATCCCGAGCTCTCGGCCAACGCCTCCATGCTGAAGGTCACCGGCAGGTCGAGGAGGACGATCCATCGTTGCGTGATGGCCGTATCGTGCACGCTGACGGGGCCGCCCATGGTGACCCGACGCGCGGAGCGCACCCGGGCCGACCGGTCGATCACGGAGACCTCCACCTCGTCGCCCCAACCGAAGTAGTACGACACCGCATACAGCTCGCCGGTCAGCGGGTCGCGCTTGGGGTGCGCCGTGTAGCCCCCCTCGAGCGTCCCGTCGAAATCGCAGCGACCGACCGTCTCGAGCTCGTCGTCGAGCTCGTACGGCCGGGTCCCGGCCTCAACGATCGCGAAGGTCCGCCCGGCGTGCCCGATGACGTTGGTATTGGGGCCGAAGTCCAAGAAGTGCTCGGTGGCGCCCGGGCGAGGTTCTTCCCCGAGCTTCCGCGCCACCTCGTCCGAGCGCACCCATCGGTTGCGGTACCACTCGGCGCGCCCGTCGCGCAAACGGATGCCGTGCACCATGCCGTCGCCGGAGAACCAGTGATAGGTGGACGGCTCTTGCGGCGAAGCCGGGTTGGGTCCGTTCCGCAGATAACGGCCGCAGAGCACGTCGGGAACGTGACCGCGGACGCGCAGATCGGTCTCCGTCACTTCCTCCAGCACAGGCGCAAAATTGCCCTGCAAGTAGGGGTTGGCGGCGGTGGTCACCTTCGACTCCCCTCTCTCATGAAAACGGCCCGGCCAGCATAGGTACGAACGGCCGTGTGAACAACGAGTGACCTTGTCGCCCGGTTGACCGAAAAAGCGGTTGCGGCTCTCCCGCGCGCGCTAACGTCTTGCCCCGAGGGCACCACCACGTTGTTTGGAAATCCCTCTGGCTCGAATGAGCCACCGGCCATGGCCCCCCGAACACGGGCCAAATCTGGCCAGGAGAGGAGTGGATTTTCAATGGCAACTGGTTCCGTGAAGTGGTTTAACGGTGAGAAGGGTTTCGGCTTCATCACCCAGGACGGTGGCGGCCCCGACGTATTCGTGCACTACAGCGCGATTTCAGGTACGGGCTACCGCAATCTCGAAGAAGGACAGAAGGTCGAGTTCGAGACAAACCAGGGCCCCAAGGGGCTGCAGGCAGCGAACGTGCGCGCCATTTAGCGCATCACGTCTCGCCGGAAACTCACACAGAACCCCGCCTCCACCGGGAGGCGGGGTTCTGTCGTCCCGGGCGGTTTACCAGTACGGCCGGCGCTGCTTCGAGGTGACCTCGAGGACCGCCGCCGCGTACTCGGGACGGCACACGGTCAGGTCGGGCAGCCATGCGTCGGGGTCCCCGTAGCGCAAGGGCTCGCCGTCGAGCCGGCTGGCGTGGAGTCCACTCGCGGTCGCCACGGCGACGGGCGCGCACGAATCCCACTCGTACTGGCCGCCGGCGTGCACGTAGACGTCCGCCGCCCCGAGGACGACGGCGGCGATCTTGGCGCCGGCGGAGCCCATCGGGATCATGACGCCGCCGATGGCCTCGGTCACGTCGTAGGCCACGTCCGGGGGCCGGCTCCGCGACACGACGACCCGGGGCGCCTCCCCCGACTGGAACGGGGGCAGGACGGGAGGGTCCGCCGTGGCGAGCACCAAGTCCAGAGCCGGCAGCGCCACCGCCCCCACCACGGCAACGCCGCCCACCGCCATCGCGACGTGCACGGCCCAGTCGCTCCGCTCCAATTGGCGAAACTCGCGGGTGCCGTCCAGCGGGTCGACGATCCAGAGACGTCCTTCGCCGGCAACGTGCTCGAGCCCCTCCTCGGAACGGACATCGTCGCCGGGATAGAGCCGGTTCAGCTCGCCGACGAGGAACTGGTGCGACAGCCGGTCGCCGGCGACGCCGATGTCCCGCAGCTCCGGTGGTGCGGATCGCAGCTTCATGAGCGCCTGGCCCGCCGCCCGGGCCAATGCGGCCGCGTCGCGATGCTCACCCGCCAGGTCTTCGGACATGGGTGTGTGTTCTAGACCAAACGCCGGTCCGTAGCCCATCTGGTCAGCTCGTGCCTCGTGGAGAGCTGCAGCTTGCGCAGGACCGACGAGACGTGCGACTCCACCGTCTTGGCCGAGATGGTGAGGTCACGCGCCACTTCCTTGTAGGTGTACCCACGCGCGATCAGGCGCAGCACTTCGCGCTCGCGGGGTGAGAGCTGGTCGAGCTCGGGGTCGGATCCCGTCGCCGGCGCGCCACCTTGCGCGAAGGCGTCGAGGACGAAACCGGCAAGGCGGGGCGAGAAGACGGCGTCGCCCGCGCCGACTCGGTAGACGGCCTGGAGCAGCTCGGGACCCGAGATCGTCTTGGTGACGTAGCCGCGCGCACCCGCCCGGATCACCTCGATCACGTCCTCGGGCGCGTCCGAGACCGACAACGCCAAGAACTGCACCTCGGGATGGTGCGGCAGCACGCCACGCAGCACGGCGTGGCCGCCTCCCCCGGGCAGGTGCACGTCGAGGAGGACGACGTCGGGCAGACGCTCGTTGATCAGCTCGATGGCGGCATCAGCCTCGTCCGCCTCGCCGACGACCTCCACCGCGTCACCGAGCTCGGCCTTGACGCCGGCGCGGAAGACCGCGTGGTCCTCGACCAGGAAGATGCGCGGACGACGGGTCAGCGTCGAGCCGGGCGGCGCCGGCGCCATCAGCGGACCCGCTCCCGGCGCGGCATGGACAACTGGACCTCGGCCCCTTCGCCGGGCGCCGAGCGGATGACGGCGGAGCCCCCGTGCCGCTCGACGCGTGCTTTGATCGACTGGGCGATCCCCTGGCGTCCGTCGGGGACAGCATCAGGATCGAAGCCGCGGCCCCGGTCGCGCACGTAGAGCATCACCTGGTCCGGCTCGACTTCGGCGTACAGCGAGACCTGGTCGACGCCGGCCCACTTGGCTGCGTTCACCGTTGCCTCCTTGGCGGCGTCGAGGAGCGCACGGAGTGTGTCGCTCAGGTCGCAGTCGCCGACGAGGACCACCTGCACGGTGATGCCGTGGTCCGCCTCGACATGGCGTTGCAGCAGGTCGATTCCCTCGCTCAGGGTCGTGGCCTCGTCTCCGATTGCCCCGGGGGGCCGGCCCTCGAAGAGCCACGACCGCAGCTCGCGCTCCTGCGCACGGGCCAGCCTCACCACGTTCTGCGGGTCGTCCGCCGAACGCTGGATGAGGGCAAGTGTCTGGAGCACCGAGTCGTGGACGTGCGCCGCCATCTGCGTGCGCTCCTCGGCCCGCACCCTGGCCTGGCGCTCCACGATGAGGTCACGGATCAGGCTCAGCCACCATGGGCCGAAGATGATCACGCTGGCGGCCACAACGAGCGCCGCGCCGCCGACCGGTCGCAACGCGGTGACCGTCGTGTGCCCCTTCACCAGCAGGTAGATCCCCAAGCCAAGGACGGCGACGCCGACGGCGACG
>Ga0207777_1000390_pt1 | contig 12056 bp, 11 predicted proteins | sample LuqExpMetageno35_FD_187793 | JGI IMG/M metagenome (GOLD analysis project Ga0207777, IMG submission 187793) | Tropical forest soil microbial communities from Luquillo Experimental Forest, Puerto Rico - Sample 35 (SPAdes) | ecosystem: Environmental > Terrestrial > Soil > Tropical forest ...
CCGCTCCGCGCGGCGCCGTCCGGCGCGCCGCCGCGGACGCCACTACCCTGCGCGGTCGTGACCCCCGCCGCCGACGCCGCGCACGAGCTGAACTTCCCCGACGGGTTCACGTGGGGTGTCGCGACGGCGGCGCACCAGATCGAGGGCGGCAACGTCAACAACGACTGGTGGGCGTGGGAGCACGACCCGACCTCGGGCACGCTCGAGCCGAGCGGCGACGCCTGCGACTCGTTCCACCGCTGGCGCGAGGACATCGGGCTCGTGGCCGACATGGGGTTGTCGGCCTACCGCTTCTCGCTCGAATGGAGCCGCATCGAGCCGGCCGAGGGGGAGTTCTCGGTGGCCGCGCTCGAGCACTACCGGCGCATGTGCGCGGCCTGTCACGGGCACGGCATCACCCCGGTCGTCACCTTCCACCACTTCACGACGCCGTTGTGGCTGGCGCGGCGGGGCGGCTGGGAGTCACCCGACGCCCCCGAGTGCTTCGCCCGCTTCGTGACGCGCGCCACCGCCTACCTGGGGGATCTCGTCGGGTGGGCCTGCACCATCAACGAGCCCAACGTGGTCTCGGTGATGGGGTACTTCCAGGGCCAGTACCCGCCGGGGGTGAAAGAAGACTTCGCCCGCTACGGCGCGGTGAACGAGGCCATGGTGCGCGCCCACCGGCTCGCGGTCGAGGCGCTCCGCGCCGGGCCGGGCGACTTCCCGGTCGGCCTCACCGTGTCGATGGCCGAGATCGTCGCGGACGAGGGCGGCGATGCTCTGCGCGACGCCGCCGAGGAGATGCTCGAGAACGTCTTCCTGCGCGCGACGGAGGGCGACGACTTCGTCGGGGTGCAGTGCTACACGCGCATGCACTTCGGGTCCGACGGCCTCGCACCGAACGACCCGTCGGTGCGCCTCACCCAGATGGGGGACGAGTACTGGCCCCAGGCGGTCGAGCACACCGTCCGGCGCGCCGCCGCCGTGAGCGGCCGCCCCGTCGTGGTCACCGAGAACGGCATCGCCACGGCGGACGACTCGGAGCGGATCGCTTTCGTGACCGAGGCGCTGCACAGCGCCCACCGCTGCGTGGCCGAGGGGATCGACCTGCGCGGCTACTTCGTGTGGAGTCTGCTCGACAACTTCGAGTGGCACCTCGGCTACGGGCCCAAGTTCGGGCTGGTGGCCGTGGCCCCGGGCACTTTCGAACGGCGACCCAAGCCGAGCGCGCACTGGTTCGGCGAAGTAGCGCGCGCCAACCGCGTGGTCACAGCGGGCTCCTAGCGCGCTGACAGGGGGGCAAAGGGCGACCGGACTAGGGTGGTCGACGTGCCGCAGTCGTCACCGGGGGCCGCCCGCGATGGCGGGCCCGTGCCTGACCACGGCGGGCACCATCCGCACCACCCACCGCTCTCCCACATCTGGTCCTCGGACCAACCGCTGGTGGCCCGGGTGCGCCAGATCATGGCGCACCCCTCGAGCCTGAAGCTCTTCAAGTACGCCGGCGTCTCGGTGATCTCGACCCTGGTGTCGCAGGTCACCCTGTTCCTCACCTTCGGCGTGTTCCGGGTGATGTCCGAGGTCCCGGCGAACATCCTGGCCAACGTCGTGGCCACCGTCCCGTCCTACTACCTGAACCGCAAGTGGGTGTGGGGCAAGAGCGGCCGCTCGCACTTCTGGCGCGAGGTAGCACCCTTCTGGATCTTGTCCTTCGTCGGTCTCGCCTTCTCGAGCCTCGCCGTCTACGCCGCCGGCGTCTTCGCCCGCCACCACGGCCTGGGGCACGGCGCCACCACCCTCCTGGTGAACGCGGCCAACCTGGTCTCCTTCGGGATCCTGTGGTTCGTCAAGTTCCTCATCTACAACAAGCTCTTCCACATCGACCCGGTCGAGTACGACGAGCACCACGGCGAGCACGAGAGCCAGGCCGAGGCCGTGGCGGCCGACTAGCGCGAACGGCCGGAGCGCCGGCGCGGCCGCTCAGTCGCGGAAGTTGGTGAACTGCAGCGGGATGCCGAAGTCCTCGGCCTTGCACTTGGCGATGACCTCTTGGAGGTCGTCTCGCTTCTTGCCGCTGACGCGGAGCTGGTCGCCCTGGGTCTGCGACGACACCCCCTTGAGGCCGAGGTCCTTGATGAACTTGTTCAGCCGCTTGGCATGGTCCGCCGAGATGCCGGCCCGGATGGCGACGTGCTGGCGCGCCGTGCCCTTCTGGGCCTCCTCGATCTTCCCGGCATCGAAGGCCTTGAGCGAGACCTGGCGCTTGACGAGCTTCTCGTGCAGCACCTGATGCAAGGCGCGGAGACGGTCCTCGGTGGACGAGCGCAGCACGAGCTCGTTCTCGCCCAACTCAATGGTGGAGTCCGTGTTCTTGAAGTCGAAGCGGGTCGCGGCCTCCCGGTTGGCCTGGTCGACCGCGTTGCGCACCTCTTGCATGTCGACCTCGGAGACGATGTCAAACGTGGGCATACGAGCAGCGTACCGGGGGCACCCGGTCCCCAGCGGTGGCCGTCGCGGCTAATCTCGCCGGCTGCGGGTCGGTGTCCGAGTGGCCAAAGGAAGCAGGCTGTAAACCTGCCGGTGTACACCTACGGAGGTTCGAATCCTTCCCGGCCCACGCAACACTCCAGGTCCCGAACGGGTCCGGTTTCGAGCCTTGCCTGGCCTCCGGCGGCCGTTACAATGCTGTTTCAGATCGATTGCGGGTACCTGCTCCCCGTGGGCCCAATTCTCTCCCCCGGGTTGTAGCCCGGACACGACAAGCGAGACCGACCAGCCAGTGGACGACAGCGCGCAGTCACCGTCACCGCGAGTCCTCGAGCGGGTCGACGCGCGTCTGGGGCGCCTCTCCATGCGCGCCGACGCGTTGCGCCTGCGCCTGCGCCTGCCCGGCGGCGGCCTGACCAAGCGGATGGCGGCGGCGTCGGCCGACACCAGCGACTGGACCTTCCTGCGCCGGCCCGCGGTGCTCGGCTTCGTGGCGGTCCTCTCCATCTGCCTCGGCGCCTCGCTGCCGAGCTCGCCGTTCAAGCTCGAGATGGGCGGCACGTGGTTCTTCGGGGAGGCCACCTGGCCGACGACCACCTGGATGCTCGCCGGCGTCGTCGCGGTCTACGGCGGGATGGTGCTCTTCGTGCGCGTCTGGTTCGGCCTGTACCAGACCCTGCGGGCGCGCCCGGGCGTGCCCATCCGCTCGCTCGCCTACATGCTCGCCCTGTGGTTGCTCCCGTTGCTGGCGGTGGCCCCGCTCTTCAGCCGCGACGTCTTCTCGTACGCGGCGCAGGGCGAGATGATGAGCCACCACATCAACCCGTACAACTACGGGCCGGGCACCATCGGCTCGGGCCCCTTCACCTCGGGCGTCGACCCGTTGTGGGCGAACACGCCGGCGCCCTACGGCCCGCTCTTCCTCATGCTGGCCGGCTGGTCCGCCTCGCTCAGCTTCCACCACGCGCTCGTCACCGTCTTGTTGCTGCGGCTGCAGTCCGTCGCCGGCCTCGCGCTCATCGCCTACTGCATCCCGAAGCTGGCCCGCGCCTACGGCCACGAACCCGGCCCGGCCTTCGTGCTCGCCGTGCTCAACCCGCTCACGCTCCTCGCACTCGTCGGGGGCGCGCACAACGACGCCATCATGGTCGGGCTGCTGCTGGCCGGCGTCACCGCGGCCACGTACCGGCGCCCGGTGTGGGGCATCGTGCTCTGCGCGTTGGCCGCCTCCATCAAGGTCCCCGCCGCCATGGGCATCGTCTACGTCGCCTGGGACTGGGCCGGTCCCGGCGCCGACTTCGGCCGGCGCGTCCGCCACCTCCTGCGCGCCGGCGCCATCACCGTCGCCGTGATGGGCTCGCTGTCCCTGATCTCGGGCCTCGGGTGGGGCTGGCTGGCCAACCTCGGCACGCCGGGCACGGTGCGCTCGTGGATGGCGCCCGCCACCGGGGCGGGCCTCCTCATCAGTGGCACCGCGCACGTCGTCGGGATCGGCGCCAGCCTGCCGGGCGTGCTGACCTTCACCCGGGCCGCCGGCCTGCTGGCGGCGGCGGTCATCGCCGTCTACTGCTTGCGCCACCGCGAGCGCATGGGCACGCTCACCGCGCTCGGCGTCACCATGATGGCCTTCGTGCTCCTCGGCCCGGTCGTGCAGCCCTGGTACCTGACCTGGGGGATCATCATCATGGCGCCGGTCGTGACGGGCTGGCTGCGCTACTTCATCCTGGGCCTCTCGGCCGTCGTGCCCTTCATCGGCCTGACCGGCGGGGCGTCGCTGCTCAACCAGCTGGTGCACACCGACCCGGTCACGATGGTCCTGGCGGTGATGGTGCTGTGGGCCGTGCTGATCGTGCCGCTGGGCAACTGGACGACCTCGTGGCGGAGCGGGACCTCCCGCCTTGCCGGAGACCTGGACGGACCGCGTCCCCAGGGCGCCGCGCTCGAGTCCTCCTGAGCCGCCGCCTCAGAGGAGGCGCTGGAGCTCCACCACGTCGAGCCACTGGCGGTGCTTGCGTCCCACCTCGCGCTCGACGCCGACCAGCTCGAAGCCGGCGGCCTCGTGCAGGCCGATGGACACCTCGTTGTGGCCGGCGATGCGGGCGATGACGGAGTGGAACCCGTGGGCTGAGGCCAGCCGCAGCAGCTCGGCTAGCAGCGCCCGCCCGACTCCCCTGCCCCGCTGGGCGCGATCAACGTAGACCGAGTTCTCGGCCGTGGCCGAGTAGCCCGATCGCTCCCGGAAGGCCGAGAGGGAGCCGAAGCCCAGCACCAGCTCGCCGTTGGCGCCGACCGGTCCGGCCACGCCGGGTCCGGGGTCCTGGGTCGCCACCAGGGCCGGGTGCACGCCGCGGTGCTCGAGGATCCAGGCCTCCTGCTCGGCCCGGGTGCGCGGGATCATGTCGAAGGTGTTGGTCGTCTCCAAGACCTCGACGTTGTAGATGGCCAGGATCGCGTCGGCGTCGGCGAGCTCGGCCAACCGGATCCGCATCGCCCGATGGTACTGTTGACGTGCGAAAACCGGGGCAGCGCAGGCATTGGGCGCCCGGGGCTGGCTATCATCTACTGCTCGCGGAACCAGCCGCGGCGCCCCCTTAGCTCAGTCGGCAGAGCACAGCCATGGTAAGGCTGGTGTCGTCGGTTCGATTCCGACAGGGGGCTCGCCCATGGCGGCGTAGCTCAGTTGGTCAGAGCACACGGCTCATAATCGTGTTGTCGCGGGTTCGAGTCCCGCCGCCGCTACCAGGCTCCGGGGCGGTTCCCGGGGCAGCGACCAGGAAGGATTCGACATGCCGAAGAACGAGAAGCGGGTCCAGGTCACGTTGGCCTGCGAGGTGTGCAAGCGGCGCAACTACATCACGACGAAGAACAAGCTCAACGACCGCGAGCGGATCGAGATGAAGAAGTACTGCCGCTGGGACCGCCAGCACACCCTCCACAAGGAGACCCGCTGAGCCAGGCCGATCGGGCCGGTGCTACTCTGAAGGGCTGATCCCCAGGTCAGGGGGGAAGAACCACCTGCCCGAGGGCAACCGACGGCACCCCACCGAGGGCAGTAGCTCAACTGGAAGAGCACCGGTCTCCAAAACCGGCGGTTGGGGGTTCGAGTCCCTCCTGCCCTGCCCCGGACGTCAGTCCCAGAAACGAAGTTGTGAGGCGAGACCGTGAACCGCGAGACCAAGCGCATGATGCAGCGCCAAGGGCAGATGGAGGCCGATGGGTCCCCGTCGACCAAGCGCGCGCCCGCTGGCACCGCGACACGCACGCCGCGCCAGACCAAGGGTGGCGCTCCGGTCCGCCGCCGTGCCACGCCGGTGCAGTTCGTCCGCGAGGTGCGCGACGAGATGCGCCAGGTCGCATGGCCCTCGCGCGCGGAGCTCATCAACTACACGTCGGTCGTCTTCACCACCCTCGTCATCATGATCGCCCTCATCTTCGCGTTGAACCTCGCCTTCGGGAAGCTGATCACGCTTCTCTTCACCAAGTAGGGCCGCCATGAGCGACATGACGCATTCAGAAGCAGAAGAGCAGCTCGCGGTCGCGGGCGACCAGGAGGACGCCGAGGAAGCCCGCACCGCCGAGCGCGACGAGTCCGAGGCACCGGCAGAGGAGCAGGCGATGCACGCGGCGACGACCGGGGACGTGATCGAAGAGGTCGCCGCGGAGGACGAGGCCATCGTGGAGGCGGCCGAGGACGAAGTCGTCGAGGAGGTCGAAGAAGACGTGGCGGAGGCACTGGCCGAGGTCGCGGCCGAGGAGCTCGCGGAAGAGATCGTCGAGGAGATCGTGGAGGAGGCTGCGCTCGAGACGCTCGACGAGGTGGTCGCCGAAGAGCTCGCCGCCGAGGAGGCCGAGGACGCGGCGGTCGCAGCGGAGCCGACACCCGCGGCCGAGACCGCGCTGGTGCTCGACGCGACCGAGGACGGGGCCGACGTCGAGCTCGGTGGCTGGGGCGAGGACGAGGAGGACGAAGAGCCCGTCCCCGTCGAGAGCCCCTACGACCGGCCCGGCCGCTGGTACGTCGTGCACACCTACTCGGGCTATGAGAACAAGGTGCGTTCGAACCTCGGCAACGTGGTCGCGTCGCGCGGCATCGAGGACCGCGTCTTCGAGGTCGTCATCCCGATGGAGGACGTCGTCGAGTTCAAGGGCGGCAAGAAGGTCACGGTGCAGAAGAAGGTCTTCCCTGGCTACCTGTTGGTGCGCTGCGACCTCGACGACGACACCTGGGGCGCCATCCGCAACACGCCAGGCGTCACGGGCTTCGTCGGCCCGGGCACCAAGCCGACGCCGCTGTCGCGGCGCGAGGTCGAGAACATCCTGCAGGTGAAGGTCGAGGGCGCCGAGGCTCCGACCAAGCGCAGCCGCCCCCGCCTCGAGTACGAGGTCGACGAGACGGTGCGGGTCAAGGAGGGCCCCTTCGCCGATTTCTCGGGCCAGATTGCGGAGATCAACGAGGACCAGCTCAAGCTCAAGGTGCTCGTCAACATCTTCGGCCGGGAGACGCCGGTCGAGCTCGAATTCAGCCAGGTCGCCAAGCTCTAGGCCCGGCGCGGACACGAACGAGGAACGAGGAGAACAGCAATGCCACCGAAGAAGAAGGTGCTCGCCGTGGTCAAGATCCAGCTCGAGGCGGGCTCGGCCACGCCGGCGCCGCCGGTCGGCACCGCGCTCGGCCCGCACGGTGTGCAGACCATGGAGTTCTGCAAGCAGTACAACCAGGCCACCGAGAACATGCGCGGGCAGGTGGTGCCGGTCGAGATCACCATCTACGAGGACCGCAGCTTCACCTTCATCCTCAAGACCTCGCCCACCCCGGTCCTGTTGCGCCAGGCGGCCGGGCTGGACAAGGGCGCGCAGACGGCGGGACGCGAGCAGGTCGGCACCGTCACCGACGCCCAGCTGGCCGATATCGCCACCACGAAGCTCAAGGACCTCAACACCAACGACCTCGAGGCGGCCAAGAAGCAGGTGGCCGGCACGGCGCGCTCGATGGGGATCAAGGTCGCCGGCTAAGGCCACCGACGACGAAGGCACGGAGGAGAGATCGATGCCGCAGCACGGCAAGAAGTACAAGGAGAGTCTGAGTAAGGTCGACCGCGAGACGCTCTACGGCATCGCCGAGGCGGTGGACCTGGTCAAGTCGCTGGCCAGTGCCAAGTTCGACGAGACGGTCGAGCTCGCGGTCCGGCTCGGCGTCGACCCGCGCAAGGCGGACCAGATCGTCCGGGGCACCCTCTCGTTGCCAGAGGGCACGGGCCGCACGAACCGGGTGGCCGTCTTCGCCGCCGGTGACGCGGCGGCCGAGGCGCGTGCCGCCGGGGCGGACGTCGTCGGCGCCGACGATCTGGTGGCGCAGATCAACGGGGGCTTTCTCGACTTCGACGTGGCGATCGCCACGCCCGACCTCATGGGCCAGGTCGGATCGCTCGGCCGGGTGCTCGGCCCGCGGGGCCTCATGCCCAACCCCAAGACCGGCACGGTGACCACCGACGTCGGCAAGGCGGTGACCGAGTTCAAGGGCGGGCGCGTCGAGTACCGCACCGACAAGGTCGGCAACGTGCACATCCGCGTGGGCAAGGCCTCCTTCGAGCGTGACCGGCTGGTCAAGAACATCCGCGCCGTGATCGACGAACTCCAGCGGGCCAAGCCGGCCGCGGCCAAGGGGCGCTACTTCCTCTCGGTTACGGTGTCGTCGACCATGGGCCCGGGCGTCCACATCGACCCCCTCAAGGCCCGCTTCGCCGAGGAGGAGCTCGCCGTCCCGGCCTGAGCCGCACCCGGTCGGACGGCCCGGGGACCGCCGACTACGCTCTCCCGAACAGCTCACCGCCGCGGCGGAAGAGCACTGAATCCGTACGCCAGAGACCTCCGGTGCACCTTCGGGTGCGGAAGCGGCCAGCACGGCCCGCCTGACGAGGCGACATCTCGCAACCGGCCCCGCCGGCCTGCGCCGTCGCACACCGGGGACCACTGGCCTAGTCCCGGTGGAGGACACCGATGGCAACGCAGAACGCAGCACGGGCCCACAAGGTCGAGGTGGTCGGCGAGGTCAAGACGCGCATGTCCGCGGCCACGGCCTCCATCGTCAGCGAGTACCGCGGCCTGACCGTGGCCGAGCTGGCCGACCTCCGCCAGGCGCTGGCCACGGCGGGCGGCGACTACAAGATCTTCAAGAACACCCTCGTGCGCCGGGCCATCGACGGCAGCGACTACCAACCGCTCTCGGAGTACCTGAGCGGCCCCAGCGCGCTGACCTTCGTTCAGGGCGACATCAGCGCGGTGGCCAAGGCGCTGCGCGACTTCTCGCGGACCAACCCGCACCTCGTGATCAAGGGCGGGCTGGCCGACGGCTCGCTCCTCTCGTCGTCGGACCTCGCCGCCCTGGCGGACCTGCCGCCCCGCGAGGTGCTCCTGGCCCGGCTGGCGGGCGCGCTGGCGGCGCCGATGCAGCAGATGGCCGGTTTGCTCCAGGCGCTCCCGCGCAACCTCGCCTACGGCCTGCAGGCGCTGATCGACCAGAAGGGCGGCGTCAACGAGTCAGCCGCGGCCCCGTCGGAGGCGCCCGAGGCGGCAGCGGCCGAGGGGCCAGCGGCCGAGGAGGCACCGACGGAGGCCGCCGCGGAGTCGGGAGCCGGGGCCGAGGCGGCGGCCACCCCCGAGGAGGCACCCGCGGCGGAGGCCGAGGCCGACGAGGCCCCCGCGGCGACGGCGGAGGAGCCGGCGGCCGAGTAAGGGCGCCACTTCCACCACATCGAGACACACGAGACCGAACACCCACAAGATCGAAGGAAAGAAAGGAAGGCCACGGAGATGGCAACCCTGACCAAGGAAGAGATCCTCGACGGGATCGCCGAGCTGTCGGTGATTCAGCTGAGCGAGCTGCTGAAGGACTTCGAGGAGCGCTTCGGCGTGACCGCGGCAGCCCCGGTAGCAGTGGCGGCGGCGGCGGCACCGGCTGCCGGCGGCGGCGAGGCGGCGGGCGCCGAGGAGGAGAAGTCGGAGTTCGACGTCGTCCTCACCGACGCGGGCGACAAGAAGATCCAGGTCATCAAGGAGGTGCGGGCCCTCACCAGCCTGGGCCTCAAAGAGGCCAAGGACCTGGTCGAGGCCGCCCCCAAGCCGGTGCTCGAGAAGGTCAACAAGGAGGACGCAGACAAGGCGAAGGCCGCCCTCGAGGGGGCCGGCGCCAGCGTCGAAGTCAAGTAAGCCCAGGTCCGGGCGGGTGGGCGCCGTGCCCGCCCGGCGCCCGGGCCAGCATCCTTGACGACGGGGGTCGGCGACCGCATACTGTCTCGGACCCCGGGCGCAGCCCGCTTGGGCGAGCGCGCCAAAAGGGGTTGTAATCACGCACGCCCGTCGATAAGATGCTGGGTTGCCGTGCGTCCCCGTGTGCTCGAGTCCGTAATTCCGCGGTCTCGGCGCGCGCCCAGGCAGACCTGACCCGTCCGTCGACCTTCTTTCTGTAGCCCTGTCCGCAGTTCCCTCGTCCCCGCAGTACCGCCCCCGCCCGCCGCTTTCCACCTGGGAGGAGTTGACCGTTGTCCTCACGGTCCCGTAGCCCCGAACGCGTCTCGTTCGCGAACATCACCGAAGCACTGCCCCTGCCGGACCTGATCGCCATCCAGCGCGACTCGTTCCAGTGGTTCCTCGACAAGGGCCTCGCCGAGGCCTTCAGCGACATCAGCCCCATCGAGGACTTCACCGGTCAGTTGAGCCTCGAGCTCGAGTTCGACCCGACCGACGCCGACCTGCGCCCGCCGCCGAAGTTCTCGGTGGAGGAGTGCAAGGAGAAGGACATGACGTACGCGGCGCCCGTCTTCGTGCGGGCCCGCTTCCTCAACGCGACCACGGGCGAGATCAAGGAACAGACGGTCTTCATGGGGGACTTCCCGATGATGACCGACCGCGGCACCTTCATCGTCAACGGCACCGAGCGCGTGGTCGTCTCGCAGCTGGTGCGCTCGCCCGGCGTCATCTTCCAGCCCGGCCGCGACGCCAAGACCGTCTTCACCGGGACCATCCATCCGTACCGGGGTGAGTGGATCGAGCTCGACATCGAGGCCAAGCCGGGCAAGGACGTCACCGCGGGCTGCCGCGTCGCCCGCAAGCGCCGGCTCTCCCTGTTCGTGCTGCTGCGCGCCCTCGGCTACGGCGACGAGGCCTTCCTCGACCGCTTCGTGCGCCACTTCGACTTCCTCGAGGGCCAATGGGAGAAGGAGCGCAACCTGGCGCCCTCCCGGGAGGAGGCCCTGCTCGAGATCTACAAGCGCGCCCGTCCCGGCGAGCCGCTGTCGGCCGAGAACGCCCGCGTCTATTTCGAGAACGCCTTCTTCAACCCGAAGCGCTACGACCTGACTCGGGTCGGCCGCTACAAGCTCAACCGCAAGCTCGGCCCGGAGATCGACCGCCTGTCGGACCTCTTCGGGATTGAGATCGAGAAGCCGGCCCCGGGCCAGTCCGTGCTGAGCCCCTCGGAGATCCTGGCCTCGGCCACCTACATGCTCCACCTCGCCCTGCACATGGCCGACGGCGAATCGACCTACCGCATCGACGACCAGGACCACTTCGCCAACCGGCGCATCCGCTCGGTCGGCGAGCTGATCCAGAACCAGGTGCGCGTGGGGCTGAGCCGGATGGAGCGGGTCGTGCGCGAGCGCATGACCACCCAGGACGTCGAGGCCATCACGCCGCAGACGCTGATCAACATCCGCCCCGTGGTCGCCGCGGTGAAGGAGTTCTTCGGCACCTCGCAGCTCTCGCAGTTCATGGACCAGAACAACCCCCTCTCGGGGCTGGCCCACAAGCGCCGCCTCTCGGCCCTGGGGCCGGGCGGTCTCTCGCGTGAGCGCGCCGGCTTCGAGGTGCGTGACGTGCACACGTCGCACTACGGCCGCATGTGCCCGATCGAGACGCCCGAGGGCCCGAACATCGGCCTCATCGGCGCTCTGGCCACCTACGCCCGGGTGAACGAGTACGGCTTCATCGAGACGCCGTATCGGACCGTCCGCGACGGCAAGGTGACCGACGAGGTGAGCTACCTGGCCGCGGACGAGGAGGAGGAGCACGTCATCGCGCAGGCCAACGCGTCGACCGACGCCGACGGTCGCCTGACCGAGGACCGCGTGCTGGTGCGGCGCGGCCCCCAAGGGACGGGCGTGCGTGTGGGTGCCGTCGGCGGCTCCTACGGCACGACCTCGGAGATCGACTTCGTGCCGCCGTCCGAGGTGGACCTCATGGACGTCTCGCCGAAGCAGATCGTCTCGGTCTCGACCGCGCTGATCCCCTTCGTCGAGCACGACGACGCCAACCGGGCCCTCATGGGCGCCAACATGCAGAAGCAGGCCGTGCCGCTGGTGGTGCCCGAGGCGCCCTACATCGGCACGGGCGTCGAGGGCCGGGCGGCCCGTGACGCCGGCGACGTGATCGTGGCCGAGGGCAACGGCTCCGTCACCGAGATCAGCGGCGACTCCATCACCGTCGAGTACGCCTCGGGACAGAAGGACCGCTACGGCACCGCGCTCGGTCGCAAGGTGTACCGGCTCTCCAAGTTCCGCCGTTCCAACCAAAACACCTGCATCAACCAGAAG
>Ga0207777_1000391_pt1 | contig 12005 bp, 10 predicted proteins | sample LuqExpMetageno35_FD_187793 | JGI IMG/M metagenome (GOLD analysis project Ga0207777, IMG submission 187793) | Tropical forest soil microbial communities from Luquillo Experimental Forest, Puerto Rico - Sample 35 (SPAdes) | ecosystem: Environmental > Terrestrial > Soil > Tropical forest ...
GCTCCGTTATTTGGACGGCGGTGGCGCAGGCTGCCTGAATGCCGAAGACGCTCCGAAGGACATGCGCAAGCATTATCACCACGCGACGTTCTATGGCTTTGTGCTCTGCTTCGCCGCGACCTGCGTGGGGACCCTGTATCATTATTTGCTTGGCCGAGAGGCACCTTATCCCTGGTACGATCTGCCGGTCGTGCTCGGCAGCCTAGGCGGCATCGGACTTATCGTCGGTCCGATCGGTCTGCTGATCGCGAAAGCGAGACGGGCCAAAATCCTCACCGAAGAACGTCAGCTCGGCATGGACGTGGGCTTCACAGTCATGCTGCTTTTGACGGCACTTACCGGTCTGCTGCTGCTCATCCTGCGTCAGACCTCGGGCATGAACGCGCTGCTCGCGCTGCATCTCGGCGTCGTGTTCGCGCTGTTCGTCACCCTGCCCTACGGAAAGTTCGTGCACGGCATTTATCGGTTCGCCGCGCTGGTCCGGTACGCGCAGGAGCAGCGTGCCGGCGGCGCGCCGGGACTCGGATTGGAGTAGTCGCGATGCTGACCGTCGCCACTGAGAGTATGCGGGTGCCGGCCAAGCAGGAGCCGCGCGCGGAAAAGCACTAAGGCGACTTACCTCCGATGGCGCGCCGTCCCGCGAATGCGGCGCCGGTCGCCTGTTCGACGCGGATTGCCTCGTTCCATTTCGCCATACGCTCGGAGCGCGCGAACGACCCTACTTTGAGCTGATCGGCCTGCCAGCCAACCGCGAGATGCACGATGGTGACATCCTCGGTCTCGCCCGAGCGCGCCGAGATGATCGTCTTCCAGCCTGCCTCTTTTGCTGCATCGAAAGCGGCTTTCGTTTCCGTCAGCGTGCCGGCCTGGTTGGGCTTAATGAGAGCCGCGTTGCAAGCCTCGCCCGCTGCGGCGGCGCGTACGCGCTCGGCGTTCGTCACCAAATAATCATCGCCGATCACCTGTACGCAATCGCCCATCGCGCGCGTGAACATTTGCATGCCGGCGTCATCGTCTTCAGCGACCGGGTCCTCGACAGAAACGATCGGATAGCGCCCGCACCACTGCGAAAGGCGCGCGACGAAGCCTTGAGTGTCGAGATCCTCGTTGTCGGCAGCGAGCCGGTAGCGGCCGGCGCTGCCGAATTGCGAGGCGGCGACGTCGATCGCAATTCCGACATCCTCGCCCGGACGAAAGTTTGCTCGCTCGATCGTCTGCACCATGCGTTCGAGCGCCTCCTCGTTGGAACCAAATTCCGGCCACCAGCCGCCCTCGTCCGCGACGCCGCGCAGCCGCCCGAGTTCCGTCATCAGCGCGCCGCCGGCACGATAGACCTCGGCGACGATCTCGTTCGCCTCCATGAACGAACGCGCGGCGAGCGGCACGATCAAGAAATCCTGCAGGTCGATGCGCCGCCCCGCATGCGCGCCGCCGCCGAACAACTGCACCATCGGCATCGGCAGCTGCACGTCCGCGCCGCCCGCGAGATGGCGCCACAGCGGCACGCGTGCAGAGGCAGCAGCCGCGTGCGCCGCCGCCATCGAGACGGCGATGGTCGCATTGCCGCCGAGCCTCGATTTCTGCGGCGTGCCGTCGAGCGCGATCAGCGTTTCGTCGATGAGAAATTGATCGTCGGCGGGCATACCGATAAGCGCGGGGCGGATCACGTCGCAAATGGCGGCAAGCGCCTTGCCCACATCGAGCCCGCCGAATCTGTCGCCGCCGTCCCGCAATTCGAGCGCTTCCCGACTGCCGCGCGACGCACCGGCCGGCGCGATCGCCCGGCCCACGCTGCCGTCGTCGAGCGCAATCTCCGCCTCGACCGTCGGCCGCCCCCGCGAATCCCAGACGCGGCGTGCAAGAATGTCCTTGATCGTGCCGGTCATCGTTCGCCCTTTCGCAATTCCATGCGCCACGCCTCGGCGAGCGCAGGCAGCGTGCTCACTGGCTCGCGCAGCAGCGCGCCCGCGACGCTGCGCACGCGGTCTTTGTCGCGCTCCGTGGTGACATATTCGACCGGCGACTTTCCGTCGACGCGGGCGAGAAACAAACCGGGCAGCAGGGCGCTCGTGCGCGCCTCGAATATGTCCGGCCCCTCCCAATCGACGCCGGCGAGGTACGCATCGACGAAGGCGACGAATGCCGACAGAAAGGCATCCTGCGCCCGCGGCACCCACAAACACTTGAGCAGCAGATGGTTGAGGCAAAACGCGACATCGAACGCAGGATCGCCCCACCAAGCGCATTCCGCATCGAGAAACACAGGCCCGCGCGAGCCGACCAGAATGTTCTTCGGACTGACATCGCCGTGCACGAGCGTCAATTTCGTCGTCGCCGTGACGCGCTCGAGATGCCGCAAACGCTCGGCCAGCTCCGGATGCGCATTCGCCGTGGCCAGCAGATAGGGCTCGAGGCGAATGGCGTGAAAGATCGCGTCGGAGGCGAAGCGCGCGGACAGGTCGGGCATCTTCGCCGTCTCGCTGTGAATGCGCGCCAGACGCCGACCGACTTCCGCAGCGACATTGACGGAGACGGTCGCATCGCGCAGTTGCGCCTTCCAGTTCGGAAACGCCTCCTCCGGCAGGTACTCCATGGCGAACACGCCGGCCTGCGCGTCGGCAGCCAATACCTTCGGCACAGCGTCGGGAAGGAACGCGCAGACCACCTCGAACCACGCCGCCTCGTTCGCATTCCGCTCGACCGGCGCGAACCAGTTTGCCGCGACCCGTAACTTCGGCAACGCGCGCTTGACGCAGAAACGCGCCTCGCCCGCGTGCACCAGCCAGATGTCAGACGACACGCCGCCGGTCAGCCTGCGCAACGCAAGCGGCGCATCGCGCGGCACGAGCGCGGAACACGCGATGAAATCCGTGATCGCACGGTCGACCTCCTGCGGCGCTGGTTCAAGCATTGCGGCCAAGTTCCGAATTGCTTCCCGTTCCGGAATACCCGAATATCCGCGCCGTTCCCATGGATTATCTCGTGCAGGCCGCACCCATGACCATGACTTTCGAAGCGGCCATTGCCGCGCGCACGCAGGCGATGCTCGACGCCTGCACGCGCTGCGGCAAATGCGTCGAGGCCTGTCCGATGACCGGCCCGGCGGGCGTCGGCGCCTCGCCCACGGAAGTGATCTCCGGCGTACTCGCCATTGTGCGTACCGGCGACGGCCCGGCGGCGTCGAAAGCCTGGGCGCGCGGTTGCACGCTCACCGGCGACTGCATCGACGCGTGTGGCGACGGCGTCAATCCGCGCTTCCTGCTGGCGATGGCGCGCGCAGAGATGACGCGGCATTCAATCGACCTAAAGGACCGGCGCAGGCAGGGCATCAATAATTTCCGCGCGGTGGCGGACGGCGTGAGCGTGCTCACGCGCATGCAACTGACGGACGACGAACTCGCGCGGCTTGGCCAGCAGGTTGCAGCGCGGTTCGACAGCGGCTCGACGGCAAAGCCGGGCGAGCGGCCGGATTTCGTATTCTACACCGGCTGCAACGTGCTGAAGACGCCGCACATTGCATTGCTCGCGCTCGACGTCATGGATGCGCTCGGCGTCACCTACCGCGTGATGGGCGGCTCGACGCATTGCTGCGGCGTCATCCACCTGCGCACCGGCGATCTCGACATGTCGGGTCGGCAGGCGATGAGCTCGATCGAGAGGCTCGCCGAAGGCAAGACCGGCGTGATCTCCTGGTGCGCGAGCTGCCATCAGCAATTCACGGAAGTCTCCCTGCCTGCCTACGAAGCCGTGCGCGGCGCAAAGCCGTTCGAGATGACGCCGTTCATGCTGTTCCTCGCCGAACGCTTCGAGCAGCTCAAGCCAATGCTGAAGAAACCGGTGCCGCTGCGCGTCGCGCTGCACCGGCATCGCGGCGTGAAGGGGACGATGGAAGCAGCGGAGACGCTCTTGCGCATGGTGCCCGGAATCGACCTCGTCGAATTGGGCGGGCCCGGCGTCGGGCTAATGAGCAATGCGCTCGGCTGCCTGCCGGATTACAAACGCGAATTACAGAAGAGCGAGCTGGAAGCCGCCGAAGCCGCCGGCATCGACGCGCTCGTAGCGCTCTATCATGTCGATCATCGCGAGCTGTGCGCGCACGAGCGCGACTGGCCGTTCCGCATCGTCAATGTCCTGGAGATCGTCGGCGAAAGCATGGGGCTCTCACATACCGACGAATTCAAGCGGCTGAAGCTCATGCAGGACGCCGACGCGATCCTCGCCGACTGCGCCGACGCGATTGCCGAGAGCGGCATCGACGCGACGAAAGCGCGCGAGGTGGTGATGAGCGGCATGCTCGCCGAGCAGCCGCTGCCGTTGCGGGGACGCGCAGCTTCCACTCGCCCGCAATCTGCCGATTAGGCGTCAGCTCTCCCACGGTCATTGCCGGGCTCGACCCGGCAATCCATGAGGCTTCTCCGTGAGTCCAGCGGTAATTCTGTTCGAGTGGCACTTCCTCATGGATGCGCGGATCAGGCCCGCGCATGACGCCTCACATCGGCGTGGATCCCTAAACCTCAGCCTCCGGTCCGGCGAGCCTTGCGGGCGGAGTCACAAGTTCGGCCGCCGACCCGTCCGTCCCAAGTTGCGGCCTCTCTTCCGCATTATGCACATGATAGAGCTGCGGCGCGGCGCGGTTGACGTGCAGTTGGAAAATGTCCGGCCGATTGTAGTGTCCCGCGAAATCGTGCCTTAGCTTCATCTGGATTGCGAGGTCCATATTGCAGTCGGTGGAGAGGATGCCCTCTTCCGGTCCCATTGGCCCGGCGATGATGCGGCTCATCGGATTGACGATCAGACTGCCACCACAACAATTCGGATCGCGCAGGAATTTCTCGCTCTCCGGCGAGGGCTCCAGCATCTCGATCATGCGCTCGTCGATCGTGCCGCAGGCCGAGATCACGAACGCCTTGCTCATCTGTGCGAACGCCTGCGAGTCGATGGCGACGCGGTTGCGCAGCGGATCGCCGCTGGTCGGGAAATGATTGGGCCAGCTCATCACATGGATGCGCGTGCCTTCCGCGATCAGCGCGAAGATCGCCAGCGGATTGGAATTCTCGCCGCAAATCAGCCCCGACACCGGGCCGAACTCGGTGACGAAGGCGCCGAACGTGTCGCCGTGGCCGCCGGTATGCACCAGCCGCTCGCCGACGGTCGGCATGATCTTCTGGTGCTTGCGGATCAGCCGCCCGTCCGGGCCGATGTACAATTGCGTGTTGAACATCGTGCCGAGCGTGTCAGGCATCTTCTCGCACACGCCGATCACGACATACGCATTGGCGTCGCGCGCGGCGGCGCAAAGTGCATCCGTCTCAGGCCCGGGAATCTCGACGGAATTCTTGAACAGCTCGACGGAGAGCTTGTTCGCCAGCGTGCCGGTCGCGGCATGATGGTGATACCAGACCGGATGCGCCGGGATGAATCCTTCCGGAAAGCCGATGACGCGCGCGCCCTTCGCGCCTGCTTCACGGATCAGCCGACACGCTTTTTCGGTCGAGCCCTCGCGGTCGAGGAACACGGAGGCGGCCTGCACTGCCGCGACACGCACGTTTTCGTACACGTCACCCATTTGAGGTTTCCATCAGCCTTGCGGCACAACCGCGATGGCTTCGATCTCGAACAGCGCGTCGGGCCGCGCGAGCTTGACGATCTGTACCGCGGTGCTCGCCGGCGGCGCCTTGGTGTTCACGAATTTGTCCCGCACCTCGAAGAAGATCGGCAGGTGCGCCATGTCGGTAAAATAATTCGTGATTTTCACCACGTGGGAAAAGTCGGCACCAACCGAAGCGAGCGCGGCTTTCAGGTTCACGAACGCCTGCGTCGCCTGCGCACGGAAATCGCCGGGCGCGCCGGCGAAATTCCCGTCCGGCGTCATGCCGAGTTGGCCCGAGATGTAGATCGTCCGCGCTGGACCCGCGGTTTCCACCACATGCGTATAGCCACGCGGTGCCGGCATTGTGGGCGGATTGAGAAAGCGGTTATCAGCCATCCCGGTCTCCTTTTTTTGCTTAGCGGCATCCTACCGGTGGAACACGGGCAGTTGAAACCCCCGCATGCTGTTCCTCCTACTCCGAATATTCCCAAACAGCTTGCGCTGGTTTAGCCTCCCGCGCGGTAACGACCGAAGACGCTGGAAAACGGCGCCGGCAAAAATGCTTGCCCGAGGGAGATTCGCTTGACCCAAAAATTCGCGCTGACTGTCAACGGGACGACGCACACGATCGAGGCGGATCCCGACATGCCGCTGCTCTACGCGCTGCGCGACGAGCTCGGCCTCAACAACCCGCATTTCGGCTGCGGTCTCGCACAGTGCGGCGCCTGCACCGTGCATCTCGACGGCCAGGCAACACGCTCCTGCGCCACGCCACTCTCCGCCGTCGGTAATGCGAAGATCACCACGCTCGCCGGCCTCGGCACGCCGGAGAAGCCGCACCCGCTGCAGACCGCCTACATCGAGGAGCAGGTCCCGCAGTGCGGCTACTGCATCAACGGGTGGATTATGACGGCCGCCGATTTGCTCGCGCACAAGAAGAACCCCAGCGAAGCTGAGATCGAGGACGCGCTCTCTGGCATTAAGTGCCGCTGCGGCACGCACATCAGCATTTTAAAGGCGGTCAAGCGCGCCGCCGCGATGATGGGCTGAGGAGGCAGGCCATGACGAAATTTGAAAAGACCACCGCCCTCTCCCGTCGCGCCGTGCTCATTGGCGGCGGAGCGCTCGTTGTTTCCATCGGTGCGCCGATCGGCGCCGATACCGTGTTCAATATCGGCGCCGCGCACGCGCAAGGTGCGCGACCGCCGCTCACGCCGGACCAACTTTCGTCCTACATCGCCGTAAATGCGGACGGCACTGTCAATGCCTATTTCGGCAAGATGGACATGGGCCACGGCCTGCATGTGGCGATCGGCCAGATCGTGGCGGAAGAATTGGACGTGCCGTTCAAGGCCGTCACGGTGTTCATGGCCGACACCGACAAGACCGTGAACCAGGGCGGCGCATCAGGCTCGACCGGTATCCAGCTCGGCGGCAAACAGATGCGCTACGCCGCGGCGGAAGCGCGCCGCGTGTTGATCGAGATGGCGTCATCCGCGCTGTCGGTCCCGGCCGACCAGCTCAAAGTCAGCGACGGCGTCGTAACTGTGAAGAATGATGCATCGAAGAGCATCAGCTACGCCAAGCTGATCGGCGGCCGGTACTTCAACGTCGAGCTCGCCTGGAACAAGCAGTTCGGCAACGACCTCTATGCGCCTGGCAAGGCGCAGCCGAAGCCGGCGAGCGAGCACAAAATCGTCGGTCAGCCGATCAAACGTGCGGACGTCGCGCCGAAAGTGTTCGCGCAGGAAGACTTCGTCACGGACGTCAAACGGCCCGGCATGGTGCACGGCCGTATGATCCGCCCGCCCGTCGCGGGCGCGGTGCCGGTAAAGGTCGACGACAACTCGATTAAGGATATTCCTGGCGCCAAGGTGGTCTGGGACAAAGGCTTCCTCGGTGTCGTCGCCGACAAGGAATGGGACGCGATTAAAGCGGCCGAGAAGCTGAAAATCGAATGGTCGAACGCAAATCCGCCCTTCCCCGACCAGGCAGCGCTCTACGACCACATCCGCAAGGCGCCCGTGCGCAAGCGGGTTGTCGAGAAGGAAAATGGCAGCGTCGACGAGGCGTTCAAATCCGCCGCCAAGGTGATCGAGGCAGAGTACGAATGGCCGTTCCAGTCGCACGCCAGCATGGGTCCGGCCTGCGCGGTCGTTGAAATCATGACCGACGGGCAGGTTCTGTGCTGGAGCGGCTCCCAGAAGACCCACTTCGTGCAGGAAGGCGTCGCGCTGACGCTCGGCATCCCGGTCGAAAAAGTGACCGTTTACTGGAAAATGGGACCCGGCTCGTATGGTCGCAACGATGCGGACGACTGTGCCGGCGACGCCGCGATGCTGGCCAAGGCCGTCGGCAAGCCGGTGCGGCTGCAATATATGCGCGACCAGGGCACCGGCTGGGACCCGAAAGGTCCCGCCTCGATCCATAAGGTGCGTGCTGGCCTGGACGCCTCAGGCAACGTCGTCGCCTACGACTTCCTCAGCAAGGCCTTCTCCCGCGTCGACGTGAACACCAATGGCAGCAAGCCGTGGGACACGCTTACCGGTCAGACGCTCGGCGTCGCGTTGAAATCCGGCGACGGCTTCGGCGTGCCCGCCGAGTCGTACGCCTTCGACAACAAGCGTCTGGCCTGGGAGACGATCCCGCCGCTGCTCGACCGCGCGTCGCCGCTGCGCTCGTCGCACTTACGCGATCCGGTCGGCCCGCAGATCCACTTCGCGAGCGAATCCTTCATCGATGAGGTGGCTGCGGCGCACGGCGCCGACCCGATCGAGTTCCGGCTTCGGCACATCAAGGAACCGCGCGACGTCGCTGTGATCAAAGCAGCGGCGCAAGCGGCGAACTGGGAGACACGACCCTCGCCGCGCAAAGGCCAGACCGGCAACAAGGTGTCGGGCCGCGGCATCGCCTATGCGCAACGCAACGGCACGCGCGTCGCAATCGTGGCCGAGGTCGACATCGACCGCGCGAGCGGCAAGATCTGGGCGCGAAAGTTCACGGTGGCGCATGATTGCGGCCAGATCATCAACCCGGACGGGCTAACAAAATGCATCGAGGGCAACATCGTGCAGGGCGTGAGCCGGACTCTGTGGGAGGAGGTCAAGTTCGACAATAAATCGGTGACCAGCGTCGACTGGATGACTTATCCCATTCTCGACATCACTGAGACGCCTGCCGAGGTGAACGTGGTGCTGATCAACCATCCGGAGATTGCGTCGTCGGGCGCCGGCGAACCATCGATCCGGCCGGTTGCAGCGGCGATCGCCAATGCGATCTTCGACGCGACCGGCGTGCGCATCCGCCGCGTGCCGTTCTCGCCGGATCACGTCAAAGCTGCGCTGAGCTGAGGCTGGGCACAAAATAAAATCGGCGCGCCGCAAGGCGCGCCGATTCGCATTCCCGCGCGATCAATTCCCCTGAAACGCCGGCTTCTGCTTGGCGACGAACGCTTCGTAGGCGCGTTCGTAGTCCTTGGTCTGCATGCAGATCGCCTGCGCCTGCGCTTCCGCCTCGATCGAGTCGTCGATGCCCATGCTCCATTCCTGATGGATGCAGCGCTTGGTCATGGCGTGGCCGAAGGTCGGACCGGCGGCGAGCGTCTTCGCCAGCGCCTGCGCGTCCGCAAGCACGGCCTCCGGAGCGCTAAGCTTGTTGTAAAAACCCCAACGCTCGGCTTCTTCGCCGCCCATAGCGCGGCCGGTGTACAGCAACTCGGCCGCACGCCCTGCCCCAATGATGCGCGGCAGCATGTTGCAGGCGCCCATATCGGCGCCGGCGAGGCCGACGCGGACGAACAGGAAGGCGACCTTGCTCTGCGCCGTTCCGTAGCGCAGGTCGGATGCCATCGCGAGGATCGCGCCCGCGCCAGCGCAGACGCCGTCGATCGCGGCGACGATCGGCTGCGGACAGGCGCGCATCGCCTTGACCAGATCGCCGGTCATGCGCGTAAACGCAAGGAGGCCGCTCATGTCGCCCTTGCGCTGCATCTCGACCAGCGGGCCAATGATCTCGTGCACGTCGCCGCCTGAGCAGAAGTTGCCGCCGGCGCCGGTGATCACGATGGTCTTGATTTGGTCAGCGTAAGTCAGGTCACGGAATAGGTCGCGCAATTCGGCGTAGGATTCGAGCGTAAGCGGATTCTTCCGCTCCGGCCGGTTGAGCGTGATGGTCGCGACCGGTCCATCGACCTGCCACAGGAAGTGCTTCGGTACGAAGCGATTGAAGTCCAATCGCGCCGGATGGAAGCGGTCGGCGGTTCTGGCTGGCGTATCGAGCATCGATCTCTCCTTATCCTGCAAAGGTCAGCCCGCCGCTCACGCTGATCACCTGACCGGTGACGTAGTCGGAGCTGGAGCTTGCGAAGAACACGATCGCGTCGGCGATCTCCTGCGGTTTGGCGAAGCGCTTGAACGGAATCGCGCGCACGAATGCTTCCTTCAATTTATCCGGCCGCGACTGCAGCATCGGCGTGTCCGTCGGCCCGGGGCAGACGCAGTTCACGTTGATCGAATACCGCGCCATCTCGCGCGCGAGCGACTTCGTGAACGCGATCAGTCCGCCCTTGGCCGCGGCATAGGTCGTCTCGCCGCTGCTGCCCACGCGCCCGGCGTCGCTGGACACGTTGACGATCTTGCCGCCGCCGGCCGCGATCATAGCCGGAAGCAGCGCCTGCGTCAGGTGCAGCGGGCCGTTGAGATTGATGGCGACGACCTTGTCCATGTATTCCGGCGCGTTCTCGATGAACGGCTGGATGTCGTTCCAGCCCGCCGCATTCACCAGGATATCGATACGTGAGTGCCGCGCCAGCACGTCGGCCGCGCAGCGCCGAACGGACTCGCGGTCGCCCATGTCGATCTGCACGTAATCGACCGCGAGCTTGAGCTGCCGCGCTTCCTCAGCCAACGCCATGCCTGCCTTCTCGTTGAGATCTGCGCAGACGACCAACGCACCTTGGTGCGCGAGCTCCATCACCGTCGCCCGGCCGATGCCGGAAGCGCCTCCGGTGACGAGCGCGACCTTGTTTTCCAGCTTCATGACGCAGTTCCTTCCTTCTCCGCCGAACGCGCGAGAAACGCATCGACGCGCTGGCGCGTCTCGGGTTCGGTCAACAAATTGCGGGTGAATTCCAATTCCTGCATGTAGCCGTCGCGATCCTGCCGACTGGCCGCCGCAAGGCACGCCTTGCACGCGGCAAGCGCCGGAGCAGGAAGGCTCGCGACGCGCAAGGCGACGTCGCAGGCGCGCTGCGCGAGATCCGCGCGCGGCACAGCCCAATGCACGACGCCCAGAGCCGCCGCGCCCGCGCCGTCCAGCACTTCCGCCGTGAGGATCAGCCGCGCCGCAATCGACGGACCGCAAATGCGGGTCAGCCGCTGCGTGCCGCCGGCGCCCGGAATGAGGCCGAGCTGCGCTTCTGGCAATCCGATCTTGGCCTCGTTCGCCGAGATGCGCAGATCGCAGGCGAGCGCGAGCTCGAGTCCACCGCCGAGCGCCGCCCCGCCGATCTCGGCCAGTGTGACGAAAGGCAGCCGTTCGAGCCGCGCATAAAGCCGCTGGATGTTCGCGACGTAGGCATAGGTGCGGTCCGGCCCGTCGCGCATGTCCATGCGCGCGCGGATTTCGCTGAGATCGGCGCCGGCGCAGAACACCTTCTGCTCGGAACGGATATGCAGGACCTTGCAGGCTCCGCTCGCCTCGATCGCATCGAGTTCGGCTGCGAACGCAACAAGCCAATCCTCGCTGATCGCGTTCACCGGCGGGCGGCGCATCGTGAGCGTGGTCACTCCGTGACTGGTGCTGACCGCGAACATCGCTCTAGACCGCCTCGGACTCATGAATGGGACCGTTCACGCGCAGCATGAAGCGCTGGATCTTGCCGGTGGCGGTCTTCGGCAAGCTGTCGACGAACTCGATCCAGCGCGGATACTTCCACGGACCGATGCTGCGCTTGACGTGCACTTTCAATTCTTCGTAGAGCGCGCGGCTGTTGTCGTCGTCGTGTCTGTCCTTCAGCACGACGAAAGCGCGCGGCTTGATCAAGCCGTTGCCGTCCTCCGCCGGAACGACGGCCGCTTCGAGCACGCGCGGGTGCCCGATCAGCGCGGCCTCGACTTCGAACGGCGACACCCAGATGCCGCTCACCTTGAACATGTCGTCGGCACGGCCGCAGTAGATATAGACACCATCGGGACGGCGCACGAATTTGTCGCCAGTCCGCGTCCACTCGCCGACGAAGGTGCGGCGCGTCTTCTCACGCTGATTCCAATACCCGGCGGCAGACGACTCGCCGCGCACATAAAGCTCGCCGATCTCGTTGTCCGCGACAGGGCGGTTCTCTTCGTCGACGAGCTTCAGATCGAAGCCGTCGACCGCAATCCCGGACGTGCCGTATTCGACGCGGCCCGGCACATTG
>Ga0207777_1000397_pt1 | contig 11909 bp, 17 predicted proteins | sample LuqExpMetageno35_FD_187793 | JGI IMG/M metagenome (GOLD analysis project Ga0207777, IMG submission 187793) | Tropical forest soil microbial communities from Luquillo Experimental Forest, Puerto Rico - Sample 35 (SPAdes) | ecosystem: Environmental > Terrestrial > Soil > Tropical forest ...
CAAAATTAGATCCATGTCTACATGGCCGGCGTTACGCTTTCGGCGGTTTATCGACGTATACGACGCGCACCGTCAGAGCCCCGCCCGCGGCTTCCGCGGCGCCAGCCGGTCCGCTCACCTCGATAGCGCGCAGCGTCGGCCAGCGGTACTTCGCTAACTCCGCGTACATTCTGGCGCGTAACGCCGCCGCCTGGTGCTTGTCCTGTGCAAGCCGGATCATGCCCTCTATCGGGTCGCACCGAAATTTGTCCAGTATGGCCGCGACCGTCGCCCGGTTCACGCTACCCTTTTTCCGCCCGGCGCCCGGTGGCCTTGGCTGTCCCTTTTGAAAAGGCATATAAAGATTGTGTATTCCGCCCGTTATTGTAACGTGAACTTGAGCACAACCGTACCGCTGTTTTAATTAAACAGGCCGCCGGTTCCTCCGTTTTTCTTTTCTTTCCCGTTCGTCTTCGCCTTCTTTGGCTTGTTTGGATATAGTACACGGCCCATTCCGAATTTCCAGAACTTCGCCAGTACCAACACCTTAGCGATACAGCCCCGCGGCGTCTTCCGCTCCATTTTCGTTCGCACCAGAACCCCGTCGCGCAACAGCTCGGAACAGCGCGCAGAGCATGAATGCGCACACATATACCTTTCGAGTTCAAACGAGCATAGGCCCGTTTCGCCCCGTTCTGTTGCCATGTTGACGATTAGCGCGCGCGCCGCCGGCGCCGTCAGTTCGGCGACTTCGTGCGCCTTTTCGCTTTCAGGGTTTCCGCCATGGCGGTTTCGCGTAATATCCGGTTCGTGTTCCATCGTTCCGTTTCCTTCTTTTCTAGGGTATTCACCTTATTCGATCGTTTGACCTGTGGCCGCCTGGCGCCCGTCATGTGATAGCCTTCGCCTTGCGTTCGTGAGATTTCGCCCTCTGTTGCGCGCCAGGTCCCGCAGGATAACGCCGCGCTCACATAGGCAGTAGTCGGTAGCGGTCGTTCCGCCTGGCCCGTCTACGAGCCGGAAACGGCCGTCGTTGCCTCTGCACATGCCGCACGCCGGTGGTAGCGGTATCGGCGGTTTCTGTTTTCGCCTCATGATGCCTGTTTCTTCCGGCGGTATTCGTCCCACAGTTCCCGCTGGCGCTTCGGGTTTCGCGGGTGCTGCCCTACCAGGATCATGGTTTCTCGCAACAGCGGGTCGGGGGTTTCCCCCATATCATCCCCCCCTTGTTTATCTTGAGTACCTATACTCTTTATACGGCCCTCGTGATGCGCCATGGGTGACGCATCAGATGCGCCACCGGTGACGCATCGCGCCGGGTCGTGATGCGCCATGGGTGACGCATCAGCCCATCCGAAGGCGTAAACTGAACTTCGGCCGGTCCGGTGTACCTGCAGGTAGCCGCCGAGATTCAATTGCAGTACCCAGCGTTGCACCGTTCGCCGGCCGGCGCCCAGCGCCGCGCCCATGGAGTGATGCGTCCAACGGTAAAAGTTTGTGCCCATCGCCAGATCATCTAAAAGCAGGTACAACACCTTGGCGCCGTGTTCCAGGCGCGCGTCGCGCAGAACACGCGACCGAAAGATAAACCTCGGTGGTTGCGGCATTTCCCCGTTTCTCTATGCGTCATTATTGCCGGTCCGTACGCGAACCTGTGCCACCAGTCTCCGCACGAAGTCGCGCTTCTGTTGCGCCTCATCCAACGCTTGAATATACGCCTGTTCCCATGGAACGCGGGCGCGCATCAATTCGATAGCCCGCCGGTCAAGCGCCGGATAGTCAACGGGTTCTACTGCGTTATTTCCGCGTCGCTGTGCCATCTCTTTATGAGTCGAAGCGCCCCGTCTAGCGCCGCCGTGATTTCCGCCACGTCGCTGCTATACTGGACCGCCAGCCGCTTCAACGCCCTTTCGTGTGATTGCAGGTCCGGCCAGTATCCCGCCGGCCGAACCGGTCCAGTCGCCATTCTCAACAGGTCTTTAACCCAGCTTTTGCGCTTTGGTAGTCTTCTCATCTGCAATATCCTTCAGTTGTAACTGTAATGGTCGTTCATTTACTACCGTGATGTAAATTTCAATCCGCGGCCGGTGTTTATCCACAGCGCGCCGCGAGCCGTCCCAATCCTCAATTTGCGAGTCATTGACAATAATGCCCGCCGATTGCAGGAAATCCCCAACCGCTTGATAATACCCCGCCACGTCGCCGATGTTTCGGTTTTCGCAGTACACCAGACATTCCACCGATACAGCGCCCGAAATAGGCAGTTCCACGCCGCGGCCGGCCAGGAGTGCCTTAATTACAAACGCCTGAGTGATCGCTGATTTATACCATTCCTCGTGCGCCTCGCTCGGCAGTAACTTCGGAAACCCGCGCGCCACGCCGCAAAATCGACAGCGCCGGCCGGCCGGAATCGTGACAATCCGGCCGGAGTTCTTCTTCGTCCGCGGTCCTCCGTCAATTACGAATCCCGGTATGGCGCGCATTTGGGATTCATCAGTTAACCGGCGTTTCCCGCGGCTTCGACCGCGCGCCCTTGCGCCCTTCGCCCATGGTTGAAGCGCTGGCCAGCGTCGCGCCCTCGTCTTTCCGGGTGCATTTGGCGCCGCTCTCATGCTTGCCGGGTTCGTCCTCGCGCAGTGGAATCCCGTTATTACACGCGGTACAGCCGGTATCGGCTTCGGTTCCGTCCACCAGGCCCGGCTGTGCATCGGTGGCCGCCGGTAGTTCCTGTTGCACTTCGTAGTTGAAGCGTAACTGCCCTTCGCCCTTGCCGATTTTTGCCAGATACCCTTCAACAATAGCCGCGGCGTGTGGTGCCTGGGTGACTACACAGAACCGCAGTTCAACCGTTTCGGCGTCGGTCTTCCGGTCTTTCACGCGCACGGCCGAAAAACTGTCAACGCGGTTAAACTCCAGCTCCATTTCGTGTTTCTTCATGTCGCGGCCATTCGGAGTCAACAGTAGACTTCCCGGCCCCAGCTGACCGGTTAAATCGCCGCCCTCGAACGAATCCGGCAGCGGTTCCCACTCCATCGCGGCCCGTACCACGTCGGAATACTCCGCGGTTAAATTGAGCTTCACGTAATTGGAGTTGCTTTTTTCATCGAAGCGCAAATCCACGAACCGCACGAAAGCGCCACGACAAATCAGTTTTGGCATGTTTTAGAAATTACCCCTTTCAGGTGTTTTTATGGGCTATTCGGATTCTGGTGTGGTTTTTGCTCCATCATCTATTTCTCCATCGGGATTCGTTACCTGTGGATCTGGCTGCGTGACCCGTTCCACAATAAGTCTGGTCGGATTGCGTCCTCGAAACGAAACGCCTCCGTCCTGATACTCGACACGAAGGCAGTCGTCGGAAACGAAGTACTCATCAAATCTTGGTTCCCGAACAGCGATAAGCCGCCAACCTTCTGGTATCGCTAGGGAGTTTCGGTACTTGGCTTCAATGGCCCGTTGCGTTTCTATCAAGGCATCAGTAATCATTTCTTGAACAAGCCCGTGGCTTGTGATGCAAGCGGCCACCAGCCGGTCTGCAAACGTCCTAGCTTCTTCTCGTGATGTAAAGCCACCGTTAACCACACTCAAATCCGAGTTTGCGTTCATTGTTCGTTTACCTCACAACCACACTCAAATCCGAATAGCCTTTTTATACTGCGCAACATACGGTAACACGATTAAAAAAAAAAACGCCAGCCATTTTTGGCCGGCGCCAGAAATTCTTTTCGGAAATAGTACTATGCAGTTTTGTTGCGCCTTCGCTTCGGTTCCAATCGTTCCGGCGCCGCCTTGCGAAACCGCATCATGGCCCGCGCCGCCGGCGGAAGCCTGGGCGCCCTGGCAACCGCCAGCATGTTCTGACAGTGTTCCATGCGTTCGCCAATTTTGGCCGCGGTGATTTCGTATCCACGTATGGCCGCCTCTAAGGTTTCTATGGTGAACTTCATTGTTTTCTTTACCTCCGTTTATTTCGCTTCCAGGTGTTCACCCCTGGGTAACAGGCGCGCCCCTGGTACACGCGCTTTGCCGTCGCCGTCGCACGCCGCGCAGCGCACGTCAGGTGTTCCGCCGGTTCCGTTGCACTTATAGCAAGGTTCCGCCAGCGCCGCGCGAATCGCCGCCCCATTCGGCGTTATAGCGCCGACCGTTATGCCGCCTCCGAAGTGGCCGCTAAAATGTTCCATGTTCTCTCCGAAGTGCGCCTTAAGGTGTTCGTACAAATCAAGCGGCATAGTCACCTGAATCATGCGCAGTTCCTCGGGTAGCGGCGCCGCCTGGTCGGTCCAACTTTCCCCGTCCCACCCATCCACCTGCAGAGGGAATAACCCCCCGTTGCCCTTGCGCAACAGGTAGCGGCCGGCCGTTCCGTTCAACCGCTTTTCATCCGCCAATTGCATCACAGCACAGCACATTTCTTTGATGCGCTTCGCCGTCCGGTCAAGCCGGCCCCTGGCGCGCTGGAGTTCGGCGACTTCCGCCGCCGCGGCTTCCGACTGGGATTTCAGCCAACGCAACAGGCCATGGATTGAATCGACCTTGCGTATTTCCTGGGTGATGTAATTGCCCAGCGCCGTTTCGACCGCGGCTATTTCCGCCGGGTCTGCGTTCGGGTCTTCGGCGAGTTCATCGCGCGCTGTCAGCAGGTCCGACAGCGCCGCTTCAATGGTGTAAAGGCTTAATCCGCTCATGCTTTCTTTGTGTACCCTTCCGGGTCTTCACACAGCCGGTGCCGCACCGAAGACCCTTCGAATTCGTATTTGTGGTGACGCAAAATCGGCTTTTCGTTTACCTTTCCTTTTCCTTTCTTCGTTCGTGTGTAACTAATTCACCAGTCCTTCGTGAGAGTACGGCGACATTTCCCAGGTGTGCTTCGGCTGTGCTTCGTCCTGGGCTATATCCTCCAAGGCTTCGCGCATACAAGCGCCGCACAGCTCCAGGCCCGAATAAAAGACCCTGTGCTCTGCACAGAACGTGTTATCGCACGCGTCACATTGGAATTGATCGCACGACGGGCAAAGCATTTTCGCGCAGTCGTCATCATGACAGGGTACCTGTTCCATGTCGTAATCGCCGCGCGCTTCGTCGGCTGAAAGGTATTCCGTCGTCTGGCAGTTTGTACACTCGGCGAAACAACCGCTTTCGGCGGTCCATCCGATTTTCTGCGAGTCGTTCACGCGCTTTGTGTTCTTCACAGCGTCACCCCCCGTTGAAACGTCACGAGGCCCTCGTGCATCTTAACCGTTACCGAATCCGCAGACCAACCGGACAGGTAACCGAAACAGAACCAGACCCGCTTTGCAATCTGTTCCGGCGTCCAACCTTCGGAAAACCGCCGCGCGATACATTCGCGAATCGCTTTTTCGTGCCGCTTTGTTGTGCTGTTCATATTGTTATTCTGCGCTCATGCTGCGCACAATACCAGTTGCCAAAGGTTAACACAGTAATAGCGAATTGTCAGAATGGTACATCGTCGTCGGTGATGCCCTGGGAGTACGGGTCTTCATCGTGCGGAGTCGGCGCGGCCGGTTCGGCTTCCGCGGCGAGTTCCGCGGGTGCGGCCAGTTTCGCCGCCGAGAGTTCAATGTCCGGTATGGTTTCCGATTTCAGCCGGTCGACCAGCCAACGGTGTTGCGTGCGGAAATCCCATTCATGCGTATCGGCGTCCTGAAACGCTTCGGGCATTCCGTGTGGCTGTTCCCGCGTATAGTACGGCTTCACGGTATCGCCGGCCTGTTGAAACCAGATCCCGGTTTCCTCCGTGTTCGCGCCGTCGCGTTTGCGGCCCTTGAAGACCGTCAAGCTGAATGTTTTGGCCCAGTCGATATTACGCGCGCACCGGAGGAAACGGCGTAGCACCTGGCTTTGGTAAGGCATGTCTACCACGTACCGCTCGGCGCCGTCCAACAGGTGCAATTTGAAGCCGAAGTACCGCGTCGGGTATTTGTTTTCGGTGTCGTATTTCACCAGGGACACAGCGCGGCCGCTTACGGTGTCGAACCGATAGCCGTGTTTTACAATCACGTCGCCGGTTTTGGGGTTCGTTACCTTAATGGTTTCGCAGCCGTCGGCCGGCGATTTGATTTCGCGCCACAGGCAAAAGTGCTTCACCTGCAGATAAACGGTGTTGCTTTCCGTTCGTTTGGTTAGCATTAGGCTTTGTTCCTTTCCTGGTAGTAGTTAGTCGGAGCCCGAATGTAATCTCCCAGGTGTGCTTCGGCTGTGCTTCGTACTGGGCTATATCTTTGAGTGGGTATAACGTCCGGCTTTTGTAATCGCTTTTGGTTTTGGTTTTGCTTTTGCTTTTCGTCTTCATGCCGCCCCCTGAATATCCGCCGGCGTATCGACCGCCGGTTGACCGCGGCGCGCCCGCTGTCCATTCATGTCCGCAATGTATTCGCGAACGCTCGCGAGCACCTGGGCGCGGCAAAAGGCATACAGCGCCGCCGAAACCTCCGCGGCATCTTCTATGGCGCATTCCGCTTTCTGCGAGCAAAAGAAGTCGCGGCTTTCGTATGGCGCGCCGCCGTGAATTGCGCAGTTCAGTTTGTAGCTAAACGACCGCGCGACTTCGACGCGCGAAACGGGTTTCGCGGTGCGTAAAATTATCATGTCGGCCATTAGATTATTTCGCCTCCAGGCATTCCGTTACCACGTACCGGCCGCCGCCGACGCACGCGCGGTACTCGCGCCCCACTTCGAAGCGAACCGACGTTGTTTCGGTCGTGGTGATGCCCGCCAGGATTCCGGCTGTGTGCTGTTTCGTGACTTGGTATTTGGTAACCATGAATCCATTATCGCCGCATCATGCGCACGATGCAATACACCCAAAGTTAACAAAGTACTACGAAAAAAGGGGGAAGGGCGTTTCCGCCTTTCCCCCTTCAAACCAGCCCGGCTGTGTTTCGCTTACGCCTTCTTTTTTCCGATGAAGAACCCCCATACAGTGATGACGGCGACGCCCGCGACCTTGCCGCACTCCATCGCCGAATCGGTCGTGCCGAATCCCTGTGAGACCTTGCCGAAGTCAATGCCCGCGCCCAAAATCGCCGCGGCCAGAACCCCTAACAGCGTAGAACCGGTATCGCCGTCCTGCAGGTGTGAGACGGCCGACTTCAAAAAAGCGCCCTTTATAAAGGTCGGAATCATATCAGGATACCGATTTCAGGCCGACCAGCGCCAACTGAACCGCCGTATTCAACAGGCTAACGGCCGCGGTCGGCGCGTGGTTTTTCTGAAGTACTTCAGTTGCCAGGTTCAACAGCGCGTTACCGATAGCGACGGGTCCGCTACTGCTGCCCAGCCCTTGCGCCAGCGGTACGCCGTATTTCTGGTACGCCGCCGCGACCTGTTGCACGGTTTTGTTGGGTGTGAGCGCCGCTATGTCCTGAACGATTGGTACCGCCAGCGGTACGAGGTTTTCAATCGTGGTCGCGACCGTCGCCAGCCGCGGCGATTGGAAAATGTGAGCTATGCTCGCGAATAGATGTTTTAGCCAATTCATCGTTTCTAACCTCCAGTTCCGTTTCGCTTCGTTCCCTTTCGGTTCGTGCCTGTGCTTCCGACTGCCAGCCGGTTCCTTCCGCCCGCACTCCCGCCAGCCATCCGGTATCCGGCCCGAAGCGCAGGATACCGGCCAGCCGGCGAAAGAAATTCACAACGGGATTTTTGCGGCCAGCGCCGCGGCCGACAGCGCATCCAAGGCGGTATTGAATGCGTCGGTATCGGTTTTGAGTTGCGCCTGTGCCGGCGCTAACGGCGCGGTGGCGGTTTCGATTGCGGTTTGAATGGTAGCGACGGCGTTAACGTCGGCGCTATAGGTGGCCTCGGCGGCGCCCGCCGCGGTGATTGCCTGGTCTAATCGCGATTGCATTCGGGTAGTACTTATCCTTTCGTTCCGATAGTACTCCATGGCCCGATGCTACGCAACACAAAAAAACGGCGCCGCCCGTTCATGTTCCGGGTTCCGGCGCCGCGGTACTACTCTCCGCACGTTGGATTAACTCGTTTGGCCCGCGGGTTCCCATTTCACCAGGCGGGCCGCCTCGTGACTCACCAAATCGGACAGCGATACGCCCGCGCGCTTCGCTTCGGCGTTTAACCGCCGGTGGAGTTCCGGGTGCAGAAATATGCTCGCCTTAATTCGCGTCACGGTCGCGCCGGCTTTGGTCGTAAACTTAGGTGCTGGCATACCTCCACAGGATAACCCGCCGGCGTCCTAGTGCGCAATACTATCGGTTCTAGCCGATTGCCAGCGCTATGATTTCGCTATCCCATACAACCTAAACACGCCAGCCGTGATGTTGCCCGACAGCGACCTGAGTTGAAATCCATCGGGTGCCGTCGTGTTTTTCCAGTAGGCAAAATAGACGCGGGCTCCGTAACTGCTGTTGATGGAATCATATCCACCCCCGGTCCCGTGCATGGCTGTGTACAATCCGGATGGAGTGCAGATCAGGTACTCCCCAACTGCGCCGGTGCTGCCAGAATTCGCTGGAGCGTATAGCAGCTCAATTCCAGTGTCCGGATTTGTCGTACTTACGCCAGCCCCCGAGCCAACCCACCCGTAAGTGGTCCAGACGTAATTACTTCCGGCATCAAAACTTCCGCTCTGGTGGTATCTCAATTGGACATGCTGTCCGGAAGTGGCGTTGATTACACCCGAAATGACGAGCTTATACGTATCGTAATCAGACTGGATGCTGTTTCCGCTCTGCCCGGTTGCGTTCCGAGTCAAAAAATCTACAGTGGCGGAAGCGGAAGCAGTATGTTTTTCCAGTAGGACAAAACTTCCGCCAGCACCGGCCGCCGCCCACTTAACCCCAAGGGTTTGCGTCGAATCGGCAGTGAACACTGTCCCGTCCGACCCGACAGGAATTCGTGCGTCGAGCGAAGAATAGCCCCATACGTCGCCCTTGGTCGTAAGCGGTGACGTACTCCCGCCGCCACCCCCAATGCCGCGCATTGTCCAGTAGTTTGCGCCGTCGCTGAAAACATCGACGCCCTGGTGCTGCGCCAGCACCAAATCTGCCGCAGCGCCATCGATGGTCAGAGAATTTCTCGCTACCGTACAATTCCCGGCGCCGACGTCCTGGAATCGCACGAACCAGCCGGGATAAGGCGCCGGATTCGGCAGCGTGAACGTGTGTGGGCTGGCGCTGTTCATCACCAGCAGCGCCATTCCATCGGCGGCAGCCACGTTGTAATCGGCGGTCTTCGTGGCGACGCCCGAACAGCCCGGCGTTAACCAGGCGGTATCGCCGCTTGAAGCGCTGTTTTTTCCCAGTACGTACGCCGCAGCGCCGCCTGGTGGTACCAGTTGCCCTGTGGTTCCGGCGATAGCATTTCCGTTCGCGTCATATAGTAGCGGCGCGCCGGTAGAAGGGGAGCCGCTTGCCATTTGTGCTTTCGTCGTATTGCCCTGTTTCGTTCCGGCTTTTATATCGACTCCGCCGTTTCCGAAAACCGGTTCATCGCCGGTAAGGGCGCCGGCCGTCGCCGTTACCGTCCCGCTGGGATTTCCGATTCCCTGGTGGACGGTCGGAGTACTGCGCACTACGCCGCCCTTCAATGTATAGAACGTGCCCGGCGAATGTTGGTTTTTATACTCCGTTAGAATCGTATCGGCGTCTTTCGCTATCTGAATACTTCGCGCTTCCGCAATGTTGCCTTGATACGGATCGACGGCAAAATCATTGTTGATCCCCATGTACGTGTGGGAGGTGGCCCAGGCGGTAGGAGTAACAGAGCCGGATGCCTGCAATACCCCATCAACGTAGACGCGCATTGTAGTCGCGTCTAACGTTCCAACGAATTTATGCCATGCGCCATCATTGTAAGTCGCGGAGGATACTATCTCTAGAATATCCCATTTTGCGCACGCTTTTCCGGCCAACATGAAACAGACTTCTAGACTCTCCTCCGACCCTATTCTCCAGATACTATCGCCGCCGAAAATGAACATCGGCCGTCCGCCGCCGCCACCGCTTGTGCTCTGAATCCATGCTTCAAAAGTTATATTTGTATTCCCGAATCCGTTTCCATTTTCAGTCGGCGGAAACGTGATCTGCGCAGGAGCGGCAAAAAACTGCGCGTATCCAAACGGAGAAGACACACGGGTTAAAGCACCGCTTGTCGCTGTGCTGTCATTGGCATACTTCGTAGCGTCGAAACGTGTGCCCGATGCTTCCGTAAGATGGTAAACGCCGTGATAGTTGTTATTCGGCACTCCCGACACATCGGCGTGATGACTCCAAGTGTTCGGCTTATCCTGCAGACTAATTACCTGGGTTACGTCGCCGTACCAAATATAAATCGTGGTGTCTACCGATGCCGATAACGTCGGAATTCGGATCCAGGCGGCGATTGTTCCGGTAGCGGAATCGAAGTATGCCAGGTCAAACGATAAAACGTTCAGCCCTTCCGGGTCCGAAGTGAAAAAAATGTCGCCGCCGTCCGAATGCGCGACGTAGCCGGCCGGCATCAGTTTCAGAAAATCGTACTGGCCGCCGAAGTAGAACAGGAAATCGGTTTTATCCGAACCCGATACTTTCGTGTGGTCGATAACGATAGCATTCAATTCGGCGGTAACTGGAACGACCGCCGATGTTATCCCGAGTGTCGGTTTTGCCCGATTGATGAATTGAGTTAACGCGACCGCCCAATTCCAGGCATTCGCTCCTGTTATCGCGTCATACTGCCAGGTCAGCACATTATCCGGCGCCGTGAGCCGCACGCGCGCTACCATGTACGGCCCGTTTACGCCCAGGTCGGCCAGTCGTATGTTTTGCCCTTGCCCGGCTTTGATTCCCGGCCGAAGGGTTTTAATCGTGAGCGTGCCCGGCGGGTAACCGAATTGATTCGAAACCGCCTGTGCATCGTTCAGGGCGTCGGCCGGTTCTATCGCCTGGGTAGTGGATACCGCGGTTTCATAGATACAGCCCGGCCCTTCAATGATTGACCGTGCCGCGATTGATCCGTTATTGTACGCGACGGCGACTCCGGGGTTACTGCTTTTGTATGTCACCTGCAGCGAATCGGAACCGGTCAGCACGCTACCGCCTGGGTCCTGGGTCAGCGCCGCGCTTCCCTGTTGCCAGTACCACTGTTTACCGCTGTCCACGCCCAGGATACCGACGGTCTGCGTTACGCCGTTAAGTGTGACGCCCGGCGCCGCTTCCAACGGCCGCGAAAGACTGAAGGATACGCTTGTCCCGTCGCCGAGAAACGTAGTTATCAGGGTTCCGGTCAGCATTTTATCGCACAACAGAAATGTGCGATTGCTCATCTGATCGTGGGTTTCGGCCGCCTGGCCCTGCCACAGAATCGAATCATCGCTCCCGGTCGTATCGTCAATATCCCAGGGCGCCGCATTCAACGCCCGCGGGAGAAATCGCAGGGTCAGCGAAGGGTTCCGGTCGAATGCCCAAAAATAGAACGTGGTTACATCCGATGCGGCTTGACAGATTGTATCCAGCAGGTCGGAAACCCGCGCCCCCACAGGCGCCGCTACGTCTATCGTCGGCCCTTGCGTCGCCGGCGAACCCCACGAAGCAATTACCGTTACGCCCTCGTCTATCAGGTTCGTTAATGCAACCTGTTTCACGGCTTCGCCGGCCGCTATGGCGTTGTACTGGTATGCGTTATACGGGTTAACACAGCGCCGCATCGTCATTTCTTCCCACGATGCGCAGCGACACTCAAACTTGAACGGTACGCCCAGCACGCCGGGTTCGTTGTACGTAATGAGCGAAGTGATTTTTCCGGCGAACAAATCCCCGATTGCCGGGTCCGTCGCCGTGAGGTAAACCGGCTGTCCGCTGAGTATTACTTCGTTCTGCGCGACGTACGCATCCGTCGCCAGAACGGTGAACCGAAGACTGTCGCGCGTTCCGGCCGCCGCGGTCTCGTTTAGTTCGATGCCGCTTTGCAGG
>Ga0207777_1000398_pt1 | contig 11907 bp, 10 predicted proteins | sample LuqExpMetageno35_FD_187793 | JGI IMG/M metagenome (GOLD analysis project Ga0207777, IMG submission 187793) | Tropical forest soil microbial communities from Luquillo Experimental Forest, Puerto Rico - Sample 35 (SPAdes) | ecosystem: Environmental > Terrestrial > Soil > Tropical forest ...
GGCGGTACGGCCGCCGACATCGTCGACGTGGCGATTTGCGGCAACACCGCTATGCAACACTTGTTGCTCGGCCTGCCGGTGCGCCAGCTCGGCCGCGCTCCGTTCGTCGCCGCCACGCGTGACGCCATGGATCTCAAGGCGCGAGAACTCGGCCTGACGGTCTGTTCCGGCGCCTACGTGCACGTCGCGCCGAATATCGGGGGCTTCGTCGGCAGCGATCATGTGACCGCGCTGCTCGCCACGGAAAGCCATTGGCGTGGTGATACGACCACACTGGTGATGGATATCGGTACCAATACAGAGATTTCCTTGATCCATCGGGGCGACATCCGCTCCGCCTCGTGTCCCTCGGGTCCTGCGCTCGAGGGTGGCCACATCTCCTGCGGCATGCGCGCGGCCGAAGGTGCGATCGAACGCGTGATGATCGCGCGCGGCCATATCGAGGTCAACGTCATCGGCAACGGCAAGCCGGTCGGATTATGCGGCTCGGGCGTGATCGACGCGCTCGCCACCCTGCGGCAGGCGCACATCCTCGACGATGGCGGCCGCATCGCAGGCTACCATCCCGCCGTCATCGAGGTCGATGGCAAGCGTGTCGCCGCGTTGGCGCCGGAGGTCTATTTCACCCAGCACGACGTGCGCGCGGTGCAGCTTGCCAAAGCCGCCATCCGCACGGGCATCGAGCTGCTGCTGAGCGACCGCGGATTGCGTGAGGACGATATCGAGCGGGTCGTGATAGCCGGCGCCTTTGGCGCCTACCTCAACATCGATAGTGCTATCGCGATCGGACTGCTGCCGGTGCTGCCGCCCGAGCGATTTAAGCAGGTCGGCAACGCCGCCGGCCTGGGCGTACGCCAGATCCTGGCCTCGCTTAAAGCGCGGGCGCAGGCGCGCGAGCTCGCGCGGCGCTGCAACTACATCGAACTCAGCACGCGCGGCAATTTTCAGAAGACCTTCCTGAACAATATAGGCTTCAAATTGCGGCCCAACTTACGGAGAGCGTCGTGACGGCCTTTAACATCGCCATGATAGGCGATCGTATCAACCCGGGATTCAAGAGCACCAAGACGCTGGTCGACAATGATGACCTCGACGGTTTGCAAGCGCTCGCACTCAAGCAGGTCCAGGCCGGGGCGAGCGCTCTCGACGTCACCATCGGGCCGCGTGGCTCGACCGATTTCGACTTCCTCTCCAAGGTCGTGCGCGCGATCCAGAAAGCCGTGACGGTGCCGCTTTGCTTCGACTCGCCGAGCCTGCAGGTGCAGGAGGTCTGCTTCAAAGCCTATGACCGTGCACGCAGTGGGCCGGCTTTGGTCAATTCCATTACCGAGCAGCGCTGGGAGCTAATGGATCTGTACAGGCGGTTCGGACCGTTCAAGGTTATTGTCATGGCCTCAGAGCGCATGGAAGATGGCAGCGCCAAACAAAACAAGAGCGCTAACGAGATCGCCTCCACCGCCAAGCGGGCAGCGCTGCGCCTGCAGGCCGAGCACGGCCTGACGCTCGACGACATCTTTATCGACGTCTCGGTAAGCGCCGTAGTTGCGGACACCAAGGGATTGCATCGGGCAACCTTGGACGCAATCAGTGCGCTGCACAGCGACCCGCAACTCCAAGGGCTGCACATCATGGGCGGGCTTACCAATATCGGCCAGCAGTTGCCGCCTACGGCGGCCGACGGATCCGATCTGAAGCTTGCACTTGAGTGTGCTTTTCTGACTCTGGCGGTGCCGCTCGGCTTCGACACCATTCTGTGCACGCCCTGGCGTCAGTACCAGGCGCTGCCGGACGACAGCTACGTGCTTAACGGCTACAAGAACATCTTGGATCAGACTGGTAGTAACGCGCTGCGCGCAGTTCGAAAACTCTATCGTAAGTAATTCGACGCCTGCATAAGCAATCGAGGCGAGGGGCAAACGGCGGCAGAGAGAGGTTTGCTCGATACCGGGACGAAGACTACAAAGTTGTCGCAACGATCGTCGCTGGAATCGTTTCGCCGAGCCTAAAGTCAATAATGATGTTCTCTCGGATTCGGGATTGGACAGGGTGCACTGTCGGCACGGCCTTTGCGGCCGCTTGAGGCGGGGCTGTCTTGGCCCCCAATAGATCCTGGGCACCGCCTGCTCGTTGAGCACCATGAGCGCAGGCATTTTATCGACAAGAATGGCGCCGGCTCACTGCGCAAAGAACAGCGTGTGGATGATCTTATACGCACCTAAAAAGTGTATTTTGGCAAAACGAACTCAAAATAGCATAATGATATCAGAGAGAAAGATTTTTCATGGACGCAGACCGGGAGCTCCTGGACCGCCATGCTGACGTGCCGTCTGGGCGCCAAAAAGCGCTAGCGCGTGAGACAGGCTCAGCTCAGCAACGCGGCCGCTTTTTTTCAGTATCCAGGACGGACCCGGGAAACGCTTAGGGGGCACGAACTCTTCGTTCTTAAACGGGCTTATAAGCGATGCACGTCGTCGCAGCGGCTCACAAATTCCGCAATCCGTCCAATCGTCTCGGCGTCCGCCAATAGCGGCGCATGTCCTTGGTCCGGCACTTCGATGGTCACAAGCCGAGGGCGGCGTGCGCGCATCGCCTCGACCGTCTCGGGCGATAAAATGTCGGAATTAGCGCCGCGGATCACCATCACAGGCTTGTTGGGAAGCGCGTCGAATTCCTTCCACATCGGCGGAAAGGGCTTTTCGAAATCGACGCCTTCCAGCGTCTTGGCGAGGTTGACATCATATGTTGGTACCAATGCGCCGTTCTGGTGTTTGAAAGCGCGACGTGCTGCTGCGAGCCACTCTCCAGTGGTGAGCTTAGGAAACTGCGCGTCGAACAAACGGCGTAGAATCTCGGCACCTTCCTCGAACGAGCGCGGCTGCGGCAACTTACCGACATAACCCTTGATGCGGATCAGCCCCTTGGGCTCGATCACCGGCCCGATATCGTTAAGAACGACCCCGGCGATTAGGCTCGGCCGCACCGCCCCCAGCAGCATGGTGAGGATGCCGCCGCGCGAGGTGCCGATGAAGACCGCGGGCATGGCATCAAGCGCCGTCACCACGGCGAGCACGTCGGCGAGCTCGACCTGCAATTGGTAGTTGGCCGGATCGCGGTCATACTCGGACTGCCCGCGGCCGCGGTAGTCGATTGCAATGACGCGGCGCGCCTGGTTGTCGCTCGACAGCGTGGCAGCGAGTGTATCGAAATCCTCGACGGTGCGAGTGAGTCCTGGTAGGCAGACTACCGGCAGGCCGGGTGCACTGCGCCGGCCGTAATACCACGTGTGCAACCGCAGGCCGTCGGGCGCGGAGATGAAGGTGCTGGTCGGGGCATTCGTCACAACAATAAGACCGGGTCGGCGAGTGAACTGATCAACATTCAGCGGCTGGTATCAGGACTTCTGCGTGGTAGGCGAGGGAGTAGCCGGCCAACAGTGTCAAATACAAACACGCGGCATCCGGACAACGCAACGCCCAACAACACTAGCGTGCGGCGGTGGGGGGCAGAAATCGGGCTGCTGGGCGCGCCCAAGCGTCAAGAAACAGCTTTGTAACATCTGAGAATCAATTTGCCCCGCCGCCACGCCGCAGGTCGGCCTCGATCATCAGCCGGCTGCCGCCGCCGAAGCGGGCGCGGTAGACCTGCAGGTTCTCCATGACGCGCTCGACGTAATTGCGCGTCTCGGCAATGGGGATGCGCTCGACCCAATCGACCGGATCGACCCTCGGGTCGCGCGGATCGCCGTAGGCGGCGATCCACTGCTGCACGCGCCCGCGGCCGGCGTTGTAGCCGGCGAAGGTTAGGATGTAGGAGCCGTTGTAGCCCATCAGCAGGTTGGACAGCTCGGCTGTCCCCATTTGCATGTTGTAGACCGGGTCACTGAGCAAGCGGGCGCGATTGTAGACCGCCTTAAAGCGCTTGGCGGTGTCCTGTGCTGCTTCCGGCGTCACCTGCATAAAACCCATGGCGTACGCGACCGAGACGACCTTCTGATTGAAGTGACTTTCCTGGCGCGCAATCGAATAAGTCACCGCAGGATCGATCGGTGGCGCAATCGGTGCGTAGGCCGGCAGGCCGACGATCGGGTAGGCGTAGTATTCAAGCGGCAAGCCACGGTTATAGGCGCCCTGGCCGAGCAGCAGCATGGCGCGGCCGTCGTTGTGTCTGGCGGCAACCTCGGCCAGCGCCGTCATGCCGGCGACGTCGGTTGCGCTTTCGCCCAGTTCGGCGAAGATCGACGCTAGCATATCGCGCTCGTCGAGCTCGTAGAGGATTTCGGCCGCGCGCGCGACCTCGAGATTGCCGAGCACCTTGTTCTGTTCCATCGTGAATTGCGGCGGACCACGTAAGCCTAGATCGGTGAGGCCGAGGCGGGCGCGCGCGAGCTGACCGTAATACGTCGCAGTGTACTGCGCTGCCGTCTCGTAATACGCTTTGGCCTGCACACGCTGGCCCATTGCTTCGGCCGCGCGGCCCTGCCAATAGCCGCCGCGCGCCAGTGCATGCGGGCTGTCGGTACCTTCGCTGATGTGCGCGAAATGGGAAGCAGCCGCTGCCGGATCGTGCAGGTAACGCAGGGCGATCCAGCCGGAGGTGAAATAGTAGTCGACGCGATAATTGCCCTGCGGCGGCACCGCGGCTTCGCGCGCCACTCGGTAAGCCGTATGCGGATCGCCGTCGTCCAGCAGCGTGCGCACCAAAAGCCGGCGTTCCAGCCACCATTGATTGAGGTCGACAAGCGTTTCCGGATCCTGCGGCACGGTGAGCATCAGCTTGCCGGCTTCCGCCGGTTTGTTCTCTTTGCGCAGCCACTGCACGCGCGCGAATACATAGCCGGGATCACGACGGGCATTGACGGGCACAGCGTCGAGCAGCGCCTTCGCGTTATTTAGACGCTTGATTACGGCAGCGCGGGCACGACCGATCGCCAGCTCGTCGCCGCCGAGCCGGTTGGCAGCGCGCATGCCCGCCTCGACGTCTTCCGCGTAGAAGCGCTGGTCCATGCGTGCCTTGTGGTCGGCGCGGGTGAGCATGCTGCCGAACAATTCAAGCACTTTGTTTTCGGCCTCGGCGCCAGAATCTTCGTGACGCCAGGCGTGGCGCACCAAAGCGGCAGCTCCGTCGAGGTCGCCCTTGGCAAGCAGGGCCCGCGCCAGCATGTAGCAGCCTTTGGCGGTCGATGGCCTATGGCTGGCGAAGAAAGCTAGCACAGTGGCGTCGTCGACATGGTCGTTCCACAACGCATTCTCGGCGCGGCGGCCGAACAAAGACGCATGGGGCCAGCTCGGATTGGCGGTCACGAAAGCAGCGTAGCGCGCAAAGTTCGGATTGGTGTTGTCGCTGCGCACGATCACCCACTCGGCGAGCTTGCGGGCGACCGGATCGCGGATGCTTTGTTCGGCGACGTCGGCATCCGCCTCGCGGCCGTGACGCGCGGCCTCGATCACGCGCTTCACCGCAGCCGCGTCCTCGGGCGAGGTGGCGCTCGTCGGCGCCACCGCGAAGGGCCCGGAGACTGGACGCGGCAGCGGCTTGATGACGTTCCGGCTTTCGAACAGCACGCCGCGCAATCCGACATTAGCCTGCGCATACGCCGACAGGCCGGCCGGCGGGGGCGGATGTCGCTCCGGCACCGCCGCGTTGCGCGCGATCGGCGCCGCGGGTTGTTTGGTAGCGGGGATGGCTTGCTTTTTCACCAGGATCGCTGGCCGCGGCGGCGGCAGCGGGACTTTCTGTTCGGCGGCCATGGCGGTTTGCGCGCTGATCGCACCAATGGCCGTAAGCGCCAGGGCCAGGCCCCGGTGGGTCCCCTTAATTGTGTTCATTCACCTGCCCAGTCTCGTGACCGGGGGCCGACTCAAGGCGCCCCGGCATCGCCCATTAGGTTATTATGCTTGCGGAAGGTTACCCAAAATCCCAACGGCCTTAACTCAACCACCCAAGCCGGGCAAAAACGGGGCAAAGTGGTGATTTATCAAGTCAATTCATGCCTCTATTTGAAACAAGGGCTTTCATCGTCGGTTCCGAAGCGATATCTATGAAGGCGCGTTAAGGCTTGTGGAGAAGTCGTGCCATGACCGCCAAGACGAGTTTCCGTGGATCTTTCACTGCGCTGGTCACGCCATTCAAGAACGGCGCGCTCGACGAAAAGACGTTCCGCGACCTTGTCGATTGGCAAATCGAGGAGGGCACCAATGGGCTGGTGCCGGTCGGCACCACGGGCGAAAGCCCGGCGCTCTCACACGACGAGCACAAGCAGGTGGTAGAGTGGTGCGTCGATCAGGCCAAGGGCCGCGTGCCCGTGGTGGCGGGCGCTGGTTCGAATGCCACTGCCGAGGCGATTGAATTGTCGAAGCACGCGGAAAAAGCGGGCGCCGACGCGGTACTGATCGTGACGCCATATTACAACAAGCCGACGCAGGAAGGGCTCTACCAGCACTACAAGGCAATCAACGACGCTATCGGCATTCCGATCATCATCTACAACATCCCCGGCCGCTCGATTGTCGACATGTCGGTCGACACCATGAAGCGGCTCCATGAGCTCAAGAACATCGCCGGCGTGAAGGATGCCACCGCCAATATGGCGCGGGTGTCGCAGCAGCGGATAGCGATGGGCCCGGACTTCAATCAGTTGTCGGGGGAGGATATCACTGCGCTCGGGTTCATGGCGCATGGTGGCCATGGCTGCATCTCGGTGACCTCGAACGTGGCGCCCCGGCTGTGCGCCGAATTTCAGCGGGCATGTCTTCGGGGCGATTTTGCCGCCGCGCTCAAGCTGCAGGACAAACTCGCGCCGCTGCACATCAATCTATTCGTCGAGACCAGCCCGGCGCCGATCAAGTACGCGATGTCGTTGATCGGCAAGTGCGCTAACACGCTCCGGCTGCCGATGGTGCCGGCAAGCGAGAAGGCGCAAGCCGCCGTGCGCATGGCCATGGTGCACGCCGGGCTCATTAATTAGGCGATTGTCTAGCGACCCAAGCTTGGCCGCGTATCGCTCCGCCAACCAGTCTTGTTGTCGTGGTTCCATCTCGGTGGTGGGCACCCGATAGTGCCCAGCCGAGCTTATTCCCCTGACTGAATCCCGGCGGCATTCCGGCGCTCGATTGCAAACCGGCTGTAAAAATTGCGATAAATTTGCTCACGGGGATTCCTCCTGTCGAGGAACCACCGGCGCATGAACTGATGTGCAGGAGCGCGCCAGTACCGAGCGAAGATGGCGTGTTCAAAGCTGGAGACGTATGATGCTCGAGGATTTCAAGAAATTCGCTTTGCGCGGCAACGTCGTCGATCTCGCGGTCGGCGTTATCATAGGAGCGGCCTTTGGTGCCATCGTAACGTCGCTGGTCGGCGACATCATCATGCCGGCCATCGGTGGGCTTACTGGCGGGCTCGATTTTTCCAATTATTTCCTGCCGCTTTCGGGCAAGGTCACCGCCGCCAGCTTGGACGAGGCCAAAAAGCAGGGCGCGGTGTTAGCTTGGGGACATTTTGTCACGTTGGTAATCAACTTCCTGATCATTTCGTTCGTGCTGTTCCTGGTGATCCGCGCTATGTCCAAGTTGATCAGCAAGGAAGAAGCAAAGCCGGCACCGCCGTCAAAGGAGGAGCAGTTGCTCACCGAGATTCGCGACCTCTTGAAATCGCGTTAGTCTTAGTAACGGGCCATGGCTGCTAGACCCGAGCGCCGCTTCAAGGTGGTCGCCGACAACCGCAAGGCGCGCTTCAACTACGAGATCGGCGAGACCTATGAGGCCGGCATCGCGCTCACCGGCAGCGAGGTTAAATCGCTGCGCGCCGGTAAGGCGGCGATTGCGGAATCCTATGCCGACGCACGTGGCGGCGAAATCTGGCTGATCAATTCCAACATCCCGGAATATCTGCAGGCGCATCGCTTCAATCACTCGCCGAAGCGGCCGCGCAAGCTCTTGCTGCACGCTCGGCAGATCAACAAGCTCGCCGGCGCGGTGGAGCGCGAGGGCATGACCATCGTGCCGCTGAAGCTTTATTTTAACGAGAAAGGCCGGGCGAAACTGGAGATCGCGCTGGCGCGCGGCAAGAAGGTGTATGACAAGCGGCAGACCGAAAAGAAGCGTTCATGGGAGCGCGAGCGCGGTCGGCTAATGCGGCAGAAAGGCTAGCGAATGCGCCGTCGTATCGGCATGTTGATCTTTCCGGGCATGACCCAGCTCGACATGACCGGGCCTTATGAAGTGCTGGCGCGCACGCCCAACAGCGTGGTCGATCTAGTCGCGCGCGCGCTCGAGCCGGTGACCAGCGACCGCGGCATGCAGATCCTGCCGACGGTGACCTACGAAACCTGCCCTCCGCTCGATCTAGTCATGGTGCCAGGCGGGCCGGGCCAGCAGAAACTGATGGAAGACGAGGCGACGCTCGACTTTCTACGCAAGCAGGCAGCATCGGCGACATACATCACCTCCGTCTGTACCGGCTCCCTGGTGCTTGGTGCTGCCGGGCTGCTCAAGGGCAAGCGCGCCACCTGCCACTGGAGTGCGCTCGAGCATTTGAAGTTTCTGGGTGCCACACCTGTCAGCGAGCGGGTGGTGGTGGACGGCAATATCATCACCGGAGCGGGCGTCACATCCGGTATCGAATTCGGATTAACGCTAGCAGCAATCCTGGAAGGTGAGCAGGCGGCGCGCGAAATCCAGTTGCAGATCGAATATGATCCGGCGCCGCCGTTCGATTGCGGCTCGCCGAAAAGGGCCCCACACGACATGGTTAAACGGCTGCAGGCGCGCGGTGCCAAGCTCTACGAAGAGCGCAAGGCGGTAGCGGCGCGCGTCGGCACGAAGCTAGGAGTGTGAGATGGCGGTGCCCACGCAGCTCGATCACTGCGTCATCCACGTTACTGACTGGGAACGCTCCAATAAGTTCTACGTCGAAGTGATGGGCGCCGAGTTGGTAAACCGGCCGGTAGGCTTCGCCTATCGCTTCGGTGATACGCAGCTCAACGTGCATGGGCCGGGTGTTAAACCGGCGGAAGTCGCGCGGGTGCCGGTGCAGCCGGGCAACAGTGATCTCTGCTTCGAATGGCGCGGGCCGATCGAGAGCGCGATCGCGCATCTAAGGGGGCACGGGATTGCGGTCGAGCGCGGTCCAATGCAACGTTTCGGTGCCAAGGGGCCGGGCACCTCGGTATATTTCCGTGATCCGGACGGCTCGCTGATGGAATTCATTAGTTACGGGGACAATAAATGAGCGAAGCGCCGGGCAAGCATGATCCGACGGTGTTGCCGCCGAATATTCCGGTACCGGAGGACGACGGTGCCACTCGGCACCTTACCGGCATAAAGCTGCCCGACCTGGCGCTTCCGGCGACCAGCGGCGGCCCTGTCAATTTGTCGAAGCTCAAGGGACGTACCGTGGTCTACATCTATCCGCGCACCGGCGTGCCCGGGCAGGCGCTGCCGACCGGCTGGGACGCGATCCCGGGCGCGCGCGGCTGCACGCCGCAATCCTGCTCGTTCCGCGACCATTTCGGTGAGCTAAAACGGCTGGGCGTGGCACAACTCTTCGGGCTGTCGGCGCAGGACACCGCCTATCAGCAGGAGGCGGCGACGCGCCTGCATCTCCCGTTCCCCATCCTGTCGGACGAGAAATTGGCGTTCACCCGCGCGCTCAGGTTGCCGACGTTCAGCGTCGACGGCATGACTCTGATCAAGCGAATGGCGCTCGTCATCGACGACGGCACGATCACCAAGGTGTTCTACCCGGTGTTCCCGCCGGACAAGAACGCTGAGGAGGTGATCACCTGGCTACAAACTGCGGCCTAGGCCGCGCCCGTCAGCTTTTCTGCAGATCGCAGGAAGTACTGCCTGATCTCGCGGGCGGGCCGTGGTTGGCTAAACAGATAGCCTTGCATTTCGGTGCAGCCCATCGCCTGTAGCATGTCGGCTTGCTGTTGTGTCTCCACCCCCTCGGCAGTCGAGTCCATCTTTAGGCATTTGGCCAAATTCGCCACTGCCTGCACGATCGCGACCGGTTCAGCACCGTTGGACAGATCCTTAATGAACGAACGGTCGATCTTGATCTTGTCGAATGGGAAGCTGCGCAAATAGCTCAGCGATGAATACCCAGTGCCGAAATCGTCGAGCGCGATCTGCACACCAAGTTTGCGTAGCTCATGCAGCGTCGCTAAGGTGGCAAAGGTGTTCTGCAACAGCATCGTCTCAGTGATTTCCAATTGCAGCTTGCGCGCCGGCATGCCGGTTTCGCCCAGTGCGCCAATCACCACGTTGAGCAGGTTGCGATTGTTCAACTGCGCCGAAGAGAGGTTGACCGCGACCTTGATGTTGTCCGGCCAATCCACCGCTTCGTAGCAGGCCGCCTTGAGTACCCATTCGCCGAGCGGCACGATCAGGCCGGTCTCCTCCGCAACCGGAATGAAGTCGGCCGGTCCTACCAATCCGCGCTTGGGATGGTTCCAGCGCAGCAGCGCCTCGAAGCCGTTAATCTCGTTGGTCTGCAGACTGACCAGCGGCTGGTAGAAAAGCTCAAATTCTTTGCTGACCAGTGCCTTGCGCAGGTCCATTTCCAGTTCACGGCGGGCCTTCATACGGGTGTTCATTTCCGGCTCGAAGAAACGGAAGGTGCCGCGGCCGTCCGCCTTAGCGCCGTACAGCGCCATGTCCGCGTTGCGCAGCAGCGGATCGGCTTCCATCGCGTCAAACGGCGCGACCGAAATGCCGATACTGATATCGGTGACGATAGTGTGCCCATCGATCTGATAGGGTTTCACGATTGACTCGCCAATGCGCTTGGACAGGACCGCGGCGTCGTTTGGCTGCTGCATCTGCGTCATAATGATGGCGAACTCGTCTCCACCTAGCCGCGCGACCGTATCCGGCTCGCGCGTGCAGCCGCGTAGACGGTCGGCAACCAGCTTGAGCAATTCGTCGCCAATCGGATGTCCGAGCGCATCGTTGACGCCCTTGAACTGATCGAGATCGAGGCAGAGCACCGCCAGGCATTCACCCCGCTTGACCCGCTTGAGCTCGTGCTCGAGCGTCTCCCGCAACAACACCCGATTGGGAAGGTCGGTGAGCGCGTCATGGCGCGCCATATGGGCGATGCGGCCTTCCGAGCGCTGCCGTTCGGTGATGTCTTCGTGCGTCGCCAGCCAGCCCCCGCCGTCAAGTGGTTTGTTCACCACCGAGAAAGTGCGGCCGTCCGCCAATTGCGTGGTGTACGTGGACGAGGCTCCGCCGACGATGCCTCCTTTTAGGCGGACGATGTAATCGTCCGGATCCTCGACAAAGGTGCCGGTCTGGATGCGTTGAATAAGGAGGTCGCGCAGGTAGCGGCCTGGGCGGGCGAATTCCGACAACAATCCATACATTTCCGTGTAGCGCTGATTGCAGAAAATTAACCGTGTTTCCGAGTCGAATAGCGCGACACCCTGCGACAGATTGTTCAAGACGGTCTCGAGCAACTGACTGTCGATCTGCGATACTTGCGGGAACGAGAGAATTTCGGCCGCTGGTGCGGCTTGCTTTTCTTTTTTCATCGTAGTTCCCCCTGCATGGGCAAATGGAATCTAAAGACCCATCCTCAGGGCGGCAGGTTTGGAACTATTGAAACGGCCGCAATCGTTTTGAATAAAAGAAGCCAAAGAAGAAATTAAAGTTGTAAGCAGTGTGTTACCGCGTCATATCCTTCAAGGTGACTGCGGCGTCGGCATTGTAGCCGAGCGATTCGCTGGGTCGTGGGTCAGATCCTTCATCGTTGCTGTGCAATTTGCTTTGCGGTGTCCGCTTTCAACCCTTTGTGCCCTCCCTGAGGGACAAGACCGATAGTATTATCATCGTGCTATAGTATTATCATCGTGCTTATGTCGGACGCGCTGTTCAGCCAAGGGTTCAATGGAATTACCGACGACGA
>Ga0207777_1000399_pt1 | contig 11906 bp, 14 predicted proteins | sample LuqExpMetageno35_FD_187793 | JGI IMG/M metagenome (GOLD analysis project Ga0207777, IMG submission 187793) | Tropical forest soil microbial communities from Luquillo Experimental Forest, Puerto Rico - Sample 35 (SPAdes) | ecosystem: Environmental > Terrestrial > Soil > Tropical forest ...
GAGCCCCGACCATGCGCCGATGGCGCGGGAGCGGTCCTCCTCGCGGAACGACGCCTGGATGATCGCGAGGCTGCCCGGCGTCAGCAGCGCGCCGCCGACACCCTGCACGATGCGGGCGACGATGAGGACGAGGCTCGTGGGCGCCACCCCGCAGACGGCGGAGGCGATGGCGAACCACGCGATGCCGAACGAGAAGATCCGCTTCCGGCCGTAGCGGTCACCGAGCGAGCCACCCAAGAGAAGGAAGGCAGCCAGTGTGAGCGAGTACCCCGTCACGACCCACTGCAGGGTGCCCACGTTCCCGTGGAACGTGCGGTTGATCGACGGCAGCGCGATGCCGACCACGGTCGCGTCGAGCATGGCAATACCCGACCCGAGCACCGTGGCGGCGATGACCCAGCGGCCCTTGCCCGACGAGAGGGCGAGTGGCTCGGCCTCTTCGGCGCCGGTCGCGTGCGGCGCGGTCACTGCGGGCAGTCGTGCATCGTGAAGGAGACCGGCGTGCCGGGCGGCAGGACGGTGCCGGCGGGCGGGTTCTGACTCAGCACGCCACGCGCGGATTGCCCCGCCGCCGTCTTGGTGGCGCGCCCGACGGAGTAGCAGGCCCACGTGAGGCCGGCCATGTGCAGCGTGTGCACGGCGACGCTGAAGGTGAAGCCGATGACGCCGGGAGCGGTCGTCGACCCGCCGTAGCAGCCCGACCACGTGATCCCGACCCGGGTGCCGGGCGCGACCTGGGTTCCGGGGCTGAGGGGGATGTCGCCCACGCGCACGTCCCGGGGTCTACCGGGAATCGAGAGCGCGCTGACCACGCTTTCGCTGGCCAGGGTCCCCTTGTTGCAAGGCGCGTTCAGTCCCATCGGATGGAGTCCGGCGGCCGCCAGGTCCCACTTGGCGGCCGCGATCTTGAGGCCGATGACGTCGGGGACGGCGACCCCCGGGTGGCTCGTCGTCGTGGGCGGCGCCGTGGTTGTCGCGGTCGCGGGGGCCGTCGTGGTCGTGGGGCCGGCCTTTGGTTGTGGCGTGGCTGGGTTCGCGCAGCCCGCCAGCGTGCCGGTCCCGAGGAGGCCGATCATTCCGAAGGCCACCCACCCACCCCGCACCGTCATCCCGTCATCATCGCCTAGGCACGGCACGGCTTTCCGCGAACGCCCGTGGCGGCACCCGGCCTTGGGAGGGTCACTTCAAGATGTTGACCGCCCGTGCCACGACGAGGATGGCGACGACGAGAGAGACTGCCTCCTCGGCCATCATCATGAGCTTCATCCAGGGCTTGACCGCCGACACGTCGGTCGGGCTGAAGGCCGTTGCGGTGGCGAAGGCGAAGTGGAAGTAGTCGACGAACGTCGGGGACCAGTCGGGACCGACGTGTTGCGGATGGAGCATCTCGGGGAAGATCAGCGCGGGGGCGGTGCTGGTGCCGGCGGCCCGAGCGGCGGGTCCGCCGCGGTCGAGATTCCAATACCACAGGGCGAAGGCGAGGATGTTGGACAACCAGATGGCGCCACCGCTGGCCAGCAGGACCTTGGCGTTCTGCGTGAAGGACGACGTGTTGATGATGCCGACCACCAGGCGCACCGCGGCATCGGCGTTGGCGATGGTGATGAAACCGATCAGCACGCTGGTCAGGTTGTGCAGCCACGGGCGGTCGCGGTCGATGCGGCCGGGATCACCGATGATCAGCGCGCCGAGCAGGACTAGGAGCACAACGAGAAAGACCCATCGCGCGTCGCCGTTGCGCAGTTCGGGCGGCAGCGTCGCACGCAGCACGCCGGTCGCCACGACCGCCAGGGCCATCGGCCAGCGCGGCTCGCCTTGGTGCGCCGCCGTGGTTTCCGCGCCCGCGCCCTCGGCCATGACCCATCATCCCCCACACCGACGAATGGAGCCCCGGGGGCGGGCGGCGGGTGCGGCGGGTGCGGGGCCGTGTGTGGCCCCGCCGAACGTCGTCGCTCAGGCAGGCGGCTCCGACGTCGCCGCGATGATCTGGTCGAGGACCGACTGGTCGGGAAGCGGCGGTGGCTCCACGGACGGGAGCTGGCGCACGTGGTCGAATGCCTGTGCGATGTGGGGCCCCTCGATGACGGGCGTGTGGCAGCCCGCAATGGTCTTGATGTCGAGGGATTGGATCCCGTCGACGTAGCGGCTGAACTTCTCGGAATCGAGGAGTGAGAGCCACGGACACAGTGCGCCGTAGGCGAACAACGTCATTCCGAAATTCCAGAACTCGGGATCGAGTTCGGCGATACCGGCGTGGGGCTCGGGAAGCGGTGTGGCGAAGGTGTCGACGGACCAATACACGCCGGTCTTCGAATCGAAAATGCCCCGGGTGGTCGGCGAGTCGTAGAGCGGCGGGCGGAGGGCGTGCAGGCTGCGGTCACCCACGTCGAACGACTCCTCGTGCATCACCCACCGGCACCGCTCGAGTGGGAAGTCGAAACAGTTCGAGTGGCGCTCCACCATGGCCCAGTTGCAGACGAGCTGTGCATTCGTGCAGGCGGACATCACCTCGTCGAGATTGCCGCTGTGGTCGACGTCGTCGTGGGAGAGGAACACCCATCGGACGTCCTCGGGCTCCACGAGTGAGAACGCGTCCATCAGCCACTGCTCACGGTTGGCGGGTGTGCCGGTGTCGACGATGACGGGCTCCTTGCCGCGGATCACCATGGAATTGAGGTACACGAAGAGCGGCTGCCCCAGAGCCGGCTGGATCTGATGGATCACGAAGGTGTCGGGTGCGATCTCAGTCGGGGGTACGTACGTCGTCGGCGAGACGGGCGCGAACGTGGTCATTGGTCCCTCCTTACCGCCTGACACCGCCTGTGTTACCGGACATGCTCCACCCGTTGCGTCCGAGCGTCAAGGTACGTTGCGCCGCCCCATGGAGCGATCGGCCCGAACACGCCGCCTTCTTGGGCACCGCCGCTTACAGAGGCAATGTGGTACGACCGCGCACGATGACCGCATTTTCACCGGCGCGCGCATCGAGCGGAGCTGAGAGTGACCTGAGCGACCTTGTCCGACCATCTGCGTGATGGACGTCCGACTCCGACACGACCGGCGACGGCTGTCATCGGAGGCGGCAGACGGGGCCGGGGGTGGGAGCGTCGACAGCGCCCGGATGGAGCGCCGAGGCCAGGATCTCGACCCCGTCGACCACGCGCGGGCCGGGGCGGGAGAAGTAGGCGTCCGCGTCCACAGCGAAGACGCGTTCCGTCTCGGCCAGTTCCGGACGGCCGAGCAGACGCTCGCCCTCTGCCGACGCGCGGGCCAGGTCGTAGCCACACGGCATGAAGACGACGACTTGGGGTTCGGCACGCGCGATCTCGTCCCAGCCGACGCGGACCGACGGTGTTCCACGTGACGCGAGGACGGCGGCTCCCCCTGCTGTCTCGATCATCTCCGGGACCCAATGGCCACCGTTGAACGGGGGGTCCGACCACTCCAGCGCAAAGGTCCGTGGTCGGTCGAGGCCGGCGACGGCGTCCGACACCGCGTCCAGTCGGCGGCGCAATCCCTCGACGATGTCTTCCGCCCTTGCCTCTGTCCCTGTCGCCGACCCGACCTGGGTGACACAGTCCAGGACGTCCGCCAGGGAGCTCGGGTCGAGCGAGAGCACGTCGGCGCTGCATCCGAGGACGGCGAGGGCTTCGTTCACGTGTCCCGACGGGACGGCACAGACTGCGCACAAATCCTGGCTCAGCACCAGATCAGGTTGGAGCTCCTGGATCGCCACGTCGTCAAGCCGGTAGATCGGTTCACCTCCGGCCAGACTGCCCGATACAAGTCGGTCGACCTCCGCTGGATCCATCGTTTCGGGCAGAGCTGAGACAGACACGGTGGGCTTCGAGCGGACCACCGGCGGCCAGTTGCACTCATGCGTGACCCCGACGAGTGACTCCTCGAGGCCCAACGCGCAGACGATCTCCGTCGCTGACGGCAGGAGGGACACGATCCGCACGATGCCAATCCTGCCCCAACCGGAACCAACGGACTCGGCGTCGGGCCGTCGTCCGGATGACCGGAAACGACAGCGATCGAAGTGGTGACCCGGGGAACGAGCTCCAAGAGCGCGGTGCGACCGCGCAACAGACCGAAGGCTGCCGCGAGAGTCGCGCTCAGGCCCCTCCGGCTGGTGCACCACCCAGATCACCTTGGCCCATCCAAGGAGACAGGCCATGATGGGTGCCTCATGGTTTGGACTTCCATGTCTATGTGGTCGCAGTTCCGCGGGCGCTGGCGATGAAGCGGCTCCTGCCGGACCCTGCGTCCGCCGTCGAGGTGGTCGACGCGTACGCATCGCCCGAGCCGCCTGCGGACCGACCGTCGGTGCGGTGCAACATGATCTCGACGTTCGACGGTGCGATCGCTGTCAACGGGCGCTCCGGGCTGCTCGGCGGCCCAGCAGACCGGAGGGTGTTCGAAGTCTTGCGCTCCTGGGCCGACGTCATTGTCGTCGGTGCGGGGACCGTACGGGCTGAGCGCTACGGGCCGGTGCGTCTCGACGACGGTCTTCGGGATCGTCGGCGGACCCGTGGGCAGCTCCCGGTGCCTCCGATTGCGATCGTGACCCGTTCAGGAAATTTGGACTGGTCGTCGTCACTCTTCACTGACGCAGAGGTCCGGCCGTTGGTTGTGACCTCGTCGGACAGCGACGCGGAGTCCAGGGTGCGGGGTGAGCAGGTTGCTGATTTCGTCCTGGCGGGCGATGAGCAAGTGGATGTGTCGACAGCTCTTGGTGCTCTGCATCAACTCGGTTACCGGTCGGTGCTCCTCGAAGGTGGTCCGGGACTGAACGCGAACTTCGTGGCGGCAGGCTTACTCGACGAGCTGTGCCTCACGCTCTCGCCTCGTCTCGTCGCCGGGTCCGGATCGCGCTTGTTCGCCGGCCCGGAGCTCATGCCACCAGTTGACGTCCAAGTAGAACAGCTTCTCGAAGAGGACGGGTTTCTCTTCTTCCGCCTTCGTCTGACTCGCGGCGGAGGTTGACGGGGCGACTCTGTCGATACGAAACCCAGGAGACGGAAGGATTGAGGATGCCCGAGGACCTTCAAACGCCTGAAATCGTGACCAAGACGATCGCGCGTTCAGTAGGGGAAACGGTGGCCAAGTTCGTCGACATCCTGTCGACGAAGAACGTGAAGGTTTTCGCCGTGATCGACCAAAGCGCAGAAGCGAAGGACGTCGGTTTGCATCTGAGGGAGACCGTACTCGTCGTTTTCGGTGATCCGCGCGCCGGTACGCCGGTGATGGATTCGGTGCCATTGTCGGCGCTGGATCTGCCACTCAAGGTCCTCGTCTGGTCGGATGAGGGGCAAACAAGAGTGTCCTACGTCGCGCCGCAGGCGCTGGTTGCGAAACACCATCTGCAAGGCGAACTCGCCACGAAGTTCGATGGGATCAACCCGCTGACCGACGCGCTCGTGGCGCCGGTGTGATCCTGCTCGCCATCCTTCCTACCTAGAGGGAGACCAACATGGAGATCGTCGGATCAGTAACCCTGGTCAGCGGCGCCGACCGAGGGCTCGGACGCGTGTTCGCCCGGGAGCTCGTGACGAGGGGCGCGGCCAAGGTGTATGGGTCGGCCCGCGATCCCGCTGCCGTGACCGAACCCGGCGTGACGCCAATCACACTTGACATCACCGATCCCCAACACGTCGCTCGGGTCGCGCAGGAGCGCGGGGACGTGAGCTTGCTCGTCAACAACGCGGGGTGATGAAGGCCAGCGCGTTCATCGGCGCGCCGAGCCTCGAATCGGCTCGTTTCGAGATGGAAACCAACTACTTCGGCACGCTGAGTATGTGCCGAGCTTTTGCACCCGTGCTGGCGGCGAACGGAGGCGGCGCGATCGTCAACATGCTGTCGGTGGGCAGCTTCTACACCGGCCCCCTCGACATGTCGTACAGCGCGTCGAAGGCGGCGGAGCTCTCGCTGACCAATGGCGTCCGCATGGAGCTGTCCCGTCAGGGCACGCTGGTGGTGGCCGTGCACGCCAGCTTCATCGACACCGGGATGGCAGAAGCGCTCGACGTGCCCAAGATAAGCCCGGAAGGGGTCGCTCGGCAGACCTTTGACGCAGTCGAAACGGGCGACATCGATGTGCTGGCTGACGAACGCTCCCGGTTCGTCAAAGCCTCGCTACCACGCGATCACGAGCTGATCTACGCGCCGATACAACAACAGTTCTTCGATGCCCCGACAAAGGGTTCCGGATTGGACTGGAATCGAGCCGCCTCTCTATCGGAACTTCGGGTTGGACGGGCACGTTGTGGTCACGCAATTTGAACCAGAGGCATTTCACCGGCACGAATGCTTCGTGAACTGAGCCTTTCTCGTGGTCGGGACCGGCGTCGATCCGGTGACCTCACGCTTTTCAGGCGCGCGCTCTACCAACTGAGCTACCCGACCGGGTTGCCAATTTGGACCGGCGGGCCGGTCTCAACTTGGCGGCGGACCTGACGGGATTTGAACCCGCGACCTCCGCCTTGACAGGGCGGCGTGCACTCCGAGCTGCACCACAGGTCCGTGGCGGCAATGGCCTCCGTGCTGCCCGGTCGGGGGTGTGCCTCCCGTTGAGCAGCGCTTCACTGTAGCCGGTCCGGGGTTCTGGCCGACCCCGGGCGGCATTCGGTCCGCGCTACGGCGTGGCGGCCCGCAGGGTACGGATGCCCTCGCCGAAGAGCTCGTACTGGCTGCGCGTGAGGGCGCTGGAGAGCCCCGACGCGCAGAGCCGATCCGTCATTTCTTCGGCCTCGTCGTGCTTTGCCCTGATGGCGGCGCAGTCCTCGAACGGCTCGGACCAGCCGAAGAATTTCGCTTGCCCCTCGCCCTCGTTGGTGAGGATCGCCTGGAGTGGCGACAAACCCACCGCGGTCGTCGCCACCAGGTGGACGCCACCCCTCCATTCGCGCAGGATCTGCATGAGTTGGGCTGCTCGGCCCGGCGCGGTCGGACTCGCAACGGCGTCTCGCCAGCCGACGAACAAGGGAAGTGCCGAGCCCTCGAGGCCAGCAACGAGCTGCTCCGTGACCCCGACGATCGATTCCAGTCCTTCGACTCCTCCGTAGTGCTTCTCACCCCAGCCCGTGTGGGCCTCCGCCATTCGAGCAGCCGCCGCTGACGCTCCGGCGACGCCGGAACCCTCGGTGAACATCGCCTGCACCGCGCCGGGTTGGAACCAGCCCATCGCTGCGGTGACGACCTCGTGGCTGACATCGCCGAGCATCCCCCCACGCCCCGCGAAATAGAACGCGAACGGGTTGTCCCATCCCCATTCCTTCGCCCATGCCATGACGTCTGGGCTGAGATAGATCGCCGTCCCGATGTCGTGGATCGGGACCGACGTTGCTCGGACGAGCGCGAGCGCGTCCTGATCGACCGCGGCCATCGAAGACCTCCTCGAAGACGGTTCAGGCAGGAGTGGTTGTGGTGCCCGGTGCGCGTCGCATGCCCGGGATCGTGCCGACGACCGCCTCCATGAGCCGGACCAGTTCTGTCACGACCGGGTCGAGGTAATTGAAACGGTCGTCGAGCAAACCGACCACACCTGCCAGTTCGGGCGACACCTCTTGCAGCGACCGGGTCGCCTTCGGCAACTCGCCCGCCAGCTCGATCGCGACCGCGCTGAGTCGCTCGGTGAGGCTGCGCAGAGCCGATGCGGAATCGTTCAAGGAAGGCAACGAATTGTCGAGGGTGCCGACCGCCCGTTCGAGTCCCGTCACCGCATGAGAGATGCCCAGGGTAGCCAGGTCGATGCCCGAGCCCGCCCTGTCCACTCCGCCTTCGACCCGCTCCAAGAGTGTCATCAGGCGATCGAGACGCTCAGCGAGATCGTTGATGGCATCCATGGCGGCCAGTGCCGATGACGGCAGTCGGAGCAACGCGCCGGGCAGGCGGACGATCGTCTCGGCGAGGGAGGGGGATTCCACGCACCCGATCATGCGCCGCCTGGCCCCGGGTGTCCAGTACCGAGCTCCCCGTCGATCGCCTCGCGGAGCTCATTCAGCACGCGCAGCCGAACCCGAAGCTTGGTGGCTGCGTGGGCGCGTCGGTCGACCTCGGCCAGCTCGCGAGCGACCGAGCCGGACACCCCGGTCAGGTCCTCTGGGGCGACGACCATGTCGAGAAGGCCCGCGTCGCGGGCTCCTTGCGGATCGAACAGGGTCCCCGTCACGGTCGCCCGGTCGAAAGCGGAAGGTGCCAGCCGATGGCGGGCGAGGGCAATGGCGAACCAGGGCAAGGTGAGCCCGATCCGGACCTCGTTGAGGCCGAGCTTGAACGGACCTTCGGCACCGATCCGCACATCGGATGCCATAAGGAGAAATGCGCCGGCCGGAAGGGCGTGCCCGCTGCACGCAGCGACAACGGGAGCCGGGAAGGCGAGGATCCGCTCGGCGAGCGTCGCCCCCAATCGGAGGAGGGTCACCGCGTCGTCCGGGCCTCCCCGAAGGACGTTCAGGTCGAACCCGGCAGAGAAGTACCCCGGCCTGCCCGTCAGCACCACCACCGTCCCCTGCTGTTCGACCTCGTCGAAGGCGGCGTGCAACGTCTCCAGGAGCGGGATCGAGAACACGTTGACCTTGCCGTCGTCCATCACGATCGTGCTGATGCCGTCGGCATGGGTGGTCCTCACGAGATCTGCCATGTCGGCACCTCCGACGCTATATTGGACGAATGTTTCGTAACACTGTTTCAGCCGACGCCGTCGACGTCAAGGGGCGAGTGTCGAGGAGCCCCCGCTGATGCCCCGCACGAAACAGCGCACACCCGAGCTTCGTGACCGGGTCGTCGAGGCAGCGCTGGACCTCTTGGCCGAAAGCGGCGCCGTCGGCGTGACCGCCCGGTCGCTGGCCATCAGGGCCGACACTTCGCCGCCTGCCGTCTACGAGCTCTTCGGGGACAAGGCCGGCGTCGTCCGTGCGCTGTACTTCGAAGGCTTCCGTCGCCTGTCTGAAGCCTTGTCGGGCCTGCGTGAGAGCGACGATTCAGTGGCGGACCTGTGGGCCGTGGCGGCTGCGTACCGAACCTTTGTCCGGAACAACCGCGATCTTGCCGAGGTGATGTTCTCGCGTCCGTTCACGGACTTCGCTCCTGGTCCCGACGAGCTGGTCGCCACGTCCTCTGTCCGGATTCTCATCGTCGACCGGGTCCGCCGGTGCATCGACGCCCGCCGGCTGCAGGGCGACGAGACTGATCTCGCGCACGTCTTTGTGTCGTTGGTCCAGGGTCTCGCGTTTGCAGAAGCGGCGGGTCGACTCGGCACGTCGACCGAGTCGGTCGAACGGCGCTGGCGTCTTGGGGTGGCGGCGCTGCTCAGTGGGGTGGCGGCTCCGTCGCAGTGAGTAAGCCGGGAGCACATGACGCTCGACGACGGAGCCGATGGGATCCCTTGACGAGGACGTATTGGTAGAACACAGGCGGCGGTCGTCCTCAGGAGGCGATGGCCACGGACGTGTCGCGTTTGACGCCGGGCCCGCTGAACGTCATTGCGCCATCCTCGAGATCGCTCAGTTTGAGGACGCGGTAATCACGCAGGTAGCTCTGGTGCACCTGCCACGGCGGGCGTGACCCTCGGCGTGGCAGCAGATGCGCCGAGCGCTGGATGTACCCGGACGTCAGTCCGAGGAGCGGGCCTTCCGGGACCGACCCATCCGTGTTGTGGGGCACACACGCGACCTGACCGCGGGTGTGCATGTGATTCAGCAGCCGGCAGACGTAGTCGCAGGTCAGGTCGCACTTCAATGTCCACGATGCGTTCGTGTAGCCGACCGCGATCGCGAGGTTCGGCACGTCCTCGAGCATCATGCCCTTGTAGGTGAGCCGCGTCGGCGGATCGACGATTTCTCCGTCGACACTGAGGCGGATGCCTCCGAGGAAGAGCAGTTCCAGCCCCGTGGCCGTCACGATGACGTCGGCGTCGAGGTGCTCGCCAGACTGCAACGCGAGACCATCCTTCGTGAAGCGCTCGACCTTGTCAGTGACGACCGACACCGACCCATCGGAGATGGCCTTGAACAGATCCCCGTCGGGTACCGCGCAGAACCGCTGGTCCCACGGGTCGTACGTCGGGCGGAAATGCGTGTCGACGTCGTACCCGGGCGGGAGTTGCCGCGCGGCGCTCTTGACGATGAATCGGCGCACCTGTTGGGGATAGCGGCGGCTCAACTGATAGAAGCCCTGGGTCAACAGCGCGTGGAACCACTTCGTGGCCGTTCCGGCCCATTGGCGGGGAAGGATGTTGCGGAGCAGGCGGGCTACGGGGCTCTTCGCCGGTATCGAACCGATGTAGGTCGGAGAACGCTGCAGCATCGTGACGTGGCGGGCCGATCGGGCGAGAGCCGGAACGAGGGTGACCGCCGTCGCGCCGCTGCCGATCACGACGATCGCCTTGTTCGTGGCATCGAAGTCGGTCGGCCACTGCTGCGGATGGATGATCGTGCCTTCGAAGTCCGGCACTCCTTCGAAGTCGGGAAGGTAGCCGTGGTCGTAGCGGTAGTAGCCCGTGCAGCTGAAGAGGAATCCCGCGGTGAGCGTGACCAGCTCACCCGTGTCCGTGTGTTCCGCCCTGACGTGCCAGCGCGAGTCCGCGCTGGACCAGTCGGCGGAGGTCACCCGAAGGTTGAAGCGGAGGTGTGTCTCGACCCTCGACTCCACCGCAGTGTCCTTGATGTACTGCAGGATGGAGTCGCCGTCCGCGATCGATTTCTCGCCTTGCCACGGTCGGAACGAGTACCCGAGCGTGTGCATGTCCGAATCCGAACGGATCCCGGGATACCGGAAGAGGTCCCAGGTGCCACCGATGCGGTCACGAGCCTCGAAGATGGCATAGCTGGCCCACGGGCACCTGGTCTGCAAGTAGTGGCCGGCACCGATCCCTGACAGTCCGGCCCCGACGACGAGCACGTCGAGGTGTTCGGTGACTCGTTCATCTGTGCTGACGGAAGACATCAGGCCGCGGCTCCGATCAACTGGTCGTTCAGGATCCCCTGCTCCCCGAAGAGTTGCTCCCTCCACGTTTCCACCAATTCCGTCGTGTCGCTGTCGCCGGGGTGGAAATCGTGGCGGTGGTAGCTGCCGACGTCTTGAAATGCCCGCAGCCTCCCTGCAGCGGCCCTGGCGGTCCGTGGCCCGGGGCTGAGCCCGAGCCGGGAGCCGGAGCCCCAGGTCAGGGGCACCCGATCCATAACCCTGACGTTAACGTTAAACTTTGGCTTGTGAGGACGGCGGGACTGACGACGACCAACGGCGAGATGAACGGGCACGGCGACCTCGGCGCCGCCCACTCCCGCTACCGCTGGGTCGCGCTGACGACGGTCACGCTGGGCACGTTGATGGTCTTCATCAACCAGTCGATCGTGCTGATCTCGTTGCCCGACATCTTCAGGGGGATCGAGCTCAACCCGCTCACGCCCGGCAACACCGGCTACATGCTCTGGATGCTGATGGGCTTCATGGTGGCCCTCGCGGTCTTGGTGGTCACTCTCGGCCGGGTCGGCGACATGTTCGGACGCGTCAAGATCTTCAACCTCGGCTTCGCGGTGTTCACCCTCTTCTCGGTGCTGCTCGCCGCCACGTGGCTGACCGGCACGGAGGGCGCCATCTGGCTCATCGTGATGCGCATCGGCCAGGGGGTCGGCGGCGCGATGCTCTTCGCCAATTCCTCGGCCATCATCACGGACGCCTTCCCCGTCCACCAGCGCGGCCTCGGCCTCGGCATCAACAACGTGGCGGCAATCGCCGGGTCGTTCATCGGGCTCGTCCTCGGAGGCCTGCTCGCCCCGGTCGAGTGGCACCTGGTCTTCTTGCTGTCGGTGCCCTTCGGAGTCCTCGGCACCGCGTTCGCCTACGTCAAGCTCGAGGATCGCGGCGTGCGCACGCCGGCCAACGAATATTTCACCGCCGTCGTC
>Ga0207777_1000403_pt1 | contig 11841 bp, 12 predicted proteins | sample LuqExpMetageno35_FD_187793 | JGI IMG/M metagenome (GOLD analysis project Ga0207777, IMG submission 187793) | Tropical forest soil microbial communities from Luquillo Experimental Forest, Puerto Rico - Sample 35 (SPAdes) | ecosystem: Environmental > Terrestrial > Soil > Tropical forest ...
CCCACGACTCGTGGGTCGTGGGTTGCCCGGAGTGTCAGCGAGACAGGCAGCAGACTCCGCCGGTCGGGATCAACCTGTCGGTGTCATCAAGGGAAGTAGCCGAGATGATGGCCAAGAATCACGCAGGGCCGAAGGGTATGGAGCGGAGGCTCGCCGGCTAGGGCTAGCGGCGAACCAAGTCGCGCCACTCGCCGAACCCGGCGGTCTGGGCACGTCCCGTACAAACCCAGAGTGAGTGGTCATAGGACGCGGATCGTGCGCGCGCCGTCGACGAGCTCGATGTCGGCGTAGCTGCCGCGCGCCTCTGCGCCGCCGCACACACACGTCACGATCAGCCAGACGCGAACCACCGCCAAGGGGGTCGCGCCACCGATCGCCTTGGCACGATCGGCTACCAGTGTTCGCTCCTCGTCCTGCCATTCGCCGAGTCCGTCAATGCCGCTTCGCACCACCAGGTGCCACTCGCGTTCATGCCAGTGCGGTAGCGGACAGCAATAGCTCGTCTCTGGGGCGAGGCCGACGCTCCAGTGGTAGGTGAGGTCGCGCCCGTCGTCGAACTCAACGGCTACAGACATGTAGTCGTGGGTGAAGAGGGTGTCCTCGGCACTTGACGCCGGAAGCTGGTCCATCCGCCAACGCCAGCGCAGTCTGAGCGTCTCGGTGAGGGTCGCTTGCACCTCATGGCAGAGGATCTCCACTTGGCCACGGCTCTTCACGTCGATTTCGTTCTCGCGCTGACGATGCAGGCCAACGAGCGGTATGTGCCGGTGCGGCTCCCACCCGACGGGCGGTGTGATCGGGTTGCTCACTCGGTCCAGCTCGCGAGCGCACGACCCGGTTCGATCGTGGCCGACAGCCTCTGCGAGCCGCTTGCTCACGTCAGTGCCGTTGGGCCATGCCGCCACCACTACGTCGAAGCCGCCATCGAACAGGGCTCGCGGAAAGTCTGGGTCGTACACGATGCGGTCGTCTGCCCCCAGCTCGCCTGGATACAGCGAGCAGACCTCGATCGGGCCATCGTGGGGGGCGGCTGCGGTGAAGGTGGCACCGGTCCCACTGAGTGCCGGGCCGCGCATCCCGGTGCGCACCCTCAGTTGAAATCCTGCGCCGAAAGGCGACCCCTCCGGCACACCAATCCACGAGTTACCGTTCGCCAGCCAGGTGATCAGTGCGCCTCGGGTGGCGGCAAGCCCAGTCGGCGTCCACGGTTCGCTGCTCGCTTCGACACGAACCTGTGCCACCTCCGCGCCTGCGCTCCGCAGCGCCGCCGCGGCCGAAGACATATCGGGCGGTGGCGCTCCAACCGAGCCCCCGGCGTCGTCCTCTCCGACATGCGCCATGGCAACCTCCGCGTCAAGCGCCAGTCAGTGTACGGCCGTTCGTCCCAGCACGCCCTGGTTCGGCCTGCTTGAAGCCCTTGGACCGTGTCAGCTTGGTCGAGACCGTCGGAGATCGCTCACTGCGTCATTTCCGGCTGGGTTGCAGCGGCCGCCCATTATGGAGCGGCCTCACTGCGTGCCTGATCGATTCTCCATGCGGCGGCGATCAAGCCGATGTGGCTGAAAGCTTGGGGAAAGTTGCCGAGCAACTCACCGCTCGTGGCGTCGACCTCCTCCGCGAGCAGACCAAGATCGTTGGCGTAGCCGACCAGCCGATCGAACAGCGTCTCGGCGCGCTCCAGCTGGCCAGCGAGCGCCAGGCAGGACGCCAGCCAGAACGAGCAGATCACGAACGTGCCCTCCTCGCCGCTCAGACCGTCGGCATTGAGCCCCTCCTCGTTGGCGTAGCGCAGCACGAGCCCGTCCTCGGTGAGTTCCCGTGCGATCACCTCGATTGTGGACAGCATGCGCGCGTCGGTCGCAGGCAAAAACCCGACAATCGGCATTAGCAACACGCTGCCGTCGAGCTCGTCGGAGTCAAACGATTGGGCGTAGGCCTGGCGTCTCTCGCTCCAGCCGCGCTGCAGGATCGCGTCGCGAATGCGGTCGCGCTCCTCTTCCCAGGCTTCGGTGCGGGCGTGAGACCCGAGGCTGGACTCGAGCTTGACCGCTCGGTCCAGGGCTGTCCAGCAGAGCACCTTCCCCGACAGGTGGTGGAGCGGTTCGCCCCGCATCTCCCACAACCCGGAGCCGGGCTCTGTCCATCGGCGAGCAGCAGTGTCGGCGAGTTCGGCGATGAATAGCTGGATCTCAGGGTGAAGGTCGCCGAGCTGCCCTCGATACAGGTGCAAGGTGTTGAGCAGCTCGCCGTACACGTCGAGCTGAGTCTGTTTCCAGGCGCCGTTGCCGACGCGCACCGGCGCCGAGTCGCGCCAACCGCGCAGGTGCGGAAGCTCACGTTCGGACAGGTCGTGTTCGCCCCCAATGCCATACATAATCTGCAGCGAGCCACCGCCGCCGGCCGAGCTGGTCATGAAGGAGGTGAACTCGCCAGCCTCGTCCGAGCATGCGCCGATGTAGAGCGCCTCGACCGTCATGCTGGCGTCGCGAATCCACGAATAGCGGTAGTCCCAGTTGCGCTCCCCGCCGACCGTCTCGGGAAGCGAGGTCGTCGGAGCGGCGACGATCGCTCCCGTTGGCCGGTAGGTAAGCCCCTTGAGTACACGCGAGCTCAGGCGCACGAGCTCGCGATGGGGGCCCTCGTAAATGTCATGCTCGGCCTCCCAAGAGCGCCATCCCTCGACCGTGTCTTCGATCCGACCGGAGACATCCTCGGCGGCTGTCACTGGGGCGCTGGTCGCTTCAGATGGCACCCAGCGCATCGCAAAGCCGACACTGTCTCCCTCGCCGATCTGCGCTGCGGCCCGCATCGTCGCATTCTCCACCACCACCCCGATCCCGGAGCTGACCACGATCTGGTTGGGACCGCCGAACGTTCGACCACCGAACTCGCTGGCTCGAAACAGCGGTCGCACGAGACCGAACTCGGGGCGAGGCACGAGCTCCATCGCAACTGCGACCTGGCCGCGGACGCCTTCAAGGAGGCGCAAAAGTTCGCGTGGAGAGTCCTGCCCCAATGCGTGGCCGCGTTGACCGTCCGCAAACACGAGCGCGTCCGTCAGACGGACGATGCCGTCTTGGCTCTCGAACGTCGTCTCGAGCACAAGCGTGCCCGACAGGTAGCGCCGCGTCGTTGTGAATCGCCCAACCGGACGGATCGACCAATGCCCGGCGTCGGGGTCGAGTATCCGTGCGAACACCGCGGGGCTGTCATAGCGCGGCAGGCAAAGCCAATCGATCGAGCCCCGGCTATCCGCGAGCGCCGCCGTGTTGCAGTCAGAGAGCAATCCATATGCCCCGATCGGCTGCGAAGAGGTAGTGGCGTTGGCGTCACTCACGGCCTCTTGCCCTGTGGAAGCTTGGCGCGTGCTCATGCGTGTTCTCTTCTCAAAAAGTTAACGCCTCGGAAGGGAATCGACCGGAAGCTCGCCGGTTAGCGCGCCTCCCGGTTTCTCTGAGCCCGGTCAACCACATGAGATGGTCGGGACACGCCCAGACGAGGAACCACGCGTCGCCCTTGGGCCTACGCCAGCGGCCAGTCCACGCCGGCAGGCAGTGGGTCGCCTGGAGCTGCGAGCTGTACACGTTCTGCCAGCATCGGCGAGCTTCGGCGATGAACCCCGGACATGGGACACCAGGTATGGGGCATCACGCTCGCATCATCGCGCCACGAGACACGAGGGTGAGCGACTGGCCCCATTCGAGCGGACTGTCGGGACCAGCCGCCAACCCCCAAGCCCCCGACACCGCGAACCACGTTGTTCGCGGTTGTCACCCGGCGTCGGGGGCTGTCATTCCGACAGAGACCGCAGCATCGCCAGTGATACAGCCGTAGGGGGAGTGGCGGCCGGGACCTGGTGACCCGGCGGTCGAGCGCGCAGTGGTGGCTATCGTGGTAGCCATAGCGTTGAAAACTCCCGCGCACCGCTGACGACTCAGGACGGCCCAGGCCGCCTACGACGTGCGTTTTTGACGAGTGGGGGAGTGGTCTGGAGAGTGCCGACGAGGCCCACTAACCATTGGGGGTCAAGAGGTCCCGGGTTCAAATCCCGGCAGCCCGACTGAGAGTAACCCCAGCTCCAGCGGATTTTTGGGACTCACGAATCCAGAGAGCCCGCTGAAAATGCCGGCTTTTCCTGGGCATTGACCTGATTGGTCCTTGGGTCAAGTGGAATCGCAAGAGCGAGTCAGCCTGACCGACGGCCCACTTCCCTGGTCAGAAGGCACGTCTCGGCCATGCGCGAGACTTTGGAGCGCGTCATGCCGGGATGCGTGTAGCCCATTGCGCTTGACCCAAGGTCAAGCGCGACCGTGTCTCTTTGCCCGGCACACGCCCGGCATATCCCCGAACCGGCGGCGTTCGGGGACACTTTTGTGAGTCAGACCCAGCAGGGAAAGAGCCGGCCGTAGATGTGATGGTCGTCGGGGAACCCATGCATGAGGACGATTGGCGGGTCCTGACCTGGCATCTCGCCTACGAAGACACTGCCGTTCGGTGTGTTCACCTACGTTCGCGAGTGGAGGCTGCCGAACTTGTCATCGGGGAGGCTCCCTTCAGTCGGTAACACCGGAAGTACCCCGATCATCCGGCGCGGATGCATTTTTCCGGCTCGGACCGGGTCCTCCCTGCCGCCGTTCCGTGAGAACTGTGGTCCCTGAAGTGCCAGTTAAGGGGCATCTCTCTCATACCCCATAACGGGCGTCAGGAGACACCCCCGAACCGGCTCACCGCTCGGCACCGGTTGGCATGGGGTCACTTGCTCTGTGAAGCCAGACTGACTACTGGGGAGATCGTGGACCTTGCGGGTGAATGGTTTCGCCTCGGGCCAGCATCTCTACAAACTGCTCAATGCGTCTGGCTCGGGTCTCGGTCTCCTTCGCGCTTCCGATCCGGTAGAGGATGGAGTACCGGTTCGCACTTGTGAGCGTCTGAAACATTGCCTGGGCACCGGGATTGGCTTTCAGGGCGCTGGCCAGGTCCTGTGGAATGTCCGCACCAGCTTGTCCGACGTAGGCAGCCTTCCATCGACCATCTGCCTTCGCCTGACGAACCCCGTCCTCTCCTGAACGATGCATTCGGCCGGAGGCGCTCAGCCTCTTGGCGATGGCAACGTTGCGTTGCGACCAGGGACTTCGTGCGCTTCGTGGCGTGAATCTTCGCCGGAACGTTGTGGCGTCACGACGCCCAAGTTGCCCATCGATCCAGCCAAAGCAGATCGCCTCGTCGAGTGCCTCGTTGTACGAGAGCGTTGTCGGATTCGTCGCGCCTTTCTTGGCTAGGACGAGCCACACACCTGGTGAGTTGGAGTGGTGGTCATCCAGCCAGGTCCGCCATCCGGCCGCATCAGCGACCAACAGCTCTCGAAGTGTTCTGCCCGCGCCAGGTGCACTGTACGACTCCTCCACAGCGCCACAGTATCCCTGCCTCTTGCGCCACCGTAGGGTCGCGAGTGGCCACGCGACCTCCGAATCTGGCTCCCCGAGCCGGCATCGTTCGGGGATACCGGGCCCGCCAGCCAATGTCCGCGTGCTGACGATTCGTCAGCACCTCAACCCTTTGACAAAGTGTCTCGGAGTCGCGCCGTGCATGATGGGGACATCTGGATCAGATGTGATTGTGGGGATTGATGGGGCTGCTCGAGGGACATCGTGCGATGGTGACCGGGGGTGCCTCTGGCATGGGCGAAACGACGGCGCGGCGAATGGTCGAAGAGGGTGCCTCAGTGGCCATCTTCGACCAGCACGGAGACGCCGCTGCCCGAGTGGCCGACGACATTGGTGGACATGCCTTCGAGGTCGATGTGGCCGATTGGGACCAGGTTTCGGCCGCCGTCGCCGCAGCCAAGCGCGCGATGGGTGGGGTTTCCATTCTCCACAACAACGCCGGTGTCTCGCCAAGTGAGGGGCTCGAGGCGATGGAACCCGACGCATTTCGCCGCATCATCGACGTCTACCTGATCGGTGTGTTTCACGGCATCAAGGCGGTCGCACCCATCATGCTGGGGTCGGGCGACGGACGGATCGTGAATACGGCCTCGATCAGTGGGGTGCGGCCGTCGGACGGCGAAGGCCGGCGTCATCGCGCTGACGTCCACCGCCGCGCTCGAATACGGGCCGACGATACGAGTAAACGCCGTCTCGCCAGGAACCATTCACACCTCGATGACACACGACTTTCTCACGCTCATCCCTGGGATGCGTGACCACCAGCTTGAGAAGATTCCTTTGGGTCGGATCGGCGAACCGGGCGAGGTCGCCGACGTGGTCGTGCTCCTATGGTCCGATCTGATGCGATACGTCACCGGGCAGAATCTTGTCATCGATGGCGGCATGTTGCTGCATGGTGCCGGTTCTGACGGGCTGCTGTTCCGGATCCGCGAGATGCTTGGCCAATCGAAGCGCACTTAAAGACGTGCCACCGCGGCCGCACCGGACGGAAGCTCTCGTCCGAGACGTCGATACGAGCTAACTGGAGCGTCCGAAAGCGGCTCATTTCCGGCGTTCTGGGCAGCCCGATAATGCTTGTACCATTGTGTCGATGGAACGGAGAGAGGGGTGAGCGGTACTTCATACCGATCTTCGACCTCGTACTGACGCTCCTCACCCTTGTGGTTCTTGTGGCAGCGATCGCCATTCGCGTCTGGGCCATTGTGGACGCAATCCGGAGACCGAGTTCTGCGTTTGAACGGGCAGGGTCCTCCAAAGTGATGTGGTTGAGTCTCTTGATCGTGTTCGCGGTGTTGGCCTTCTTCGTTGCGACCGTCTTAGGTGTGGCGTACCTAGTGGGAGTCCGACCTCGAGTGCGGCCAGTGATGGCCACTGCCGGCGCAGCGCGCGCAGGTTGGTATCCAGATCCCGGCGAATCATTTCGTTTGCGATGGTGGGATGGAGCCGCGTGGAATCCTCACGTGCACGAGGGCTCTAAGCCCGAACCTGACGACAGCCGTGTGACATAAGCCCCCTCGTCGGTGTTGCGATTTATGGCCATGACACAGAGGTGACTCGTCGCACCAATAGCGCCTCAGACCCGGCGATAGGGGCGGTACCAAGGGCCCCTGGTCGCTCGCGAGTAGCGCATTGCCTTGTCGAACCCCTATTGCCAGATGCGGGTCATGGGAGGAAGATGGCTGCGCAGGCGTACAAGGAGGTATGAGCGATGGCAAAAGGAGCGTTGGTCTCTACCTGGGGCTCGTCGGTCCGCGGCCGCGAGTTAAAGGGTCTCGAAGTGTTCGGGGAGGCTCTGACCTACTTCGACAACCTGGCCAAGCAAGGGCGAGTCCAAGGAGTCAGGACGTATATCGCCAACACAGGGGACTTGTCCGTACTGGCCGGAATACTGATCGTCGAGGGAGAACTGAGCGAGCTCCAGGCCGTGCAGTTGGAGCCGGAATATCAAAAGATCACCTCCAAGGCCGAGAACATCGTGGAGCACCTCACGATCCACCTGATGACGGGCGGATCTCCTGACGACATCGCTGAGGCGATTGGGTCGGCGACAGAGACGCTCGGCGAGCTCGGCATCGCCTGACCGGTTCGTCGCGTCCACGTCCGGTCCCGATGAGCCGGGCCGGTCCCCAGGGATGACATCAGATCCCGTTCACGCGAAACCGATGAAGCAACCGCACGGAGCGCGATGCCGTGGGCTCACACCGCGTCGAACGGGTCCCATCGCAGGAACCAGGTGTGGGGGCCGCCGTGAGGCGCGTCCGCATGATCGATGATCCGGAAGCCCAGGTGCTCGTAATAGGGCACGTTCGTCGGGGTGGCGGTTTCGAGGCACGCCCCGGTGTTCTGCTCGCGCGCAAGGTGAAGGCCGAAGCGGATTAACGCTGCGCCGACACCCGTGCCTCGTGAGTCTGTTTCGACAGCGACTGAGTCCAGGTGCCACAACCGTTCATCGGGGACTCTGGCACTGACCCACTCCCAGTAGGCGTCGTACCGGTGCCCTCCGTCGTTTGTCAGTGTGTGGATCGAGGAGCGGCTTGCGTCAAGCGCGTGCATGAATGCGGCGTCTGCGTCGGCCGGTATCCAGACGGCCGCTCCGCGCGCGCGGCCTGCTTCCCACAGCATGCCCAGCCGCGCAAGCGTCTCGTTGAAGTATTCGAAGTACTCGGTGAAGCGCCGCGCCACGTCGCCGCGGGTGCCCAGCGACCACTGGAGCATGGGCTCAGTGACAAACCCCCGACCCAGTACCCCCGACAAAGTTGAAAACCGCTCTGGTGCCGCACGGGTGATCTCGAATCCTGCGCTATCCGACCCCTCCATCCCGGCCCCCTTTCGGCGCCACGGGAAACCGTATGCCTTGCGCAACTTGAGCGCTATTGACTCCTTTTTGGAAGGCTCATATGGTGACAGATCCGGCGGGTAGGGGATACCCAAGTCCTCCTCAATGACGCGTCCAAGGCAAGGACTACGTCCGTGAATGCCCGACAAGGTTTGCGGTGGTGAGCGTGACCACGAGTGGTCTCGTCACGTAGCCGCCGAACTCCTTTCGGATGAACGCCTCCATGTCGTTGAGCAAACCGAGTCGTTCGGATGCCTCCATCATCTGCGTGCCCGAGTACGAGAGCATGAGATTGCGGTAGCCGGCGGCGCTGTACGTCTGGTTCCAGTCGTAACTGAGGACAGCAACTGAGTCGTAGCGCCGATCCGCCTGGAGGGCGGCACGGAGCGGAGGGTCGACCATGGCCCGACTGGGCGCCGGAGGACCTTCGTGCCCTTCTCCGTATCGCTCGTAGATCGCTTGGGCAGCAGCGAAAAAGCCGAAATCGTCGGGTGAGTCCACTTGGATTAGGTCGACGATGGCGACGACGCCTCCCACGGGCAGGATCGCAGCGGGCCGCTCAGTCTGCGCTCCTGGAGAGATCCAGTGGTACGCAGTCGCCGAGAACACGGCGTCAGCTCCTGGCTCGATGGGCACCACCTCGAAATCGCCCACGCTGATTCGAAGGCGGTCTGACGGGAGGTTCGAGCGCAGCTTGGCGGCCATGGCAGGACTGATCTCGATGGCGTGAACCGATGCTCCCCATGCGAGGAGGTCGCGTGTCGCCTTTCCGGTTCCCGGCCCGACCTCGACGATCTCCGGCTCCGCTGGCAAGATTCGAAAGAGCTCCTCGAAGAGCGGGGCGGGGTACGAGGGCCGCGCTTCGTCATAGACTTCAGGGGCCTCGTTGAACGACAGTCTGATGTCATCCGGCCGGCCCACAGGCGAAATCTTGCCGCAAGCTGCCACCCCTCCCGAGGGGAATGACTGCGTCGCCTACCCGGCGTGATGGGGGCCGTAGGCCGCTGGAGCCGGGTCACGACGCCCGTGTCACACCCCCGGTCAATACTTCCTTTCTCACAAAGGAGGACCGATGCATCCGGAATTGCTACGGGCCCTTGCCGAGGCCAGACATGAAGATCTTCTCAGTGCACGTCAACCACGACGGCAGTCGAGGCGCTCCGACCAAAACTCGCTACGGGTCCCACGTTCCCGTCGGCGGGTCGGCTCAATGCTGATCTGGCTGGCGAACGTCTGACCGGCAACCGGCGGGTCGGGCTAGCTGGCGCCTAAATCCCAAGGACATGTGTCCGGGCTCTCAGTGCTGGCGCTTAGTCAGGGTGTGCAGTTGCGGCCTGGCTCTCCAGGTTCTGCAATGCGCACCGACCCGGCGTTCCGAGACGGGTAGTGCCACGCCGATTCATCGCCCCGAAAGGGTTTCGCCTAGTCCTGAATATCGCCGCTCGCCCACTGAAAGGGATAGGGCAAACCGGCAGCGAAGTAGGGCTGAGACTCACCCGACCATTTCCATCGTCGCATCTGACCCGTGCTGCGACGCCCTGTCAGGGCCCGAAAGTACTCGTAGGCCGGAGCTTCGACGATTGTCGCTTCAGGATCGCCCGGAGTGCCGAGCCACCACTCCCTGGCGTCTGGCGCCCGCACAAGAAGTGTCGGTGCCTTTGCTCGGGAGAGGATCTCTCGCCATCGAGAGATACTTCCCTTGAGACCCAACAGCACCGCCCCTTCCGGAACACGCTCAGCTCCAACGGCTCCACGGATGTCTGCTTCGTGGGTGACGGCATCTCCGAATGCCCACCTGGCCGGAGGACCCATCACGGGATCATCGTCGAGAAGAACAAAGCGTTCGGAGGCGCCGTACCAGCGCTCGAACACTTCGTCCACAGTGCATGCGGCGAAACGGTCGACCTGAGCGGCGGTCCACTCATCTGAGGCATATCCCTCGAGGTGATGACTGACCCAGTCCTCACACAGACCTGCAAGGTGACCAACAACGTCCTGCACCCGCCACCGTGGGCAAGTCGGGACGACCGCTGAGCTGTCGGCGGTACCGACCAGCGAAATGATCCTGTCCCTTACTCCGATGTAGGCGCCGGCATCCACCGAGATCATTATCTCCATCGGAGCATCCCGATGCCGCGGGTGCATGATGATGGCTCACGTATCCGGCAGCGGTAAGGGGCACTTGTTTACCCAAGGTTCGCTTGGCTCGGCGGTCCGCGTGAGGGCGCTTAGCTGCTTACAGCCCACCCCAGCGAACTAGCGGATGGCCGCTCGGGTTGCCCGCTCGTCGGAGTGGGAGTTCCTGCCCGCCCGGCTCGCTACGCGATCCGCACGATCGTGATGCCAGTGCCGACGCCCTCGATTCCAGACATGCCGAGTGTGTTGACGACAGAGATCTGGTCGCCGGCGACGAGGCTGAGGATACGGGAGAACGACCCCGGCGCCGGCCCGGCGGCCACGCCGTTCACTTCCAACTGAGCCTTTAACGGAGTTGTGAGGGCAGCCAAGGTGAAGGAAACCAAGTAAGAGCCAACGCTCGACACGGTGAACGTGGTGTTCCCGGTGCCGCTTGCCGTGATCCCTACAGGGGGCACCTGGAGGGTGTCGAACGTGAAGTCGGCGCCGGACGCGATTGTCGGGCTCGTCGAACTGTAAGCGTCCAAGTAGGCGCTGGACAGTGTCCCCGGAGGGCCTTGATCGCCCTCAACGCCCTGGATGCCTTGAGGGCCGGGAGGGCCTTGAGGGCCTGCGGCGCCACTACCGTCGGGCAGGCCGGTCGCGTCGACCACGGGACCCGACAGCGTGGCCCCCACCGATGCGGGGTCGCCGAAGAAGGAGGCGTCGCCATAGCTGAAGACACCGCCGTCGGAAGCCATGAGCCAGTAGCCCTTGCCGTCGGGAGTAGGGACGATCCGCACGATCGGGGCGTTGAGGTGTACTCCGTTGGCCCCGCCGTAGAAACCGGACCCGCCGAAGGCGTAGACAGAGCCGTCGCCGGTCACCATCCAGTAGCCCCCGTTCGGGTCGCTAGCCACCGCGCCAGTGGCACCAGCTCCGAGCGTCGGTGCGAGTCCGACGAGCGCACACATGACCACCGCAACGCACGCCCCGAAGCCATGACCGGCGAGCACCACCTGGCCGTCGGCGCCGGCAATCCCCGACGACTCGGCGACGAGCGCCGCGTCACCAGCCAGCGCGGCAATGTCATACCCGTCGGGCGGCGCGTCGGACAGGCCGTGGCCCCGCAGGTCCATCACGGCCGTTCGCCGAATGCGGGCGAGCCGCCGCGCCACCGGAGCCCACGACCAAGCGGGCGCCATGACCCCCGGCACGAGCAGCACGCCCGGACCGTTGCCAGACCCTGCACCCGGGCCGGCCCAGTCGAGGAAGTGGATCCGCGTCCCGTCGTCCCCGGCGACCAGGAAGCCCTCGGGCTCGAGCTCGTGGTCCGGCGGCGGCACCCCAGCGGCATCGAGCTCCAGTTGCTGCACGGGCGACGACCCGACCTCGTCGGGTCCGGGCGCGCGCACCGGCGGGTCGGGCGGCAGAGCCATGGCG
>Ga0207777_1000406_pt1 | contig 11832 bp, 10 predicted proteins | sample LuqExpMetageno35_FD_187793 | JGI IMG/M metagenome (GOLD analysis project Ga0207777, IMG submission 187793) | Tropical forest soil microbial communities from Luquillo Experimental Forest, Puerto Rico - Sample 35 (SPAdes) | ecosystem: Environmental > Terrestrial > Soil > Tropical forest ...
CCCGCGCACTGCTCGACGGGCGCTTCGCGCCGTCGGTCGACGACGTGCTCGAATTGGCCGAGCCCGTACTGAAGCACCGCATGGCGCTGACTTTCGCTGCGCGCGCCGAGGGCGAGACCATCCCCAACGTGATCAAGCGCTTGAAGGCGCGCATTGGATAATGGCAGAGCTTCCACGCAGCGAGATCGAAAACGAAGCGGTACGAGCAGCCGTCGGCACGAGTCGAAAGCTCGCCGCACGGATGCCGCGCTTAATCCTGGAAGCTCGCCGCGTCGCCACGACATTGATTCACGGGCTGCATGGCCGCCGTCGCGCCGGGCCCGGCGAGAATTTCTGGCAGTATCGCCGGTTTGTTTACGGCGAACCGTCGAACGCTGTCGATTGGCGGCGCTCCGCCCGCGATGACCATCTCTATGTGCGCGAACGGGAGTGGGAGGCCTCACACACGATCTGGCTCTGGGTAGACCGTTCGCCCTCGATGGACTTCACGTCCGCGTTGACGGAGTGGAGCAAGCTAGACCGTGCCCTTGTCGTGTCCTTCGCGCTTGCTGAAGTGCTGGTGCAGGGAGGCGAGCGCGTCGGTATTCCCGAAATCATGCGGCCGACTGCGAATCGCAACGTCATTGAAAAGATGGCGCAGGCGATCGTGCACGATACCGGCGAACGTCCGAGCCTGCCGTCAAATTTTTCGCCTGCGCCATTTACGGAAGTGTTGCTGATCTCCGACTTCTGGAGTCCAATCGGCGACTTTCGTCAAATCATCGGCCAGTTGGCGGCAAATGGCGCGCGCGGCCATATAGTGCAGTTGGTAGATCCGGCAGAAGAAAGCTTTCCGTACGCTGGTAGAATTGAGTTCATCGAACCCGAGGGGCTCGGCAGCGTCACCGCCGGCCGCGCCGAAACGTGGCGCAGCGATTACCAGACCTTGCTCGCCAATCACCGTGCTGCATTGCGCGCGGCGTGCGAGCAGTTTGGTTGGACTTTTACAGTTCATCGCACCGACCGTGGACCGACCGAGCTATTGTTTGCGATCCATGCCCGCATGGGCGCCAATGCGCACATGCCTGCGGTCGCCGGTCGGAACGCACCAACGAACCGTGAGAGCACCGGATGATCGGCTCGCTCCCCCTAGGCTTTGCCCAGCCACTGGTGCTGCTCGGCCTCCTCGGGCTGCCGGTGTTGTGGTGGCTGCTGCGGCTGGTGCCGCCGCGCCCGCGCCGGATTGATTTCCCGCCTACCCGGCTGCTGTTTGAGATTACTCCAAAAGAGGAGACGCCGGCGCGCGCGCCATGGTGGCTTACATTGCTGCGGCTGACGCTCGCCGCGCTCGTGATCATCGCCGCGGCCGGCCCGCTTTGGAACCCGCCGCTTGCCGCGTCGAACCGAGCGGTGCCGCTGCTGATCCTGCTCGACGACGGCTGGACGGCGGCGGCATCCTGGGACGCGCGGCTGCGCGCTGCCGACGAGTTGATCGCGCGTGCAGAAGCCGACAACCGCGGCGTCGCCCTTCTGCCGCTGTCGGACACTACTCGGGACGTTTCCTTGCAGCTCGCCGGGGCCACGCGCGTGCAGATAAAACAGCTCAAGCCGAAGCCGTACGGCGTCGATCGCACTGAGGCGCTGCCACTGATCGAGCGCTTCGTTGTCGGCGCTAAGGATGTCGAGATCGTCTGGCTCTCGGACCGCATCGATCTGGGTAAGGGCTCAGGCTTCGTCGAGGGCCTCAAGCGCGTCATCGGCAGCCACCCGCTTACCATCGTCGCGGGCGGCGTGCCGGTCGCGCATGCTTTGGCCGCTGCCGATAACGCCGCCGGTGCGCTGACCGTAAAGGTGTTGCGCGCGCAGACCGGAAGTGCAGAGAACGGTACGGTGCAAGCCATCGATCTCAAAGGCCTCGCGGTCGGCGAGGCACCGTTCTCGTTCCAGTCAGACGTGCGCGAGACCGAAGCGATACTCGACCTGCCGGTTGAAATCCGCAACGACGTGGCGCGGCTTGATATCGTCGGCGAGCGCTCGGCCGGCGCCGTGCAATTGCTCGACAAGCGCTGGCGCCGACGCACCGTCGGCGTTGTGTCGGGCTCGGCCGCTGATCGTTCGCAGCCGCTGTTGGGCGATACTTATTACCTGTCGCGCGCGCTCAGCCCATTCGCCGATGTGCGGCTGGCCGAAGGCGTGGCGCCGGCGGAAGCGGTGACGCGCTTCCTCGACCAACAACTACCGATGCTGATATTGGCCGATGTTGGCAATGTTGCCGAGGCGCTCGGTCTATTGAACGGCTGGATCGACAGTGGCGGCGTGCTGGTGCGCTTTGCTGGCCCGCATCTCGCGGCCACCGAGGACGACACGCTGGTGCCGGTGAAGCTACGACGCGGCGGCCGCGTCCTCGGCGGCAGCCTGAGTTGGGACAAGCCCCAGCACCTTGCTGCCTTCTCGCGCGATAGCCCGTTCGCCGGCATGGCGGTGCCGAACGATGTCACTGTGACCCGGCAGGTGCTGGCCGAGCCGGACGCGCAACTCACCGACCGCACCTGGGCGATGCTCGCCGACGGCACGCCGCTGGTCACCGCACAACGTCGTGGCAAGGGCTTGGTCGTGCTATTCCACGTCACCGCCGACACCCGCTGGTCCGACTTGCCGCTGTCCGGCGCCATGGTCGATATGCTCAGACGCATTGTCTCGCTCGCCGCCTCGAACGCCGCCGCCGATGGGAGCGCGCGTGGCAATGCCAACCGCACCGACAGCCGCACAGTGGTACCGGCGACCCGCGTGCTCGACGGTTTTGGCGCCTTTACGCCGCCGCCGCCGACCGCCCGCCCGGTGCCTACTGGATTCAGCGAGCGCGCTAGTGCCGATCACCCACCGGGCTTCTACGGACCGCCGGAAGGCCTAGTCGCAGTCAACACGCTAGCGCCCGCCGACCGGCCGCTGCCGCTTGATGTCTCGCAGCTCAATGCCCGCCTGGATGTTTACCGCCATGGCGAGCCGCTCGATCTGCGCGGGCCGATCTTCCTCGCCGCGCTGGCGCTGCTGCTGCTCGATGCGTTGGTGGTGTTCTGGCTGTCCGGCGGCTTGAGAGCCATACGGCCGCCTCCCCGCGCCGCAGCCACGCTGTTGCTCACCGGCTTCCTCGTGGCGCTCACGCTGCAAGATCAGGCTGAGGCGCAGAGCACACCGCCGCTGGCGCCACCGAAACTCGCCGCGCAACAGGAGAGCTTTGCACTGAAAGCAACACAGCAAACGCATCTCGCCTACATCATCACCGGCGATGCCGAGGTTGACGCCATCAGCAAGGCCGGCCTCGAAGGCCTCACGCTTTACCTCGCACAACGCACTGCTCTGGAAGCCGGCGAGCCGATCGGGCTTGATCCAGCGCGCGACGAGCTTGCATTTTTCCCGATCATCTATTGGCCGATTTCGCAGAACGCACCGAAGCCGTCGCAGGCCGCACTCGAACGTATCGACGCCTACATGAAGCGCGGCGGCACCGTGATGTTCGATACTCGCGACGCCGTCGACGCGCTGCCCGGCGCAGAGTTACAGGGCCCCGGCATGGTGGCGCTGCGCTCGATCCTGTCATCGCTCGACCTGCCCGAACTCGAGCCGGTATCGCGCGATCATGTGCTGACCAAGACCTTCTTCCTGCTGCGCGACTTCCCCGGCCGCTTCACATCCGGCCAACTCTGGGTCGAGGCGCTACCGGTGGAAGCCGAGGAAGAGAACAACCGCCCGGCGCGTGCCGGCGACGGCGTCTCGTCGATCCTGATTACCTCCAACGACCTCGCTGGTGCCTGGGCAATGCGGCCGGACGGCCAGCCGATGCTGCCGGTTGTGCCCGGCGAGCCGCGTCAGCGCGAATACGCCTTCCGCGCCGGCGTCAACATCGTGATGTACGCGCTCACCGGTAACTACAAGGCCGACCAGGTACACATCCCGGCGCTGCTCGAACGGCTGGGGCAGTAAGCAATGAACCTCGGCATCGCATTTGCTCCACTGGTTCCCGCCTATGTCGTGTGGGCCGCACTTGCCGCGACCGCACTGATCTCGATGCTGCTCTTGGTCGCGCGCAATCGCGGCGCACCAATCCGCGTGTTGGCGATGACGCTGATGGCGCTGGCGCTCGCCAATCCTTCGCTAACAAGGGAAGACCGTGACCCGATTCCGTCGGTTGCCGCTGTGATTGTCGACAAGAGCCCAAGCCAGGATTTCGGCGACCGCACGCAGCAGACCGAAGCCGCGCGCGAGGCGCTCACCCAGCGACTCAAGCGGATCCCTGGCCTGGAAGTGCGCGTCGCGGAGACCGGCGAGGCCGATGGCGACCAAGACGGCACGCGGCTGTTTTCAGCCTTGTCGTCCACGCTCGCCGATGTGCCGCCCGACCGCGTCGCCGGTGCGGTCCTGATCACCGACGGCCGCGTGCATGACGTGCCGGCCGATGCCGCCTCTTTGGCTTTCTCCGCTCCGTTGCATGCGCTGATCACCGGTCACAAGGACGAGATCGACCGCCGCGTCGTGCTCACGCAGACGCCACGCTTTGGCATCGTCAATCAGTCGCAGGTGATCGGCTTCCGCGTCGAAGACCAAGGCGCAAGGACCGGCGCGGCGCAGGTCACCGTACGACGCGACGGCGAGGTGCTGGAACAGCGCAGCGTTAGAGTGGGCGCCGAGGTGAAGCTCAATGTGTCGATCCCGCATGCCGGCGCCAATATCGTCGAGATCGAGGCTGCCCCGCTCGCCGGCGAGCTAACGCCGGTTAACAATCGCGCAGTGATTTCGATTGACGGCGTGCGAGACAAGCTGCGCGTGTTGCTGGTGTCGGGCGAGCCACATGCTGGCGAGCGCACCTGGCGCAATCTGCTGAAATCCGACGCCTCGGTCGACCTGGTGCACTTCACCATCCTGCGCCCGCCAGAGAAGCAGGACGGCACGCCGATCAACGAGCTGTCGCTGATCGCGTTTCCGACCCGCGAGCTGTTCCAGCAGAAGATCTCGGAATTCCAGCTCATCATCTTCGACCGCTATGCCCGGCAGGGTGTGCTGCCGATGGTCTATTTCGACAACATCGCGCGCTATGTACGCGAGGGCGGCGCCGTGATGATCGCCGCGGGCCCCGATTATGCGAGCCCGACCAGCCTATGGCGCACGCCGCTCGATGCGATCCTGCCGGCCGAACCGTCCGGCGACGTCACCGAGAAGGGCTTCCGCGCTCGGCTCACCGAGGCCGGCAAGCGCCATCCCGTGACGCGCGGACTGGACGGCGCCGACAGCGAACCGCCGCATTGGAGCCAGTGGTTCCGACTGGTCGACACCAAGCGTACCACCGGCACCAATGTGATGCAGGGCCCAGACGGCAAACCGCTCTTGGTGCTGGCACGCGAGGGCGATGGCCGCGTGGCGCTACTACTCTCCGACCACATCTGGCTGTGGGCGCGCGGCTTTGAAGGCGGTGGCCCGCATCTCGATCTGCTACGACGGCTTTCGCATTGGCTGATGAAGCAGCCCGACCTCGAAGAGGAAGCGCTGCGGCTGATCGTCAATGGCCGCGACATCACCGTGCAGCGCCAGACCATGGGCGACAGCGTCGGGGAAGTCACGCTCACGTCGCCGACCGGCACGACACGCACGCTCAAATTGCAACCAGTCGAGCCCGGACTGTGGCGTGCCGCAACCACTGCCAACGAACTCGGTCTTTGGCGTGCGACCGACGGCAAGCTCACCGCGCTCACCAATGTCGGCCCGGCCAATCCGCGCGAATTCGCCGAGGTGACCTCGACCGCCGATGTGCTGCGCCCCCTCATCAACGCCACCGGCGGCGACGTGCGCCGGCTCGCCTCCGGCAGCGGGTTCGACATTCCGCGCGTGCTGCCGGTGCGTTCGAGGACGACGTTTAAGGGCGAGGACTGGATCGGACTCAAGATGCGCGACGTATCCGTCGTGCGCGGCATCGGCGTGTTGCCGATCTTCGCCGGACTAATTGGGCTGTTGTTGCTGATCGGTTCGCTCACCGCCACATGGGCAAGAGAGGGCCGCTAAACTTTTTCTTCTTCCCAATCTGGGCGGATCATCCCGCTGACGCCGTCGAAGGCGCCGGGGGCGAGCTCGGCCACCAGCAGGCGCGCCGGATCGACCGGGCCCGGCATCTTTACTTGGCCCTTGGGGACACGCTTAAAACCGGTCTTACCGTAGAACGGCTCATCGCCGACCAGTACGATCAGTTTGTGCCCGCCGGCCTCTGCATCCTTTAACGCACGCTTAATCAACGCGGTGCCGATGCCGCGCTCGCGGAACGGCGGCTCTACCGTGAGCGGTCCAAGCAGCAGCGCTGGTGTCTCGCCGATACAGATCGGCGTCAGCCGCAGCGAGCCGACCAACAACGTGCCGATGCGCGCAGTGAACGACAGATCGAGCAGGTGCCCGCGCCCCTCGCGGATGCGGAACGCGGTGCGAGCATAGCGGCCAGGACCGAAGGTGCGCTCGTGCAACCGCTCGACCGCCACGGCGTCATCTGCAGTCTCCGGCAGGATGGTCAGCGACAGTTCGCTCATGCGGCCTGCCGCTTAGCATCTGGGCCGATTCAGGTCCATCGCCGGTAGCACAATGGCCTACGAACCTTTACATGAGGGCGAGCTTCTGGAGGTTCTGCATGGGACTGCTGGTCGGCGGCGTTTGGCGGGATGACGTCTCGCGCACAAAGGATGGGCATTTCATCCGCCCCGTCACCCAATTCCGCAATTGGGTGACGTCGGACGGCAACCCGGGTCCATCCGGCCAAGGCGGCTTCAAGGCGGAGGCCGGCCGTTATCACCTTTACGTCTCGCTCGCTTGCCCGTGGGCGCACCGCACAGTGATCTTCCGCAAGCTCAAGGGGCTGGAAAACGTGATTTCGCTGTCACTGGTTTCGCCCGACATGCTCAAGGACGGCTGGACCTTCAACAAGGACGAGGGTTCGACCGGCGATATCGTAAACGGCAAGAACAAGCTGTCGGAAATCTACGTGCTCGCCGATGCGCGGTACACCGGCCGGGTCAGCGTGCCGGTGTTGTGGGACAAAGCGCGCAACACGATCGTCAATAACGAGTCGTCCGAAATCATCCGCATGCTGAATTCGGCGTTCGATTCCTGCACCCATGTGCACACCGATTACTATCCGCAGGCGCTGCGCGGTGAGATTGATAAGATCAATGAGTTGGTCTATCCGAACATCAACAACGGCGTCTATCGCACTGGCTTCGCCACCTCGCAGTCGGCCTACGAGCAGGCCTTTCGCAACCTGTTCGACGCACTCGACGAGATCGAGCGACTGTTATCTCTGCGGCGCTATCTCGCGGGCAATGCGATCACCGAGGCCGACTGGCGGCTATTCCCAACCCTGGTGCGCTTCGACGCGGTCTACTATTCGCACTTCAAGTGCAACTGGCGGCACATCTACGAATATCCCAATCTGTCGAACTACGTGCGTGATCTCTATCAGCAGCCGGGCGTGGCCGAGACCGTCAGCCTGCAACAGATCAAACGGCATTATTACCGCAGCCAGCTTCAGGTGAACCCGACCGGTATCGTGCCGGTGGGGCCGCAGCTCAATTTCTCCGCGCCGCATGACCGCGGCAGATTTGAGTAATTACCAAATTTCGCTGACCGCCGCACCGCCGAACACTTCGGCGATACGGGCGCGGGTGGCGCGGCCGGTGGCCGCAGGCAGCGCGTCGGGCGCAAAGAAGCCGTGCGCGATGATCTCACGGTTGGGCAGAGGCACGCCGTCCTGCCGGAAGTCGCGCACGATGAACATTGCCACATGGTCGCGGCGCGACACCCGCCTGTTGAAGAACACGCCGTGCAGCACAGGCTGCGCCGTCATCACGATATTGCCCTCTTCGGCGAGCTCGCGCGCCAGCGCTTCGAGCAGCGTCTCGCCGGTCTCCACGCCGCCGCCGGGCAGATGCCAGCCGGCGACGTAGGAATGCTGGATCAGGAAGACGCGGTTTTGCTCGTCGATCACCATGGCGCGGGCGCCCAGGGTCTTGCCGCGCGAGAACCACCAGTAGCTATGAATCACCGGGCGGATCAGCGGCTCCAGCGCACGGCGCAGTCCTTGCAAACGCATTCTTTGTCTCGCATGTGGCGTACCGCGAAGCCTTATCAGCAACGGCGACGAAAGATGTCAAACCGGACCCTTTCGCACCGCGACGTGTTTTACTATAGACGGCATCCGAGCCGCCGACGTGAAAGGGCCTGAGCGTGAAACGATTTTCCGACCTGACCGAGCAGGAAGTGCTGGCGCTCGCCATCACCAACGAGGAGGAGGACAGCCGCATCTATCGCGGTTTCGCCGAGGGCTTGCGCGATCAATTTCCCACATCCGCCAAGATGTTCGACATGATGGCGGAAGAGGAAGTGCGTCACCGCAACCGGCTGTTCGAGCTCTACAAGCAAAAATTCGGCGAATACCTGCCGCTGGTCCGGCGCCAAGACGTAAAGGGCTTTGTGAGCCACAAGCCACTCTGGTTGGTGCGGCCGCTTGGGCTCGACGCAGTGCGCAATTACGCCGCCGAAATGGAATACGAGACCGCGCGCTTCTATCGCAAGGCGGCAGAGACCAGCCGCGACACCTCGGTACGCCAGCTGCTGACCGAACTGGCGGAAGCCGAAGACAAGCACGAGGGTATCGCCAACCGGCTGGGCGAGCGCCTGCTGACCGAGGAGGTGCGCGCCAAGGAGGACGAGACTGCGCACCGCATGTTCGTGCTGCAATACGTGCAGCCGGGCCTGGCCGGATTGATGGACGGCTCGGTTTCGACACTGGCGCCACTGTTTGCGGCCGCTTTTGCCACCCACAACACCTGGGAGACATTCCTGGTCGGACTTGCTGCCTCGGTCGGCGCCGGCATTTCCATGGGCTTTGCCGAGGCGCTGTCGGACGACGGCTCGCTTACCGGCCGCGGCGCGCCATGGCTGCGCGGCACGGTGTGCGGGCTGATGACCACGCTCGGCGGCCTCGGCCATACGCTGCCTTATGTCATTCCCGATTTCATGATCGCGACTGTGGTGTCAGTCATAGTGGTGGCGGCGGAGCTAGCGGCAATCTCCTGGATCCGCACGCGCTACATGGACACGCCGTTCCTGCAGGCGGCGTTCCAGGTTGTGGTCGGCGGCGTGCTGGTGTTCGTGGCCGGGATTTTGATCGGGAGCTCGTAAGAACTCACCGCGCTCATGGCCTTCACTCTCGCCCATCTCTCCGATCCGCATCTGGCGCCGATGCCGGTGCCGCGCTGGAGCGAGCTGATCGGCAAGCGGGTGACCGGCTATCTCAACTGGCAGCGCCGCCGCCGATTCATCCACAATCCGGACGTGCTGGAAGCGATCGTCACCGACCTGGCGGCGCAGGCAGCCGATCACATCACGGTCACCGGCGACATCGCCAATATCGCGCTTCCAGGCGAGTTCACCTGCGGCCGCAACTGGCTGCAGCATCTTGGCTCGGCAAAGGACGTCACTTTCGTTCCGGGCAACCACGACGTCTATGTGCCGGAAGCAGCGGTCTACGCCGCGAGGCAGTGGAAAGCCTATATGTGCGACGATGAGGGCGTCGGCGGCTTTCCGTTCTTGCGCCGGCGCGGGGCGATCGTGCTGATCGGGCTGTCGACCGCAGTACCGACTGCACCGTTCCTCGCCACCGGCTGGCTCGGCGCCAAGCAACTCGCCGCCCTGTCGGCGCTGCTCAACGAGATCAGAAGCGAAAAGCTGTTCCGCGTGGTGCTGATCCATCATCCACCAGTGAGCGAGGCCGGCCGACACAAGCGCCTGCTCGACGCAGATATATTCGTACGCGTGATCGCCCGCTACGGCGCAGACCTCGTGCTGCATGGCCATGATCACTTGCACATGATCAATTGGCTCAAGGGTCCGAACGGCGCGCGCGTACCGGCGGTCGGTGTGCCATCGGCCTCCGCCGCGCTGGGCACCGGCGAGGACGCGGCGGCGTACAATCTTTACGACATCGACGGCGCGCCGGGCGCATGGCGCTGCGAGCTGATCTCGCGCGGCATCACGCCCGACGGCAGGCTCGGCGAACAGAATCGGTTTATGTTGGTCGGTAGCGCATGATCCCAAAAAGTAGGAACTGGTTTTCGGAAAAGGTCATGCGCAACAAAACTAAGGATGCGGGTTGAGTAACGCCAGCGCGAACAGCGCGGCGATGGCAAGCACCGCGCCGTAAATGAAGGTGCGCAAGGCCCGCAGCCGGCCGCGACGCTGCTCGCCCCCCCCCGCCATCATCCGCGCGATGGCTTCGCCGAACGGGGTGTAATCGGCCAACGCGCGCTCGCGTTCGACCAGCCGATGCGCCACGTAGCGGGTGATCGCCTGCACCAGGTCTGGCACCTCGTAGCTCTCCACCAGCACAGCGCGGCCGTAACGGGTATCCTGCACAAAACGGTATTGCCGCTTGTCGCGACCCATCTCGACATGCGCGATCACGTCGACCCACAGCCGCGGCGTTTCACCGCGACTGATGCCACGATCGAACAGCTCGACGTTGGCGGGGATATCTTTGAACAACGGATCGAGCGCCTCATTGAGCAGCTCGAGCCGTGCCAATTCGGCGTTTCGCAGCTCAACCACTACGCCGGAGCGCTCGGCCGCCTCGATGCGCGCGTCGCGCACGGCGTCCTTCAGCGGATTCGGCGGCGCAGGCGTTGCTGTGCCCTCGGTTTTGTTGCGACGTCCCCACATGCCCGAAATTTAGCAATGCGCGGGCGCCTCGCAAAGCAGAAAGACAAAGATTTTCAAGACGTTTGATGGTTAATTCGCGGTTAATTGGCGGCACTCACGCCGTATTTCCGCGCCCACCCCAGGCCGTCCTCGGTACGACCGCGCGGCCGGTATTCAGCCCCGATCCAGCCGCGATAGCCAATTCGATCCACCGCCTCGAACACGTATGGATAGTTGACCTCTCCCTCGTCTGGTTCGTGACGGGTCGGCACGGCTGCGCATTGTAGATGACCAACTACGGGTAGGTGCTGCTCCAGCCGGCGCACCAAATCGCCACTGGTGATCTGCAAATGATAGAAATCGAACTGCATGCGGATGTTCGGCCGCCCGCCTTGGCGATGATGTCAGCCGCATGCTCCACCCAGTTGAGGAAATAGTTCGGTCGGTCCTTTGCATTGATCGGCTCGATTAGCAGGGCGATGTTCCGCGTGGCGGCAAAGTCGGCCGCGCGCATCAAGTTATCGACGAACACGCGCTCGGCCGTGAGACGCTGCTCGGGCGCGACCTTGCCGGCCAGACAATGGATGGAACTGCCGCCGATCGCGTTGATGTAGTCGAACGCGCGCCTAAACAGCACCTGCCAGTCCTTCTCGCGGCCGGGCACGGCGGCCAGCCCGAATTCGCCCTCGCGCTCACCCGGCGGCGTGTTGACGCCGAGCATGGTAAGTTTGTTGCGTTCGATCGCTGCTTTCACTTGATACGCGGGTACATCGTACGGGAACTGCAGTTCGATCGCCTTAAAGCCCGCGGCGGCAGCCGCGTCGATGCGCTCCAGTAATGAACGCTCCGTGAAGAGGTAACCCAGATTGGCAGCGAACCGCGGCATGACGAGCTCCAGCGATCATCCCTTGCGCGTTATCGCGCGGACGTATTCATTAGCGAGCCTTCACGCCACCTGCCATCCCAGGAATAACGCATGTCCGCCAACACCGCCTTCCATATCGCCGTGCTCGCTGGAGACGGCATCGGACCGGAGGTTATGGAGCCGACACTCCAAATCCTGCGGCGCGTCGAGGCGACGACGCCGAGCCTCAATTTTCGCTTCACGCAGGCGGCGGCCGGCGCCAA
>Ga0207777_1000407_pt1 | contig 11826 bp, 10 predicted proteins | sample LuqExpMetageno35_FD_187793 | JGI IMG/M metagenome (GOLD analysis project Ga0207777, IMG submission 187793) | Tropical forest soil microbial communities from Luquillo Experimental Forest, Puerto Rico - Sample 35 (SPAdes) | ecosystem: Environmental > Terrestrial > Soil > Tropical forest ...
TCGCTCGCCGGGCCGGAAAATCCATCGCTGAACTCTCGCGCGGCCTGGAAAAATACCGCCCCGGCCAGACCGGTATTCTTCGTCTCACCTGGGACAACGGCGATCGCACCGTCCTTGTGAATCCTGAACTGGGAGGCGTTACCCTCGGCTGGAATCTGAACCATTCCCCTCAAGACGAACTCTTTGCCGCCATCGAAGGCACTGCGTTTCACACTCGTGTTATTTTCGAACGCATGGAGCAGCACGGCGTTCCCATCAACCGCGTCATCAACGCTGGCGGAGTCCCACAGAAGAATGATGTGCTCAACCAGGTCTATGCGAATGTTCTAAACAAGCCTGTGCTGATTCCACAAGCGGATGTGACCAGTCTCGGTTCTGCCATTTTTGCGGCTATGGCCGCCGGGGCCTACCCTTCGATCGAAGCCGCCCAGACGGCGCTTTGCCCAAACTATCGAGTCGTCGAGCCGGAGCCCGCCGCTGCTCGCGTCTATGAGGAACTCTATGGCCTCTATCGCGAACTATATTTCGCATTGGGCAAGAGTGACGCCGCCCCCGCCGCGCTAGGAGGGGTCCTCCCCACGCTTCGGCGCATCGCCGCCGCGGCCCGAGGTAACGCATGAAGCTCAAGTCTCTACGTGAAGAAGTACTCGACGCCAATCTCGAACTGGTCCGCCGCGGCCTTGTGCTTTACACCTTCGGCAATGCCAGCGGCATTTCCCGGGAAGAAGGCCTCGTGGTGATCAAGCCCAGCGGCGTGCCGTACGAAACCATGAGGGCCGAGGACCTGGTTGTAGTGGACCTCGACGGCAAGACGGTGGAGGGCACGCTCCGTCCGAGCTCCGACTTGCCCACCCATCTCATCTTGTATCGACATTTTCCCGCGATCGGAGGCGTCGCCCACACCCATTCCCGCGCGGCCACTTCCTGGGCACAAGCCCAGCGCGAGATTCCGTGTTTCGGCACCACTCACGCAGATTACTTTCACGGCGCGATTCCCGTCACTAAGCCCCTAACCGCCGCACAAATCCGCACTGATTACGAGCGTAACACCGGGCTCGCGATCGTCCGATGCCTGGCCAAGCGCGATCCCCTTCATACCCCCGGCGTCCTCGTCGCAGGACATGCGCCATTCTGTTGGGGGAAAAATGCCGCGGATGCAGCTCACAACGCGGTGATCGTCGAAGAAATCGCAGTAATGGCCCTCAATACCGTTTCCGCCAATCCTCGCGCCCGCGCCATTTCAAAACACTTGCACTACAAGCATTTCTTCCGCAAACACGGCTCCTCGGCCTACTACGGGCAAAAGTAGGTCAACGCTCGCCAGGCGGCGTCTTGAGGAGACCTGGCAATTGTCATTCCGAGGGTCCGGTCGGTCCCCGGGGAATCTGCTTTTCTCTCGATGATCAGGTTCCTCGTCCTGCTCGTAGGTGACACAAGGAACGTTCTGTTCCGTGACTCTTGAGGTTTTCGAAAGAATTACGCGCTTTTTTCGAAAGCTTGCTCGCCCGACTCCAGCGTTTTGATCGCCTGAGTGAGCCAGCCACCCAAAGCTGTTTCCAACTCATCTTCGGTTCCCCATTCGTAGAACGACGTGACGGTGTCACCGCGCTCGTTCAGCCGGATATGCCGGCAAGGGAATTGAGTTTCTCGTCGGTCCGATGGCACAAACTCCATCAGCGGGCATTCATGGCAAGGTTTTCGTTCCTGGTGGCCTTTGTAGTTGATGCAGGTTGGGGAATCTTCGAACACGAAGTTGGGTCTCCATGGATAACGCGGCTGCCTCCGGTACCCGCCGCCCTTCAGGAACACCAACTCCGCGCGGAGGATCTGTGTGAGTCTCTGGCGGCTTTCCATGTCTAAACCCCCACTCTACTTGTCCCACGTGGATTGCCAAAAGGGCAGTGATGAATATCACATTCATCTGTGCGGTGAATCACCTCGGCCCCGCCTCTCTCCCCTGTACAACATCACATAGATGGGTGATTTCCATGCTGACTGGCTGGCGCCGTAACGGCAATCGTTTCCAATTTGTTACCAAGACCGATGGGTCGCTCGCCCCGGACGCTTCAGGATCCCGTACCCCTTACGGCCTCGAGATTATCGAGAACTGTCTCTCCTGCCCCCATCGCGAAGAGCGGCTCTTCTGCAATCTCCCGGACAACGCTGTCAAAGCCTTAGCGTCGATCACCTCCTCGGCCGCATATCCTAAGGGTGCGACTCTTTTCGTCGAGGGCCAACCTGCCCGCGGTGTGTTCATTCTTTGCAGCGGGCGTGTAAAGCTCTCCACTTCCTCGGCCGACGGCAAGACGCTGATTCTCCGCATCGCCGAACCTGGCGAAGTCCTCGGCCTGCCAGCAACCGTCACTGGCACTTGCTACGAACTCACTGCTGATGTCATCGAACCGGCGCAAGCTAACTTCGTGGCGCGCAATGATTTTCTTGCCTTCTTGAAGGACACGGGCGAAGCGGCGTTGCGCGTTGCCCAGCAACTTGGCGAAACGTACCATTCCGCTATTTCCGAGATGCGCACCATCGGGCTCTCGCATTCCGCGGGTGAAAAGTTGGCGCGGTTTCTACTGGAATGGGCTTCTAACTACCCCGAGGAAAAGGGCCAAGTGCGCATCAAGCTGACGCTGACCCACGAGGAAATCGCTCAGATGATCGGTTCATCGCGCGAAACCGTCACCCGCTTGCTCGCCGACTTCCGCAAGAAGCAGTTGCTCCAGGTCATGGGCTCGACTCTGGTTATCAAGAACAAGCAAGCCCTCGAAACCATCGTCAACGGCTGACGTCTCCCCCTCTGCCGAATCGCACCGGGCGGTCGTACCCGGTCATTTCCAGGTACCCCACGCCGTCTAAGCCTGCGCTCCCGCGCGTTCCGTGAAATTCGACCGCCCCTTCCCAGTAACTTGGCGCGACGCCAGACTCGCTCGGCAATTCCTGGGACTTGAGCCGCGTCCTCACGTTCATTTGCAATTCCAGTTTTGGCACTGCGACGTTCCATTCAATCGGATAAGCCGCTCCAGTCTCCGCACTCTTCCAAATCTCAGTGCCGGGATTCATTGAAAAATCGGTTGAGCGCAAATGTGTCGCATGGCCCTGCGTATCCACGAAAGTACCCGCCGAGAACGGATCGGCCGAACCGTCTTTCTTGCGCATCCGGTACAGCATCAGTTCGGCGCCATCATTCAGTTGCGCGCTGATCCAATCCCAACCCGCCTGGTCCGGCGCCAGTTGTTGGGTGAAAAACTCATGATCCATCCAGGCCAGTCCAGACACGCTGTACGTCTGCCCTCCAACTATGATTGTTCCTGCCGCCTGCAATCGTGTCAGGGAAATATAATGCGAGGCATGTCCCGCAGCAGCCGCTTTCTGGCTGATTCCATTCTCACCGTGGATGACGGGCGGCTTTTGTGGATCCAGAAACAGAGAAAAAGAGAACTGCTCTTCGAGCACCTGCAGTTGCTGCTGATCGTCCCGCCACCTGGCACTCCAATTTCCGTTCCAGATCCGTCTTTCTGCGGCGCTCGCGCCTGCGATACCCGGTCCCGGCCGGTTGGTGCGCTCCTGATGGTAAAACCTGGCTCCCTCAATATCGCTCAGCGCGGCATGCGCCAAGTAAATATCCTGAACATCCCAGGTCTCGGTTTTCTTTGCGGAGCGATCCACACCTTCCCGGAAAAACGTCAGCTCGAATCCGAATTTATGACCGTCACTGGCCGTCACATTCCCGGTGTAATACCACCATTCGGTCTGAAATTCTTCATGGTTGAAGTGGTCGCGCGGGAATTCATACTTGTATCCTGGTGTTGCCTGTTTGTACTGTCCAGCCGATGGCCACGCGAAGAGTAAGATGCTGAACCATGCGGCTCTCCTACTCTTCATGAATAACCTCGAGCGGGTTTAGTTGCACGGCCACTCGGGCCGGATAGAGACCTGCGATCACGGTCGCGGCATATACTACCGTCAGAGCACCCACCAATACCGCTACGGGCCAGTGGAACCGGATCGTCCAGCCGAACGATTGCTTGTTGATCACAAACACGAGCACTAGCGACAGAAAGTAACCCACCGCGAGCCCGGCCAGATTCGCCAGCAGCCCCAGCATCCCAGCTTCCGCCAGAATCAGTTTTCGGATCTGTCCTGCCGAAGCGCCAAGGAAACGCAACAACCCCAACTCTCTGCGGCGATCGATTACCAGTGCCAAAAGTGCTCCAGCCACCCCCATCACCGCGACAAGCACCGCGATCGCTTCCAGAGCGTAGGTAATCGCAAACGTGCGGTCAAAAATCCGGATGGCTTCATGTCGCAGGTCGCGATCCGAAAAGACCAGGATGCGATGGTCGGCCCCGGCTTCAAAAATCTCCCGTTTCACCACAACTGGACTCACACGTGGCTGCACGTAAACCGCGATGTTGGACGGCTGCGGATCAGGTAAGTAGCGCAGCATGGTGTCGCGATCCATGATGATCGAACCGCGCTCGTTGCCGTAGTCGTAGAAAACATCCGCGATCCGGAATGAAGCTTGCCCACCCCCAAGATTCAAGGCAATCGAGTCGCCTGCCCTCTTTCCGTGTTTATATGTGAATGGTTCACTTACGATCACGGCGTCTTTGCCGCGTATTTCATCGAGTACTTCACTTGCGGGCCGGCCGGAAAGAAAATCTGACTTCCTGTATTCGCGCAACACGCCCAAGTCGGCCCACGCCAACTCGACAGGCATACCATCGAGGCTGATTTCATAGACTCGAAGGCGTTCCACCGCTGCGACTCCGGGCAACTTTGCGATTTGCTCGACAAGCTCGGGGGATAGCGTTGGATGACGGTCTGCGGCCGCCTCTCCCGCGGGGCGAACGTACAAATCCGCTGGGAGTTGCGTCTCCATCCAATTCACCACGGTCTGCCGGAAACTTCCGACCATGATGGCCACGGCTGTCATCATGGCAACTGCTGTCGATAAGGCACCCACCAGTACGGATGTTCGCCCTAGAGACGCAACCAGGCTCCGGGAAGCCAGAAGCGCTTCCACTCCGAACAATTTCCCAAGCGTCAGCGACGTTGTGCTCGAGACGAAGCTGACCAGCGCCGGTATCGCGTAAGCTCCCGCCCCGATCAAGAACAATGTCGCGAAATAGCCGAAAATTGGCCGGCCTCCCAGCGGAGGCAATCTCGAACAAAGCAAAGCCGCAGCGGCCAAACTGAATGAGATCATCAGGTCACGGGCCTTCTCGACGCGTGCGGCGTACTCGCTGCGCCCCAGCGCCATTGCGTCCACCGGAGCAACGCGCATGGCCTCCCGTGCGGGTCCCCAGGCCGACGCCACGGCAACTCCCACGCCGATCAACAATCCCAGCGCGACAATTCCGGCATTCACGTCGATGGAACCTGGCCGGCTGCTGGCGTACAACGCTTGCACGGTAAGTCCCATCAACTTCACCGCCCCGGTTGCCAGCACGCGTCCAAACGGAATTCCGATTACGGCTCCGATGAAGCCAATCCCCGCAGCCTCGCCTAGGAACGCCAGAAACACTGCACGCCGGCTCGCTCCAATCGCGCGCACAATTCCGATTTCTACGCGGCGCCGCACTATCGAAATCGCGATGGTGTTGTAGATGAGGAACGCTCCGACGACCAGCGAGATGTAACTCAGAAGTCGCAAGTTCCACCGGAATGCCGCAAGCATCTTGCGGTTCTCCTCGGTTCCCGTGCCTTGTGCGCGAACTTCCACGCCACTTGGCAACAACTGCGCGAGCTTGGCCTGCCACTCTGCAACGTTCGCATTATCAGGTGTCTTCACGAGGATTCGATCCAGTGTGCCGCGGCGACCGAGCAGCTTTTCCGCACCCGAAAGATCCATAACGATCGCTCCATCTGCGCCGGCATCGTCGTAAACAGCCTGCACCGTGAACCAGTGAGACTGGTCGTTCACGATCATTTCCATGCGATCGCCAGGTTTCTTTCCAAGACTGCTGCTCACCCAGATGCTCGAGGGTTCTTGCAGGGTCCTCAGCGCGTCCGCAATGTCTAAGGCTCTCCCTGGCACAATCCCCGACCGTTGGTAACGTTCTCCCTCGGAAATCATGTCGATTCCGATCAGTGGCAAAGTTTGCTTGGAGTCGACAATCGTGGCGAAGTCTTCCAATCTTGGTGAAATTGCAATCAGCCAGGGCTGCTTTGCAATCGCACCCACCATACTCTCGGGAATCCCTCCCGGGGCCACGATTTCCAATGTGTATCCGCCCGCGAGCGTCTCCAGAGAGGAGTGAAACGATCCAACCGCCGCGTTGCCTGCGAGCTCCATGGCCAGCATTACCGCCACACCAAGCGCCACGGCCAGTATGGTCAAAACCATGCGCACGGGTTCCCGGAACAGAGGCCGCATCATCAACCGGTAAAAGAGTTTTGCCCGGATCATCTTGCGTTCCGTACCACTTCTTCGATCCGCCCGTCTTTCATCCGTACGACGATGTCGACCATGGCGGCAGCTTCCGTGCTGTGCGTGGCCATGACTGTCGCCGTTTGTTGCTCGCGCGTCAGCCGGCGCAGCAGTTCGAGGATTACTCCGCCGGTCACCGTGTCGAGATTTCCGGTCGGCTCATCCGCTAACAGAATCCTGGGCGAATGCACCAGCGCTCGAGCGATGGCGACTCGTTGCATCTGGCCACCGGAGAGCTGGTGCGGGAATCGCTGTTCCAATCCATCGAGTTCGACGAGCTTCAGTTTCTCGCGTGCGGCGGTTCGTGCTCGTTTATCTCCCGCCAGCAGCAACGGCAGTTCGACGTTCTCGATCACGCTCAAGGTGTGCAAGAGTTGGAAAGACTGAAAAACGAACCCTACCTTTTGCCGCCGTAGCTCTGTCTGCTTGGCATCGTCCAGCGCTGTTGTTGAAACGCCATCAATGGTCACTTCGCCCTGCGTAGGGAAGTCCATCGCCCCGGCCAGGTGCAGCAGTGTTGACTTCCCGCAACCGCTGCGGCCAACCAGCGCCACAAATTCCCCAGGCTGCACTTGCAGGGACACCCCGGCAAGCGCTTTTACGCGCTGTCCGTCGGTTTCGTAGTCCTTGCAGACGTCCCGCAACGTCAGAGTCGCCATTGCTTCACTTCACCTAATTTTTCTCGCGATTGCAAACCCGAGCGTGGTCCAGGGGGGAATATTTCGACGCCAATAGCAGCACGGTCGTCACACAAGCATGCTCATGTTCTAAAAGAAACTGGTGATGGTCCGCCGGTGAGGATCGCAGGAGCCCCTCTAATATTTGTTGTGGAACACGGCTCGATTGATGTCCGGCCAGAATTCTCTCACCAGGTAGCTCAGCCCGTCCTGCGCGATCTGGCTGCCCCAGTGTTGATAGGTCTTCACCCAGGTATTCTGCGGAGGGTAGTACGCATTCGCAATTCCCGCGGCTGCGCCTGCCCCTACAAACTCCGAGATGTTAAACGCGCGGCCTCCGGAGTCTGTGCGCGTCACCACCAACCGGCTCAACGCATATCCCGACCGCTTGAAAAATCCTCCGTGGCCCAACGTGTAGTAGCGCGGATCTTGCTTAGTCGCGCTCGGCACCACCGCTTCTACCAAGAAATTCTCGATGAAGTTGTCGGCAAAGGTATGCGCGTAGTAAATTCCGTATCCCGATGCTCCCTGGCCGAACGATGGCTCGGATTTCGTCGCCATCGCGACTCCCGCAAACATGCCCACATAGATGAACGCCGAGTAATCGACGCTGTCTTGCGTGGCCAGCCAGAACTTCTCCTTGACGCTCAGTGGGGGCAGGTGCGTGTTGGCATCCACCGACTTGAAGTTTGGAACGACCCAGAGAATCCGGTTGTTGTGATGGCCCTCTTCCTCCAGCACCCCCGGCTTCGGCTGCGGACTATCGACCTTCGCCGGCGAGCCGGCCCCATCCGATTGTGTTTGTGCGGTGGGCTGTTGCTCAGACTGCGCGGCTCCCTCTAGTGGCGCTGCGGAACTGTCCTGTCCACGCATGGGAGACGGCAAGGCGGCCAGCAAAGCGAACATCATCGCTGATAAGGTGAGTTTCTTACTCAAGAGTCCCCGGTATTTGCAGGTCCGAACCTGCCAGACGTTCGCTTTCTCCACGCAGGTATTGGATTCCCGCAGCCGGGAAAAAGATGCACCAGCACAGCCTACCTCTTCAGTCCCGCCAACGCCTTCTCGATTGCCCCGGTCACTTGCGCAGAATCCGGTTCCACGGCGGAATCGAACCGCGCGATCACCTTGCCGTCTGGTCCCACCAGGAACTTCGTGAAATTCCAGCCGATCTCTCCGCCAGTGTCTGGATGCAGATTCTTGTCAGTCAGGAACTGATACAGCGGCGTCGTGTCGCTTCCTTTCACCGATACTTTGGCCATCATCGGGAAAGTCACGTGGTATTTTGCCGAGCAAAACGTCTTGATTTCTTGGTTTGTCCCAGGCTCCTGTGCGCCAAAATTGTTGGCCGGAATGCCGACGATCACGAATCCTCTATCCTTGTATTTCTCATAGATCGATTCCAGCGCCGTATATTGCGGCGTGAACCCGCAGCGGCTGGCCACGTTCACCAGCAGCACGACCTTCCCCTTGAACGAGGACAGCGGCGTGGGCTGCCCATCGATCGAATTGAGCGTGAAATCGTAGACGGTCTTTTCTGCCGCCACGACGGTCATCCCTAGGAGCGTTACCAGTAGGAACAGCTTTTTCATTGGATTCCCCTCATGTCGCGCGGGTTTCCATCGTACCTTCATCTGCACGTCACTGCAGCACAAAAATCGACAGGCTCTGTGGCGGCAACGTGAACTTCAGCGCATCGCCGGCCAATTCTGCCTGGGCGCTTCCAAACAACTGCGAAATTCCCGATGCGCCCTTTGCGGGAGTGTTTTTTATCGAAACGTTCATTTTTCTCGTCCCCGCGCCGTCATGAAACGCCACTACCAATTTTTCTTCGTCCGATTCTCGTAGGAAAACATAGGTGGTGTCGTCCGCGGCCAGATGCCACAGCTTCCCTCCGCGCAAGGAGTCATGTTCACGCCGCAACTGCAATAAGCCCTGCACATATTCGAAAAGCTTCTCCTGATCCGCGGTTCTGCCGTCGCGTAAAAAAGCGTTCTTGGCATCTTCGGTCCAGCCGCCCGGGAAATCGTGGCGGTTGTCCGGATCTTCGCCCCCAGCCATCCCGATCTCGTCGCCGTAGTAAATCTCCGGAATTCCGCGCAGAGTGAGCGTCAGTCCAAACGCCAATTTTTCTTTTGTCAGCGATGTGCCGGGGGCGCTCGCAAAACGGATGGTGTCGTGATTTCCAAAAAACGGCGCCAGATATTCAGGATGTGGGTACAACGAATCCTGCCGCAACACGTTGGTCAGCCGCCCCGCAGGCGCGCCGTTCAAGAGCACGTCGCGAATCGCAAAGTAAGTCGGAAAGTCGAATACGGTCGTCAACTGCGTATCGATCCCGTCCCATCCCTTTCGGCCTCCGGCAAAGAAGGACGTGACCGTCGGATCAGGATGAAACACTTCGCCGATGGTCGAAAGCCGCGGATAGAGCTTTCGCAACTCCTGATGCCATTGCGACCAGAACGAACGCCCCACATACGGAAACGTGTCGATGCGATAGCCATCCAGGCCCGAGACTTCCGCCCACCAAATGCTGTTTTGAACGAGATATGCCGCGACCAGCGGATTCTCCGTGTTGAGGTCCGGCAGCACGTTAAAAAACCAGCCCTCCGTCAGGTTTCTTCGCAGTGCTTCCGGCGCATGTGGATCGACCAGTGCTTCGAATAAATCGTTGGTCGCCTTCTTCGGAACCGTCTGTCCGTAGAAATCGCCCTGGACCGGCATGGCCGAACTCAGATGCTGGCTGGGCGATCCATGAAACCAGTCCGGTGTAGGCGGATTATTAAGCCACGGATGCAATGGCCCCACGTGATTCGGCACCATGTCATACATGATCTTCATGTGTTGCTTGTGTGCCCCGCCGACCAGCCCCTGATAATCGGCGAGCGTTCCGAGATGCGGGTCAACGGCGTACAGGTCCACCGCGCCGTAGCCGTGGTAATCGGCCGCCGCGCCATTCTTGACGATGGGCGTCAGCCAGAGCATGGTCACGCCCAAATCCTTCAGATAGGGCAAATGTTGCAGAATCCCCTGTAAATCGCCGCCGTGATACGCGCGCGCTTTCGCCCGGTCGTGCGAGCCTGGAAACTCCGCGGGCTCGTCATTCGTGGGGTCGCCGTTGGCAAATCGGTCCGGCATGATCAGGTAGATCACGTCGTCGAGCGTCAACCCCTCGTTGCGCCCCAGAATTTGCTTTCTCGCGGCAAAGGGAATCTCAAACGACGCTTGCCCGTTCGCCGTCGTAATCCGGCACACCGCCGTTCCGCTCTTGAGCGTCGGCGCCAGTTTCAGCCATACGAAAAGATAATCGCCATTGGCCGACGATTGCGTCCGGCTCACCGAAACATCCTGCAAATTGCAATCCACGTGCGTGGCGCGCAGCTTTTTGCCGCTGAGCAGCAACATCACGTCCGGCGTGAGGTTCACCCACCAGGACGGCGGTTCGACTTTCTGGACCACGGGTGCATTAGGACCGGATTTTTCCTGGGCTAGACACGCGAATGCAACGAAGAGCAGTAAGAAAGTAACCGAGCGGTATTTGACCACGGTCCGGCGGTGGTGCATGTTGTTCTGTGAGCTTAGCAGAATTGTCGCGCCGCCAGTCCCGAAGGGACCCTATTCGCTGAAGACCAGTGTGCCGAAGGCCGATGGCACATGAAAACTGGGCTTCGGCGTATTCGTGGCACTCCACGCCGCGTAAAACCTCGGCTCATTCTCACCCTCAATCCGATAAAAATTTGCGCGCCACGGCTTCTTCGGGTCAAACGCCGTCGTCAGGCTCTTCATGGGAATCGCCAGGTCCGCGGTCCAGGTTTTTGCCTTGTCATCCATCACCACGCGCCGCCGCAACCCACTGTGCAATTCCTCAATGTTTCCGTGCGAAACCGCAAGATCGATCCACTGGCTATTGGGGCTAACCTCAAATTCGCGATACACGAATGCATCAGTGGAATCGGGCTGCAGGAAGGTTTCCGCCACATCGCGATCCCACATCCCGTGGCGATAGCCATCCGCCCGCGAATCGGGAAAAACTGTAATTGTCCGGTAGCTACAATGAAACCGGATGAACAGCATTTCCGGCGTCCATAGCAGCCTTACTTCAGTCGCGCGTTGCGTGTCGGGATTTTGTCCTTGCCAGTCGCGTTCGTAGCGCAGCACCGGCGCTTTCTCCCACGCAGTGCGATCGGGGAAATTGTCCGCGTCCAGTTTCCCTGAAAATCGTTGCGCGGTTGCTGTGGGCAGGTCTTTACGTTCCTCAGATGGATTCATATTGCCGTTAGTGTAATGCAATCCCGCGGCCGCACTGGCCCACAATAACCCAATTGCACAAAGGCAGATCTTCATGCCAACCCTCGGAACTCTGGCGAACACATTAGCAGCGTAACGCAAAGCGAAGCAATGACGGGCCGCCCAGCCGGCCAGCAAACTCATTGCGCACAAACCGGTCAGCTGGCCGCCCCGCGCCGGAGCCCGGATGCTAGCATCGAACTTGGCTATTCGCGCTCGTCTGGAAGGAGAACCCCCTTGGCAGGCCGCTCAACCGTCGAAGTTCGCACCGAACCGCAGCGCCGTCTCCCGCAGAATTTCCAATTTGTTAAATTCCGCCTGGAAGACAGCGTCGTCCGCATGACCCTCAATCGTCCGGAGCACAATCTCCTCAACGAAAGCATGCTGCGCGAACTCTCGGACGGAATCTCTTCCGTGGCGGAACGCGAT
>Ga0207777_1000408_pt1 | contig 11763 bp, 8 predicted proteins | sample LuqExpMetageno35_FD_187793 | JGI IMG/M metagenome (GOLD analysis project Ga0207777, IMG submission 187793) | Tropical forest soil microbial communities from Luquillo Experimental Forest, Puerto Rico - Sample 35 (SPAdes) | ecosystem: Environmental > Terrestrial > Soil > Tropical forest ...
CGCGAGGAACGTGAGGAGCGCGTCGTGATCGGCTTCGGTCTCACCCGGGAAGCCGACGATGAACGACGAGCGGAACGCCGCGCCGGGCTCCTGCGCGCGGATGCCGTCGATGATGGCCGAGAACCGTTCGCCGCTGCCCCACCGCTTCATGCGCCGCAGGAGCCCGGGCGCGGCGTGCTGCAACGACAGGTCGAAGTACGGCACCACCGACGGCAGCTCGAGCATCGTGGCGACGAGCGGGTCCTTCACCTCCGACGGGTAGAGGTACAGCAGCCGGACGCGCTCGAGCCCGCCCGCCCGCAGGCCGTCGAGCGCGCGCAGCAACTGCGCGAGCGCGTCGGTCGCGCCCGCGTCGCGCCCGTACCACGCGAGGTCCTGGGCGACGAGCACGAGCTCGGCCACGCCCTGTTCCACGAGCGCGCGCGCCTCGACCAGGATCGCTTCGGGGTCGCGCGAGCGCTGCGCGCCGCGGAACGACGGGATCGCGCAGAACGCGCACGCGCGATCGCACCCCTCGGCGATCTTCACGTAGGCCCACGGCGCCGCCGGCGCGGCCCGCGGCAGGTCGAGCAGATCGCGCACGCCGGTCGGCTTGCGCCCCCGGAGCACGACGTCGGCGAGCGCGGCTTCGCTTCCGAAGCCGACGACGGCGTCGGCCTCGGGCATCGCGGCCGCGAGCTCGTCGCCGTAGCGCTCGGCCATGCACCCCGTGACCACGAGCCGCGACCCGTCGCCCCGGACCTCGTGGAGCTCGAGCACCGTGTCGATCGACTCCTGGCGGGCGGCCTCGATGAAGGCACACGTGTTGACAACGACGAGGTCAGCCTCCGCAGGATCAGCGACGCGGCCGTACCCCTGCGTCTCGAGGTAGCCCTCGAGCTTGTCCGAGTCCACCTGGTTCTTCGGACATCCAAGGGTCTGCATGAAGAAGCGATCCACGACTTCGCGCACCCTCCTCGCACCAGGCCGAACCCCGCCGGGCCGGCGCGGACGGCAGGCCCGCGTGGCGGGCCTTTCTAGTTTCTTGGGCCACGGGGCAGGCTGCCCGGCCCGAGCGGAGAGGGAGGGATTTGAACCCTCGGACCCGGTTACCCAGGTCAACTCATTAGCAGTGAGTCCGATTCGGCCGCTCTCGCACCTCTCCCAGGGCTTTCGCATGCGCTGTCCTAATCTTGTCCATATCTCGCCGCGAATTCCTGTGCCGAACAAGCCTACGTGAACCACCGAGCCGAGTCGGTCCGTCTCCGGCACATGAGCCGCACCTGAATCGCCCCGGAGCTCGGCCTCTGGCCTCGAGGGCGTGCGGGAGCCATGCCTCATAGGCCCCTGAATCTCAAATTGGGGATCTGTTAGTACCGTTCTCAACCTCGATCCAAGATGGAGTCACCATGGGAGCGCGCGGCCAAATAGGGACCTATTTCCGTAGCTAGGCATCGCCGCATCGGCTTACCCTCGAATCGAAGCCAGGGAGAGATCTGGTCAGTCACGAACGCAAATGAGGTTCCGCGACCACCACTTCGACGGCCCCTTTTGCGGACACTCCGCGAGGAGGTGCAACGAATATGGCAGATCGGATGGATATCGCAGAGATCGATCCCGAGCTCGAACTCACAATCGGACCATGCACACTCGAGTGCGCCGGAACGCTCAATGCGCGGACGAGAGGCTATGTGCTCGAGGCGTTGGAGGTGGTGCTCCAGAGCGAGCCACCGAGCGTTGACATCAATATCTCTGATTTGCGTGTTGCCGATGCGGACGGCGCCACCGCACTCATCGCCGTGGAGAGGATTGTCAGAGAAGCGGGCGTCAAGGTGCATTGGCGTGGGCTCGATGCACATGACGCAACGGACTGCATGGCGGTATAGCCAAAACCGCGGTCTTCAGCGCATTCCACTCGCGCCAACTCGATCAGATATCGCGCGTACCCGACAGCGAGAGCCCAATGTGGTCGGAAGGCCACCTTCTTCAGGGCGCAACGACCAAGACCCGGTCCGTTCGGTGTGGTTTCGAAAAGAGGACCTTCGTGTGTAGTCGCGTTGCGAAGATGCGGCGGATCATGGCATCGATATGACATCCCCGAATCTAGCTGGATCAATTGGCGCTTGGAGCGCTCGGCACCGCCGCAGGACGATCGTCGCGTGGCTCGTTTTCGTGGTCGCCGCCTACCTTGTCGGGTCCCTGATCGGACAGAGAAACCTCACCGACGCCCAGCAAGGCAATGGTCAGTCGGGAACGGCGGTGAGCGTGCTGGACAAGGCCTTTCCCTTCCACAACGGTGAAGAGGTCCTCATTCAGGGCCGAGGGTCGAGCGCGCCGAGCCAGGCCGCACTCGCGGGTGCGGTGTCCGACCTCGTGAATCGCCTGCGAGGTCTCAGCACCGTGGCCGACCTCAAGGCGCCCTTCCCCGTACGAGGGGCCATCGTCAGCCCGTCTTTGCGATCGGCCAACGGCAGGTCCGCGCTGGTCACGTTCGAGGTCGCAGGCGACAGCATCCAGGCGCAGACCCACGTGGACAAGGCTCTGGCCGCCGCTGCCGCGACGGGCGCCGACCACCCCCATCTGCGCGTCGAAGAGTTCGGCTCGGCAAGTGCCTCGAAAGCTTTGGGTAGTGCTCTCGGAAAGGACTTCGCGTCGGCCGAGCACACCTCGCTTCCGATCACGTTGCTGATCCTTCTCATTGCGTTCGGATCGCTGGTGGCGGCGGGAGTGCCACTGTTGCTGGGCTTCACCGCGGTGCTGGCGGCACTCGGGCTCATCGGACCGATCAGCCACCTCTACCCCGTTGCCCAGGGGATGATCGAGCCGGTCATTCTCCTCGTCGGCTTGGCCGTCGGCGTCGACTACTCGATGTTCTACCTACGGCGCAAGCTGGAGGAACGCCACGCCGGCGCCGACAACCCGACCGCCCTGGCCCGGGCCGCGGCAACCTCGGGAAAGGCAGTGCTCATCTCAGGGCTCACCGTGATCGCCGCGATGGCGGGACTGTTGATGGCCGGGAACGCGGTGTTCGTCTGCTTCGGAATCGGGACGATGCTGGTCGTGGCCGTGGCCGTCGTCGGGTCGGTCACCGTCCTTCCGGCGGTGATGGCAGGGCTCGGCGACAAGATCGAATTCGGCCGAGTGCCCTTCATCGCCCGCCGGCGGGTCGGCGCTCACTCCGTGATGTGGGATCGCCTCGTGGGCGGCGTCCTGCGTCGACCTTGGCTCTCGGCGGGGCTGTCTGCCGCTGCCCTGCTTGCCTTGGCGACGCCCGCCCTCGGCATGAGGACCGTCGACCCCGGCCTGTCCAGCTTTCCCGAGACCCTGCCGATCATGGCGGTCTACAACCACATTCAGGCTGCCTTTCCTGGCGCTCCATCCCCGGCTGTCGTCGTGATCAAGGCCCGCGATGTCACGGCCCCCGCGGTACGGCACGGGGTCGCCGGACTGACGGCGGCCGTTGACGCGAGGCGTGGGCAGATGGGCGGCCCGGTGGTCGAGACCGTGAGCCCCGACCGCACCGTTGCCTTCTTGACGGTCTCGTTAGCGGGCAACGACACGAATTCACAGTCGACTTCTGCTCTCTCGGCACTGAGGGATCACGTGGTGCCGACCACCCTCGGTGGAGTCCCCGGTGTCCACGCCTGGGTAGGGGGGACAACCGCCTCGTCGATGGACTTCAACCAAACGATGGCGGACCACCTGCCCATTGTGTTCGCGTTCGTCCTCAGCCTGGCCTTCTTGCTGCTCCTGGTGGCGTTCCGTTCGATCGTGATCGCGTTACTCACGATCGTGCTCAACCTCCTGTCGGTCGGTGCGGCCTACGGCCTCATGGTGCTCGTCTTCCAAGACGGCTGGGGACGGTCCGCCCTAGGGGCACAGGACATCGGCGGCATCGTCGCCTGGATACCGCTGTTCCTGTTGATCATCCTCTTCGGCCTGTCGATGGACTACCACGTGCTGGTGCTCAGCCGTATCCGTGAGGGACGCGACCGCGGTCTGCCGTCGGACGAGGCTGTCTCGAAAGGGATCACGGGCACCGCAGGCATCATCACCAGTGCTGCCGCCGTCATGGTTGCCGTGTTCTCCATCTTCGCGACCCTCAGCGTGATCCAGTTCAAGCAGCTCGGTATCGCGCTGGCCGCAGCGGTCCTCATCGATGCCACCATCGTTCGCATCGTGCTCCTGCCGTCGGCCATGAAGCTGCTCGGCCCACGATCGTGGTATCTCCCCCGTTGGCTGTCCTTCATCGACCGTACGCGGCCGGCCGAACCGTCGCTCGAATCGGCATCACCGACCGAGAAGTCCCACGGTACGAATCGCCCAGACTCTGATGTGGCCGGTGAGAAGGTGCCTGTAGCTGCTAGCAGTCGGGCGGGATCTGATTGACCGCGCATCCGGGCGAGCGCGCATGGCCCTCACCCGGAGGTGTCGGTCGGGGTCAGCAGGTGCCGGCAGTCCGAACCGATGTCGGTGAGGTCGACGCGAGGGGCTGAATCCTGGCCCACCGTGGATGCCCGCCGCCCATGATCAGGTCGAAGCCGCATTCGCGGCCGCGCGCTCGTATCGGGTCAGTACCAACCAGAGGACGGTGAGCAGCGCCACGCCGAGGCTGACGCTGAACACCGAGACGCCGAGCATTCCGTCGGGCAGTTCCAAGGCGTAGAAGTGACGGACGAGTGGAAGGGGGAACAGGGCCACAAATCCGGCGAATACGCCCACGATGAGGAAAACCCTGCGCCAAGTCAGCGGCAGCGCGATGAGGGCAAGCACATAGAGACTGAGGGCGAGGGTGACGATGGTGGCGGCCGTACGCTGCTGAACCAAGGGCAGACCCCGGGAGTTGGCGACCGCATAGGTGGTGAACGTCGCGCCGGCGATGATGATGCCAGCGGGCACGGCGAAGCGGAGGACGCGATCGACGAATCCGGGTCTGAACCGCCGCAGATTGGGCGCCAGGGCCAGGAAGAAGCACGGAATGCCGATCGTGAGCGAGTCGATGATGGTCAGGTGTCGGGGCAGGAACGGATACGGCAGGAGCGCGATACCGACCATGATGGCCAGCAAGGTGGCCCACACCGTCTTGGTGAGGAAGACGTTGGCGACCCGCTCGATGTTGGCGGTGACTCGCCGACCCTCGGCCACCACCATGGGTACCGACGCGAACGAGTTGTCCAGCAGCACCAGCTCGGCGACGGCTCTCGTAGCCGGCGCACCGGACCCCATCGCCACTCCGATGTCCGCCAGCTTCAGGGCCAACACGTCGTTGACACCGTCACCGGTCATGGCGACCGTACGGCCCTGCGCCTGCAGGGCCCGGACCATGGACTGTTTCTGTCTGGGGGTGACCCGGCCGAACACGCTTTGCTCCTGCAGAGCGCTTCCAAGGGCGTCGAGATCTTCTGGGAGGGTTCTCGCGTCGACCGGCCGGTCCGCACCCTGGATGTCGACCTGAGCGGCAACGCTCCCCACGGTGAGGTGACTGTCCCCAGACATGACCTTGAGGGCCACACCCTGCTCGGCGAAATAGGCGACTGTCTCGAGCGCGTCGGGACGTACCTGCTCGGCGAAGACGATCAGGGCGGCCGGTCCTGGTGTGTCGGGAAGCGACGATCCGGCCAGAGCTGCCGACGTGTACGCCAGTGCCATCACGCGGCGACCTGTTGCGGCCAACCGCTCGGCCTCTGCGGCCGCTTCGGGCGCCGCTGCGAGCACGATCTCTGGGGCACCGAGGATCCAGGTGCCGTGCCCGGTGAAGCTGACTGCACTCCACTTGCGCGCCGAGGAGAACGCCACTGCCTGCTGCCGCACCCAGCCGAAGGGAGGCGGGAACCGCCGTGCGATTGCGCTGAGGGTCTCGTTGTGATTCTCGTCGTCGGCCAGCGCACCCAGCGCAGCCTCTACCGGCATCTCGGAGTCCAAGGGAAGGAGCCGGTCGAAGGCGATGGATCCATCGGTCAGGGTGCCGGTCTTGTCGAAGCAGACCACGTCGACCCGGGCCAGGCCCTCCACCGCGGGAAGCTGCTGCACGAGGACCTGGCGGCGGGCCAAGCCCACAGCGGCCACGCCGAAGGCCACGCTCGTGAGAAGGACAAGACCCTGGGGCACCATCCCGACCAGGGCGGCGACCGTGCCGCTGAGGGCGGCGTCGACGGACAGGTCGGCATGAAGCTGGCTGATCGTGGTGAGCACGGCGACGGGCACGATCGCCCAGGTGACGTAGCGCAGAATGCGGTTGATGCCTTCGAGCAGCTCCGAGCGCACCAGCGAGAATCGACGCGCCTCGGCTGCCAACTGACGGGCATAGGCCCGGGAGCCCACCGCTGTGGCCTGGTACAGCCCCGATCCGCTCGACACGAAGCTGCCGGAGAGCAGCTCGCCTCCTACCACCTTGTCGACGGGTTGGGACTCGCCAGTGAGCAGGGACTCGTCCACCTGAAGACCTGTGCTGTCGCGGACTCTGCCGTCGGCGACCACCTGGTCGCCGCTTCGGAGCACCACCAGGTCGTCGCGCACCAGCTGCTCCATACCGATCTCGGCGACCGCACTGTTTCGTATCACCCGCACACGTGGGGCGCTGAGTAGCGCGAGCCGATCGAGCGTGCGCTTGGCCCGCAGCTCTTGGACGATACCGATGAGGGCGTTGGCGACCAGGACGATCCCAAAGAGCGCATCCTGGATCTGACCGACGACCAAGATGACGACTAGCAAGGCGCCCAGGATGAAGTTGAACCGCGTGAAGAGGTTGGCCCGCAAGATCTCCGTCACTGACCGACTCGGACGTTCTCCGCTGGCGTTGGTGAGTCCCTCAGCGACTCGCTGATCGACCTCGGCATCGCTCAGACCTTCCATCGGCGTCGCCGCTGCCGTCGGAGGGGGTCCGCCGGGTAACGAAACGATGGAAGGTTCGGGCCGTGTATTCATAGCAAGCGTGTCCGGCTCACATTGTCGCTTGTTTCCCCCACCTCCTCAGGCGATCGGCCACATTCGTACCCTGGGCTCGAATCCGCTCGCCTCAGGATTTTGGGCGAGGGGCTACGTGCTTGGAATCAACTGCTTCATGAGGAGGATTGGACGAACGAACCTCCATTCCTTTGCGCCCCATGTCGACACCATGCCGACCGCTTCCCATCCTTCGGCGCCGAGGCGGTTCAACTCGCCGATGTCTTTCCCCAGACGTGAGATGTCAACGAACTTGTATTGCCAAGAGTCCACGGCAATTTCCTCCTTCATCGTCCTCGTCGTGCATCATCACACACCGCGATTGTTGGGACCATCGTCGGCTTACCCAGGGAAGTCAATCGAGAGCCGCAGTAGCCAGAGGGTGAGCTGACAAGGACATCTCAAATCGGGCGGTCGCAGTCTCGCCCATCAGAGTACGTCCTCGGAAGGACGTGATGATCCTGTACACGGAGACGGTCGGCCCCCGTGTGGTCTTATGGCGACATGACTTCACCGTCCGAGACGGATCGGCTCCGCAGGAGGGGGATCCGTCTCGAATGGGCGACGAACGGGTGGAACGCGATGGAGGTCGTCGTCACCGTCACGCTCGGCATTCAAGCGAAGTCGTTGGCACTCGTCGCTTTTTCGCCTCTTCAGTTGTGATCTGGAATCTCAATGACCAGCGAACTGATCCAGGCGACCGTCGAATTCACCGTTCCCTCCGACTCATCGCCGTGGCGTTCTGGTTCCTGGCCGCGTTCCTCTGCATTGCCAGCGTCCGGGGGCTCGTCTTCACGAATCGCCCGAAGAATTCGCCGCTCGGGATCGCCTACCTCGCCCTGACGGCCTGCATCATGTTCGGACTGTCAGTGCTCAAGCGAAGGACGGGTCAGCGTCTCGCGAGTGAGACTCTCCTCGCGGAATCGGCGATGACATTCCTCGACGGTTGTTTGGCCTCGAGCGTCCTGGTGGCCCTCGTTCTCAACGACGCACTCGGGGTGGTGGTGGACCGACGCAATCGCCGCTCTCGTGGTGGCAGGATTCGCCTTGGCCGAAGGGATCCGGCACTGGCGCGAGTCTGGTCCGCACGAGGGATTCGAGGTATAGAAGATCCGGCTTCTCGCAGACGCACCCCCCGGAGTGTCTTGCCGCTCTTCGCAACCCGTCCGAGCTCCTGCCCCGATAGCTGTCATGATGCGGTCAGGCTCGCCTGGATTGGGGCATGCACCGTATGTCGATGTTCAGCCTCGTGCTACAGAACCTGTGGGCAAAGAAGGGTCGCTCGCTGGGCATAGCTGCTGCGATCGGGCTGGCGGTAATGACGGTGGTCACGCTCATGGTCGTGAGCACCAGTCTCGAGACCGCAGCGGCTCAGATCCTGACCATCGGCCGCGCGGACTTTTCGGTGGCCCAGAAGGGAGTGGCAGAGGTTCTCAACTCCAACCTGACGAACCGAGATCTTCAGAACGTCCGACTGACGCCGGGCGTGGCGAGTGCAATTGGCGTGTACGTCGCAACTGAGAACCTCAATGCGGACAATCCCATTTTCATTGAAATCGGCATCGATCCGAGTGACCTGCAGGGTTTCGGCGTTCGGGTTCTCTCCGGACGTCCGTACGGACCGACATCGCCTCACGAAGTGATGCTCGGATGGCGAGCCGCGCAGAATTTTGGCCTTCACGTCGGTGATCAGTTCAAGGCTCTCGGGACTTCGAACACTGTGGTCGGCATCTACACGACAGGAAACTCCTTCGGCGACAGCGGCGCCATGTTCCCCCTCCCGGTACTTCAGGGTTATAACCGGGTTCCGGGCCAGATGACCCTCTTTTTTGTTAAGGTCGAACCAGGGCAACCCGTCGTCAAAGTGCAAAGCACGATCGACCGGACTTATCCCGGCATGACGACCATTCGGACCGCGGAGCAGTTCGGCCGAGCCGATACCAACTTGGTCTTCCTCCGCGCGGCCGTGACGAGTAGCACGGTCCTGGCCATCCTCATCGGCGCCGTGATCGTCGGCAACACCATGCTGCTCTCGCTCTTCGAGCGAACCCGGGAGTTCGGCCTGTTGCGGGCGATCGGGTGGGCCCGCACCCGAGTTGTGGGACTCGTCGTCGGCGAGGGCGTCATCCTCGCGCTCATCGGCTCGTGCCTCGGACTGTTGCTGGCCGTGCTCGCGGTGGCCTTGCTCAAATACGTGCCCGCTCTACGAGGAGTCCTCCACCCCACCTTCGACCAAAGCGCATTTCTCCGGGGCCTGGCCACGGGACTCGGAATGGCCGTGATCGGGGCCCTCTACCCAGGACTTCGTGCATCGAGCCTTCGGCCCCTCGAGGCATTGAGCCGTGAGTGATTCCCGGGCCGCGCTGGCGCCGGACACCAGCGATCGTGCGCAGTCGGTGCCGGCCGTTCAGGTTCGCGGGCTGACAAAGGTCTACGACGATGGGCTGATCCAAGCACTCAACGGCGTCAACCTCGACGTCGGCCACGGTGAGATGGTCTCGATCACCGGCCCATCGGGTTGTGGAAAATCCACGCTGCTGCACCTACTCGCAGCGCTCGACGTCCCGACGTCGGGATCCATCCGAGTGCAAGGACACGCCGTCGACTCGCTCGATCACCCCAATCGCTATCGACGAGAAGTCGTCGGCCTCGTCTTTCAGCTGCACAACCTGCTACCCCGGCTGTCGCTTCTCGGAAACGTCGAGGTCGCCATGATGGGATCACGCAGACCGCGCCGTGAGCGCGCCCGCCATGCCCTCGAGTTGCTCGGGGAGGTCGGGCTTGGATCGCTGGCTCATCGTCACCCCACCCAACTCTCTGGGGGCGAAAGGCAGCGGGTCGCCATCGCCCGCGCCATGGCCAACGATCCCACCGTGCTCTTGGCCGACGAGCCGACCGGAAGTCTCGACACGGCATCGGTCCACTCGGTTCTCTCCCTCTTTGTAAAGCTCCGCGCGGAGCGGTCGACCACGATCGTGCTCGTCACGCACGACTCGTCGGTGGCGGAGGTGGCGGACCGCAGAATCGAGATGCTTGACGGCTGCGTCGTGAAGGACAACCAACCCGCTTCTGTCCCGCGTTCCGGCGGCCCGGATCGTCCATGACCCGGTCCATAACGAGACGCTCGAATCTCGGGTCGAAAAGCCTGCGTGAACACTCGGAGCTTGCCTGGCGGGCGTGCGGGTCAGAGCGGCACGCTCCAGATCAGACGGGTCCCGCCATCGCGGCGCGGATGGATTTCGAAGGACCCACCCAGCTTCTGTGCCCGGTCACGGAGGTTGGCCAGGCCCAGACCGGGCCGCGTCAGCGGAAGGGCGATGCCGATCCCGTTGTCGAGGATCTCGAGCACGACCCGATCGGACACACGCAAGATCACCTCGTAGCGTGTGGCATGGGCATACTTGCCCGCGTTGGTCAGGCCCTCGCGCACCACGGCGACGATGTGATCGCCGGTGGACTGAGGGACGACATTGTCCACCACACCCTCGAACCGCACCTCCGGCTGCGCGCCGAGCATGCCCGAGAGCTCTTCGACAAGTCGCAATACCGCCCGACGCAGACCATCGGGAAGCGCGTTCTCACCCAATTCGAATATCGCCGAACGAATGTCCGTGATGGTCGTGTCCAGCTCGTCGATCGCTCGGGACACCCGCGCCACCACTTGGTCGAGGTCCGGCAGCCGGATGGCGCCCTGGAGGTTCATCCCTACGGCGTACACGCGCTGGATGACCCGGTCGTGGAGGTCCCGGGCAATTCGGTCTCGGTCGTCGAGCATGCTCATGATGCGGACCCGCTCATGCAGACGGTTGCTCTCGATCGCAACACCGGCCGCCAGCGCCAGACCCTCGGCGAGGGCCTCGTCCTCATCCGTGAACTCTGTGGCACCTTCCTTGTCGGTCAGGTAGAGATTGCCGTAGATGTCGTCCTTTACCCGGACCGGTACGCCGAGGAACGAGGTCATCGGTGGATGGTTCTCGGGAAAGGCGTACCGTCCCGGGTGCTTCGTCAGATCCGCGAGCCGCAGCGGAGCAGCGTCGGTGATCAATAGACCCAGGATCCCACGCCCGGTAGGGCGGTTCCCGACAAGTGCCTCCTCGTCGGCGCCGAGCCCTGCCGTGATGAACTGCTCGAGCGCAGTTCGGGTCTCGTTGAGAACACCGAGCGCGGCGTAACGGGCTCCTACGACGGCTTTAGCCTCTGAGACGACATGGCGAAGTAGGTCTTCGAGCTCGATGTCTGCGGACATCATGAGCATCGCCGCCATGAGCCGCTGCATCTTTTTGGCGTCGTTCACGCGCATATAGGGCACGGGTTGGGATCGTACGACGTCGCCAATGGTCAGGTCGGCAGCGCTCCGATCAGCGCTGGCACAATGGAGTCGTGAGCATCCGCGTCTTCCTCCTCGACGACCACGAGCTCGTCCGAGAGGGCATTCGCAGCCTGTTGGAGAGCGACCAGGATATCGAGGTCGTGGGCGAGGCCTCGACGGGCGCCGAGGCGCTGATGCGGGTCCCCTTGGCCCAGCCCGACGTCGCCATCCTCGACGTTCGGCTCGAGAACGGCGACGGCATCGAGGTCTGCCGCGAGCTTCGCTCGGCCCTGCCAGCCCTGGACTGCCTGATGTTGACGAGCTTCGCCGATGACGAGGCAATGTATGCCAGCGTGATGGCGGGAGCGGCCGGCTATGTCTTGAAGCAGATCAAGGCGCGTGACCTCATCGAGGACATCAAGAGGGTTGCCGCCGGTGAGTCGCTGATGGATCCGCGAGCGGTTGCCCGGGTGATCGAACGAATCGCAAACCCGCCGAAGCAGGATTCTCTCCTTTCCTCGCTCTCCCCCCAA
>Ga0207777_1000409_pt1 | contig 11753 bp, 10 predicted proteins | sample LuqExpMetageno35_FD_187793 | JGI IMG/M metagenome (GOLD analysis project Ga0207777, IMG submission 187793) | Tropical forest soil microbial communities from Luquillo Experimental Forest, Puerto Rico - Sample 35 (SPAdes) | ecosystem: Environmental > Terrestrial > Soil > Tropical forest ...
CCCCATACGAGCTCGTGCCCTCCACGCCGACCAACGCCACGGGTCCGAACTCCTCGAGCCAGGCCAGCAGCTTCTTGTAGCCCCTCGTCGTGGTCTCAAAGCGCTCGATGCCGAGCAAACCACCGCGCTCGTCGAGGGCGGCCGCCACGTGGAACTCGAGGTGCGTATCGACGCCGCCGGTCACCGATCGTGCCAGAGTGGTCATCGTCATCCTTTCCTTGGTCGGTTGGGGTGGCACCGCACCCGTTGGACGACGGACAAGACAGCGATGGGCCGCGTAGGGGCAAGCTCCTATTAGGTCACTCCGTCCAACCGGCGGGTGTCGGTGGGTGACCGGGCCAGATCGACGGATCGATCTCAAGACAGTCGAGAGACGTCAGCCGGATATTGAGTCAGATCTGGCCTGGACACCCGCCCACACGCTGGCCGGTTCGCCTTCCGGAGTGGTGGACCGTCAGCTGCCATCTCAATACTCGCTGCCGGGTAGGGGGCGCTTCGACCTAACCTCACGAGCGGCGTGCCCGGTGACGAGGAGCTAGGTCAGTTTTCGTTTCTGTCAGCGAGCGTTACGGTCCAGCACGGCGGCGGCACACCCGGTGAGGGCTATGTGCAAGCTCCCGATGGAATCAGAAGAGCGTCCGCCGTTCCCTTCTCTCACGAAGCGAAAGGCGTTAGCCGGCGAGCTTCCGATCGAGATCCTTCTGTCTCGCATGATTCGTCGCCAGCATCTCGGCTACTGCCCTTGATGACACCGGCAAGTTGATCCCCACTGGCGGGGTCTGCTGGTTGTCTTGCTCACACTCCGGGCAACTCACGATCCACGAGTCAGGCGCGCGTTGTCGGACCACTGGATGGTGCCGTTGCATCTGTCTCACCCCCGCGCCCAGCCGAGCGCCTCCGGGGCGACGCTAGCGGCGCCATGCCAGCTCCGCCATGCGGCTCGGCGCCCCCGCGAAGGTGCGAGTGAACGCGCAACTTCGGGAGGCGTTTCGCGTGCAGCCCCGGTGGGTAATGGAGGTGTCAAGTTCAGCCCGGACGTGACTGAGGGCCGAACGGGGGGTGAAGCGACAGCTCCCGGGGTTTCTCCATGCGCGCCCCGGAAGCTGATTCGCGTCCTGGTTGTTTCACAACGCCAGCGAGGTGTTGTCAACCAGGAGAGGTGTTGTCGACCAGGAATCGGCGAGCACTACTAACCCCGGCTCTGCGATCTCTGGACAACCTGAAAGTTCGCCGCGACCTTGGTCCTCGTGCCAAGGACGCATCCGTAACGCAGTGCTCTGGCAGCCGCCGGCGTGGCCGACACGATCGCCGATGTACTGCCGGCCAGAACGCACGACCCCATGAGCGCTATTGCAAGACGATTCCTCGGTGTGCGCATCGTCTTCGACCTCTAGCCCTCGCGAGATTCCGCAGTTTGAAATGCCAGTTGCAAGAGCCAGGATGACAGTGCCGGTCTGATTCGTCAATCGGGTCTAGGACTTCTTACCGCTCAAGACTTGCGTGGGCGGCGCGGTCTCCCCAAGGTTCCCTCAAGAGCACACGAGCGCCGTCAGCTTGGGCTCGCGAGGTCGGCAAAGCCGCATTTGCTTGGCGCGTACTTTTGCAAGCACCTGCGGGGTAAGTTAGCTTGTGAATACACGCACAAGCGGGCCCCTTAAGCCCTGGGAAGGAAGAACCAACGATGGGCAACAAGGCCTGGATGCTCGTGTGGGCCGGAGTCGCTGTCTCCGTTGTCCTCTGCGTCTACGGGGCAGTGTGGAACTGACGCTCGCCACCTTGGTGACGAGTCGTGCCGACTGAGCAGAAGCCCTGACGAGGATGCGGCGGATCGGCCGATCAAAGGCGTTAGAAGTGCTTGGGGCTCGGCTCGTTGGCGTCGTCTGGCCTTGACCCTCTAGAGGAAGTTCGGCATCCCGACGTTCTGGTCGAATCCGGAAGGCCCTCCGCGTCGTTGCGACCACGGGCGCCAAATCCAGAGGATCGCCCCCAGTCCTGCGAGCCCGAGGAGCAGGAGGACCAAACCCGCCGGGTGGAGGCTCGGCGGCACCATCGGCCCAAAGTCGACGGGGTGTCGACCAGACGGGTTCACGAAGAGCGATGGGAGCGGCGGATGGCGGTGCAGCGCGAAGGGGGCCGCGGCGGCGCTCACGCTTCGGTTAACCACGGGATTTCCGAAAAGGAAGGCCAGACCCAACGCCACGAACGCGGCAGCGACCACCGCGCCCAGTGCGAGGGCGAGCGTCCGCACCTGGATCGTGCCGCGAGCGGGCCGCGCCGGGCGGACGAAACCACGTGCTGCTGCCCAAGATGCGGCGAAGGACCTAGGGTCGAAGTAGCCGTTGCCCAACACCTCTTCGGCTGAGACACCCTCCGCCTTCGCTTCGGCGAGGTCCGCCTCGAGGTCGGCGGCCATCTCGTTCGCCTCGGCCTCCGGCACCCCGAGTCGGCTCCACTCCCTCCGACATTGCTCGACGAAACTGCTCACGCCAGCACCTCCGCTGCTTCGAGGCCGAGAACGGCGTCGACGGCGTCGCGGGTCTCCCGCCACGCTCTCGTGCCGGCCTCGAGAGCTTGCCGGCCCTGGCGGGACAGCCGATAGTACTTCCGGGGTGGTCCGCCGTTACTCGCCGCCCGATGGGTGTCCACGAGTCCGTCACGTTCGAGGCGGCCGAGGAGGGGATAGATGGACCCCTCACCCACGATCGACAAGCCGCGCTCGCCCAGTCGCTTGGTCATCTCGTAGCCGTAGGCGGGATCGTCACCCATGACGGCCAGGAGGCACAGGTCCAGGACCCCCCGCAACAACTGGGTGCGCCGGCCACCACTCACTCCCATGCGTCACATGATAGCGGGCAGTGCCTTGCGGCGCAAGGCACTGCCCTCGGCGCGCCGCGTCGTCCGCCCCACCTGTCGTCCGGTGACGAACGTCGCTGGAAGATCCGAACAGGTAGTGACCCCACGTTCGGTAGTTCCATGTCCCGACGAAGTCCACGGGATTATCCCCGCTCGTGAGCGAAGAAGAAGCTCATCATGAGGTTCGTCGCATCGATCTGCGTCGTCTCGGGACCGAAGACTCTCTGTGTTGCGGGCACTGGTTGTCCCGGCCAACCATGACCGCCCCCGTCGACGATGTAGAGCACGGTCGCCGCCTTGCAGCCGGTCCAGGTCCTCTTCTGGACCTCGCTGGAAACGCGTACGGTCGTGGGCCAGGGCTGACACCCGTTGTGTCTGGCCCAATCTTCCATCGACCGGTCGACCCCCATCGGGGCAGGAAGACCGGCAGGCGCGTGACCGTGGAAGTAGTAGAGGTCGGCGATCCTGGTCGCGTTGAGCCCGCCGCCCGTGTAGGGCAAGATTGGGTCGACGGTGCCATGGAAGGCGAGTATTGGTTCGGGCTTCCCGGGACATGGCGTCAGGTACTCCTCCCCTTCGACCGGTGAGATGGCCGTGACTTTGCCGGCCAGACGGCAGCCGAGCAACGAGGACATTTGTGCTCCATTGGAGAGTCCCGTCGAAAACACCGCCGAGGTGTTGATACACATCGTCGACTCGAGGCGGTCGATCAGACTCGACAGAAACGTGACGTCATAATTCGACGCCGTCGGGGCTGCGTCCCAGTAGGGCGTCGATCCCGCGAGCAACCCCGAAGGTGCCACGCCGATGAACTGGTAGCGGGGGGCATTCGTGGCGAAGCGGACCACCAAGGGCATGTACGTGTAGGACACGGAGAGCGGGTGCAGTCCGAGGACAAGGGCGAAGGGCTTTCTGCCCGTGTAGTCGGGCGGCACGTCGAGCTCGTACACGCGAGGGATTCCGCCCGAGACGAGCGACTCGGTGTGCACTCCCGACAGGGCGACAGCCCCGGCATGGCAGCCGGCCGATGCGATGAGCCGAGAGGTCGACGACCCCAGGTGAACGTTGGCACCCGCAGGTGTCACGCACGCGAGGAAGGCGAGAGCGAGGCACAGCGACGCCAGTGTGGGCAGCGCGATTCCACGGCGTCCCATCAGGACGTCGTGGTCGAGGGCGCGGTTGAGGGCACCACACCCCGGCGTCCGTGTTGGACGCGGCCGCTCCGGGTGAGGGAGAAGCAGATGACACCCCCTTGGCCGGGCCCTTTGAACAGGGTGAACCCGTAGCCCCACACGACGTCGGAGCCGACGATCGCGGCTCCCCCGCCGACCTGGGCGGGCGGTTGATACGACCAGAGCTGAGCCCCACTCGACGTGCTGAAGGCGTAGTCGCGGCCTGCATCGGTGCCGACGAAAGCGAGTCCGTGAACCCCGGTCACCGGTGCGAAGATGTTCCCGGCGAGGGGCTTGGACCACAGTCTCCTTCCGTTCATCGGATCGAGAGCGACGACGATGGAGTTATTGGTCGTGGCGTTCGAACCCGGATCACCGACGTTGGAGCCGACGATGAGGCGGCCGTCGAGAAAGGCAGCCGAGCCGAGGATGCCGCCGAAAGTGCTGCCCGGCGTGAGCTCGGCATGCCAGAGCGTTCTGCCCGTCCTGGCATCGAGCGCGTGGTAGACGCCATTCTTCTGTCCCACCCCCACCACCTGGCGCCCGCCACAGGACCACAGGTTCGGCGACGCCCCGACGTCGGCGTCCCTGCCCGTGTACTGCCCCACGCCGAAGACGTCGGGCGTGGTGAACTGGGACCACCACGCAAGTTTTCCGGTCGCCACGTGGAGAGCCAAAAGCGAATCGGCCAAGTGACCGGTGGGCTGGGAGATGTTCTGTCCCGTTCCCACGTAGAGCAGTCCCAGCTTCGCATCGACGGCTGGGGTTGACCAGATCCCCTCGCCCGCCCCGCTAGTCGCGTTGTTGGGAGTCGTGACGAAGTTCCAGATCTGCGTGCCCGTCGGCGCGTCCCAGGCCCCGATCGACCCCTGGAACGTCTCGGGCGGCTTGCCCACCACCTCTTCAAACTGCGCAGTCCCCAAGATGACGAGATGGCCGACGAGGACCGGTGACGCATTGATCTGGGAGTAGGGGTTCGGATTGGTCGTGGCCTTCCAGACGACCCGGCCAGTGCCGGCGTCGATGCGGTAGAGAGTGGACCCCGCGCCGACGTAGAGGGCGTTGCCCACAATCGCGGGCGAACCAACGACTCCGATTCCCACCTGGGAGCTCCACAGCTGCGCTCCCGATGACAGCTTGACGGCCCAGACCGTGCCGGCCTCGTCACCGAAATAAGCGACGCCGGCCGACACGGCTGGCGTCCCGGTTACTCCGACGAGTTTGTCCTTCTGCCATGTCGGCGACAGGGTGCCGACCGAGGTCCTGTCGATCTCCGTATCGGCGGCGTTCTCCCCAGTGTTGGCAGGACCATTGCGGTAGTCGCTCCAGCCACCTTGTCGCGGGTTCGACGTACACGCGGGCCCGGACGCGAGGGCCGCATCGGCAGATGTCGTGGATGCATCGGCAGCGGCGCCGACGAAGTCGGGGCAGACGAGGACGAGCACGATGCCCACGACGACCAAACGCAACCAAGTGCCGTTGCACGCACTCCTTCCGACAGGTCCCTCCGTATCCACCCACAGGCTGCCTCGCACGTCGAGCCCGCGTGCCTGCAGCCGTGCGTTCCCCACCCGACTGAAGCTAGCGGCAACCAGCACTCACCCTTGAGTCTGATCTCAACGGTCAGGAGCGGACCGTGGTGGCAATCGGAACGAGATGGTGTCGTCGGGGACTGGTGAGTCGAGGCACGTTGCGGATCGCCTGGTGAGGCGAGGCACGTTGCCGATTGACCGGTGATCACCCTCCGTGCCGTTCACCGTGCCAACGGCGGAACAACGCCGTCAGGTCTTCGCGTGCCCGGGGCGTTAGTTCATCAGGAGTAATTGACCCGCTGGTCGCAATGACAGCCTGGATTTGCTCCAAGTACGCCGAGCAGTTGGGACAAGCCCGGATGTGCTCCTCGAACCGGCGTCGCTGCCGACGTGAGAGCGCGCCCTCGAGGTAGTCAGTCACGAGCTCGACCGCCTGCTGACACTCAAGATCCCTTCGCAGCGCGAGTCGCATGATCAATTCTCTCCCATCGCCGGCAGGAGCGCCTCACGGAGCCGGTTCCGGCCACGGTGAAGAAGAATGCGCTGGTTTCCACTGCTGATGTCGAGGACGTCACACACGTCGTCGCTCGAAAGCCCCTCGACGTCGCGCAAGAGGACCACCTGACGCTGCCGCTCGGGGAGCTCGTCGAGCGCAGCGCGAAGGATGGGGCCGAGCTTAAGGGCATCGAGCCGCGTGTCAGCCTCGTCCCCCCACTGCTGCACGGGCATCCGCCATGCGCCGGCGTCGTCGAAGAACGTCGCACCAACAGCGCGGCCCCGTTCGACAGGGACGTGTCGCCGTTCGCCGGTGCCGGCGGAGCGAGCCCGGTTAGCGAGGATCCGAAAGATCCACGTCTTGAACGCCGCGCGCCCTTCGAATCGCTCGAGTCCACGAACTACACCCAACCAGGTGTCCTGGACCGCCTCCTCCGCCACTGCTCGATTAGCCACGAGTGAGTGGGCGAAGCGCAGCATCGGTTGTTGGTAGCGCTCGACGAGAAAGACGAACGCCCCCTCATCGCCGGCGCGGAGGCGTTCGAGCAATTCTGCGTCAGTCTCCACGATCCGGATGCTACGGCAGAGAACATCGTCCCTGGAGGTCGCCACGAAGCTCACGTCGGACCGTCTCTGCGTCCGATCTGACCGTTACGCAATGACGCCCCGCGTAACGCGCGGCGACATAGCGCGGACTGAATAGTCGAACGCCCCCGCTTTCGAGGAGAGTGCAATGCGAAAGTTCGTCCATGTGGCCGCCGGTCTCGGAGCAGTTCTCGGAGTCTCGGCCTGGGCTCCCTTGGCTGCCGCCGCGCAAGACGGCGCCGGCGGCTCTGGAGCCGACAACGTCGTGTTCGTCCAGACCGACGGGCTCGCTGCGAACCAGGTCGTCGCTTATGACCGCGGCGCCGACGGCTCGCTGACCTGGTCCGCCACCTACGACACGGGCGGTCAGGGCGGCCAGCTCGACGGCTCGGTGGTCGACCACCTCGCCTCTCAGGGCTCCCTCACCTATGACGCTGGCAACGGTCTGCTCTACGCCGTGAATGCGGGGAGCAACACGGTGTCTGTGTTCGCCGTCGACGGTGATCGTCTCAGCCTGAGACAGGTGGTCGCCTCGGGCGGGACGTTCCCGGTGAGCATCGCCGCCAACGGCCGCCTGGTCTATGTGCTCAACGCCGGAGGGTCCGGTTCGATCTCTGGGTTCCGCGTCGCCGGCGGCCAGCTCCACCCGATCACTGGTTCGAGTCGTTCGCTGGGCCTGACCATTCCGACCGACGCGAGCCAGTTCACCCACACACCCGGGCAAGTCGCGTTCTCACCCGACGGCGCCCAGCTCATCGTGACCACTAAAGCGGGTTCCAACGCCGTCGACGCCTTTGCCGTGGACCCCGACGGTCGGACCGCTTCGACACCAGTCGTCAACAACGAGACGGGTACCGTCCCCTTCGCGGTGACCTTCGATCCTGCCGGGCACCTGCTCGTGGCCGAGGCTGGGACGAATGCTCTGGCCACGTTCTCACTGGCCGCCGATGGCACGCTGGCACCGCTCGACGCGCTCGGCACCGGCCAAGCGGCCACGTGTTGGGTCGCACTGGCGCAGGGCTACTCCTACGCATCGAACGCGGGAAGCGCGTCGTTGAGTGGCTTCGAGACTGCTCCGAACGGTGAGCTCAGCGATCTCGGCAACACGACGACTGACCCTGGGACCGTGGACGCCTCAGCATCGAGCGGTGGACAGTTCCTCTACGTCCAGACCGGAGGCAGCGGCATCGTGGACGAGTACGCCGTACACGCGAACGGCTCTCTCGGCCAGATCGGTTCGATCGCCGTGCCTGGTGCCGCTGGAGGAGAGGGCATCGTTGCCTCGTGACGCCCAGCGTCTTGCTCAGTCGCCCCGTGGAGGGTGATTACCGGCCTTGCCGCTTCAGCCAGGCGAGGCATGCCTCGGCCACGTCGCGCCAGCCTGAGTCGATCGTCAGGGAATGGCCCCGGTCAGCGAACTCCACCAAGTCGGTGACCGCGGTCGAGTGCCGATACTGCTTCAGCGTGGACTTCGTGATGGCCTCAGGCACCGTGTGGTCCTTGCCACCCATGGTGAGCAGTAGCGGTCCGCGATCCTCGTTCGCGGTGTCGACCTTGGCCGGAGAATGCGGTGAGAAGGCCGCGCTCGCTGCCTCGAACAGCGGCCGCGCAGGAGACGGGATCGTCCACTTCTCGTACAGCGAGTTGGACTCCTCCTCCGACAACGCATTGCCGAAGCTGTAGCGGAACTCCTTCGCGGTGAGCGAGACCGCCTTGTGCTTGTTGGTCGGGTTCGCGAACACCGAGAGGGTCCCGCGGAGCTGCGATAACGGCAGCTGGAGGACGCCTTTGATCTGAGCCGCGTCGATCGCGATCGCAGCGGCGCCGCGGTCCATCCCGAGGAGCTTCTCCGCGATGAGGCCGCCGAAGGAGTGACCGATCAGGATCGGCGGGGTACCCAGGCCGTCGATGATCTTTCCGTAGTGCTCGGTGACATCGCCGATACCGTGGTTGGCGACGCTGTCGGGGTCTTTGCGTGTGGCTTCGACCGTGTCCGCGTCGCCCGGCCAACCAGGCGCGACCGGCTCATAACCCGACTCTGCGAACAGGTCCTGCCAGGGCGCCCACGACGTCGCGTGGAGCCACAAGCCATGGATGAAAACGACGGGGGTCTTAGTGTCGGTCACGGCGTTCCTCCTTGAGGGACCTTTCCCTCATGCCAATCGTCATCCCGGCGTCGAGGTGCGTCAACCGCTTCGGTAGTCGACCGAGGAACCGGGTCGACGGACCTGGCACTCAGGCCCGGTCGACGAGACACCCGTCTGCGATCCTGTCGGGTATGGCACTGAGCGACGAACGCAACGATCTCCTTTCGGCCCTGGAGAAGCACCGGGGTTTCCTCCGTCAGACGCTGGCCGGGATCACCGACGAGGAGGCCGCAAGACGCACGACTGTGAGCGAGCTCTGTCTCGGGGGGATCGTCAAGCATGTGACCCAGGTCGAGCGGGGCTGGGTAGGGTTCATCCAGCGGGGGCCCGAGGCAATGGGCGGTGGGTACGACGAAGCGGCCATTCAAGCCCACGCCGACGGCTTCCGGATGCTCGATGGTGACACGGTGAGCGGATTGTTGGAACAGTACGCGAATGCGTCCGCGCAGACTGCACAGATCGTCGAGGGCCTACCGTCCCTGGATGTCGCTCATCCCCTCCCTGAGGCACCCTGGTTCGAACGGGCCGACTGGACGGCGCGACGAGTCTTGCTGCACATCCTGGCGGAGACCGCGCAGCACGCCGGTCACGCCGACATCATCCGAGAGGCGTTGGACGGCTCCAAGACCATGGGTTGACGGGCCTCGTCATTGCCTTTACGCCGTGCATGAGGCAATGCCTCGCTGAACTCGTGTCTGCGCGTGGAACCACACCGTCGCGCCACCTGCGACGTAGTCCGGCGACCCCAGTGCGCGGAAGTACAACGCGTCGAGTGGCCGCGGGCGGGCATTGGCGGTTGTCGAAACCACGGTGTTGACCTGATAGCGCAACAGGAACCCGCGCAGCTGACAGGCGAGCTCTGTGTCGTCATTGGGGACACGTCCTCTTGGATAGGCACTCCCCCCGGTGGCGCTCGCCCACAGGAAGCGCTGAACGGCCGCGGGTTGGAGAACATCGGGCAGGATGCTGCTCGCACCCCGCGCATTCGGGACCAGCGCATAGCCGCCGATGATGCGGAAGCGCATGCGGGCGACGGCTTGCCACATCTGCGGCTGGACGTCCTTGACGGACGGGTACGGCGAGATCAGCACCACACTCCCGTACGGGATACGGTCGGCGGCCGCCGAACGAAAGAACGCGGGCACCGCCACCGGGCGCGTCTTGAGCGGCCAGGCCGGGAGCCACGACAGCACGCTCAGCGCGGCCAGGAGCCCGAGCAGGCCCACCCACACTGGCCGGAGGCTCCCGTCGATGAAATGGGCACTCGAGCCGAACCCGTGCGTCGGCGCCGCGCGCGACCGCCATCGGCTCCGCAGGTCCGCCATGGCGAGGGCGACGATGATCGTCGCGAAGATGGCCGTGTAGAGGGACAGACGGGCGACGATGATGTTGTCAGCGAGCGGGAGATGGCGGAGCAGGTCCCACGGCAGCGGGATCGACGTGACATGGTTGTGGACGACCAGGTGGGGACCGAGCGACAGCACGGTGGTCACGATTCCCATCACGCCGGCGAAACGGATCCATCCATTTTTCCGGCACACCCAGACCAGGACGACGAGCAGGACCATCAACGGAATGCCGAGGTAGCTGTCGTTTTCCGACAAGTTGCCGAACAGCAGACGCGAGTCCGAGATGGCCAGCCGATGCGGCGCCACCATTTGAAGCTTCGTCGGGCCGATCGTTGACAAGAGATCCGCGCTGAAACCGCTCGGATATGCCGGTCCGCGGTAGCGGAAGGGCCCTTCGGTCATCATCCATGTCGGATAGGCAAGACCCGCCACGACGATCCCGATCGCTGCCGCGAACGCGTTGCGACTTCGCCGCAGCGACAGGATCACGCTCTGAGGACGTGCGACCGCAAGGACCACACCGGCCAGCACGACGATCAATACGGTGGTCGCCGCGATCTCGGCCGAGATGTAGAACTGCGCGACGATCGACAGACCGAGTCCGACGCCCCAGCGCAGCCGTCGATTCCCGTCCCGGCATACCGTCTCGTACGCACAGAGCAAGATCACGGGGGGCAGCGGCACGAAGGCAAGGTTGAGGTGCTCCAGGTTCTGGGTGACTACGTACGGCGAAAATCCGTAGAGAGCGCCACCGACGAACGCAGCGGCCTCCCAGCGGACCCATCTGCGCAACACGAGGAACATGGAGAAGGCAGAGAGCGGAAACGCGAGCCAGAGGAGCAGGTTGAGGCTCGCGATAGGGCTCACCGTGAGCGTCAGCGGGGCAGTGACGAGTCCGAGAAGCGGTGCCGACGTGTTTTGTGCGAGGTTCACCCCCTCCGGATAGTTCAACCAGTTCGTTGCGAAGAGGTTCTGCCCGTGCGCAATGGCATGGGGCGTCCATGCCAAGTACCAGACCATCTGGTCGAGGTCACCGCCCCGAATGCGGTTCGGGTCACCCGGCCACTCCGGGTAGTTGGCCCACAGCGCGACGAAGGCATAGGCGGCGAAGGCCGCAAGCAGCCTCAGCCGTGCTCGGCGCCGCCGCCCCTCCTGAGCCTGCCCCTTGGTCAATGGTTGGGCCGGAGCTCCAGAGCGTGACGGTTCGCGCAAGGTGGACGTCACCACTTCGGAGTCTTTCTCTGAGAACCCGGTTACCGGAGAACTTAACCGGCGCGACATCCGAATCCAGGTCGCCGTGCGCCCGCGCTCGCACGACCGCGTGCACGGGGCAACCTGTCGCGGCGGCGGTCGCGGCAGGGTCACGAGCCGTCGCCCCCCGGGATCAGGGCCTGGGCAGTGAAGCGTTCGCCGCGCCGCTCACAGCGGACAATTCGCCTCGGCCCCCGCAATCAACGTGTCGACGTCCCGTGGCAGGAGCACCGAGGCTGCCTCCGCGGACCGGGCGGACTCGGTAAACCGCTCGAGGTAGCGCGCTCGCGTTCCGTAGAGCTCTCTGACCGTCTCAATGGGAAACGCCTCGTGATAGCCGAGCAGCCTCCCGAAGAGATCGGGCGTCTG
>Ga0207777_1000413_pt1 | contig 11722 bp, 7 predicted proteins | sample LuqExpMetageno35_FD_187793 | JGI IMG/M metagenome (GOLD analysis project Ga0207777, IMG submission 187793) | Tropical forest soil microbial communities from Luquillo Experimental Forest, Puerto Rico - Sample 35 (SPAdes) | ecosystem: Environmental > Terrestrial > Soil > Tropical forest ...
CCTTCGGTTCGCCGACGTCCCCAGGGAAGATATTCTGCCCGGACACGTTGCGCCCCGAGAATTCATCGGGATCGACGAGTGTGATGTGCCCAACCTGGAACATCCGCGCCAACAGCAAGACGAAATGCGATCCGATCGCCCCGCAACCCACGACAGTCACATGCTCAAGTTCTGAGTTCGTCATCGCGTTACAGCTCATCGGGAGTCCACGAAAAATCGCCGCCCAGCACCGTCGGAGTAGGGCAGAAACTGCATGTGGAGGCGTATTCGTAACAGTTCAATTCCGGCGACTGGTCGTACCATGTCCCACAGCGAGGACAGCGGACTGCGGGTGCCCCAGGCTTGATGGCCTGGCGGCAGCGACCACAGGGCACTTCGCGACCGGTAATAGGAAAAGGCACCACCGACGGGAGTCTTTCCTCCGAATAGAATCCGGTCCCCAAACCGGGGAGATGAATCTCATCCCGATGCGCGAGCACTTGAATGCCGAGCGCCTGAATCGGCAGGCCGTTCAGATAGACCCTGTCGTCCACACCGGCCAATACGACCCAGCGCTCGTTGCCCACAGGACCGAACGACATGAGATCAGTGGGAGTAGAACTTTGAGGCGGTTCCGCAGCGGCATCGACAGCGGGTATCGCCGAGCGCAGTACGCCGCGCAAATCGCAGGCGCCAGAAATCAGAGCACGCACACCGTACGACGCGTCGGATTGGGCAACGAATAGCTGTGGCATAAAACCCCCATTTCCCATAATGGGGCGTGAAATGTCATTGCGAGCCGCGTGGCGGTGACCGCGCGTAAGGCGAGTGTTTCCAGAGCGCCTCGTCATAAGCGGTCACGGCGGATGATTTGTGGTGCCATCCCGGGCAGGGACCGGATTGCAAAACGGATGCCCTTCCGTGGGTGGGTGTGCACCAAATGGCGCTTGATGCCTGCCGCCCGCATGCGCTGGCGCAGCGAGTACACGCGCTGATTGAGCGATTTGGGCTTGATTTCCTTCCGAGAGTTCTCAGCGATCCAGCTGAGCAACGACTCCCGGGACTTCCACTCCACCAAGCCGTCGACGCAGCCCGAGCCCGACGCCAGTTGAAGCAAGAAGTCGGCGGCATCGCAGGGCAAATCGAACGGCGGCAGGTCGTCGATCTTCACCTGAGCTGAACTGTCGGTGTTGCGGATGATGGAGAGGTACCGAGCTTCGAAGGGAGAAGCGTGAGGAGAGGGGTCTTGACCGGCACGATATGCTGTTGGTGGTGGTACCGCTCCGGCGTTGAGATTATCGCTCGTCGCCAGTAGCAAAGATTCGATGCGATCGGCCTGCGCACAACATCGGTCGAGCATTTCGACCAGGCGTTTGTGCTCGAGCTTCAAGCGGTTGAGCTCGGCACGTAGCTCGTCGCGCAACTTGCCGAGAGCGCGATTGGCGTCGCTCACGGGAAACTCCTCGCCCGCAACCCCCAGCGGGCTGGGAAGGCTTCCAAAAGCACCGGGGCAGGAAGCGGGACGGCGCGCATCGCATCGGCCCGGCAAACCAAGGAGAGAGAACCCCCGGACTGTGACGAGGGTTTCACATCGCGCGCCGTCTGCATAGACGAGCACGAGTGCAATAGACACCCGCGAAACAGATTTCATTTCCCGTCGCCTGCGCGAAATTTTTTTCACTGCGTTTGCGGAGAGCGCAAATGAACAAACCGAAAGACAAAACGAAGGACATCCCGTTCACGGTCGATGAGCTTGCCACGGCGTATTTCACTGAGAGGGGAGATGAGCAACAGGACATTGCCGAGAAGCTTGGCATCAGCCGAACGAAGGTCTGTCACCTCATCGCTCGGGCACGAAAGCGCTGCCTCCACCAAGAACTAAAGTTCCTCTCAGAGCGGGTGCCCCAAAATCTGTTGGAAGAAATGTACGTGCGGGTCGCGCGCCTCGAGTTACCTCCCTTGCTTGCCAAACTGGCGCCCGCAGAACACGCGCGGAAGCTCTCCGTCAAGATTTGCTACTGCGGCCCAGGCAATGACCAGCAGCGGATGAGGATGCTCGGACAAGAGGCCGCATCGTACGTGCGGACACTCATCCGACGCTCTGAATCGTGCGGCTTAACTTGGGGTGGGACCCTGGAAGCGGTTGTCGCAGGCCTCCGCCAACTCCCGCACCCTTCCCCGTGGAACGATCACGATGTGGAGTTCGTACCGCTCAGCGGCGAACCGCTGGGCAAGGGGAGGCACAGCTTCGCGTCTTCGAGCCTGGCTCGTGAACTTGGGTCCATCGTAAACAAGGCAGAATACGATCCGCCGTCTCTCGCTATGGTGCCTGCGTTCGTACCTGACATAGGATTCGAAGAGACCGAAAGATCTGTGGTCTGGAAGTTGATCGAGCTGGTGGAAGACTATCTCAAGATTTTTGGACCGCACGATAACGATGTTGACAATCCTCGCTACGCTCGGCTCGGTACCCCAAAAGCCATGGGCCTCGACATGATCCTCACGAGCGTGGGTTCAAGCGAGCACCCGCTAGGTTTCGGCCGTGGCATCTTGTTCGACCACATGAGAGTCACATATCACGCTCTGACGTCGCTTCTCGCAGCTGAGGTAGGTGGAGTGTGCATCCCCAAACCCAACTTGACAGCTGTCGAGACAAGACAATTGAGCACAGTACAAGGGAGTTGGACGGGGTTGCGTCTGGAGCATCTCGAGGCGTGCGCCCGTCGCGTCACGCATGCGCATTACGGCCCCCCGGGAGTAGTGGTAATCAGCGGGGGTAGCAAACGGGCCGACGCGGTTCGCGAGATGATTCGTCAGGGGCTCGTGAACCACCTCATCGTGGATGAGGTGCTGGCCAAAGAGTTAAATCTACCTACCCAAGTGCCGTAGCGACCCGCACTGATTGCGCACTTTCCTTTCGACGCTAGGGACGCGGTGCACGTGTCGCCGACACAGCGAAGTCCCCGGTTGTAACGATGTTGATGTTTTAGTGTCGCCCGGCAAGTTGTTGGCGGAGGGAGAGGGATTCGAACCCCCGGTACGGTTTCCCGTACAGCGGTTTTCAAGACCGCCTGTTTCAACCGCTCACACATCCCTCCGCACGGGGAGTCAAGCGGCTTCTCCCATTGTAAGGCCTTCCGCGAATAGTCGCGAAAACCGTGTTTGCCACTCAAGAAAAAGGCCGGGAGCGATGCCCCCGGCCGCCAAGCGTCGAGTAAGTCTAGAAGCTCAAGCGCAGACCAAACTGAATCTGGCGTGGGCTGTTGTTGGTGACCTGTCCCGGCAGCGTGCCCCAGCTTCCGGGGTTGCTGGTGTCGAGGTAGTCGCCGGCAGGATCGCCCAACTGATTGTGATTGAACACGTTGGTGAACACGACCTGGAACTGGGCACTAAAGCGCTCGGTAATCTTGAACTGCTTCTTCACGCTCAAGTCCACGTTCCAGTAAGGCAGGCCGCGGCAGACGCCGAAGCCGCCGTCATGGGTGTCATAGCCCAAAATTGGCTGGCGAATGTTGTTATACGCAGCGACCGGATCCGCGAACATGTTCAGCCCGTAGCCGCCGGTGCCGATCCCGTTCGATCCCGGGACGTTGTAGTGTGCTGAAGCGTTCGAGATGCACATTTTGGGTGTGAGCGGGATGGCGTTCTCGGAGTTTCCGTAGCCGAAGTAGTTCGACGAATCGCCTTCACCAAAGGCCTGGCCGCCACCGTTGATGGTGCCCAGCGTTATCGGCAAGCCACTGCCGGCTGTGAACACCGGGGCGATGGTCCAGCCTCCCGCCAGATGGCCGAGGAAACCCGACTGCGACTTGTAGAAGTTAGGTTGGTACACGAAGAACAGGTTATAGATGAACCGCCGGTCGAATGCCTGGTATCCGTACCCATTTCGCAGATTGAACGGATCGGGCGCCGTAGCCGCACTGGTGGCCTGCACTTCGGCGCCAGTGCCCAACGCCTTGCTCCAGGTAAAGTTCGACTGGGTTGTGAACCCGTGCCAGTTCTGCGTCTTGAAGGTGACAAACAACGCATTGTAGTTGCCGTACCCGATGCTGGCGTTCATGCCCACGCCGCTGCTGAGCTGTCCATTGGCGCCGAACGGGCCCGACAGCGGAGTGTTCATCATGCTGCGCGCGAAATTGAAACCACCAGCGTCCAGGTCGCTCCACAGGCTCCAAACATTCTGGATGGACAGGTTGCCCGTGCCGTTGTTGCCTTCATTGGCGATAACGGCCTGGGTGCAGTTGGCGTAGCCCTTGCAGTAGCCAGTGCCCGCCAGCGCGGTTTCGAAGAACGGCTGTGGCGCAACCGCGTTGGCGTTGCCGATGCAGTTGCCACCGCCCATGTTGTTCAAGCTTCCGTTGCCGCAGTATCCGATCTGCATGTTGGCATAGGCCTTCGCGAAGCTCTGGCCACCCAAGGTCATCATGTACGGCACGGCGTTCAGGTTGATGGGCAGGTACTCGTTCTTGATGATGCGGCCGATGTAGCCCACCTCAATACTCGCGTAGTTGTTGATCTGGCGCGCAATCGTGAAGGTGAACGAATCCACATGGTTGGGCCGGAAGTTCGGGTCCAGTCCCTCACCCGCGCCGGCGGCAACCCCATTCACGCCGGGGTACAGCGGTTGGGGCAGCGTCGGGGTTGCCTGCGGCAACGGCGCAGTCAGACCGTCCGTCTGCACGCGGAATGCGGTGGCAGGATTCGCGCCGGGGGCGCATGTTCCATTGGACAGCACGCTGGTGCACTGTACCGCCTGAATCAGGCCGGTTCCCAGCAGCGGTACCAGCACCAAGTCCACGCCATTCAGACGTCCGTATGTGCGGCCATAGCCGCCTCGGATCACCGTCCTGCCGTCGCCAGTGACGTCCCACGCAAGGGCGAGACGCGGGCTCCACTCACCGTAGTAGGGGTTGTAGATATACGAAGGATGGTTCGCCACGTTGCCGAGCAAAGTGAAGCCCACGATCGGGTTGTACACCTGCCCCTGCAACGCCGCCGTTTCGCGAGCTTGCAGGTACTGGGTTGTGCTGATGGGCGTATTATCCGGACCCACAAACGCGATCTGTTTCCCAGTCGCCTCCGTGGGCGGCATTTCCAGCGTCCAGCCCAGACCGTACGTCAGAGTCAACTTGGGGGTCATGCGCCAGGTGTCGCCGCCGTAGAAGTTGTAGTAGGGGATCTTGACCTTGTCGTAGGCCGGGGTCAGCGGCGGGTTGAGCGTCAAATTGTTGCCGGTGCGGGTATAAGCAATCTGGGAAATCGAGACGATTCCGAGCGCGGCCGCGTAGTCACGACCGTAGGAGGTCTTGGAGCCCGAAAAACCAGCCGGGATGTAGCCGCTCATGTCGATGCCCGAGCCACCGGTAGTTCCCAGCTGGTAAGTCGGGTAATAGTTGATGCCGCCGCCATTGTCGGTACGGCTGTGCCAGTTGAAGTTGTGCTGGTACATGCCGCCGAACTGGATCATGTGCTTGCCGTGGATCCAGGTAGCGTCGTCGCGGATCATATTGTCTTGCCCATCCCAGAAACGGGTACGGGTCTGCTGCGTGTTCACGTTATACGGGGTAAGTGCCTGCGTGGCCGACTCGCCAAAGGGCTCCAATGCTCCACCCAGTCCGGGGAACTGCGTGACGCCGCCATAACGGCCCCACTGCCACCAGTTGCGCAGGAAGCTGTAGCGGATGGAATTCGTCCACGTGCTGGAGAGGTTGGCGTCCAGTCCCGCCACTAGGAACCAGGGCTGCTGGGGGTTGTTAGAGAGTGAATGTGGGACTCCGAGTGTGTCACCGGGTGCGAGGCCGCCAATGTCAACCTGCGAATTGGTGGCGGTCTGCAGGTTGTAGTAGCGGTAGCTGGCGAAGAATTTCCACTTTTCTCCGAAGTTGTGGTCGATCTTGGCCACCCCAAAATTCGAGGTTTGCGGCAGAGACAAGTTGGCCAGGAAGCCCAGTATGTTGACTCCATCGCAGCGGCTCAGTCCGCAACCACTCTCATTCGATGCAGGCATGTACTTGTTCCACATCTGCTGCACCAAGGGGTTGATGCCCAGTCCGCGCGGATCGCACGGACCGCCCGGACACTGCGCCGGGGCATAGGTGACGCCGTTATACGTGACCGGCATCGGATTGAGGTTGTACGTGGTCCCGCCGAACGTCAGCAGGCCCAGCCTCATGGCCGCCGAAGGTACCGCGCGCTCATAGGTCGCGGAGTTAGGGAAGCGGAAGCCTTCGTAGTTGGCAAAGATGTACGTCTTGCCGCCCAGGATCTTCTTGGGGATGATCGGTCCGCCGATGGCGCCGCCGAAACGGTTGTAGTGAAAACTGGCATTTGGCAGGCCCTGGTTGTTGTTCTGCCAGGTGTTGGCATTGAGGTTGTTGTCAAGGTAATACCAGTATGCTGTGCCGTGCCACTGGTCGGTGCCGCTCTTGGTCTGAATGATGACCTGTGCGCCGGCCGAACTGTTGAAGTCCGCGCTCTGGCCGGCAATATTCACCTTGAATTCCTGGACGCTGTCCGCCGGGGTCGGCATCACCCCCGTGGCGCCTGCAGCCACGCCGTAACTCTGGTTGGCCACGCCGCCTGTCGGGTCGCCGGCATAGCTGGTGGTGTACACGCTCATGCTGCCGTCCATGTCGTTGGTGTTCTCGCCGCCATCGAGTTGGAAGGAGCTCTGGTCCACCACCGCTCCGGCCACGCTACCGTCCGGGCTGATGCCCGCCTGCAGTGTGAGGAACGTGCTGGTATCGCGTTGGATGCTGGGCAGCGATTCCAGAGATAGCCCGTTCACCGTGCTGCCGACGGTTGCATTTAAAGTCTGAAGCTCGACGTTGCTGGCCTGCACTTCCACCGTCTGCGATTCACTGCCGACCTTCATCGTGACGTTGTTGGTAGATGTCTCGCCGACCTCAACCACGTCGCTTGGAATCGTAACCTTGGAAAAGCCCGCCTTGGTAAACGAGACCTCATAGTCGCCCGGCCGTACGTTCACGAACGTATAACGGCCTGAGGTGTTAGTGTTCGTTGTCTGGACGGTGTTGGTGGATTTGTCCTTCAACGCGACCGTTACGTCCGGAACCACCGCGCCGCTCTGGTCGGTGGCTACGCCGGTCACGGTGCCGAGAGTGCCTGTCTGCCCCCACATTGGCAGCGCGCTAGAGAACAGCAGTAGCGCGGTTACGACCGAGATAGTTGTAAAGAAACCTGGGAGTCGAAAACGCCTCATCATATCCCCCTGAAACGAACGATTTGAATGTGAATACTGTGTGCGATCTTCCGCACGGCAACTCGACTTCAGACAGCGAGGAGCAACGCGAAAACCATCGCCAAGGGAAGGTACACTTTGGGATTCACCCCGACTGACATCGTCCCGCCCCCAGGACAAAGCAATTCGCCCTACACCTAATGTTATGGGACACTATTCCTCGGCGACCTTCAAAACAAGACCACGAAAGTGCCGCCGCCTTTCACTCCATTTTTGGGCTAGTTTGTAGGACACTAGAGCAGTTTCGGAATTGCTGTATCCCCGAGGATTAGGGTGGACCCCGCACCTCCGAGTCTGTTTTCGAAAGTCGGTTTGCCGTCTCGGCGGGCTGACTCCCGTATTGTGTGTTATAGCGATATACAACGCTGCACGGTTTGTTTTTTGTCTCAACGGTTGTTTAGAATCAATGGCTTACGGGGAACTTGTTCGTAAGTCATTGATTCATCGGATGGTTATACGCATCCATCTCTGCCCGTGGGACTTAGCTGGCTGGTTTTGCACTCCCACAGTGTCTTTTCCGACTCAAATTGGAAATTTTCAAAGAGCAAGCTTTCTCGTGCCTAGACGCAGTGCGTGCAAGGACACAAATGCGTGTCCTCACTGAGTTGGTTGTAGAGGGAGGGCAGGTGGATGGCAAGACAAATCAGGGGACGGAAAAAACTAAAGTAACCAAGGGTGTTGAAAAACGCCGCTCCGCGGCTGACGCACAATTGGGCGCACGTCCGGGCGCTTACGCGCCTGTTACGAAACTGTGCCGTCCCTGACGGGACTCAATCAGATTTCCACTAAACCCGGCACTCCGCCTTCGGCTGCGTGCCGGGCTACGATTATTCCGTGCCTGCGGCAGTGGGTTTTGACGTGCTTGTTCCACTGTCGTCAGGGCACGGGGAGTTTCGTAATATCCTCTTACGCGCAGGGCTAGAGCATCTTTCAGGGTAGCTCTAATGCTCCGTCCAATTGCGCCGATTAAACATTAAGACGGTCTCCTGAAAATCGTCCTTATGCGAGTCCCCAGCCGCCGTTCGCTTCGCGGCTGGGATTTTTATGTCGTTTCCGGCAAAAGGAGCGCCATCCCCGACGGCGCCGTCCGATTGACGTCGGGGTCCGCAAGACTCAATTAGACCGGATAGTGTGCTCCGCCGTGCCGCACGTCCGCTCCGCGCACCCAGAAGATGACGTCTTCCGCGATGTTGGTTGCATGATCAGCGATGCGTTCCAGGTTGCGGGCGATCAACAGCACGTTGAGAGCTGCCCGCGTCGTGTGCGGCTCGTGGATCATCTTCTGCACCAGCACCACGTAAGCTTCGTCCTTCATCCGGTCCACAATGTTGTCCATCTGCAGCACGGTCTCAGCGATCTCGGCCTTGCCGTCGAGGAACGATTCCAGAGCACGTTGCACCATCGTGCTGGCGCTTTCCGCCATGCGCGAGATGTCCACCGGCAACTGCACCTCAGGCTCGCTGATGAGGTCGAGGACACGTTGTGAGATGTTCACTGCCTGGTCGCCTACCCGCTCCAAGTCGGCATTGATCTTGACCACAGCCAGAATGAAGCGCAGGTCCACCGCCATGGGTTGCTGCATGGCCAGCAGGTCCAACGCCAATTCGTCAATTTCGCGCTCGGACTGATTGATGTCGGCTTCCCCGCTTAGCACCATCTGGCAGTACTTGGCGTCGCGTGTACGGTACGCTTCGGCCGAGCGCTCAATCGCCTTCTCTGCCAGGCCACCCATACGCAGCAGTTTTTCCTTGAGATCGTCCAGTCCCTGTTGAAAGCGGCTTCGTGTCATCCGAACCTGCCTGTGATGTAATCTTCTGTCCGCTTGTCGGCGGGTGTCGTAAAGATCTTCTCCGTCTTGTCGTACTCAATCAGACTGCCCATGAGGAAGAACCCCGTGAACTCAGCCACGCGCGCGGCCTGCTGCATATTGTGCGTAACGATCACCACAGTATAGTGCTGCTTGAGTTGGAAGATAAGTTCTTCGATCTTACTGGTTGAAATCGGATCGAGCGCCGATGCCGGCTCGTCCATCAGCAGCACCTCCGGCTCCACCGCCAGTGAGCGCGCAATGCACAAGCGCTGCTGCTGGCCACCGGAGAGGCTGGCGCCCGACTTCTTGTGCAGGGTGTCTTTCACCTCGTCCCACAGCGCCGCGAGCTTTAGCGAGCGCTCCACCAGTTCGTCCATTTGTTTGCGGTTGCGGAAACCGTTGAGACGCAACCCCGCAGCCACGTTGTCGTAGATCGTCATCGTCGGAAACGGGTTGGGCTTCTGGAAGACCATGCCGATGCGTCGCCTGATCTCCACTGGGTCCTGGCCGGGGGCGTAAACTTCCATCTCTCCGACCTTGACCAGGCCTTCGGCGCGGGCCTCAGGGATGGTCTCATGCATCCGGTTCAGGCAGCGCACAAACGTGCTCTTGCCGCAGCCCGACGGCCCAATTACTGCTGTGACGTGATTGGCCTGCACTGTCATGTCGATGGACTTCAGCGACAGGTTCTTGCCATACCACGCATTCAGGCCCTTGACTTCGATACCGACACCCATACTGGCTAGGACGCTCCCTTCAAGGTTCCACGACTGGTGGTAATTCTCACAGCCGCGACCGCAACCACGATCATGATGATCAGGATCAGCGCGCCCGCCCATGCCTGCCGGTGCCACTCATCGAACGGCGAGATGGCGTAGGTATAGATCTGCAACGGCAAGGCCGCGGTTGGCTGGTTGGGATTCTTGTTCCAAAACTGGTTGCCGAAGGCCGTGAACAGCAGCGGCGCAGTCTCGCCGGCGACACGCGCAAAGGCCAGCATGCAGCCGGTAATAACGCCAGCCGATGCCGTGCGCAGTGTAATCGATAAGGTCGTGCGCCACTTGGGGATGCCCAAACCGAAGGCCGCCTCGCGCACGTTGTTCGGAACCATCAGCAGCATCTCTTCGGTCGCCCGCGCCACCGTGGGAACCATCATGATGGCCAGGGCGATGCCGCCTGAGAACGCTGAGAAGTGTTTTTGCCGCACAACGATGAGAGAGTAGACGGCAATGCCGATCACGATCGACGGCACGCCATTCAGAACGTCCGCCGTGAATCGCACGATGTCGCCGAAACGCCCCCGCGCATACTCAGCCAGATAAATCCCACAGCCGATTCCAATGGGAATACCGATCACGCTTGCGATGCCGAGGATAACTCCGGAGCCAACGATGGCATTGGCCATACCGCCGCCCACCTCGCCAACGGGCTTGGGTGTCTGCGTAAGAAACGCCCAGTCCAACGCGCCCACGCCCTTGATCAACAGGTAGACAAAGATGGCCAGTAGCGGCACGATAACCAGGACCGCCGCCACGATGGCGAAGGCCGTTGCTCCGAGGTCCATCGCACGCCGCCAAAGACTCAGCGGCTTTGTGACTGCGCCGGCGGACAAGTTAGGCACGCACCCTCCCGGTACTCCCGCCCGTGATGCTCCACACCAGCAGCCGCGCCAGGGCGTTGACGACCAGCGTCACCAGAAACAATGCCAGTCCGATCTCGATCAGCGCGCTTAGGTAAAGGTCGCCGGTTGCTTCGGTGAATTCATTGGCCAGGACGCTGGCCATGGTGTATCCCGGCGCGAACAGCGATTTGGAGACCTCGGGACGATTTCCGATAACCATGGTGACTGCCATGGTTTCGCCCAGAGCACGGCCCAGTCCCAGGATGATTCCGCCCACGATTCCGATGCGCGCGTTTCGCAGCACACCCATCCGAATCATCTCCCAGCGCGTGGCGCCCAGCGCCAGTACGGCTTCACGTTGGTTCTGCGGCACAGCCGTGAGCACCTCGCGGGTGATCGACGCAATTATGGGTACGATCATGATGGCCAGAATAATGCCCGCCGCCAGCATGCCGATTCCGTAGACCGGGCCGGTGAACAGCCCCGTCCATCCCAGCGTTTTGGCCAGGAATGGCTCGACGTAGTCACGCAGCAACGGTGCCAGAACAAAGATGGCCCACAGGCCGTAAATCACGCTGGGAATAGCCGCCAGCAACTCGACCAGGAACGAGATGATGGCCCGTAACCGCATCGGGCACATTTCCGTGACATATACCGCAACGCCAATCGAGAGCGGTACAGCCATCAACAGAGCCAGGAACGATGACACCAGCGTCCCGTAGATAAACGGCATCGCACCATACTGATCGTTGACTGGGTCCCATTCGTGGCCAACAAAGAAGCCCAAGCCGAACTGATGCAGCGACAGCCGCGACTTGTCGATCAGTTCCCACAAGACGAATACTACGATGGCAAATACCGACGCCGCCGTGAGCAGAATGAGCACTTTGAACACCGCGTCGGGAATACGACTGCTGCGCGGGTGCGACTGCCGAATGCGCGCCAGAGCCGATGACACAGCGAACGTCTTGCGTTCGGTCGCGGCTTGCGCCAACGTCGGAATCGCAGTCATGGGTTGCTGCGTATGCTGGGGGGATTCCGGCGAATTCAG
>Ga0207777_1000416_pt1 | contig 11682 bp, 12 predicted proteins | sample LuqExpMetageno35_FD_187793 | JGI IMG/M metagenome (GOLD analysis project Ga0207777, IMG submission 187793) | Tropical forest soil microbial communities from Luquillo Experimental Forest, Puerto Rico - Sample 35 (SPAdes) | ecosystem: Environmental > Terrestrial > Soil > Tropical forest ...
CCTGCCGATCTTGCCGCCGGCATTCTTGGACCGAAACCGCGCGTCCACCTTGTCGGTGATATGCGGGGCATTTCACCCTCGGAGCCTCGGCTCCGTTATCCCTGCACCCGACCGATGGTCCTGACCGCGTCTTCGATGCGGGCGGCGTCGGCGTCCCAGAACTTGGCGAATTCGGGCTGGTCGAGGAAGTCGACGTCCTGGCCCAGATTGGCCATCGCGGTCTTGAACTGTTCGGTGGCGGCCGCCTGTTTGAACACGGTGCGCAGATAGGTGATAATCGGTTGCGGCGTGCCTTTCGGCGCGAACATGCCGACCCACAGATAATATTCGATGTTGTAGCCGAGCTCCTTCATGGTAGGCACATCGGGCAGCGCCTTCGAACGCTTGGCACCGAACAGCGCAAGCGGTTTCGCCTTGCCGGCCTTAATCTGGGTGAGGCACGCGGAGATCGACGACACCAGCACCTGCGCATTGTTGCCGAGGAAGGCGGTGAGCGCCGGTCCACCGCCATTGGTCGGCAGATGGCGCAATTTCAGGTCGCCGGCCGCCTTCATATAGAGCGCCATCGGGATGTGCAGCGCTCCATAAAGTCCGGAGGACGAGAAGATGATGGCATCCGGCCGCTTCTTGGCGTCTTCGGTCAAATCCGCGAGCGTTTTGTAGGGCTGCTGGTCGTTGACGATCAGCACGCAAGGATCAGCGACGAAGCGAGCGATCGGGATGAAATCGGCGCGTGTGAACTTAGGGGTGCGGCCGAACAGCTTGTCGACTTCGGAATGTGCCGAGATAGAGGTGATGTGCGAAAGCAGGGTGTAGCCATCGGGCTTGGCGCTTGCGGCCACCTGTGAGCCGACCGCGCCGGCGGCCCCGGCCTTTGTTTCGATCACTACCGGTTGTTTGACGATCGGTTCCAGCACCGCGGCAAGCGGACGCGTCACAACATCGGAGGCACCGCCGGGTGGAAATGGGTTGATCACAGTGATGGCGTGGCTCGGGTATACATCCTCAGCGAATCCGGGTCGGATGGCGAGCGCGGCTGCGGCAGCGGCGCTGCTGGCGACGAAACGGCGTCTGTCCACGTGAACCCTCCCTTGGCGGAGTTTGGGTAAGCGGTTGTTGTTATGAGCGCGATGCTATCGCCCGGTATGGTGGGCAATCAAGCATCAATGATCGCCACTGCCCGCGTCCATCCGGCGGAGCCGCCGCGCACTTTGACAGGGAAGCAGCTCACCGTGAAGCCCTTGGCCGGCAGCGCCTCCAGATTATGCAGCTTCTCAATATGGCAGTAGCCGATCTTACGGCTGGCCCGATGGCCTTCCCAGATCAGCTTGGCATTGTAGGTCTCTGCGTAGCGCCGCTTGGTGTAGACAAAGGGCGCGTCCCAGCTTCAGCCATCGGTACCGGTGACATGCACGCCGCGCTCAAGCAGATAGAGCGTGGCCTCGCGCCCCATGCCGCAGCCTTTCGCGACATAGCCAGGCCGACCGTAGGCTTCGCTCGCCGCGGTGTTTACCACCACGATCGCGAGCGGCGACAGTGTGTGACCGATGCGTTTTAGTTCGGCCTCGACATCGGCGGCGCTCGCCACATAACCGTACGGCAACTGGCGAAAATCAAGCTTCACGCCCGACTGGAAACACCAGTCCAGTGGCACCTCATCTATGATGATGGCGCGCTTGCCGTGATCCATGGTGGAGGCAAAGTGGTAGGGCGCGTCGAGATGGGTGGTGCAGTGGGTCGACATGAGCACCCACTCGAAGCCCCAGCCATCGCCGTCTGGCAGGTCTTCTTTTTTTTAAACCAGGGAAAAATTTGAGAACGTCGGCGGCGGTCGCCTGATGATCGAGATAGTCGATTTTGGAAACGTAGCCCAGCGGCACCGAGATGTCGATGATCCTGCGCGGCACGTTTGTTGCCTCCGTAGTGCCTGCTCTTGTGCTTGTGTTTGGCATCCCCGTTTGGATATTGCTTAGCATCAAAGACGAGGAGACCGACAATGCCTGCCTATTGGGTTGCGCGCTCGAAAATCAACGACCCCGTCGAGTACAAGAAATACACCGACTTGGTGCCGGGCATCATCGCCAAGTTCGGCGGTAAGGTGCTGGCGCGCGGCGGGCGCTTCGGGATCATGGAAGGGCCCGACAAATTCCACCGCTTCGTCGTGATAGAATTTCCAACCTTCGAGCAGGGCGTCGCCTGCTTCAAGTCGCCGGAATACGACAAGGCCGCCGCTTTCCGGCGCAGCGGCGCCGGCGAGGTCGAGACTATAATGGTCGAAGGTGTGTGACCGTCCCACGCTATGGTGCAGCGCTACAACACGCTGGCTGAAGTGGGCAGAAAGCCTCGATATCGGCCAGGCCTCATTGTGCGGCGCGGTCGATTGGCCGCGCCGTTTTTTCTGTTGGCGGGAGGACTTAACCGATTGTGCGGGTGGACCATTGCGATCGGCGATGTCATTATTATGATACTGAAAAAATAATGCAGTCAGGGAGGACGCTATGGTGCCTAAGCTCAAACTTCGCATGCCCGCTTGGGTCGCGGGGGCGGCAATCGCCCTCGTAGCTTGTGCGACGTTTGTGGTCGCCGGGCACGCGCAGACCAAAGAGCCGATAAAGATTGGCTTCAGCATGGCGCAGACCGGCCCGCTTGGGCCGAACGGCCAACAGGCGCTGCTCGGCATGAAAATCTGGGAAGAAGAAACCAATGCCAAGGGCGGTCTGCTCGGGCGTCCGGTGCAACTGGTCTATTACGATGACCAGTCGAATCCGTCGACCGTGCCGGGCATCTACACCAAGCTGATCGACGTCGACAAAGTCGACCTGGTGGTCAGCGGCTACGCGACCAACATGGTCGCTCCGGCCATGCCGATCATCATCCAGAAGAAGAAGACCTTCGTCAGCCTGTTCGCGCTCGACGCGAACTCCGAGTTCCACTATCCGAAATATTTCTCGGTGATTCCGACCGGGCCGAAGACCAAGCCGTCGTTCACCGAGGGCGTCTTCCAGATCGCATCGCAGCAGAATCCGAAGCTGACCACGGTCGCCTTGGCATCCGAGGACGCTGAATTCTCGCGCAACGCTTGCGAAGGCGCGCGCACCAACGCCAAGGACTTCGGCGTCAAGATCGTCTACGATAAGAGCTTCCCACCCGGCACAACCGATTTCTCGCCGGTCGTGCGCGCGCTGCAGGCCTCGAATGCCGACATCGTGGTGATCTGTTCCTATCCGCTCTCGTCGGTCGGTCTGACGCTCGCGATTAACGAGGCGAACTACAAGCCGAAGATGATCGGCGGCGCGATGGTCGGTCTGCAAGCCACCGTGTTCAAGAACAAGCTCGGTCCCAAGCTCAACGGCATCATCAACTACGAGACCTGGGTGCCGTCGGAGAAGATGATGGCGCCGGCCGCCGCCTTCTTCAAGAAATACCAGGAGCGGGCTGCCGCCGCGAAGGTCGATCCGCTCGGTTACTATCTCGGCGGCTGGGGCTATGCCTATATCAAAATGCTGGGCGATGCCGTCACCGCTGCCAAGAGCCTCGATGACGACAAGATCGCCGAGCAACTGCGCAAGGGCACCCACAACACCATCATGGGTAGCTGGAGCTACGGTCCGAACGGCGAATGGACCAAGTCCGGCATGATGCAGGTGCAGTACCACGACATCAAGGACGGCGCCGGGCTGGAGACCTGGAAAGGCATGAGCTACCAGACGGTGCTCACTCCGCCTGAGTTGGCGACCGGCAAGGTGATCTATCCCTACGAGAAGGCGAAGTGATCAGCTGAAGCTGATCGGAAATGACGGCGGCGCGGGAGCATTCCCGCGCCGTTTTGCTTTGGCGCGCCTAACGCCTCACATCCCGAGATAAAACTGGCGAATTAAGTCGTTGTTGTTGAGTTCGTCGGCCGAGCGTCCCTCGAAGGCGATTTTACCGTGTACGATGACATAACCGCGGTCGGCGATGCGAATTGCCTGCGTGAAGTTCTGCTCGGCCATCAGCACCGTGAGTTGATAATGGTCCTTGAGCTTCTTAATGGCGTCAATGGTGCGGGCGACCAGCAGCGGCGCGAGACCCACCGATGGCTCGTCCACCAAAAGGATGCGCGGCGCCAGCATCAGCGCGCGTCCCAAGGCCAGCATCTGTTGCTCGCCGCCGCTCATCGAGCCGGCGAGCTGCGAGCGCCGTTCGGCCAACCGCGGGAAAGCCTCGAAGCAGAATTCGAGATTGCTCTTGATCTGCGCGCGCGCTTTGGGTCGGAACGCGCCGAGCAACAGGTTTTCCTCAACCGTCAAGCGCGGGAACAGCCGACGGCCCTCCGGCACTAGTGCGATGCCGAGATCGACGATCTGCTCGACTGAACGGCCGACCAGGTCGTGCTTCTCGCCGTCGATCTCCGCAATGATGCGGCCGGCGACGGGCTTGACGATACCCATCACGCATTTCATCAGCGTGCTTTTGCCGTTGCCGTTGGTGCCGAGCAGGGCGACAGTCTCGCCGGAATTGACGTTGATCGAGACCTCATGAATCACACGCACCGCACCATAGGCGGCGTGCACGTTTTCGATGGTGAGGCTGCTACTGGCCAAGATACGCCCTTACCACTTCGGGATTGCGCACGACGTCTTCCGGCTTGCCATCGGCGATCTTCTTGCCGGACACCAGCACCGCCAGGCGCTGCGAGAAACTCATCACCGCGCTCATGATGTGCTCGATCAGGATCACGGTGATGCCGCGTTCGTTCAGCCGCACCAGCAGCGCGAGGATATCCTCGATCTCCGAATGCGACAGCCCAGCCATGGATTCATCGGCGATCAGGAGTTTGGGCTCTGCCGCCACGGCGCGCGCCAGCTCGAGTTTGCGCATCTCAACCTGCGTCAGGTCGCGCGGCAGTTGCTTGGCCTTCTTGGCCAGCCCCACCATGTCGAGCAGCTCATGGCAGCGGCTGTCGAGATCGCCGGCCGAGCGCAGCGGTCCCAAGCGCGCGTGCACGGTGTAGAGCAGCGGGATTCGCAGATTGTCGGCGAGTGACATGCTGTGAAACGGCCGCGGCAATTGGAAGCTGCGGGCCAGCCCGCGATGCGTGCGCTCGTGCGCCGCCAGGCCATCGATCGCTTGGCCGTCGAAACGGACCGAGCCGCTTTCATTATGCAGCGTGCCGCAGATGCAGTTTACCAGCGTGCTCTTGCCGGAGCCGTTCGGGCCAATCAGTCCCAGCCGCTCGCCCGGCTGCACCTCGAGCTCGATGCCGTCGAGCGCAACGAAGCCGCCGAATCGTTTGGAGATGCTGTCAACGTGCAGCAGCGGGCTCATGATCGCCTCCGCTTGCGCAGATGCTCCTGCACCAGCCCGATCAGACCGTTGGGCGCGATGATCACGAAGGCGACCAGCATGAGGCCAACGATCAGCAGGTTGACTGCCGAGGAGATGGTCACCGTCGCGTATTGCTGGGCGGAGCCGAGCAGAATGGCGCCGACCAGCGGACCGACCCAGCTCGTGGTGCCGCCGATCATCGGCATGGCAATCGAGTTGACCGCGTATTCGAGGCCGAAGGCCGATTGCGGCTGCAAATAACCGATGTAGTAGGGGAACGGCGCGCCGGCCATGCCCATGAAGGCGCCGGACAGCGTGGTGGCGATCAGCTTCAGGCGCAGCGTCGGCACGCCGCAGGCCTCGGCCGCCAGTTCGTCGTCACGGATTGTGGCGAACCCGAAGCCGAGTTGCGAGCGCTCGATCGCGCGCGCGGTCACCAACGCGATGATTGCCAGGCCAAGCATCAGGCCGAACAGATATTCGATGTAGTTGATCTGGATGCCCGCAAACTCGATGGTTTCCGGCCGGATGATGTAAGCACCGCGCGAGCCGCCGACATATTCCCAGTTCACGACCAGTGTCTGCAGCACTACCGCAAGCGCAAGCGTGGCGATCGCGAAGAACGAGCCGCGCAGCCGCAAGGTAAGATAGCCCATGCCGAACCCGGCGATGCCCGACACCGCGGCGCCGATCAGGATCAGCATCGGGATCGGTAGCGGGTAGAACTTATGCATGAAGACGGAGCTATAGGCACCCATCGCGAAGAAGGCCGCCGAGCCGAAATTCACGTAGCCGCAATAGCCGCCGAGGATATTCCAGGCCGTTGCCAGTACAATGAACTGCAGGATCGTGTAGCTGGCGAAGAATAGATAATCGACGTTGTACCAATGCGCGAAGGCCATTACCGCCGCGGCGACTGCAATCGCAATCAGGGAGAATTTGGCCGTGTTCACGATCGTCACCGTCCCAACAGTCCCGCCGGCCGAAAGGCGAGCGTAAGCAGGAGGAAGCCGAACGACACCGCCGGCGCCCATGATGGGCCGTAAAACGTGGCGGTGAGGCTTTCGACGATGCCGAGTAGAACGGCGGCGATGAGCGTGCCAGGCATGCTGCCGAGCCCGCCGAGCACGCAGATGGCGAAGATGCGGCCGATATATTCGCGCCCGACCGACGGCTCGATCGGCTGGATGATGATGAGCAGGGCGCCGGCCACCGCGGCGATCGCGATCGAGAGGCCGAAGGCGATGCGCTTGATGCGGATCGGGTCGGCCGCCATCAATTGCAGCGCCAGTTGATCCTGCGACACCGCCATGATCGCGCGGCCGGTGAATGTGTGGCTGATGAACAATTCGATCGCGCCGAACAGCGCGAGCGCGGCGATGCAGGGCACCAGCATGCGCAGCGGCAGATCGACCAGCCCGAGGTGGATGCTCGGCCCGATATAGGCGGCCTCGACGTAGCGATAGTCGACGCCGAACACCAGGATCAGCGACACCTCGGTGACGAACAGCAAACCAAAGAAAAAGGCCAAGCCGCGCAGCGATTCCTGGCCTCGTTTCTCGAACGACAGGTAATAGACCTGATAGATCAGCGCGCCGAGCGCATAGAAAATCGGCAGCATCAGGATGCTAACCAGGATCGGGTCGATGCCGAAATTGATATTGAGGAAATAGGCGAGGTAGGAGCCGAGGATGACGAAGCCCGGATGCGCGATATTGACGATGTCGAGCATGCCGAAGGAAATCGATACGCCGGCTGTAACGGCGGCATAGAATCCGCCGAGCAGCAGCCCAGCGGCGATCGCGTTGATCAGCAAATCGAAGGAAATATCCATGCGCTCCTCAGCCGACCGCCTCGCTTAACGCAAATTGCGTTATGGGGAAATCACCCAGGACGGGTGCCACGCAATGCCGCGGGTAGCGGTGCGGGCGCGCGATTCCCTGTCGAAGTGGCCGGCGTTTCCCCCTAAGACCCCACGCTTTTTCGCCCGTTACAGCGACCGAGGACAAGACGGTCCGGGCATTGCTCGACAGTTTGCAGCACGGCCGTTGGCTTGACTAGCCCATCGCCCTTCGGCTGTTCCACGCCTGTCCGACAAAATGAGACGCCGCCATGGGTGGTGAACACTGGGGGCGGGCGTAGTTGCACGTGGTCGATCAGGCGGCGGCCGCTTGCGGCCTGACGCCTTCGGGCAGCGTCATCGGCCTATTGGCGCTGTCCTTGAACTCGACGGTCATGAAGATCATTTCGTGATCGCTGAGATTCTCCAGGTCGTGCACTTTGAACTCGCCAGCAGCATAACGCTCGTCGCGGGTTTCGCCCGGCGCGTAGGTGTATTCGACCGTGGTGCCGTCATGCACGTGTTGACGGCCACGGCCGCCTGAGACGGCGGTCCAGAAATAGTCCAGCACATGGCGGTGGAATCCGATGCGCTCGCCGGGCGCGAGACGGATCATCCATACCCGCGTGCGTTCATTCTCGGACAAAAGCACCGAGCCGACGCAAGGGTTCGGATTCTTTGTCTCGCGCTCGAATTCGGCAGCGATCTCTGCCGGCCACTGCGATTTGTCTTTTTTATCGGCCGTTTTGTCGAGCATGGTCAGGGCCATGGGGCATTCCTCCGATGCTATTTGCCGTCGTATATAGCATATTGCCGCAGACGGAAAGATTTAGGGAGCACGCAATTGGCCGGGACACAGGGCGGACGTGCGGTGATTATTGGCGGTTCGGTGAGCGGCCTGCTCAGCGGACTGCTGCTGCGCCGCGCCGGCTGGGACGTCGATATCTACGAGCGGGTGGAGAGCGAGCTGTCCGGCCGCGGCGCCGGCATCGTTGCCCAATCGGAACTGATCGAACGGTTGCGTAAGCTGGGTCTCGCCACCGAAGCGCTCGGCGTCCACATCACCACGCGCAAGATTATCGATGTTAGCGGCCGGCTGACCGAACAGGTCGAATGCCCACAGGTGCTCACCGCCTGGGAGCGCGTCTACCGGCTGCTGCGCGACGCCTTTCCGCCGGCGCATTATCACCGCGGCCGCCGGTTAGCGACATTCACGCTGACGCCGGGCACGGTACTGGCGCATTTTTCTGATGGCGAAACGATCGAGGCGAATCTGCTGATCGGCGCCGATGGCATCCGTTCCACGGTGCGCCAGCAGTGTCTGCCAGAGGTAACGCCGCGCTATGCCGGGTACAGCGCCTGGCGCGCGCTGATCGCGGAAAGCGCGTTTCCCGCCGACGTTCATCGGGACTTGTTCGAATTCATGTCGTTCGGCCTCCCGCCGGGCGAGCAGTTCCTCGGCTATCCGGTGGCCGGGCCCGACAACGACCTGCGGCCGGGCCACCGACGCTACAACGTGGTATGGTACCGGCCAGCCGACGAGCAAACTAAGTTGCAATGGCTGCTCACGGACGAGCGCGGCACCACGCACGCAATTTCGATCCCGCCGCCGCTGATCCGGCGCGAAGCGATCGCCGAAATGCGCGCCGACGCCGAGCGCCTGCTGGCACCGAATTTCCGCCAGGTCGTGCGGCTCATCGAGGAGCCGATTCTGCAGCCGATCTACGATCTGCAGTCGCCGCGGATGGCGTTCGACCGGGTGGCGATTGTCGCCGATGCGGCGTTCGTAGCGCGTCCGCATGTCGCTGCCGGTGTCTCGAAGGCAGCGGACGATGCGGCCGTGCTGGCTGAGGCCTTGCAGGCGGACAGCAATGTTGAGCGCGCGCTCCGACGCTTCGAGGCAGCACGGCTCAACGAGAACAATCGCATTATCGAGCGCGCACGACATCTCGGCGCCTATCTGCAGGCGACGCAGACGAAGGAAGAGCGTGCGCGCGCCGGCCAGCACAGCACCGACGGCGCTGTTATCGCGGAAACCGCGGTGCTGGATTTTCTGTACGCCTGAGCGCCGGTTACTTCAGCCCAAGCAGCTTCTGCAGATTGCCGCCGGCGAGCGCGGCACGAGTTGAAGCGTCGAAGCTCTCTACCGAATTGATGTGCCCGATCGGATCGAATTCGAGCATGTCGAACGGATAATCGGTGCCCATGATGACGTGGTCGACGCCAAATGTCCTCACAAGCGTTTCCAGTTGCAGGGGCGTGAACACCACAGTGTCGAAATAGATCTGCTTGAGATAGCTGGTCGGCGGCTTCGGCAGGCTGGCTTGGCAGTCCGAGCGTGCGCCCCAGCCATGATCGATACGGCCAGGATAGGCGCCGAGATAGCCGCCCCCATGCATGACGTAAATCTTCAGCTTGGGATGGCGCTCAAGCACGCCGTCGAAGATCAGGTAGTGTAGGGCGAGCGTGGTCTCGAATGGATTTCCGATGATGTTGTTGAAATAGAAGCGCGACAACCGCTTGCCTTCAGTAAAGCCGTTCGGGTGGATGATCACCAGCGCGCCGAGTTCCTCGGCTTTCGCCCAGAACGGCGCGAAGGCCGGATCGGACAATTCCCTGCCGGCGACATTGGTGAGGATTTCCACGCCCTTGAAGTTCAACACTTTCATGCAGCGCTCGAGCTCCTTGGCGGCCTCCGGCCCATTCTGCATCGGCACCGTGCCGGTCGGAATGAAACGGTCCGGATGTTTGGAGACGAACTCGGCGACGCCATCATTGACCATGCGCGCGGCTGGCACCGCATATTCGAGCGCAACCGTGTGATAGCATTGCGGCGGCGGTGGCATTACCAACTGCATGTCGACGCCCATCTTGTCCATGTCGGCGAAGCGCTCGTCGTAGGTCGTCATGCGGCTGCGGATGTCGCCTTCCTGCTTGGCGTTGACCTCCTTGGTTTCGGCGGAGGCAAAATGCGCCAGCGGAATGGTCGAGACGTCGAGATACGGCTTGATGTACTCGGCGGCGCGCGGGACGGCGATGTGGGTATGCGCGTCGATGGTGGTAGATTGCGGCCGCTGCTCGCGTCCCGGCTTGCCATGCTTGCGCGCCGCTGTGTTCGCATATTTGTTCCAGATCTGAGCCATCACCATTCCCTCGGTTGTTATCGTCCGCGAAAGCGGACGATCCCGTAACCCCTACGCTTCCGAAATTCAACATGACCCGCCGCGAGAGCTGGTCCCCGCCTTCGCAGGATGACAGCCTCGACTAGAACACCCCCAGGTGCTGGCGCAGGTCGACGTTGTCCTTGCGCAGCTCGGCGGGCGTAGAGACGACCGCAACACGGCCAGTGTTGAGAATCACGATATCGTCGGCAACGTCGAACACGAGCTGCGGGTTCTGCTCGACTAGAACGATCGATAGCCCGCTTTCCTTGAGCTTGCGGATGGTCGTCATCACCTCGGCGACGATCTGCGGTGCCAGTCCCTCGGACGGCTCGTCCATCAGCAGCACACGCGGATTGCCCATCAGCGCGCGGCCGATCGCCAGCATTTGCTGCTCGCCGCCCGAAAGATGCGCGGCGATCTGACTGCGCCGTTCCTGCAGGCGCGGGAACATCGCAAACACAGTTTCGGTGGTCCAGGGCGCGTGCTTGCTGCCGGGATCCGGCTTGCGCGCGGCCACCGCCAGGTTCTCGCGTACAGTCAGGCTCTTGAAGATGCGGCGGCCCTGTGGCACCAGCGCGACGCCGCGCGCGGCGATCATCTCAGGCGACATACCAGTGACCGCGATGCCGAACACACGCACCTCGCCGCGGCGCGGCGGCAGCAGCCCCACGGTGACGTTCATACAGGTCGATTTGCCGGCGCCATTGCGCCCGAGCAGACCGAGCATGCGCGCCTCGCCGAGCTCGAACGAGACGTCCCCCAGCACGTGGCTGTCGCCGTAGAAGGCGTCGATGTGTTCGAGGCTGAGCGCGCTAGTGGCCAAGATAGACCTCCCGCGTGCGCGGATTGTCCACGACTTCGGCGCGATTGCCCTCGACGATCACCTCGCCGAAATGCAGCAGCGTGATGCGCTCGGCGAATTCCAGCGCCACGTCCATATTGTGCTCGATCATCACCATGGTGACGTCGCGCGGGATCGCCATCAGACACTTCTGCACGTCCTGGCGCTCGTCGATCGACAGTCCGGCGAACGGCTCGTCGAGTAGCAGCAGCTTCGGGTTCTGCGCCAGCGCCATGGCGATCTCAACACGCCGGCGTTCGCCATAGGAGGTTTGCGCCAGCGGCCGCTCAGCGATATCAGCAAGTCCCACCCGTTCTAGCGCCGCTAGGCCGCGCTCAATTAGATTGCCTTGCCGTTTCATGTCGGTGATCGGATTCCAGCGCGCCGGCGACAGGCCGAGCAGGGCGAGCGAGACATTGTGGATGATGCTATCGCGGGGGAACAGCGTGATGATCTGGTAGGTGCGCGCCATGCCAAGATGCGGCCGACGCCGACTTGGCGTCTTGGTGATGTCGTCCCCGAACAGATGG
>Ga0207777_1000420_pt1 | contig 11590 bp, 9 predicted proteins | sample LuqExpMetageno35_FD_187793 | JGI IMG/M metagenome (GOLD analysis project Ga0207777, IMG submission 187793) | Tropical forest soil microbial communities from Luquillo Experimental Forest, Puerto Rico - Sample 35 (SPAdes) | ecosystem: Environmental > Terrestrial > Soil > Tropical forest ...
AGCAATGCCACCGCACATCCGACGAACATGCTGCCACCGGCAGCAAAGGCGATCCGCTTCGAGCTCCAGCGATCGGGAGAAATGTAGCGTGCATAGTCGTTCACGAATGGCGCATACGAAATCGGTAGAGATGCCGCAGTCACCGCGCTGAGCAGCCACGTAGCCCAAAAGGAGCCCAAGACATACGGCCCGTGATGGAAATGCGCATTGAAGTTCGGCGCAAACACGATATATCCCATGATGATCAGGATCCCCATTGAGGGAAGCACCAACCGCTGCACCCCCACTATGTTGGCGTGTCCGTATGTCGCGACCAAGACGCAGATGATGGAGACCGCGACAAAGGCAAGGACCAGCGCCCCATTTCCCTCCGGGACATTCCATAGCCGGTGCAATCCTGCAACGGCAGCCTGACCGCCTGTCCAGATAGCCAAGGCGAAGAAACCAATGCCTATGAACAGGTTCTGGACCGAACCGATGACACGGCCCACAACCCCGAAGAACGCCCCACTGCTGACGGCGCTGTTCGTTCCTGTTCGTGTTCCAATCACCGCAAAGGGCGCATACAGGACTGAGCCGACAAGCAGACCGACCAAGGTCGAGATCGCTGCGGCCCACCAATCCAACCCAAACACGATCGGGAGCTGTCCGAGAACGACGATGCCGAAGCAGAATTCAATGGCGATGAAGACCCAGGCCAGTTCTCGAGGACGGGAGTGCCGTTCGGCCTCCGGTATGAAGTCGACTCCGCGGGACTCGACTGCACCAATGACGTCGATTCCTGGTTCCGCTAGATCGACCACTCAGGTACCCCTTTGGTCCGATCGATCTGTTGGGCTCCGAGGCCCGGCCACCGCGCTGCACCGCCAGTCGCAGCGCCACCATAACGCTCAACTGGCCGTTGTTGCCATGGGCCGCATTCGGCTCGTTGATCAGGTGATACGTTGGCGTCAACGGCCGTCGCCGTCTGGACCTCTGTGATCCATAGAGCTCGCGTCCGTGCGGTCTGAGCCGGTGCCGGCGAACCGCTTGGTACGTGGTCGCTGCTTTGCCCTCCACCTCTCGATCGCCATCACGGAGCGCGTGTGCCGCCACTCCTGCTTCAGAACCGACACGCCAGGTTCGGGTCGGGACATCCAGGGCACTCGAGGTTCAGCGCTGAGATGCGATGTCGGTCTTATTCACGAGGCGACGAGCGCCCAAAGCTGCGCGGAGAGATCCCGGCGGGCGCCGGATGGGGCTGTAACGGATCGTCTCCTAGCGTGACTCAATTGACGTCCGTTCGGCGGACCCGAGGGCGCGTGCGTAGTCGCCCGGTGTTGTGGGTGTCAAAGACTTGGAGCGCAGCGGTCTCCTACGTCCAAAGGAGTTGCTCACATGGTGCAAGGAGTCCGCCACCCGACAGGAAGCGCCCGATCGGGCGAGCCCAGTGATCGGCGGGCCGCAACGGCACCTCCCCCTCCACCAAGGTGGCGTATGTGGCTACTACCGGCGGGGGTCCTCATCACGCTCTTTCTCTTTGCTATCCCTCACATGACGGGTACGCCAACCAAGAACCTCAGCTACTCAGCGTTTCTGTCAGGGGTCAACTCAGGAGCCGTTCGGACAGCGTCGGTCAATCCCACCGGCGCGATCACGGGCGAGCTCAAGGGAGGTGACCACTACACCAGCCAAATACCGACGGCCATCACGGACAACCAGCTGGCACCTTCCTTGAAGGACCACGGCGTGAATGTAACCGGCGTTGGCCAGGGCTCGGCTCTCCTATCTGACGTGCTGTCGTTCGTGCCCCTCCTGTTGTTCATCGCATTCTTCATTTGGATCGGACGCAGGAGCTCCAGGCAGCTCGCCGGGGGCATCATGGGCATCGGGAGATCCAAGGCCCGCCTCTACGACGCTGACAAACCCACGACGCGGTTCGCCGACATAGCGGGTTATGAGGGGGCGAAGCGAGAAGTGGGCGAGGTGGTCGACTTCTTGAGCCATCCGGAGCGCTACGCGCGGGCTGGCGCCATTGGCCCCCGCGGGGTGCTGATGGTTGGGCCTCCGGGAACGGGAAAGACCCTCATGGCCCGGGCGGTAGCCGGCGAGGCCGGAGTCCCATTCCTCGCCCTCACCGGCTCGAGCTTCGTGGAGCTCTTTGTCGGGGTGGGGGCCTCTCGGGTACGAGATTTGTTCGCAGACGCCCGCCGGCGGGCTCCGTCCATTATCTTCATCGACGAAATCGACGCTATCGGCCAGCGCAGAGGTGGCTCCATCGTCTCGAACGACGAAAGGGAGCAGACGCTCAACCAACTCCTGGCTGAGATGGACGGCTTCGATCCCACCACCGGCGTGGTGGTCATGGCAGCCACCAACCGACCCGAAGTGCTCGATCCGGCCTTGCTGCGCCCCGGCCGCTTCGACCGCGAGGTTGAGATTCCGTTACCCACCCAGGCCGAGCGGTCAGCGATCCTGGCCGTGCACGTCGTGGGCAAGCGGATCGCCACCGATGTCAGCTTCGACGTCGTCGCCCGAGCCACTTCCGGATTCTCGGGAGCCGACCTGGCCAATTTGGTCAACGAAGCGGCGATCTTCGCCGTACGTGACAACCGGGATGTGATCTTCGCCCGGGACCTCGAGGAGGCCAGGGACCGGGTGATCCTGGGACGTCGTGACGCCTCGAATGCACTCCTCCCTGACGAGAAGCGCTCAGTAGCTGTCCACGAGGCCGGTCACGCCCTCGTCGCCTTTCTCTCGAAGCATGCAGACCCGGTGGCCAAGATCACCATCCTCCCAGCGGGTCAGGCCCTCGGTGTGACCGAGCAGCTGCCTGTCGACGAGCGCCATCTCTACGCCGAGAGTTACCTGCTCGACTCGCTGGCCATCCGTCTGGGCGGCCGCGCCTCGGAGACCCTGGTGATCGGTGAGGCCTCCACCGGGGCCGCCAACGATCTGTCCGGCGCTACCGACTTGGCCATCAAAATGGTCAGGGATTGGGGGCTGTCGTCTCGACTGGGACCAATCGGCTATGGATCCGATCGACCCTCGTACTTGAGCACGCCGCAGTTGGGTCAGGAGCGACCCTACGCCGAGGGCACCCAGCAAATCATCGATCAGGAGGTGAGCCGCCTGCTCAGCGAAGCAGAGGAGCGTGCTCGTGCGCTGTTGGCGGACAACCGTCTCGCACTTGACGCTGTAGTCGCCGAACTCCTCGAGAGAGAGACGATGTCTGGAGATCAACTCTCCGACATCGTGAATCGGGCTGGCGCTGACCCTACGCCGCAACGTGACAACAAGCCTTCGCTCACCGAAGCGCATGTCGGCGCCCGCAGCTCGGCGAAGAATTCGTGGCGTCGAACGAAACGGCCGGTCGCTCTTGCTCGTCTCTCAAGCCCAGAGGAGGATGGCCAGAGGGCTTTGGGGCACGGTGCCGAGGGTCCTGGTCTCGGCGGAGGGTGAGGACGCGGTGGTCTTTGCATTGAGAATCCTGCTACGTGTCCGCTCCCAAACCCGAGGATTGGCAAGCAACGGCCCCTCGATACCGAAGGAGTGACGAGGTGAGTGATTACCCAGCCATGATCGCTCAGGTCAATCAGGTAGAACCAGCCCCCAGGCGGGTCCGAGGCTTTGTCGCCAACAAGGCCGTCTTCGATACCACGCAGGCTATGTATGTCTGGGAATGGCCGTACTACCCGCAGTACTACATACCCCTGGCCGATGTGATGTTGGATCTGCTCGTCGCCGAGGACACCACCCAGCACAGTTCCGGGGCATGGTCGAGCTGTACCGACTGCGGGCGGGCGACGTACATCGTCCTCACGCCGCCAAGATTCTCCGCGATTCATCTTTCGAACGTCTTAGCGGTACCGTTCGGTTTGACTGGGCTGCTCTTGATACCTGGTTCGAAGAAGACGAGCGGGTCTTCGTCCATCCGCGCAACCCCTACGTGCGAGTGGACGCCCTGCGTTCGTCTCGGAACGTCCGAATCGAACTCGAAGGTGTTGTGCTGGGAGAGTCCTCGTCTCCGACCATGGTCTTCGAAACAGGGTTGCCCACTCGCTACTACCTCAATCGGACGGAAATCGAGTTCGACCACCTGATAGCCACCGACACAGTCACGGAGTGCCCCTACAAAGGAACCACCGCTGGCTACTGGTCCGTCCAGTTGGGCGACCAGATCTGCCGTGACGCGGCATGGACCTACGGATTTCCAACGCGGGAGCTGCTGCCGATTGCCGGTCTCATTGCGTTCTACAACGAGAAGGTCGACATCTTTGTCGATGGCGACAAGCTCGACCGGCCCAAAACTCACTTCGTTCGCTCGAGCTCCTAACGCGTTCTGGCATGGAATGCCCCTGAGCAGTGGACCCTAGGGTCCGAAGTGGCTAACGCAAGCCCCACTCAGTAGCCCCACGCCGATTGCTCCTGTGCTCAAGTGTCCGCCCAGGTGGTCGCTCGGTTGGCGATCCGACCTTCTGGGTCCGCACGGAAGAGCGCGTCGTTGTAGTGGCAGTGGGCCGGAACCCACTCGAAGGTCTTCGGCTCCGCGAACTTGTAGTACAGGGCGCGCCGGCCGGCGCCGTCGGCGGTGGGTGCCGGAGTGGTGTGCATCGTGTCGCCGTAGTGGATGGTCAAGTCGCCGGGCTCGGTGTCCAGCGGCACCACCGGCAGCTCGCCCTCTTCCCCCCAGCCGATCCAGTGCTTGGTGTAGCGGTGCGAGCCGGCGAGCACGAGCAGCTGCCCGTTGGCGGCATTGGCGTGGTCGAGCTGAATTCCCGCTTGCACGAGCGGGCACATGACGGGATGGCCACCGAGACCGTCGTCGCAGTGCCAGCTGAGATCGCCGTTGCCCCTCACCACGTTGGAGTTCTTTATGAACACCATCGGACCGTCGAGGCGGTCGTTGCAGACGCGCATATCCGCGGGGGCGAGTGAGGCGTAGCGCGCCAGCCGCTCGTCGAAGGACAGTGCGTCGAGCACCGTCGAGTAGCGGCCCAAGTAGTTGATGCGGGTCACCACCTCGGCGCCCTCGGCGTTCAGGGACCACCAGGAGAAGGGGTCGCCGGGTGTCGTGTGCCCGCGGACGTGCTCGACTTCCTCGGTCCAGCGGGCGATCTCCTTGGGCGTGAAGACGGCCTTGACGTGCAAGAACCCGGCGACGGCGAGGAACTGGCGCATTTCTTCGGGGCTGTCGTCGGCGGTGAACGTCCGGTGCAGGTCGAGGGGCCGGCCGTCGTGGTCGCGCAGGGTCCCCCACACCGCCGTGCCGTAAATCTCGCGCCCCGAGCAGATCGACTGAATGGCCGGCTCCCATCGCTGCCACCCGGCAAGCGTGCCGCGGGCGATGACTGCCCGGCCGGTCCGCTCGGCCCCGGACGCCGTGAGGAGCTCGTTGACGAACTCCGAGAATGTGCGCTCCGACAGCTCGACGACGGTGCCTTCGAGACCGTCGTCTTCGCCGACACGGACCCCGTTAGGCGACGGCCACCACGTCCGCGCGGTGCCGTCGGGGATGCGGAACGTCAGCGGCGCCACCCCGGCCAGGTCGTCCCTGACGAGATCGCCGTGCTTCGCGGTCAGTGCCGGCAGGGTCACTCGATGGAACTCCGCGAACGAGGACGACTCGAACGACCGTCCGATGGCGTCTATCCACGCCAAATCGGTCCCTGCGACGTCTGTTCCCACCGCCTCCTCCAATCCGCTGGCCCGCTTCAGCGCACGATGGCTCGCGCAGTTCAGGATAGGGCAACCCTCCTCGCGCTGCCGCTACCGGGACTTCGACTATGACCGACCGACGCGGTCAGGCAGGCGGGGAGCCACACGAACAGTTACCCAAGCGAGGAACTAGCCACTTCCGTCGGCGCACGAGGAACGCCGGCGGGGTGAGGAGCCTCAATTGGCTCGGAGAGCTTCCAATGCGCCGTCTATGGAGATTCCACCCGAAGCTCCCGGCGGAGAGTTCAACCAGGCCGGTCCCTGGCGGGCCGGCCATATCCATTCTGGTCTTGAGCCCCTCCGCCTCGTCAAGGCCACGCTGCGGGACGCCGCTATGCTCCGTGTCCTCGCTCGCCGATGGCGGGCCTGGACGAGCCTGGCCAAGCGTTGCGTGGCCGCCAACGGGCCTCGCGACGCCGGGACGTTGTGGTTGCCGTTGAAGGCGGCCTCCTCGTTCGCGCGGCGCTTTCGAGGAACTTCGCACCGGCGTCAACGCCGCCAGCTCAAGGCGAAGAAGGTCCTGTGTAGCTCGCTCGACGCCTCGTGACCGGGGTACGCCCTGCTGAACTGCGGTCCGAGGCGACGGCTGAGTCCAGTCGCGAGTTGGCGTTAGCCCACAACGCCGTTGGATAGGACGTCGGGCTTGGCTTCCAGCGATCCCCAGACGGTCAAAATGGCGACATGCGTGGAGTGCTGTTCGACATTGGTGGAGTGTTCTTGGTGCCTGACCGCGATCGGATTGTCCAAGCAGTCGGTGACCCGATGGAAGGATTGTCCTACGCCGCGTTCGATCGAGCGCATTTTGAGGGCATGTACGCCCTCGACGTGACCAACGCATCGGGAGACGAGGAGCAGCGCGTATATCTCGACGGCTACCTCACATCGCTCGGCATTCCTGGGGCTAACCTCGAGGCAACGATCGACGCGCTTATTCCGCTGTGGAGCGAGCCGTCAGCCGATCTATGGCAACGGATATTAGGCGGCTCGATCTCGGGGTTGCGCAGCCTGGGTGACGCCAATCTCAGACTAGGTATGGTGAGCAACTCAGACGGGCACGCCGAAGAGGCTCTCGTCAGGAACGGGATTTGCCAGGTGGGACCGGGACCTGGCGTGTCGGTTCTCTCGATCGTCGACTCCTTTGTCGTTGGGGTCGCGAAACCAGACCCGGCCATTTTCGACTTCGCGCTTCCTGCCCTCGCCTTGGATCCCCTTGAGGTGATTTACGTGGGTGACAGCGTGAAATACGACGTTCGGTCAGCAGAGGCCGCCGGCATGACACCCTTGCATATGGATCCTTTCGACCTATGTCGAGAAGCGGACCACCTGCACGTCGCTGGCGTTGGGGACGTGCTCCTCCACGTGTGAGTGTGGGTCATGAAGGACCGTGCCCGGTCAGCCGATTGACGACTGACGGGAGGCCTGATCGATTGTGGTTCTCGGTGCGTTCGCGACGCGCCAAGCGCGGACTACAGGGCGTCCCTTGACGAGCCTGACCACACTCATGAGCACTGATCCATCCCGCGAATATCCCGCGAACGCCTGCAATCATCGCTGTTCGTGTGGGTTCGTCCTGTACTGCGGCCTGCATTTACGTTCACTCCGGCTCACCGGGATCCGGGGGCGACCTCACTTCCAAGCTGATGATGCCGGTTCGATCCCGGTCGGCCGCTCTCGTCGTCTTCGCTGGTAGACGGCACTTCGGCAATTCGGCCCGCTCGTCGCCTTTCGTCCCGCGAATATCCCGCGGGTGATCAGCGTCCGATCGTCACCACTCGTGCCTCCTGGTGGTCGGAACTCGTCAGAAGTCTTCTTGACCCCTTCACGCCGCACGGTCGACCGGTGCGTCGGATCAGTCGACGAATTGAGGGACCGGTTCGAAGACCGCCCGCCGCGAGGTGCGACGGAGCGCGGCGAGCACAGGTCGACCAAGAACGAGGATCAAGATGGCACACGTCGCCGCCCGGGTGAGATCGAAACCCATGGAGGTCGTGAGGTCGAAGAGCAGGAATCGGTGCAGGTTGATCCCGACGCTCGCACCCGGAATGAAGGAATAGCTCGTGCTCGAACCAACGAACGGCCAGAACCAGAAATTCGTCAAGAACCCGTAGGCGAGTGCCGCCGCCGCGCCGTAGGCGGCCAGGAGCCCGCGTTCCGCCAACCCCCGGGCGGGCGGCAGGGACCCGGCGCCGAATCCGATCCATGCCGCCGCCAGCATCTGGAAGGGTAACCAGGGCCCGACGCCCCCGGTCACCAGAGCGGAGGCAAACAGTGCGACCGCCCCGAGCACGAAGCCGAAGCCGCGACCGAAGACCCGGGCGGCGAGGATCAGCAGAAACCACTCCGGCTCGAAGCCGTCGATACCGGGGCTGGCGATACGGAGCGCGGAGAAGCAGGCGGCCAGGATCCCGAGGAGGGCAATCGCCTTCGCGTCTATCCCACCCTCCGACAGCTCGGCCATCACGATGGCGATCAAGAGCGGCACGAGCGCGACGAAGATCCACGGCGCGTCTCCGCTGTGTGCCGTGTTGGCCCCTGCGTGCTGGTGGATCAGAAGGGGCCAACCAAACGCCACCAGCCCGAAGATGGTGGTGAGGGTGAGCAAGATCGCAGATCGGTGTCCGAGTCGGATGGCCGGCACGTGCCGCCGCTTCGCCGGTGACGCTGGAACCGTCATGCCGGGATTTCCTCGAGTGCCTCTTGCACCTCTCCGACCGTCAGCCATTCCTCGGGAGCCAGCACCTTGGCGATCTGGGGCGCGAAGACCGGTGAGTGGCAGACCACTTCACGCGCGGGACCGTCGGAGATGATCTCGCCGTCCGCGAGCACGACGGCACGATCGGCGACGCGTGCGGCGAGCTCGACGTCATGGGTGGCCAGCACGACGGCATGACCCCTGTCCGCCAGGCCGCGGAGAATCCGCACCAGTCGGTCCTTGCTGGGGTAGTCGAGACCCCGTGTGGGCTCGTCCAACACGAGCAGGGGGGGGACCGGCGCCAGCACGATGGCGAGGGCCAGCGCCAGCCGCTGCCCCTCAGAGAGGTCACGCGGGTGGCGGTCCGTCGGCACGCCGGGTAACACCCGGCGCAGCGTGTCCGCCGTGGTTCCCGGTTCGAGCCGCGACGTGTGGTCCGCACGCTGGCACTCGTCCTCGACCGATTCGCCATAGAGAAGCAGACCGGGGTCTTGCGGCACCAGGCCGACATGGGTAATGAGCTCGTGGGCTCGCATGGTGTGCGGATCGCCTCCGCCGACGCGTACGGAGCCCCGGTTCGGCTTGCGCCCACCCGCCAGAGCGGTCAGCAACGAGGACTTGCCCGAACCGTTCCGCCCCATCAGCACCGTGACCTCACCCGTTCGGATCTCGAGATCCACGGCGCCGAGTGCCACGACCGGGCCGTACAGCACGCCGACGCCGCGTAGTGACGCCGCCGGCTCATCACGTTCCACCTGTGCGGGCGGCGTCGCGGCGTGACGCATCGGCGCGATTCGGTCTCGCAGCGCCGCCGCCTGACGACGTGCATCCCGAACCGTCAATGGGAGCGGGTCCCAGCCGACGAGACGACCGAGCTCGATCAGCGGTGGCGCCACCGTGGCGGTTCGCATGATGTGCTCGGGTGGGCCGGCGACGAGTGGAGCGCCAGCACCGGGAACGAGCACCAGCCGGTCGGCAAAGGGAAGCACGCGTTCCAGCCGGTGTTCTGCCATCAACACGGTCAGACCCAGATCGTGCACGAGTCGGGCCAAAGCATTGAGCACTTCTTCGGCCGCGGCGGGATCGAGGGCGGAGGTCGGTTCGTCGAGCACCAAGACCCGTGGGGACGCCGTGAGCACGGCGCCGATCGCCACCCGCTGCTGCTGCCCACCCGAGAGCGACCGCAGCGGTCGCGTTCTCAGATCCTGGATCCCGAGCAGGTCGATGGTGTCTTCGACGCGACGACGCATCGCTGCGGGGGCGACACCGATGTTCTCCATGGTGTAGGCGAGTTCGTCCTCGACTCGTTCGGTCACAAAGCTGGCCAAAGGGTTCTGGCCGACGTACCCGACCACGTCGGCCAGTTCGCGGGGCCGGTGTTGACGGGTCGTCCTCCCGCCGACGGTCACGGTGCCGGCCAACGTGCCGCCGCTGAAGTGCGGCACCAGACCGTTGACGGCGCGCAGCAAGGTCGACTTGCCCGTCCCCGTCTCCCCGATGACGACGCACAGCTCGCCCTCGGGAATCTCGAGGGACACGGCCTCGAGCGTGAGGCCTGGCGCCTCGGCATAGCGAAAGGACACGTCGTCGAAGCGGATCATGCGACGGCTGCCTCGAGTTCGGGCCGCTGAGCTTCCGTGGCCGCACGCCTCGCCGGGACGATGAAGGCCGGCAACGCCGCCACGAGGATTCCGGCGACCGGCAAGAGCGGGAGAGGGGGCAAGGCCAGGGGGACGAAAGACACGGTCATGCCCTCGACGTCGAGCGCGTGGGCCAGCGCCATCGAACCGACCGCAGCCAGGCCCGATGCCAAGATGCCCCACTCCTGGGCGCCCCATCGGTCCGGCCGATAACTCGACCGGGCCATCCGCCGCCCACCGAGAGTGAGCCCCACGGCGCACAGCACGACGCCGGCGGCGACGAGAGGCAACCCCAAGCCGAACAGCGTCCCGGCGTCGATCACGCCGTAGAGGCCGATGGCGAGCAGCAACAACCCTCCCCCGGTGGCGCCCACGGCAACGCCGCGTACGCTCGCCGACGAGTCGTTGCGGCGCCCGTAGCCCCGCGCGTCCATGGAGGTGGCCAGCTGGAGCGAACGGTCGAGCGCCCCCTCGAGAACCGGCACCGCAATGCCTCGCATCCCGCGCAGGCCGCTCGTCGGGATGCCGCGCAGGCGTCGGGCCTGTCGCACCGCCGAGATCGTCTCGATGAGCTCGGGGGTGAACGACAGCGCCACGGTGACGGCCACCCCCGCCTCGTAGAGCACCGCCGGGAGGCACCGCAGAAGGCGATAGGGGCTCACGAGCGAATTGGCGGCACCAAAGCTCACCAGGATGACCGCGATCTGCAGACCTAACACCGCGGCGGTGAGGACCGACTCCAAGGTGACGGCACCGCCGATGCTCACGCTGGCAGCCCACGACGGGAGTGGGGCGTGGGGCAGGGTGAACAGCACGTGGCCGGGGACCCCGCGCTGTCCGAAGAGGATCTCGATGGCCACGCGGATGACGATGACGACGAGCCCGATCCGGAGGAACAGCGCGAGGGATCGCGACCACGGGTCGTTGCCGCGGCAGCTCGCCACGACGAAGCACTCCACCGCGCCGATGAGCAGCAGGAGGAACGGATTGGGATCTGTCGTCTGCATGGCGGCGACGGCCAGGCATGCGGCCCATGCCCACCAGGCCAGCGGATGCACAGGGCGTCGCACGCGCACTCCGTTCATTCCTCGGCAGCCCTCCGTCGCCAACGGAACCAGGCCGCTGCACCGATGAGCACAACGAGGAGCGCCACCAAGACGATCGGCAGAGCCGGGGCTCCCCCGGAGCCGGTCTTGTGCTCGGTGGTGTTCGAGAGGGCGGCCCTCGATGTCGCCTTCGGTCCAGGACCGCCCGAGCCGACAGTCGACGACGTCGACGTGGTCGAGTGGGGGTCTGCCCCTGCGCCAGGCGGACTCGACCCCGTTCCGGTCGCCGGTCGAGCGGCCGTTGTCGACGTCACCGAGTGCGATCCGGAGATACCCGCAGCCGGAGTCGAAGGGCCGGGGGCGGCGCTCGACAACGGCGAGTTGGGCGAGGTCGCCGGCGCGGTGGTGTCGGTGGTCGCCGGGCCACCTGATCCGCCTCCACCCGACCCTGCACCTCCACCCGACTTCGGAACGGGAGTCACCCCTGGGCACGCTTGGGCGAATGCGGCGGCCGG
>Ga0207777_1000421_pt1 | contig 11583 bp, 10 predicted proteins | sample LuqExpMetageno35_FD_187793 | JGI IMG/M metagenome (GOLD analysis project Ga0207777, IMG submission 187793) | Tropical forest soil microbial communities from Luquillo Experimental Forest, Puerto Rico - Sample 35 (SPAdes) | ecosystem: Environmental > Terrestrial > Soil > Tropical forest ...
CGGGTACGGCCTCCGCAACCACAAACGGCCCCGTGCCGACCAATCCGTTGCCGGCCTGAGCCCGATAGATGAAATAGCGCCCGGACGCGAGTTGCTCCAACAAATCCGCTGTCGGCCTTTGCGAGTGAATCGCGACATTATTCTCCCCGCCACTTACTGTGAGACCCGTGGGTAGAAGCGGTTGCAGCGCGGCCAGCACGTCCTTCCCGGTCAGCGGGGTACCGTCCGAAAACTTCACTCCGCTGCGAATCTTGAATTGCCAATTCCTGGCTGACGCATCATGCGACCATTCCGTCGCAAGCCCGGGCTGAAAACGCCCGTATTCATCCAGAGTGACCAGCCGGTCGTACACCAATCCCGCCAACCGCTCGCTATCGGCTGCCGCTACGGACCCCGGTTTCCATTCCCTTGGATCCAGCGACAGGGTCGCCACGTGCAACTCAATCCGCAGCGTCCCGCCATATCGAGGATGCTTGGTGGCTCCGACCGGGCTCGGGGCGAGCAACAACGCCCCAAACGTCATCGCAAGCGCGCTAATTCCCGCAAGCCAACGTAATTCGGTAGACTTCATAGTTCCCTGTTCGCAGATTTCGCGTCACCACCAACGCGGCCGACGGAACTTCCGCCCCCGCGATGCTCAGAATCGGCCCCGGAAAATCACTTAACAGCGCCGCGCTGCCTCTTCTCCCCGCCCCGTCCGGCATTACCTGCAACATGTCCGGCGACGACCAATCCGCTCCGTCCGCTGCTAATTTCCACCCGCCGCCGTCACACGCGGGCGTCAGCACCACCGCTGCTCGCCACGTTGGTTTCGCACCGCCGCAATTCACGTCATCGGGTGTGGACCAGCCGACGCGGCAACTCTTCCCCGGTAAACTCACCTGCGTTTCATTTCCGGCCACCGTGACCTCACCTCGCAAATCGCGCGACGTGCGAATGCCTGTGGCGGCCAGAGAAGCAAACTGCCGGCTCGTCCCAGACGTATCGGTCTTGATCAGTGAAAGATCTGTGCCCCGGTACGCCAGCAACAACAACCCAGTGTCTCCTCCGTCCGCAAACGCGGCGGCGTCTAAGATGCGGTCACCGCTCTGAAACACCAGCTGCTTTTCGATTCGCACTGGCACCACCGGCAAGCTTGAGGCGTGAAACGCTGTCCGCGGCAAAGTCACGAACCTCGCTTCCTCTTTCTCACTCACCCGCACGCCTGCGGACAGCACCAATTCCGTTGGTGTCTCCGCCAATCCCACGCGCAACACATTCGCGCCCGCGTCTTCGGTCACGCTCACGCGCGCCTTCTCCAGGTTCCTCTTAAAGCTCTCTTGCCAATCCTTACCGGTCTCCCCCGCAAATGCCCCATCTTGAAAAAATTCCACTCGCAGAGGCCCGCGCAGGCCGGGAATCGCGGCAGCACGTTCAGCCAGTTGTTGCGCCGCGTCGTCCAGCGTGACAATTTGCCCGTTGGCGGGCGTCTGAGCCCACAAACTCGGCACCACAAGAAGAATCATCAGGAAGAAACACACCAGAAAATGCGGGGGGCAGTCCGAGGTTCGTCGCACGGCGTTCTGTCCCGATAATAACACGCAGCTTGCGCAGTTGTAGGGACCGCCTTCTGAGACGGTCCGCACCGTGAACTCCGAGGAGGCTGTGCCTCTAATGACTCCGATATTCCTTATATAAATCCAACCGGTTCAGCATCCCAATCATGATCTGCGTATAGGCCAAATACTCCGAGAAACTCTCGTCCGACACGTTGTACAGCGCCTTCCGTCGCGCCTCTCGAATCGTGCCAAAATCTCCCGCCTGCAACGTCGCCACCGCACTCATGATGAACGCCACATGGTCCGCCACCCCATAAATCGGCAGAGTGTCCGCGACCGCCTGCGCGATCTGCTGTTGCGTTGCCTTCGCGTCCCGCATCTGCTTATCGAAGGCTGCGCCTTTCGTCGCCATCACTTCATCGAATTCTTTTCGGGTGTGTGGCAACGAAGCAATCGTCTCGAGCACCTGCTCGCGAGTGAACTTCGGCTCCGCGTAGTCTGCCGCAATGAGCGCTTTGTATTTCATGATCGCGTCGATATCGTTCCGGCGGAACTCTTCTTCCACCTCTCCTAGCCCTTTCCACTTGCTCAGCGCGCGAAAACTCTCTTCGGTCATTTGCTCGGCCAACAAATGCGCCGCCGCTGACCGCACGAACGCTTCCGGCGCCTTCAACAATTCAATCAAAGCATTGCTGGCTTGCGACGGCTCCATGCTTCCGTACAAAAACAGCGCCGCCGAATCCGAGTCCAAATCCAGCGAGTGTTCTGAAATGTGAATGGTCGCATTCGGATACAACAGCAGCTTGGCTCCCAACGGCGCGACATCTACTCCAGCTTTGCTTAACTCCAGCGCCAACTCCAGGTAATTCGCCGGATCCGACTCGGTAAAATCGGTCTGTGCCAGAGCATCCCGAATCAGCTTCAGCGTCTCCGGTGACTTATCCGCCGGAAACAGCATCTGCGCCGCATCGAACTGAAACACATGGTCGGTCTTCTCTTCCGCGAGCAATCCCCGGATGCACGTTACCCCGTCCGCCCCCGCACCTTGCACTTGCTTCCAAAACGCGTCGAGCTCTTTGCTCTTCGCTTCGATTTGCTGTTCATTCAGCTCCGTCAGGTGATACCCATACACCTTCGCTTTCGCGCTGCGTATTTCGTCGCAAACGGGGGATCCGTAAACCACACTCCCCTCCATTAACGCGCCCGCAAATGCTGCCAGCAGAATCCGCCGCAATCCTCACCTCTCCTGAACCCATCGAATGCTATCACTACCGCAATAAAGTTGCCGGGCGGCTTGGTCAGGGCCGCCCGGCTCGGTCAGGGAGTTAGCTTGTTGTTGGTCGCTTGGTGAACTCCGTTCAACTGCTGATTCCTGAGCTTGATCATCGGCAGCTGGCATCGCACGCTGCACTCGTTAGTCCAACATCTTCCGTGTCACGATCTCCACCTTCTCCGGCACCCAAATCATCCGGTGCAACGAACCCGCTGTCGGCAGCAACCACTCGTAGCGCCGCAGCGTGATCCGGTAAGTCTTCAACCCATCCAGCGAGTGAAATGTGTAGACGGCTTCGGTCTTTTCACGGCGTTCCAGCTCCAGCGGGAACGATGCCGCCTGCGCTTCCTCAAATTCGTCCGAAATCCTCCGCATGGACGCTACCGCGACCAACTGCGGGTCACGGCACCATCCGTCATGCCCCGCATTCACCCAGCGCTGCAGGTTCTCGGTCTGACCGCGGTCCACCGCGAACGTGTACACAACGCGATGTTCTTTGGCCGGTTCGGCACCCAGTTTCATTGCCGCGCCGCCTAGCGTCCACAGAATCAGGCTGAGCGTGATCCGCAGAATCACCGGCAAGATCTTCCGAATGTCGCGCGCTTCGGCTCTCGCGATTCCTGCTTTCATGGCGCCCTCCTTCAACAGCGACTCACGTAACTTTGCCTTTCCGAGCGGAGCGACGAACCTCTCTTCGTTCTTCGATGTAGCGCTGGCTTTCATGCCAGCTCTTTCTTTTGTACCTCGTCCTGCAGTATCGCGTTTAGAACGCTCCCATCGGCCATTTCTTGCGCCGGACGGGCGGCCCGGAACGAATCGCAAACCGGAGTTAAGCCCCTTGTGAACCGAGTCAAGCGCGGCGGTGCTTGTCTTCTTGTTCCTCATGGCCTTCCTCCTTTCGCGAAACGAACCGAGCCACCCTCAGGGATGATTATCGGCGTCCCAGAGAAGCCGGCCTTGCTCTACCGGCATCCCCGAAATCTTTGTTTACGGCCGTTTCTTTGCATTGTGCTGCGCGGTAGCGGTCGCCATCGGAGCTGGCGGATCATCTGGATCATCCGGCGTGTCCGGCGACGCACTGCTCCCATTCCCGTTGTTGCCGTTCTGGTTCTGCTGGAAGGCCGACCGCATCACATCGGCCGCGAAGAAGTTCTTCCCGTCCATCGGCACCATCATGATCTGCAACTTGTCCGACAAACGCTCCGCGATGATCTTCTGGATCAGCATCGGATTCTGTTTCAGCACGCTCGCTTCGTACTTCATCCGCTCTGAGTCCGCTGCAGCCGTCACGCGAATCCGGTTGGCCTCGGCGTCCGCCAGGTTCTTCTGCCGCTCCACTTCGGCCTTGCTGTCGATGATCTTGGCTTGCGCCGCGGCCTCCGCGTTTTGCAGGGTCGCTTCCTTACGCGCCTCCGCTTCCAGCTTGGTCTGTTCAATCTGCTTCTGTTTCAGCGGCAAAGTGTATTGCATCGCATCCGCTTCGCCCTTTGCTTGCAACACGCGCACCTGGGCCTGCGCCTCGGCTTGTTTCACATCGCGCGACTTCTGCGCTTCCGCTTCCAGTTCCGCGATCTTCACTTCCTTCGACTTGATCTCCTGCTCGGTGCCAAGCCGCTCGTTTTCCTGCTCTTTTAGCAGCAACCCTTCCAGCCCGCGGGCATATTCCGCCGGTAACTGAATGTCGCGCAGCAGCACTTCGCGCACCACGATTCCGTCGCTTGCCAGCCGCGTCTTGATTTGTTCCGCCGCCTGGCTGCGCAGCTCCTCGCGCTTCACCGCGAAAATTTCCCGCGTGATGTAGTTCGGCGCCAGCTGCCGGTAGGTCGACGAAACCACTGGCGCGACGACCTCTTCGCCCACCGGTTGCGGCAAATTCGAATGGATCGATGTCAGCTTGCTCGGATCCAGCCGGTAACGCACCGTCACCGCCAGCCCGATGTTCAGTCCTTCTCTTGCTTGCACTGTCAGTACATCATTCGCGGCAGTTTTCGCTCCCGGAGGCGCAGCGCTTGCCGCCGTGGTGTACACCCGCTCACGCGTGTCATACAAAACGATTTCGTCAACCAGCGGCATTACGAGATGCACTCCCGGATATAACGTACCGGGGTGCGCGCCGCTGAACTGGCTGACGCGAATGCCGGCGTACCCGTCGGGGACCACCGTGACGCTCAGCGCCAGAAGCACCGGGAACACTCCCGCGGCTGCCAGTTGCAACGCCAAACGCCATCGCACCGGCCCGAAAGGGCGTCTTCCTGCCCGCGTTATTCCCTCCGCCCTTCCTTCCGTTTCGGACTGCTCCAGCAGCCAGCGCAACCGCGCGGCCATATAGACGTCATACGCAACCACCGCCAGGGCACTTCCAAACAACCCGATGCCCGTCATCATCAACAAGAACTTCAGAGCAAGCATGGTCTTTTCCTTTCTCTCCAATTCCCGGTTGTGCTGCCGCTCAGCGACCAGAAGCGGCTCGCGATTACCGGGAAATTCACCTGCGCTCTACCTCGTCGCCCTCGCGCACACCCGCGCCACCATCCGCGTCCCGCTCTCGATCGGCGCCGCCACTCTCCGCTGTGCCGTCGCCGGCTGCATCAACTGAAACGCTAACTTCATCAACAACCCTTGCAGGGCCAGCGCCGCGAACAACGAAACCAGCGTTGCCAGAACCACCGCCGCGAATCCGAACATCGTTTCCATCGTCGTTCTCCTCTAGACTTGGTTTGGTAGCGCTGGCTTTCATGCCAGCTCCTTGCTTTTCTCAATTCCTTCTACCGCTCGCCGCGCGCATCATCGTCCTGCGTCGCCTGCGCTTCGTTCCGGGCCACAACCGTCTCCGGCTCTCCGCCAAACAACCGCGCCACCTCTTCCGTGCGTTCGCCAACCAGAGAAACGCGGTCACCTACCTGGACACGCGCGAACAAATCTTGAATGTCGTGGTTGCGCAGCCGGATGCAGCCGTGTGAGGCGTTCTTGCCGATCGAATCCGGCCGGTTCGTTCCGTGGATTCCGAATCCTTTCACGTCCAGCCCGATCCAACGCGGGCCCAGCGGATTGTCTTTGCCCGGCGCGATGACCACGCCAGGTTTGTAGTAAGTGGGATTTTCCAGCCGTTGTGCGATTCGGTATTCGCCGTTCGGGCTCGGGCTCACCGGCGCGCCAACCGCCACGTTGTAAATCTTCACGACGCGGTCGCCTTCGAGCAGCGCCAGCTTCCGGTCCGGGATGCTCACAACGATCCGTCGTTCTGGCTTGCTGTCCCCGGCTGTGGTGGCGTGAGGAGTGGTCTGCGCTGCGGCGCTCAGTCCGCAGAAAACAAAGGCAGCTGCGGCGATTGCGACTTGGTTCCGGAGGCTTGCTACGCTGGGCTGCTTCATGGCTTGCGCTCCCTTCTGACCTTCGCCCAAAGAGATGGCACACCACGGACCACTCTCAATTCGCTGTAAATAAACGACTTATATTGACCTCCGCACAGCTAAAATGTGTATGCCGGGACACGCCGTGTCGCCTAAGACGCGTCACTTCAACACGCTTCCTTGGAAATGTAACTTTGCTGTTTTGCTGGGGTTCGGCCGCCGCGTTACTCTAGAACTTACAGGAGAGATGCCCCGTCATGCCCCAATCGCAGGGAATCCGCATCGGCCGGATCCTTGGCATTCCCATTTTTCTCGACATTAGTTGGATTCTTGTCTTCGCGCTTTTTACTTGGTCTCTTTATGGCCAGTTTTCCTCCGGGCAGCATTCTTCATGGAGTTCGACTGAGCGTTGGGGGCTAGCGCTGGTTACCAGCTTTCTCTTCTTTGCCTCGGTGGTCCTCCACGAACTCGCGCACAGCGTCGTCGCGCAGCGGTACAAGATTAAAGTTCTCGCGATTACCTTGTTTCTTTTCGGTGGACTCGCTCGCATCGCTCGCGAGCCTTCTCTACCCATTCAAGAATTCAACATCGCCATCGCCGGACCCATCGCCAGCGGTCTCCTGGCGGGATTCTTCTGGGCCCTCGTTATCCTTTCTCCGTTTGAAATGCTTCGCGATTCCGCTGAGATCCTCTATTACATGAACGGCACACTGGCCCTCTTCAACCTTTTGCCGGGCTTCCCTCTCGATGGGGGGCGCGTCTTCCGCGCTCTCGTGTGGGGCGCCACCAAAGACTTCGGGCGCGCGACTCGCGTCGCCGGTGCCAGCGGAAAGCTGATCGCCTACGTCATGATTGCCCTGGGCATTCTCTCTTTCATCGCCGGTCGCGAGTCCGGCAGCTCCTTCGAATGGGTTAACCGTTATGGCGGTCCCTGGCTCGCCTTCATCGGTTGGTTCCTCCTCGTAGCCGCTCAAGCCAGCGTCACGCAAGTCACCATTCGCGAAACGCTCGTCGGCCTTACCGCTTCGGACGTCATGAGCCACGAAGTCCCCACCATTCCCGGCAACATGAGCCTCCCCGAATACTCGAGCGAAGTGCTTCGCACCGGCCGGCGCATCCACATCGTCACCATGGACGACCGCCTCGTCGGCCTCATGAACGTTGCCGCACTCAACACCGTCCCCCGCGATGAATGGGACATGAACTCCGTCCAGGCTGTCATGGTTCCACGCGAAAAGATTCTCTGGGCTTCCCCCGAGGAACCCCTCCAGCGCGTTCTCGAGCGCCTCATGGCCGCTGACGTAAACCAGATGCCCGTCGTCCGCCACACCGACGATGGTGCCGCGCACATTATTGGCATGATTACGCGCGACGCCATCCTCCGCGTCATCCAAACCCGCAGCGAGTTAGGCGCCGCTCTGACCAACCGCTAGCCTGGGTACGCCAACCGCCGCGTTGGCGTGTGTCTTTGCCTACAGCCCGTCATTCCGAACGAAGTCCGCGGAGTGAGGAATCTCTCTGTCTTCAGGCGCCCGGCTGTGACTTGAGGATTCCCATGCTGCTCTTGATTCTTCCGTTGCCTTCACAAAAACTGACTTGACGCCATATCTCTATCTATATAGACTTAATGGCATGGGCCTCCGTCTACGCCTCTCTCACCAAACCCTCCATCTCCTCGAGGCTCTCCTCGTCCAGCCCTCCCACTGGCATCACGGTTACGCCCTCAGCCAGTCCACCGGCCTTGCTTCCGGCACGCTCTACCCGATCCTCATGCGCCTCGACAAATCCGGCTGGCTCGAAACTCGCTGGGAAGACACTCCCACCCCCGGCCGCCCTCCTCGCCACCTCTATCGCCTCACCTCCAACGGCCGCGAATGGGCCCGCGAAGAGCTCCGCGCCGCGCAGCAGACCAAATTCTGGAAACCTGCTCACGGGAAGGTGTGACATGCCGTCGCCTCGTCCTCCCTTCGCCAAGGTCGTCGCCTTCAAGTCACTCGAATTGGCTCTTCGCTTCTGGCCTGCGGAATCTCGCCAGTGGGGTCAAGCGGTTGCTGCCGAACTCGACGAGATCAACCGTCCCGTTGAAGCGTTCCATTGGGCAGTCGGAGGTGTCACCTTGTTCCTGCGCTCGCACCTCTCACATTGGTTGAGGCTTCTCAAACTGCCTCCCGGCCGCACTACTGCCCCACTCCGCGCGGCTTCCAGCAGTAGCGGCCCCATCTTTCCGCGACACTCTCGGCTGCTGACGGCGCTCGTCCTGCTCGCATTTGTCGTCATCTGTTTTCTACCCTCCACTCAAACCGCTATATCCGTCGTCGGGTCCAGCTGGAACGACTTCGAGGCCACCAGGCGGGATTCCCGTGTGATTGATAAACTTGCTGCGCAAGCAGATCAGCAGAAAGATGCTCGCTTGCTGGCCTTCGCCGCCATCGCTCACCCGGATCCCGAGCGCGCTTCCCTGTTGGCAGACCGCACCGTCAGCATAGACCCGAGCCTGATTTGGATTTATGCCAGCAGATTCCGTCGCCCAGACGATACCCCGGCCAACAAAGAATGGCTGAGTCGCCTCCGCAGCTCGGACCCCGACAACGCCTTCGTGTATTTGCTCGCCGCGGAAGGATTCGTCGACCCGCAAGTCAGAAGTTGGCTGGAAGCCGCATATCGAGAAAATGACAACCGCGCAGACACCGCTCTTCGCGAATCACAGTGGGCCAAGTACTTGAGCTTGGCATTCCAGGCGCCGCGCTATGACAGCTACCTGAATCGCCTTCTGGACTTGACTCGCGAAGGTTGGCGCAGAGCACCGGAGGCACCCGCCACTTTGGTGGCCTATAGCGTGTGGTCGCACCACGTTCCCAGCCTGCTGCAGATTCGATCCTATGCGAACTTGCGACTTCGCGATGCCCGCGCCGCTGCGGCAGCCGGCCGCCCGGCCGACTCCGAGGCGACTGTTAATGAAGTGGTGGGGTTTGGCCGAATTATGACCAAGGGCAGCGAGACCGATATTGAGCGTCTGGCCGGCCTGGAGATCACGCGCCTGGGACTCATGCAGAGGTCCAGCCTCTACTCTCAGAATGGCCGCCAGCGTGATGCCGACGCCGACATGGCGAAACTTCGCGAAGTAAAAGCCAGTTTGGACAAGCTGGTCAGTGGCGATCGCCGTGCGATCGACCAGACTGTGAAAGACTTCCAGCGAAAGGCTGGTCGGGTTCAGGCCTCCGCGATTGCAACTCTCTTCGTCGTCTTTTTAACGGCTCTCGCCCTGCTGTGGCTCGAGCTCAGTTCCAGGTTCTCCTGGCCAGGGTCCGGAGCGTTTCGCCGTTTGGCCTGCTTTGCTTCCGATTGGGGCCCTGTGGCGCTTCTGTTGGCGGCTACGGCATTTCTTCTGAGCTTTCGCCCGTTCGCGATCGCCCTAGAACGCACAGCAGACTCGTCCAGCGCACAGAAATTCTTTAACTGGCAGTTGTGGGCTTTGGCGAGCCGAAACCCGTTTGGATTTCTCGTTGAGCCTTCAGTGGAGCCGACGCTGTGGCTCCTTTTAATTCTTGTCTTGTCGGTTGTCGCTGGCTATTTCTTAGTTCACGGCTTGTGGAAACAGAAGAACCGTAGATTAGTGCAGTAGCGCCCCAATCCGCCGCAACGCCGCCGCAAACTGATCCGCGTTGTACGCCGAAGGATTCTCTAGTTGCTGAAATAGCGCGTTAATCGCGCCGCGAATCTCAACATCGTTCGCTGGTTTCGCATCCTTGCTGTACGCGATGTACAGCGAATCCATCCCCATTGTGGCCTGCTCCGCCGCGCGCTCGTCGCCCAGCGCAATCGTCTCCGCGTTCTCGCTAAACGCTTGCATCGTTTTTAGTGCGATGCCCCGATCGTAAGTCATCGTCGCTAATCGTTGTGCCAATTTCTGCGCAGTCGCTTCCGCCGCAAGCGCCACATTAGCAGCCACCACGCGATCCGGGTTCAGCTTACTCATCTCGGTCGACACCGCTTGCATCTGCTTCTCTAATTCCTGCGCCGCGCCCGCATCCACCTGCGCCGCAAAATACCGGAATACCGCGTACCGTGAAGCGTTCCACGCTGGATCGCCCGGCCGCCGGCCCTCGTATCCATGCTCTTGCCGCCAACTGTCCTTCGCCGGACCCAGCGAGTGGTGGCAGGCAAAGCACGACAGCTCAGCGTACTCCGGCCACACATCCCGCTTGTCCCCTCGTTCGCCTTTCGCCCGCCACGTCAACCGTTCCATCGCCGAGCTCAACTGCGCCGCTTGCCCTGTCGCCCAGTCCCGCGCGCCAACCCACGCTGCATCTTCCACCGGTTTCCCCGGAGTCGATTCCCGCGGCGTCTTCCAGTGCCGCGGCATCACTGCCGAAAACGAATCCAGCTCGAAATACAAATCCGGATGCCCCGCTGCGATCATTTCGTGATCGACAAACTTCTCCCGCGTTCCCAGGTGACACTCCAGACACAGTTTCGTGCGGCCAACCACGCCCCGCGTATCACGCATTCCCAACGCTACCGACTTCTCGTGCGGCCAATCCCGGGTCGTATGCGGACCCAACCATGCCGATGCCGGCCCGTGGCACGACTCGCACGACACGCCTTCGGAAATTTCGAACGCTCGCCCGCGTTGTTCTGCCGCCGTATAGAGTGCGTGGCAAGCCAAGCATTTCTGAGCCTCTTCTGCCTTCGTTCCCAGCTTCAAGATCCGCGCCATGCGCTCGCCCACATCTCCCGTCAGCGCTTGGTACGCCTTGCTGTGCTTGTCCTGCAAAATCCATATCGAATATTCGTTCTGGAAAACCCGGCTGCCCGCCACCGGCTTCACGCTGCCGTGGCAACTCGTCGCCGCGCACGAGCCCGGCCCGATGTACTTCACCGGTTCTTTCGTATCGGTGCCCGGCCATGCGGCCACCGCCAAACCCAGAATTGTTGTGCACAAATACAGCGCGCGGAGCGAGTGAGGTCTCATCATTCAGAGCGATCAGCAGTGCGGCACGGAAGTTTTTGCCAACGTATAGCGTCCAGTTTCAAGGCAAATTCCCGTCCCGCCAGCACCCTTTTTCCGCCCGTTGCGCGAAAAGACAACGCCCCGCGATTTTCGCCACGCTTCAAGGCCCGCTTGTGCGGAAATATCCTAGACCTCTTCCGCGCCCGTGCTTGACGGCCCGCGCGCGGATTCGCGAGCCCACTGACCTGTGATCTTCGACGAACTGCGTGCCATCCAGTTGCGGTGCGGCTATCTGCCCAAGGCCGAACTCGAGTCCCTCTCCCAGCGCACGCAGACTCCGCTTTATCAGCTTCACAGTGTCGCTAGTTTTTATCCTCACTTCCATCTCGCTCCGCCCGCCAATGCCGAAGTCCTGGTCTGTGCTGACATGAGCTGCCGCCTCAATGGCGCCTGCGAACTCCGCGCCGAACT
>Ga0207777_1000423_pt1 | contig 11555 bp, 12 predicted proteins | sample LuqExpMetageno35_FD_187793 | JGI IMG/M metagenome (GOLD analysis project Ga0207777, IMG submission 187793) | Tropical forest soil microbial communities from Luquillo Experimental Forest, Puerto Rico - Sample 35 (SPAdes) | ecosystem: Environmental > Terrestrial > Soil > Tropical forest ...
TTGCCGAAATTCTCCCCGCGCAAGAGGCCAATGAGGGCCCGTGGAGCGTTCTCGAGTCCCTCAACCACGTCTTCGCGATATTTGATGCGGCCTTCGCCGACCCAGGTTGACTTATGTCAATGTCTCGACGCCAAGCGCGGGCCTGAATACAATATTAGGGATAATATTAAGCCAAAAGGCGACCAGGGGGCGCAAAGCCTGGCAACCCGATGGGGGGAAGCACGATGCTTAAAGTATTTCGCGCGCTAGCGGCGGCCGCATTGCTGGTTGCGTTCGGTGCGGCAACCGAAGCTTTGGCTCAGACCAAGACAACGATCCGAATCGCAAACCTCGATATCGGCCCGTTTGTTCCGGTGGCCTACGTCGCCAAGCTCGCCGACAAATACAATCTCGACGTGAAGATCACGAATTTCCGTCGCGGCCTGGAAGCCTCGCAAGCTCTGAAGGCTGGCGAAGCCGACGTTGCGGTAGGCGGCGTCGAGGCGGCAATTTCGGCGATTGCCGGCGGCTCGCCGGCGATCATCGTGTCCGGCGTCTCGACCGGCGGCATTGCCTGGGTGCAAGGAACCGATCAGAACATCAAGACCATCAAGGATTTGAAAGGGAAGCGGTTCGCCGTCATTCGCGGGCTGCATGAACTCGTCATGCGGGTTGCCTTCGAACAAGCCGGTCTGACGATGTCGACCGAGGCCGGCAAAGCCGACGTGCAGGTCATGTACATCAACAGTCCGCCGGCCCTGCTGAACACCATCAAGTCGAATGAGGTCGATGCGATGTCGGCGCCCGAGCCGTTCCCAAGCCGCGCGGTCATGGAAAAGATCGCAAAGCCGATGCTGCGACCCTACGACACGCCGCTCGAAAATATCCCGCGCGCGATTTTCATGTCGAGAGCTTTCCATGACAAAAACCCGGAAGCCGCCCAGCGCTTCGTCAACGCGCTGGTCGAGGCGACCAAGACCCTGCGCGACAATCCGAATCTCGCGCGCGATTTTTCCGTCAACGAAGCGCTCAAAGGCATGTCCCCGCAAGACTGGGAATTCGCCGCAAACAACATGACCTTCGACGTTTCGCTGACAACGCCGACCGTACAAGCCTACATCGACTATATGAATAAATACGACATGATCAAACAGAAGTTCGCGGCGGCAACCTGCACCGATTTTTCGATGCTGGAGAAGGCCAAGGTGACAGTGGGATGGTGACGGCAAGCGAAGCCGAAACTCCGCGACGAAGACCGCTATTCGAAACAATTATAGCGCAGGGCACGAAAGCGATCGAACGATGGTGGTTCATCGCTTTTCTGCTCGTTCTTTGGCAAATCGCGGTCGATCGTAAAATCATTGATCATTCCTTCTTTCCCGCTCCTACGTCGATGCTCGCGGTGATGTGGGATGATATTCGGTCGGGGAAGCTTGCGGCCGATTCCTGGGCGAGCTTCCAGCGCTTCGGCGCTGGTTTGGTCATTGGCTCGATCCTAGGCATTACGCTTGGGCTGTTCATGGCGATGTGGCGGCCGATCGATTCCATGCTGAGCGCGCTGGTCCAGATCGTCCGAGCTATTCCGCCGATCACTTGGATCGGCTTTTCGATTCTATGGTTTGGCATTGGAACCAAACCGGCAATCTTCCTGATTGCCCTCGGGACCGTGTTTCCGATGCTGCTCAATACTTACGCCGGCGTTCGGCAGGTCGATGCGATCTATTTGCGGGCCGCGCGCAATCTCGGGGCCCGGCGCTGGATGTTATTCAAGGATGTTATTCTGGCCGCTGCCCTTCCGAGCATCCTGACCGGCTTGCGCGTGAGCATTGGGCTCGCGTGGATTTTGATGGTTGTCGGCGAGTTGATCGCAGTCCCCAACGGCCTCGGCTCAACTCTAATGCGCGCGCAGGATTACAATCAGGTCGACCGAATGTTGGCCTACATGATCGTCATCGGGTTGTTCGGTTACATTTCCGACGTCTTGCTCATGCAATTCTCCAACCACGTGCTGCGCTGGCAGACGGGAATCGAGCGATGACGGCGATGATCGAGGTTAGCAGTTTGGCCAAGGTCTTCGCCGGGCGTGGTCGCAGTCCAAGTATTGTGGCGCTTGATCACGTCTCCATGACACAGCCGGAAGGCGAGTTCCTGGCGGTGATGGGCCCATCCGGTTGCGGAAAGACCACGCTGCTCAATATCGTCGCCGGCTTCGAGACTCCGAATTCCGGTACCTGCAAGGTGGCGGGACGACCGGTAAACGGTGCGGGTCCGGACCGCGGCGTGGTGTTCCAGGAATATGCATTGTTTCCGTGGATGACGGTCGAGCGTAACGTGACTTTCGCGATGCAGGCGGCGGGCAAATGGTCCGCGGATAGTTTGGCCCGCGCACGCGAAATTCTGAGCCGCATGGGGCTGATAAATTTTTGCAGTTCATTTCCGAAGAACCTGTCGGGCGGCATGCGCCAGCGCGTCGCCATCGCCAGGATCCTCGCGATCGATTCTCCGGTGATGCTGATGGACGAGCCGTTCGGCGCGCTCGATGCGCTCACCCGCAGCGTCCTGCAACGGGAACTGATGCTGCTGTGGAGCGAGACACGAAAGACCATCCTCTTCATTACCCACAACGCGGATGAGGCGATCTATCTCGCCGACCGTGTGCTGGTGATGACATCGCGGCCCGGAAAGATTGTGCTTGAGTTGAAGATCGATCTGCCGCGCCCGCGCGACCCGACAAGCCCCGAATTCAACCGGTATAAGAGAGAGATTTTAGACGTGATCAATCCGACTCTACAAAGCGCCATCAGCAGCCTTCAAGAAGCGGAGGTGCTTTGATGTCGATCGTAGCCATCGATATCGGCGGGACGTTCACCGACCTCGCTTCACTCGATCCCGTCACCGGGAAATTGCATTTTTCCAAGAGCCTGACGACGCCGCCCAATTTCGAACAAGGCGCGCTCGATTGCGTCCGCAAGGCTGACGTCGATGCAAGTGGCATCGAGATTCTGCGTCATGGCACGACGGTGGTAATCAACTCGCTACTCGAGCACACAGGCGCGCGCACCGCCCTTGTCACGACCGAAGGATTTCGTGACATGCTGGAAATTGGGCGCGGCAATCGCCCGGAAGGCTTTAATTTGCTTTACGAACGGCTGCCGCCCGTGGTGCCGCGAAACTTTCGCTATGGCGTTCCGGAACGGATTGACGCGCGAGGTAACGTGCTCAAGCCGCTCGATCTCGAGGCCTTGGCAAAGGTCGCGGCGCAGATTCGAGAGGCCAAGATCGAGGCCGTCGGCGTTTGCTTCATTCACTCCTGGCGCGACCCGCAGCACGAGATCGAAGCCGGAGAGTTTTTGCGCAAAAACACGGACTGCTTTGTCTCATGTTCACATGAAATCTCGCGCGAGTTTCGCGAATTCGAGCGGACGACGACGACCGCGCTCAATGCCTATGTAGGGCCGATCGCCGCCAGATACATGGCGCGCTTCGGCGACGCACTGCGCGACAGCGGGTTCAATGGCCGGTTGTTCCTGATGGGATCAAATGGCGGCGTGTTGACCGAGGAGGATACCGCGCATCGTCCGCTGCTGCTGGTCGAATCCGGTCCCGTCGGCGGCGCGGCCGGCGCAGCCGAGATCGGACTGCGCGCGGGCTTGAAAAACCTCGTTGCATTCGACATGGGCGGCACGACCGCCAAGGCTGTCCTCATCGAGAACGGCGAGGCATCGGTTTCTCCGCTCTATTGGGTCGGCGGCTACGATCGCGGCTATCCGGTACAGGCGGCGGTGCTCGACATCGTCGAAGTCGGGGCGGGTGGCGGCAGCATAGCGAGCGTCAACGATCTCGACGCTTTGCAAGTCGGTCCGCGCTCCGCAAGTGCCGTTCCGGGGCCGGCCTGCTACGATCAGGGCGGCACTGAGCCGACAGTGACCGACGCCAATCTCTATCTCGGCCGACTGCATCCGGATCGCTTCCTCGGCGGAGCGATGAAACTGCGGGCGGATTTGGCCGAGCAGGCCTTGGGCGTTCTTGCGAAAAAACTCGACCAACCGGCGACGGCGCTGGCCGCCGGAATCGTGCGCATCGCGACAATGAACATGGCGACTGCGGTTCGCCGCGTGACCATCGAGCGCGGCTACGATCCTCGCGATTTTGCGATGGTGGCATTCGGCGGGGCCGGCCCACTTCATGCAGTATCGGTCGCGCGCGAAATCGGCATGAACTGCGTCGTCATTCCGCCGCAGCCGGGGCACTTTTCAGCGTACGGCATGCTGTTCGCCGACTTCCGCTACGATCTGACGGAGACCGTGGTGAGCCCGCTCGACGTTGCCGATTTGGATGCGATCGATCGGCAATTCGGAGATCTCGAAATAGCGGCGGCAAAAAAGCTCAAGGAGATGTCAGTCCCGATCAAGTCTATCCGCTACATCCGCTACGCCGAGATGCGTTACCGCCGGCAAGAACACACGATCAAGATTCGCTTGCCCGAGAAAATCCTTGACCGGAAGGAACTGGGTCAGCTTTTCGAGGACACCTACAAGCACCGGTTCGGTCATGCGTCCAATATGGAGATCGAGATGGTGATGTTGCGGCTCGTCATCGAAGGCCGTGCCGCGCGGCCGGAACTTGCCATCTCCGTCAATGGCAAGGCGACCGGCGCGAAGCCGAGCCGGCGCCGCATTTGGTTCGAGGACACAGGCTTCGTCGAATGCGACGCGTGGCAGCGCACGGACCTCGTGCTCGGGCAGGTGGTCGAAGGGCCGGGCGTGATCGAGGAGGAGGCATCGACGACGGTGCTGACGCCGGGGGATCTCGCCGAGCTCGATCGCATGGGGAATATCGTCATCACGCTCGGAAACCGCTCATGAACATCATGACGAAGACAAAGCCCAATCAAGTCGATCCGATTACGCTGGAAATCATTCGAAATCTCCTCATCGCGATTCTCGACGAGGGCGAGATCAATCTGTCGCGCACCGCCTTCAGCCCGATTATCTACGAGGTCAAGGATTATTGCGTCGGCTTGCTCGACGTCAAATGCCAGACCATCGCGCAAAGCCGCGGCGGCATTCCGACGTTCATGGCGGATCTGGGTGAGCCGGTCCGCGACGGTGTCGAAATTTACGGCGAAGATGGTTTCGAGCCGGGCGACGTGCTCATCCAGAATTATGCAGCGGTGTGCGGGCAGCATCTCAACAACGTCATTTTGTACATGCCGATCCATCACGAGGGCCGGCTCGTGGCGTTTGCGGCGACGCGCGCACATTGGACCGATGTCGGCGGCCGGGTCGCGAGCTCCTTCTCGACCGATACGACCGAGATTTTTCAGGAGGGTATCCAATTCCGCAGCGTGAAGATCCATAAGGCCGGCAAGCCGGACGAGGAGATTCATCGCATTCTTCGCCACAATATCCGCTTTCCCGAACTCTCGTTCGGCGACATGGCGGCGCAGATCGCCTGCTGCAAGTTAATCACCCAGCGATTTGGCGAGATGATCCACAAATACGGCTGGGAGACGATCCAGAGTTGCATTGAGACAATCTGGGATCAATCGGAAGCATTCGTGCGCCGGCAGATCGCCGCCCTCCCCGACGGGCGCTACGAGGGGAGTTCGTTCCTCGATGATGACGGCGTCAATCTCGACAAGACACTGCCGATCAAGGCGACGGTGACGATCCGCGGTGACGAGATCGAGATCGATTTCACCGGCACGTCCGGCCAGGTCAAAGGTCCGATCAATACCGGCCGCAGCGGCGGGATAGCGGCGGCCAAAGTCGCATTCAAGAGCGCCGTCATGCCGCATCTGCCGCCGAACGAGGGCGCGTTCCGGCCGCTGAAGGTCAAATTGCCGCCGGGCACCGTGATCAGCGCGATCGACAATGCCGCAATGGCGCAGTGGAACATGACGATCAAAACCGTCATCGACACGATCTATCTGGCGATGAGCCGGGCGATGCCGGATCGCATCCCGGCTGCGCATCACGGCTCGAATGGGCTCTACATCATGTTCGGCAAGGATCCCAAGACCGGGTACCGATTCTCGACCATCGACACGGTGCTCGGCGGCTGGGGCGCGCGGCCGCACGCCGACGGATTCTCGCCGCTCAAGACAGTGACGCATGGCGACACCCGCAATATTCCGAGTGAAGTCGAAGAGACTTTCTTCCCGGTTCTGGTCGAGCATTATGAATGGCGGCCGGACAGTGCCGGACCCGGCACGTTCCGTGGCGGGCTGGGACTTAGCAAGGTCTATCGCGCGCTTCAGGAAATCGAGTTGATCTGCGCGTTCGAACGCACAAAATGCCCGCCTTGGGGACTGTTCGGCGGCGGTCCGGCGCAGGTGGGATATGTGCTTGTCAAGCAGCCCGGCGAAACCGAAGCGAAGCGGTACCACAAGGCAACGGCACTCGTTCTCAAGGAGGGCGCAACCGTCGAGATGCTGTCTGCCGGCGGTGGCGGGCGCGGCCCGGCCTATGAGCGCGAGATCGCGCGCGTCGTCGAGGATGTTTTCCAGGGCTATGTGACGGTTGAGGGTGCGCGCCGCGACTATGGCGTGGTCATCGATTCGAAGACGAATGTCGTCGATAAGGACGCAACTGCGAAACGTCGCGAGGAAATGCGCAGATTGGCGACCCAGAGCGTCGCTGCCGAATAAGTTGTCGGGCACGAGTTGCCGCGCGGGTTGTCCCCCTACAATGTGTGGCTCACGCGCGAAAATAACAAATTGATTTTCGCGGAAATCAAAGGCGACATACCGTTCAAGGCCTGAAGGGAACTGTACCCATGAAGATTGCGAGCTTCGTTAGCGGCGGGAAAAATAGCTACGGCATCGTCCGCGACGGCGGCATTATCGATCTCGGCAAGAAGCTCCATTATCCAAGCTTGCTTGCCGTGCTTGCCGCGGGTGCGCTCGATGAAGTCAGGGCGGTCAATGCCGCCGCGACGCCGGACCTTAAACTCTCCGACGTCACGCTGCTGACGCCGGTGCCGGATGCCGACAACATCTTCTGCATCGGCCGCAATTATAAAGGTCACGTGGCGGAAGGGAACGCCAAGGTTCCGGATTTTCCAAGCATGTTCATCCGCTTGAAGAGTTCGATCGTGGCTCACGATATGCCACTCATTCGCCCAAAAGTTTCCGGTGATTTCGACTATGAAGGAGAGCTTGCGCTGGTGATCGGAAAGGGCGGCCGTCACATCCCACGAAATGATGCGCTGTCGCATGTCGCGGGATATTCCATTTTGATGGATGGCACCATTCGGGATTACCAGTTCAAGCATTGCCTGACCGTGGGCAAGAACTTCGTCGCGACCGGCAGCTTCGGCCCATGGCTCGTCACCGCCGACGAGGTCGGAGATCCGACCCAGCTCGAATTGCGGACGCGCCTGAATGACGCCGAAGTGCAACATAGCAAGACCGACGATCTTATCTTCGATATTCCAGCAATTATCGCCTATATTTCGGCCTATACACGGCTCGCGCCCGGCGACGTGATCGCGACCGGTACGCCGGAAGGTGTGGGGTTTGCGCGCAAGCCGCCGCTCTGGATGAAGCCCGGCGATACGTTGGAAATTGAGATTTCCAAGATCGGCATATTGCGGAACAAAGTCGTAGCCGAATAGGAGAACACCCAATGCCAGAAATCTACGTCTACGCGGTCGAGGGGCGCACGCTCGACCAGAAGCGCGGCCTGGTTCAGGACATCACCGCCGCGGTCATCAAGAATTTCAACGTCGCGCCCGGCACAGTCATGGTGCAGATCATCGAGTCGCCGAGACACAATAAGGCCAAGGGCGGCGTGTTGTTCAGCGAGCGGCCACCGGCTTAGAGGGCGCCATAATCGGTTTGGTCAAGAACAGCAATCCGCTGGTACAGAAAAGCTGTCATTCTCCATCCTATGGCGCGTACTTATAAATCGAGGCTAGTTCGTCGGTGGCTAACATCGACGACTACTTTTTGAGGCCTTCTATGAAGGCCCCCAAATATCCCGCAAATAATTTTTAAGAATTTGGCCCGGACGGCGTTCGCTGGTCCCGTTATCGTAATGCGAGAACGCCGAAGGCAACGGCTTGTGCTACGTTATGCATAACGCGGGTCCGCATAATCCGCGCTTTTCCCAGCCCAGCGATCATTCCGTGATCGCCAAAACAACTTGGTTCATTTATAAAAATAAGCGTTTAGCTTATTGCCATCGAGATCTCGAAAATAACCGATATAGAATTTGCCATCACGGAGACCAGCAGGTCCTTCGTCGGTTCCTCCTAACTCAAGTGCCTTCTTGTGGATGCGGTCGACCATTTCTCTAGAATCAGCTTGTAGTGAAACCATAACGCCATTGCCGACCGTTGCTGGTTTCCCATCAAAAGGCTTCATAACTGAAAGCGCCGGCTTACCTCGACCTGTGCCCCAACCGATCCCCCGCTCGGTTTGCCATAATCGTTTTGCTCCGACCTCGGCTAGCAAAGCGTCATAAAACTTCGCTGCTCTACCGAGATCATTTGTCCCAACTGTAACGTATGCAATCATAAAGACTCCTCTGGTCTCCGCTTGGCTAAGAGAGGCATAGACTCAAACATAGATCATTCCTCACTCGGTGGTGTCATCGACGGCGCTATTGATCCGCTGTTCTGCATGAACTGCAAGACGGTCGTATTCCTCCGCAATTTTGAGCATAGCTGCAAAGGCTTCCGGATGGGCCTTCAGCGCCTGCGCCAGCACACGCGCTTCCTCCGCCCGCACCTTCCAGTGAGCCGGATTATTCAGGGGCATCAAAAGTTCCTTCTACGTTATTAGACCCCGAACGAAACTAGAATAAAAAATTCCTAATCCTTCGCTTGACGCTGCTTGGCTCGGTTTGCCGATTCGATTAGGAGCCAACACATTGTGTTCGAAGAAGGAGCGGGCGCCCTCGGGAAGGAGGTCAAACTCCGAAAGCACCCGCTCAACTTGCGCTTGGAGAACCGCCCCCGAAAAGTTTCCTTCGCGCGAATAAAATGGAGAACGGAAAATCGTTGATTAGGCTTTGACCTGGATCAGTCAGCATAATTGACCAATTATTCAAATTTATGTGAGCAATTCAGAATGGGCTGTGCAGTTACTTGAAACGCTCTAGATCGATCCTATGTCCACCTTGCAAAGCTGGACGGTGCGTTCCCCCGCAAGTCCTTACGTCCAGCCAAGATCGACCCCAGCGGCGCCCCCCGTCTGGGGTCACTTGTTTTCTAAGACTGGGCCGCCCGCGAGGAGGGAATTATTGGAGGCCGATCTGCTTCATGAAGTCTTGGTTGTCCCAAAACAACCACTCATGATCCATCGTAGAGCCTTTCCAATGACCCACCGTCATCATTCCTATGGCAAAGCGTTTCCCCGTTGGAGCAATCGTTTTTCCATCAGGAGTCGGCATTGGCTTTGAAAAGGTGCCGCTCATAACGCCTGACACTGCCGTCCATGTTCCGGAACCAAAGCGAATAGGATGCTCCTTGATTTTGAGATTGGGAGCGAAAACGAACAGCGCCTTCAAGTCCTCGATGTGTTTGGCGATGCCTTTCGTTTCATGACCATCGGGCTAAGTGACAACAATATCCTCGGCATGGCTTTCCTTTAGTCGGTCCTGATTGCTGAACACATCAAAGTCGAGAGTGTCGAAGATCTTTAAATGGCTCTCGACCGGAGCCGCTTGCCGTTCGTGTGGGGGCGGCGGAGTCGGAGGCTTTTCCCATAACGATTGAGCGTGCACGGGCAAGCTTAAACTTGCCGCAAGAATAAGCGTGGCGAATGTGCGGATACTTTTTTGTTTGTGCATTGTTAGGCGTCGCTCGTGAGGGGTTCAGCCGCAAATGGCTTTGATTGGGTAGTAACTTGCATGGAATCCTGCGGACCTTGAAACGCATACACATCCATCCGAAGGACGCTGTAGGTTGAGCTGGCGTGAAGCCGCTCAGGGCTCGCGCGCTCCCCCGCCGCGCCTAAGGCCGCATACAAAGGCAATAGATGTTCCTCGCTCGGGTGATTCCTGGTCGCGAATGGGGCCTGAAGCCGGTAATCAATCAATTCGTCGATCTGGTTCCTCATCAGCGCTGCATGGAACCAGTCGGCAAATTTGTTGACCCAGTCGGGGGCTGGATCATTAGGGTCGTGCCCACGAAATTCCGAAAGATCGTGTGTTAAGCTACCGCTGCCGATGATCAACACGCCCTCGTCCCGCAGCGGCGCCAAAGCGCGCCCGACGCGGAGATGATGTTCAGGCCCTAGATGAGGCTGAACCGAGAGTTGAAGCACGGGAATGTCGGCTTGCGGATACATCATTATCAGCGGCACCCAGGCGCCATGATCAAGGCCGCGCCGTGGATCGACGTTGCAGTCGAAGCCGTCCGCGCGCAGGCGCTCCGCAACGCACGCGGCGAGCTTCGGCGAGCCAAGCGCGGGGTAGCGCATGTCATAGAGCGCGCGCGGGAATCCGTCGAAGTCATGGATTGTTTCGTTGCTATCCACCGCATTTACCGTCGGCACCGTCGTCTCCCAATGCGCCGAGATCACGAGAATGGCCTTGGGACGCTCAAGTGTGTGTCCGAGCTGCTGCAAAAACGCGCGCGCGGGCGTGTCGGTGAGCGGCAAGGTCGGCGCGCCATGCGACAGGAACAGGCTGGGCATTGTCATGACACTTCCTCCTGCGATGCAGGGCCGGCGTGCCGGCCCCGCCGCCTTGTTCAGCGTGAGTATGCGCCGGCGATTTTTCCGACGGGGTCACTATTGCGCGACAGGCGCAGGGCACATGCGCCATCACCGAGCAAGGCCTGAGCGACCAGCGCCGCGGTCCAGAACACCGGAAATTCCCAGCCGCCGTTTTGGCCGGTAAACAGCCAGCCATTGCCGACATGCTGCAAGGTTGCGCCGATCATGATCGGCAGGAGCAGAAGCGAAATCGGTCGGGTCCAGAGGCCGAGCAGAAGTGCGAGCCCGCCGCCGATCTCGCCGGCGATAACAAGATAGGCGAAAAAGCCTGGGTATCCGATGCTTTGGAAGTAACCGACGGTGCCAGGGATGGTGAAGGTGAAGACCTTGAGCAAGAGGCCGTGGGCCAAGAAAAGAATGCCGAGGCTGACGCGAAGTAACAGCGCGGCATAGGGGGCGGTCCGGGTATCGATCATGGGTGTCTCCTGTGTTGGTCACCCAGATATGGCCCATTCTCCTTGGTGTGATAAGATCGACATTGTTAATTACAACTAACACCAATGGTGTGAGGTTGGCCCGTGCTAGACCGTCTGACTGGACTGGAAGTATTTACGAAGGTCGCTGCAGTCGGCAGCCTGTCGGCTGCCGGGCGTGCCATGGGCATGTCGCAGACCATGGTCACGAAACACATCGCGGCGCTCGAAGCCCGGCTGGGAATAAAGCTCTTTCACCGCACGACGCGACGGCTGTCGATCACCGAGGCCGGGCACAATTATCTTGAAGCATCCGAACGCATTCTCGCCGACATCGAGGCGGCCGATGCTGCCGTCACCGCTGATCGCGTCGAGCCGAGGGGCTTGCTCCGCCTCAATGTCCCGGTCGCGTTCGGTACTCGGCAAATCGCCCC
>Ga0207777_1000426_pt1 | contig 11506 bp, 9 predicted proteins | sample LuqExpMetageno35_FD_187793 | JGI IMG/M metagenome (GOLD analysis project Ga0207777, IMG submission 187793) | Tropical forest soil microbial communities from Luquillo Experimental Forest, Puerto Rico - Sample 35 (SPAdes) | ecosystem: Environmental > Terrestrial > Soil > Tropical forest ...
ATTCCGAAGAGAAGCGCGAGCCCGTGAGCGACACCGACCACTGAAGTGGTGGACAGTTTGAAAGCGCTTGACCCAAAACGGCCGATTAGAGAAGCGGATATTTTCAAACGCGGCACCAATGTCTGCTCTGAGGAGTAGAGCGGACCTACCCGCGACGCGGGCCTATGGTGGGTAATGACCCTCAGCCGACATCGTAGGCACTTCAGGCGAGCGTAGTTCCTGGCCGATCTTTCGCCGCGCTTCCGTTGCATGATCGCCGCGCGGCCACTTTGGAGGACGCCGATGACCAATCGTATCCTCGTACTCTACGGCTCCTACCGTTCGGATCGGATGGGCATCCGGCTCGCTGAATTCGTTGTCGAGCGCCTGCGGCGCCGGGACGAAGACGTTGAGTTGATCGACGCCAAGGCAGTCGGTCTCCCGATGCTTGACCGGATGTATAAAGAATATCCGAAGGGTGAGGCGCCGTTCGCGCTCGAACAGCTGGCTGGCAAGATCCGCAATGCCGACGGATTCATTTTCATCACCGGCGAATACAACTGGGGGATTCAGCCCGGCTTGAAAAATCTGACCGATCATTTTCTGGAGGAGTGGTTTTGGCGTCCCGCGGCTATCGCGAGCTACTCGGCCGGCCGTTTTGCCGGTGTGCGGTCTGCCACCGCGTGGCATGGGACGTTATCCGAAATGGGAATGGTCGTCGTCTCGACCACTATCGCCGTCGGTTCGATCGGTCAGACCTTGTCTAGCGAAGGCGAGCCGATCGGCGCGAGCGGTCACGCGCTTGAACAAGCTTTTCCACGATTCGCAGATGACTTCGCGTGGTGGGTCGAAGCGGCGAAGGCGCAGCGCCAGCGCAAAACACCACCGTATTGACCGACCGTTCGGTCCTCGTGACGATCTGACGTGACCAGCAATAATTGTGGAGGAGGGTTGAGATGGATGATCGAGCCGTGCGGGTCGCGCTGGAGCGCCATTGGACCGCTTCGGACGCAGGTGATTTCGAGATCGAACATGAAATCTACCGCGAGGACGCTGTGCTCGAATACCCTCAATCGGGCGAGCGGATACGCGGTCGCGACAATATCAAGCAGAGCCGGATCCTGCAGCCAAACAAGAAGCGCTTCACGGTCCGGCGGATCATTGGAGGGGGGAGCCTCTGGGTCACGGAGTTCATACTGACCTATGACGGCATACCGTCCTACGCGGTGAGCATCATGGAATTCTATGGAGGACTGATCGCAAATGAGACGCAGTATTTCGCCGATGGCTTTGAGCCGGCACCCTCGCGTTCGCATCTTGTCGAACGAGTAGGTGAGATCGAATCCTCCGCCCGTAAGGCCACCTAGATCGGCCCGATGCAATTCGATGTAGAAGCGCACTCCCGTGCACACTAGAGGCGCGCGCTATGATGCAAGGCTAGAGCGACCTCTCTTGTTGCGTGTGCTTAATCGTTCGAACAAGAGCAACGTGCAGATCGCTTCCGAAGTGATGCCGCCTCGTTCGGCCAATCACCGGCACCACCGCACCCACTGTACCTTGAATGCCGCGCCTCACGAAACGGTCTTCGCCCGTCGATGAGGAGCAACTGAAGCAAACGGACGTCAGAGAGAAGCCTATGAAATCCGAGAGGGATGGTATCAACCCAGCGGCCAAGCCAAGCGGTACCGGTTGTGTCGAATGCTTGGCTCGGGGCGGATGGTGGTTTCATCTTCGCAGATGCGCCGAATGCGGTCACATCGGCTGCTGTGACACTTCACCAAATCAGCATGCATCGAAACATAGCGCCGTTACGGGTCACCCGATAATCACGAGCTTCGAGCCGGGCGAGCGGTGGTTTTACGACTATCGTACAGAAGAATTCTTCGCCGGCCCGAAGCTTCACGCCCCTCACTCGCATCCGTTGGATCAACCGGTGCCCGGACCGACCGAAGCGGTGCCTTCAAACTGGCAAATGCTGCTTCACGAATAGGGGGCGGCTCTTTGGTGTGTGATGTGTGCTATTGGCCCTTAGCGGACTTCTTAGTTGCGCTGCAAATGTCTGCTTTCGTGGACCAAGCGGACGTCTGCGGATTTTGCCCTTACGGCGAGCGAAGACATCACGCGAATTTGTTGACGACCTCATGAATGGCCCGGCAATGCCGCACGATGTTGTTGTGAGCGCTTACGAATTGCTTGAGCGGCGTATCGATGTCGTAATAATAAATGTTGGCGACGAAGCCGTAAATGCTAGCATCAATGCTGGTGGGTGCCGCACCATGCAGATAACCGCTCTGGGGAATAAGATTGGCAAGCGCACCGAGATCAGAGAGCCCGCGCGCCATTGCCGCGCCAGGATCGTAGCGACCGATCCCCTGATAGTAGTACCGTCTGGAGTTGAACTCCTGCGCCTTGGCTAACCCTTCTTCCGTCAAGTTCGAATGTTCGCGAAGCAGGGCGTCGCGAAACGCATGCCAATAACGCTCATCTTTCCAACGCGAATACGACATCACCCAATAGAGGTCGTCGAGCATACGGGTAATCAGAAGGTTCGTAGTTCGCTGTGCCGGCGTCAACGCTGCATCGATTGTGAGCCGGTGTTTTTGCGTGACATAGGCAAGGATGAGCTCACTGTCACCGACTATATCGTCGCCATCGACGATATAGGGCAGCTGGCTGCGAGGCGCCTGCGAGGCATCAAAAATATGCTCGTGGCGGAATGACACTCCCGTCAGCTTGAGGAATGCATATACCTTCAGGCCATAGCCGTTGTTGTCGGCGACACCGAACAGCGTGGGGTAGGAGTAGAGCGTGAGCATGGTGGCCTACCATTGAAGTCAAAATTCAGGGCAAGTTCTCCTTTGTACCATCACTCCATGTCCCCTTGGCCCTTCGCGGACATACGCAAGTGCGCTGCAAATGTCTGCTTCCGGGGGTAAAGCGGACATCCCGCAACTGATCTGTTAGAGCGAATTCACTGGGGTCATCTTCCCCTTATTGCGTTTACACGGGCACTATAGTTGCCCGAACCAGTTCAGATCTTGCCTGGCGAGGCCTGCACGACTTGGTTAGCCGAATGCAAGATCTTCACCTTAACAAACCCAGGCCGCCGCCACAGCACCGAGCCTGAGAGTGCTGCGGCGAGTACCAGCACAGCGCCAAACTGATGTGCGATCGACAAGACCAGCGACAGATCTAACAACAAGGTGGCGATACCGAGCATGCCCTCGACCGTCAGCATGACGAACAGAAGCGCCGCCCGCTTGGTCGACAAACCTTGCCACCAACAGGCAAACCAAGTGGAGGCCGCCGCGAGCCACAGCGCAAGCGACAGAAGGCGATGCGCAGCCTGAATGAAATAGGCGTTCTCCGTGAAATTGCGCCATATCGGATGAAAGGCAAAAAGCCGATCCGAGCCGGGCAGAAAACTGCCGCTGTAACCGGGGAACGTCTTCCACACTGCGCTGGCGTCGGTGGTCTGAAACATGGCACCAAAGGCAATGTTGAGTGCGATTATAACTACCCACACGGCCCGCGCTCCCCACGGCTCCGTTCGCTCGACGGTTGACAGGCACTCGGCCAGCAATAAGGCCAACGCAACCGAGGCGAAGGTCACATCGACAGCATGGCGGTGCTGGCCAACATTGATGGTAGCAAATAGCCCGGCGCGATCCGCGAAATAGCGTAGCCCGGTATAGCTTGCGAGCAGCAGCACTGCCGCGATCAGCGCCAGAAAATCGCGCCGTCCTTGTGGACGTATTGCACCGCGTAGTGCCAATGCGACGAGTAACATGAGGCAAAGCGATAGCAACGTTACGCTAGTAGAGCGCAGCCATTCCCACCAATAAAGCAACTGGTAGACAGTCAGCGACTCCATGCCGCTGACCTGATAGCCGCCACAGAGTGCAAAAAGTGGACTTTGCTGATGGATGACGAAGGCCTTTTCCCAGGCCGCGCTGCTCATCGGCGGCAGCAGGGTTACCTCCGGCACGTAGACGAACAGTGGCCCGCCGGTGAAGCGATTGCCGACCGCCAGCACGAAGACTATCGCCGCCAACACGGCGGTAACGCGCAGCAAGATACGCCGCGCTTCCGCCTCCCGATGCGGATCATCCGCCCGGTCACCCCAGCGGCGGACGATGCCGCGCGGGGGCTCGATCGTCCCCGCTCCCGCTGAATGTTGATACAGACCGGCCGACATCGCCCGCCTTGTGTTTTTCGGTGGCGACTATTTGGCCGCCGGATAGACCTCGTGCGTCGCCATCTGCGAGAAGATGCCCGGCATGCCATCCGATTGGAACGAGCCGCCCACGGCGTGCAGTTCGTTGCCGATGAAGGCGGCAGCGAAGCCATGTCGGGCGATCTGGATGTGCGGCAGAATTTGCCAGGAATTTGTCTTCGGGTCGAACGACTCGAAAGCCCAGAACGTGACCTTGCCGCGCGGCTCCTCATATTCACCACCGGTCACGTAGATGCGGCCATTGTAGACGCCGCCGGCAACGTCGCCGCGCTTGGTCGGCGCGCGGCCGATATAGCGCCAACGGTCAGTCTTCGGATCGTATTCTTCCACGAGGTCTGTCACGTCGCTGGCAGTGACAAAGGACGAGCCGAGGCGGCCATACATTGCATAAATCTTGCCATCGACCGCGCCCGCAAAGAAATGATTGCGACCGGTCGGCATGGGCGCACGGGCCCGCCAACTATTGGTCGCCGGATCGTACTCCTCCACCGCGCCCGTTACGAGTGGCGGCACACCGACCCAGAGCGGCTCGTTGGGCTTGCCCGGAATATTGGCGTGTGCCCCGCCAATCACATAGATCTTGCCGTCGACCGCAACTGCCATCGCGGAGCCGCGAGGCGTCGGCATCGGAGCGAGTTCCTTCCAGCTGTCAGCGACTGGGTCATACTCGAAGGCGTTGGCGATCGGCCCCCATCCCTTGGCGCCAGCCCGGCCAACGAATCCTCCGAATACATAGATTTTGCCGTTGAGTTCAACCGCTGCAGCATGATGCGCCGGCAAAAGCATGTTCTTCTTCATGGTCCAGCTATCGGCGGCGGAATCGTATTCGGCAACGATACCCTGCGGTTGCACATTGACGCCGTCGTAACCGCCGAACACGTACCATTTGTTGCCGACCACAGCGCTGACGATCTCTCCCGCCGGCTGCGGAAAGGCCTTGGCCATCCGCCACTTGCCATCCTGCGCGACGGCCGGTGCCTGCAGCAGAACGAGAACGCCCGCCGCGGCAATCATCCCTCCAAATCCAAGTCTCATTTGTTCGTTCCTCCCTAACCTTAAACTATGTTTTGCGATGCTTGACCAAACTTTAATCCAGCGGCTCGACCTTGACGATCGAGGCGCCGTGGTTACTACCCACCCAGAAAGTGACGGGCGTCGTCGAGTTGTCCACGAACACGCGCCGGATGTTGGTCTTCCGCGGCAAGAGATAGTCGACCATCTCATCGGTTTTGATGTTGAGCCGCGTCACCAGGTCGGTGACCATTGAGCCGGTCCAGGCCTCCTCGTTCTTGTCAAGGATGACGTCGTAGGGCGACGACCAGGGCGTGGGGAGCTTCCACTCCTTGAACCTCTCGGTCTTGGTGTCGAACATACCGATGCGGTTGGCACGATATTCGCCAAACCAGAGACGGTCCTGCGCATCCATCGTCCCGCGCCGCGGCGAGGCGCCTACCGTCGGTGCCGCGAACAGCTTGATCTCCCCGGTCTTAGCGTCGATGCGCCCAATGTGGTGGTGGCGGAAATCGGTGAAATAAACGTTGTTGCGCGAGTCGGGGATGACGTCGTAGATGTTGTGCACCTCACCTTTCGGGGCGCTCTTGAACGGCTCCCAGGTTTCGATCATGCCGGTGGCGAGGTCAAGGCGGTGTACGCCTGCAAAGCCGTTGTTCTGCGCCCACACCTTACCGTCGACGACCGAACCCTGGGGACTGACCATGTTGACCTGCGCGGCGTCGATGTTTTGCCCCCGCGGCAGCGGCCAGAACTTGAACGTCTCGCTTTTGCGGTCGAATTTGACGATGGTGGCTTGGTACATGTTGCCGAGCCATAGATTGCCATCCTTGTCGGTGCGCAGGCCAAGGCCACCGGTCGGAAAACCGGGCTTGTGTTCAACGATAGGGAATTCCGTGACCTTACCTGTTTTAGGATCGAGACGACCGAGATTCTGTTCACCGAAACTCGAATACCAGACGATGCCGTCGGTATCGACGATAACGTCGTGCGGCGAGATCGTCTCGCGCGGCAGATCGTATTCGGTATAGATAACGCGCGTCGCGCGGCCGTTCGGGCGCGCACGCGGCTTGAGTTCGTAGGTCCAGCGGTCGCCCTGGTTGAGATTGATCGAGCTGAGGAAATCCGCCATGCCGCGGTAGACCTGCACGCGCTGGTCGCCGCGCTCCTCCATCAAGCGTTCGGCCTTACGCAACTGCGGATACTGCGGGATGCTCTGGTTCACGTAGCCCTGCATGCGCGGCAGGACGTGCTGCAGGAAATCGTCGGAGTTGTATTTAGAGCGTATGATGCGTTCAATCGTGTGGCAGCCAACGCAATTGAGCAGTTGGATCTTCTGCTTGTCGGTGCCTGGGATGCTCGCCAACCATTCACCGTTCGACAATTGCGCGGCGAGGTCTTGCGCCTTACGCAAGGTAAGATCGGCGACCGTGGGAACTCCGACGGAGACGTCGGCCGCGCCCAGCTGAGCCAGCTCGTAGCCGACGGCGCGGATCGACAGCTCGTAATGGCCCGCGGCGAGCTTATTCGCCGGGAAACTGAAGCGACCGTCCTTGTCGCTCACCACGGTGACGGTAACGGTCGAGTCCGGCTTGCTGGCGCTCACCAACACGCCTTCCATATTGGCTTCATCGGCCGAACCGACGTGGCCGGTCAGGGCGGGTGACGCCGTCTGTGCCTGCGCGCCACTCGACAGCAGTACCAACAAAGCCCAGCTCACGGCAATGAAATGCAGGCGACGGCACATGAAAGACATCCTTGAAGGCCATGCGGGCACCAGCCCCATGCGTGTTTTTAGCTGGGAGCCCCCCGGATGATCCCTGGCCTGACCGAAGTTTTTACCGGGCAAGCTGAGAGGCTAATTCATGTTTGACATATCGTCGAGCGGGGTTGCTGCTCCGCAGGTTCACTCCGGCTCCAGCCAGCGGCACAATCGAGACAGCCCTGAATTTCCTGATTGTAATTCCGCTTTCGGGGCGCAGCCGCAGAGGTCGAGCAGCCAAGCCCCACTAAAGAGACCTGGCCCGAAAAGAATTCAACGCTCGCTCATTCGAGCCGACGCCGGATGGCCGGGCACTTTGAATCGTTTGCCCGTATCCACCACATCGTTCCCGTTCACCCGTAGAATTGAGAAATCTTGGTCAAGATAATTGCCGACCAGCAGATATTTGCCATCTGGTGTGAAGCAGGCCGCCTCTGGGAGGCCACCCACCTTGATGTCCTTCAGTTTGGTTACCTTCTTGCCCTGAATGCGCAAGATCGTGACTAGGCCATCCTTGTGATAAAAAAACGCCTGTTTGCTTTTGTTTGAGCCATAAGCATCAACCGCCGCAGCAAGACTGCTTTGGGGGTTGATCGCAAGACCTTCTGGTGAATCTGGCACGGTTACATGGTCGATTACTCGCGGCGGCTGGGCCGTCAGATCGATCACGCTTACTGTGTCCACGTTGCCGTCCGAGGTACCAGCGTCACCATTATCGGCAGTAAGCGCAAGCTGGCCATTGGGGCTGACCTCTAAGTTGTATGGATAAAGCCCGACGAGCAGGTCACGCTTGGTGTAGGTGACCTTGCCATTCTCGATATCCAGAAGCGCAACTTTGTTGGCAGCATTCTTCGTCGCGAGGGCATGCGTGCCGTCGGGGGTAAAAACGACGGCCGAGACTTCATCGCCCATCGGGATTGTATCCGTGGCCTTCACCGTAGTGCCTTCGATTGACAGCACGGTAATGGACTTGTCAGCGCGATTAGCGACCAAAGCCAAGGTGCCCGCTCGGTTTATGCTAAGTCCCGAGGGTTGTTTGCCCGCCGTAATCGTGTCGATTATCTTGGCTGGGTTTGATTTGAGATCGATCACATAAATCTTGTTATCCGGAACCTGTTTCAGGGCGTCACCATCTTTAATGACGTCCACAGAATCAGCAACGATAGCAATCGATCCCGAGGGATGTATCGCAAGATTAGTTGGCGGCCCGACAATCGAGTTTTTTAGCTGGATGTTGCTGACGATCTTTGGTTCAAGAGGATTTGCCAAATCTACGATTACTATCGAGTCATTCCCAGGTGCAGAGAGAACAGACTTCCCCTGGTCGTCATAACGAACCTTCTCATCATTTCCGACAATCATGAACGGGGACGCGTGCACCAGCGTGCCTTGCAAAACAATGAAACCGGCGACAGCAAGCGACGACGCTTTCGTTATCATTTCTTTCCTCCCCAAAGAATTTTGCCTCGTCTTCGATAGTCTAACTCCCTCTTATGCGCAAACCGTATTTGCGCCGGAAGAATTGCGATCTGCACGTTTGTGGTCAACTTCGGGGAGGCGGGTTCGGTGGTCCGAGCGTATTGAACCGCGCTTTCTGTTCATCACTCAAGGAGGCATAGAAATCCGCCAGAGCCGGACGCACGGTCTTAATGGCAGCCGACATCGAATCGAGACGTTTTGATATTGCATCAAGGCGGTCGATCGGTGTTTGCGGAGGCTGTGTGGGACACGATGCATGCAACTGGTTGGCGGCCTCGATTGACACGCTCTTTAGCTTTTCAAACGAATCAAGCTGCTGCTGCGTGGGTTTGACGATCTGTTCGACGCGCTGCGCCGGCAATTGTGAAAAACTTTCGGCTCGCTGGCTGCACAAGGTAGCTAGATTTTTGTTTGAAGCAGGAAGGCGGCGCTGTTCCGCTTGCGCCGAGCTCGCGGCAAAGCGTTGCCTCTGCTCGTCATTCAATGAATTGTAGAAATTATCGAACGGCGCGCGCACGATGGCTAACGCATTCGTCATGCTGTCGATGCGCTTTTGCACGGCATCCAGCCGATCGACTGGCGTTAGCGGAACCTCATTTGAACAGGTTGTCTTGAGAAGGTCGCTCGCCTGCGATGATGCCGCTTTTAGCTCATCGAGATTTTTGAGTTGATCTGCGGTCAAGTGGAGCGTCGTTTCGATGCCTTCTAGAGGCAGTTCGGTTACCCCTGGTGCAAGACCACCGCAGCTTTGGGCAAGGTCCGTTTGACTTGAAACTGAGCCTATAACCTCGCGATGAGAATGATACGCGGTGCGCGTGCGGCGGCCGTCGTATGCATATTGACCGTAAACGTCATAATAGTCTGGCCCATAGACATAGGCTGGCCCATAGTAGTCGTAAGGGCCTGGCCAGAACAAAGCGTCCCAGACAAACCAATCCCCGTAAGCCCAGAAGGGATCAAAGTAGGCATACGGCCAGAACGCGAATGCTAAGAGATCACCAAAGAAGTACGGCCAGAAAACCGGTCCAACCCAGCCGCCCCATCCGGCGTACCAGCCACCCCATCTCCCATTCCAACCGTTCCATCCTCCGTTCCAACCATGTTGCCAGTTAGGATTGCCCCACCGGTTCCATGCTGCCTTTCCGGCGAAAGCACCACTTCCTGCCGCCGCGAAAGCATGCGCGGCACTGCCATGAGCAAAATTCGAATGCGCCCCTAAACGGCCGCCATTAAAATTGTGAGCGGTCGCATGACCGAGGTTGCCATGACTAATAAGCGAGCTGCCGAGGTGGTTGCCGCCCAAGCCGCGCACGTGAGCATTGCCGAAGTGACCGTGGCTAGCCGCTCCAAAGTGAGCCTGGCCAATAGCCCCAAAATGAGAATGAGCAAGGCCGAAGCTTCGAACCCCTCCGAACTGTGGTGCTGCACCGCCGAAGCGTGCTGCACCGCCGCCGAAGTGCACGCCCCCGAAGTGTCCACCGGCGATACCGCCGCCGCCAAAGTGTCCACCGCCGAATCCGCCGCCTCCGAAGTGCCCGCCGCCGAAACCACCGCCGCCAAAGTGGCCGCCGCCGAAACCGCCGCCTCGAGCGGAGGCGAGTTGTGCTCCTGAGAGTAGCAGCGCACCGCTTGCTACTGCCGCCAAAAGGGTGTCGCAGATTTTGCTAGCCACAAGGGCGCACTCCTCCGGATACCAATCAACTTGCGTTACCAGATTTAGTTCCGATCCGACTGGGCGCGCGCCCAAGAATCCGGATAGTTTCGCGCCAGCCCCGGCTTGTGCTGGACTACTACCGCGAGAATTCGCTCGGCGTGAAGTGACCTGTTTTGAAAATTACTAACGTTCTAATCGCCCAGTCGCAAATGCGCTGTTCTGTCAGGCCATTGTTTGCTTGCTCATACTGACGTGCTGTCCGCGCTGCCAAAATAACGGTGCCAGCATTGGAGAAAGAATTCTGAAGAAATATATGATGCCTAATCAAAGGCTGCGTACTAGCTGAAATTGAACAATACTTTTACCAGCCAAAAGCATGGTCGATCTCAAAAATCTTAAGTGTCGTCTGACTCTGCAGCGGTTCCTAAGATAAACACGGCGTTCCCCGGACGTGATTCCAGTCCGCATTCAAACCAAACCGGACGTTGGACGAATGTCTTTCGTCGACTTAGGGCCACAAACGGACATTGGCCCGCAGCGCACCTGACGTCGCTCGCTCCTATTTGGACTCGTCTTTGACGAAGGGATACCCCTTCTTTTGCCAGTCAACCAAGTCCATCACAACGGCAGTGACGTTGGTGAAGCCGATATCCTTAAGTTGCTTGGCCGCTAGCGTCGCTCGGCCCCCAGTAGAGCACTGCACGTACATCTTACGGTTCATTTCGACCTTCTCAGGATAGCCAAGCAGCTTCCAGATCCGGAACTCCAGACGCCCACGGGAAACGTTGACAGTGCCGGGCACGTGTCCGGCCTTGAACTCGGGTTCATCGCGCACGTCGAGCAGCATTGCGCCGTTCGGATTTTTGACGACTGTCAAATAGCCGTCCATGTCGGTTGTATCGATTGTCTTGCGAACCTGCGTGACATACTGATCCACGGAGTCGGGCCAGTCTTGGGCCGCGAAGCACGGGTGACCAACTACCAATGCGCCGAAAAAAACCACGGCAATCGTAAGTCCATGGCTCATCACTGAAAGCCTCCGCGCAAGCTATGTTGAGATCTGTCCCGTAAGATCAGCTGAAAATAGTTTGGGAGATTGCGCTATATCAAAGGTGCGCATTGAAGTACGCGTCGGTTTTCAGTTCCGTCACCGCCGGCTGCGATTTCCGCTGTGGGTCATTCGCGTCGGTTTGGCAGCGTCTCGGTTACGTCCGGTTTTACCCCCGGCTCAATGGACCGAGCCAAGGCCCGGTCCTCTTGATGCCCCCCATGGGATTCCTTCAATCTAGGGCGTGTACTCATCTGTGGACGCCCCGCGAGATGCAAGCGGTTTTTTGAAGAAGATCGGCACGTAGTCGGATGCTGCCATCTGTCCGGCCTCTGA
>Ga0207777_1000427_pt1 | contig 11494 bp, 9 predicted proteins | sample LuqExpMetageno35_FD_187793 | JGI IMG/M metagenome (GOLD analysis project Ga0207777, IMG submission 187793) | Tropical forest soil microbial communities from Luquillo Experimental Forest, Puerto Rico - Sample 35 (SPAdes) | ecosystem: Environmental > Terrestrial > Soil > Tropical forest ...
CCGCAGCTCTTCGCGACCTCCGCCGTCGACCGCATGCTCGCCGCCGCCTTCGAGATGGCCGTCGCCGACGCAGAGCTGCGCGCCGCAGACCGATCCCTGGCCGAGTCACTCGGCGTGGCTCCCGGGTTCGAGGCCGTGCCCGTCGGTGCCGTCGTCGGCATCCCTGCCGGTCGCGACCTCGGTGTGCTGCGGGCCGAGGTCGACCGGGTGGTGGCAGAGGGCGCGGCGCGCCTGCGCCTCAAGATCGAGCCCGGCTGGGACACCGAGCCGGTCCGGCTCGTGCGCGCCGAGCATCCCGATCTGGTTCTGCAGGTCGACGCCAACGGCTCGTACCGCCTCGAGCCCGAACACCTTGCGGCGTTGGCGCGCCTTGCCGATTTCGGTGTGGTCTGCATCGAGCAACCTCTTCCACCCGCGGACCTGGTGGCCCTGGCCGAGTTTGCTGCCGTCCTGCCGCTGCCCGTGTGCCTCGATGAGTCGCTCTCCACCCCGCGCCGCGTGCGTGATGCGTTGCGCAACGGCTCGTGCGCCATGGCCTGCCTCAAGCCGGCGCGCCTCGGCGGCGTGAGCGCGACACGCAGCGCGCACGCCGCGTGCGCCGCCGCCGGCGTCCCCGTCTTCGTCGGCGGCTTCTTCGAGAGCGGCCTCGGCCGCGCCGCCAACCTGTCCCTGGCGGCCCGCCTGAGCCAGGACGCCACCGGACTCGTCAGCGACCTCGGCGACCCGACGGGCTACCTCTCGCTCGACCCCTGCGGCTACCCCGAGGTGGTGGACGGCTGGGTGCAAGTGCCCACCGCACCGGGCGTGGGCAAGGGGCCCGGTGAGGCCACGCTGGAGGGGCTCGGTGCGAAGCGTCGCTGGTTCCCCGCCACGTACACTTGACGCTCCATGCATCGGGTCCTGCTGGAACGGCGCATCCGAGACGTCCACGCCCGGCTGGTCCGGGCGCGGGAGGAGCTCGCCGTGCTCGACGAGCAGCTGGCGGTCGTCGTCGAGTCCGCCGAAGAGGCCCGCGTACGCGCCCTCGTGTCGGAGACACCGCTGGCCACCCACGAGCACAACGAGGCGACCCGCCACGCCGACGCCATGGTCCGGGCGCGCGAGGCCTTGCAGAAGACCGTGACCGACCTCGAGCACCGCCAGGACGAGCTCCTGGCCCACGTGACCACGGGTCAGTAGAAAGGGCGGCGGCCACATGACGGACGGGACGGCGACGGCCGCGCGCGTGGTGATCGCCGAGGACGAGGCCATCGTCCGGCTCGACCTCAAGGAGATCCTGCTCTCGGCGGGCTACGACGTGGTGGGCGAGACGGGCCGCGGCGACGAGGCGGTGCAGCTGGTCGAGGAGCAGCAGCCCGACCTCGCCATCCTCGACATCAAGATGCCCGGCATGGACGGCATCCGCGCCGCGAGGGAGATCACGTCGCGGCACCAGGTGGCCGTGCTGTTGCTCACCGCCTTCAGCCAGCGCGACCTGATCGAGGAGGCGCGTGACTCGGGCGTCTCGGCCTACCTGATCAAGCCGTTCCAGCCCCGTGAGCTGCTCCCCGCCATCGCCGACGTGCTGGCCAAGGCCCGCCAGGAATGGGCCCTCGACGCCGAGCAGTCGGCCGACGGGGCCGAGGACAAGATCGCCACGCGCCGCTTGGTCGACGAGGCCAAGGCCGTGCTGATGGAGCGCGACGGCCTGCCGGAGGCGGAGGCGTTCGCCTTCATCCAGCGCACCGCCATGCAGACCCGGTCCCGCATGCGCGACGTCGCCCAGCAGATCGTCGACGGCACACGCACCCCGTAGTCTCGGGGGGCATGGCCGCCCAGACGGAGCAGCAGGAGCGCAGCGGCCCGCTGCTGCTCCTCGACGGAATGTCGCTCGCCTTCCGGGCCTTCTTCGCGCTGCCCGACACGCTGGCCACCAAGAGCGGCATCGTCACCAACGCCGCCCACGGCTTCACCTCCATGCTGGTCTACCTCATCCGCGAGCAACGCCCCTCGGCGCTGGCGGTGGCCTTCGACGCTCCCGGCGACACCTTCCGCGACGAGATGCTCGAGGACTACAAGGCGGGCCGGGCCGATACGCCGTGGCTGCTGCCGCACCAGTTCGACATCATCCGCGAGGTGATGGCGGCGCTCGCCATCCCGGTCATCGAGGCGCCCGGCTTCGAGGCCGACGACGTCATCGCCACCCTCGCCACCGAGGCCGAGGAGCGCCAGTGCGAGGTCGTGATCGTCACCGGCGACCGCGACAGCTTCCAGCTCGTGCACGACCCCTGGGTGCGCGTGCTCTACAACAAGCGCGGCGTGAGCGACTACACGCTCTACGACGAGGCGGGCATCGCCGAGCGCACGGGCGTCGCGCCCGCGAAGTACGTCCTGCTCGCCGCCCTGCGCGGCGACCCCTCGGACAACCTCCCGGGCGTCCCCGGCGTCGGCGAGAAGACAGCGGCCAAGCTCCTCAACACCTACGGCGACCTCGACGGCATCTTCGGCCACCTGCCCGAGCTCACCCCCAAGCTGCGCGAGAACCTCACGGCCCACGAGGAGCTGGCCCGCGCCAACGCCCGCATCATCCCCCTCGTGCGCGACGTACCCCTCGACGTCGACATCACCGACCTCTCTCTGGGCGGCTGGTCCCGCGCCACCGCCACCGCCACCTTCGAGAAGTACGAGATGAAGACGGTCTGGGACCGCCTCGCCGAGCTGGTCGACGCCGGCGCGTTGGGCGTGCCCGTCGACAACGACGCGTCGGCTGTGCCCACCGCCACGGCGTCGGCCCTCGTTCCGGCCGAACCCGCCTTCGAGCTGCGTGACCTCGCACTGCCGGGCAGCGCCGCCGAGGTCACGAAGCAGCTCGGCGAGCTCGGCGCCGGCCCCTACGCGCTCGCCGCGCGCTGGAACGGCATGCCCGGCCGCAGCGACCTCCTGGGCCTCGTCGTGGTGGCCACGGAGGGCGACGAGTCGGGCCTCGGCGTCCTCGTACCGGGCGAGCTCCTCGCTTCCGCGTCCGTCGTCTCGAAGCTCAACGCGCTCCTCTCGCGCGCCGTCCTCGGCCACGACGTGAAAGAGGCCATGCGCTCGTTGCTCCCGCTGGGCGTCGACGTCACCGGCCTCACCATGGACACCGCGGTCGCCGCCTACCTGCTCGACGCGTCCACCGGCGCGTACGAGCTGGCCCAGCTGCGCGAGCAGACCGGGCAGCTCACCCTCGACATCGCCGAGCCGGGCGAGACGGCCCGCGACCTCGCGCAGGACGCCGGGGGCGAGGCGGCCGACGTCGTCGGGATGGCGCGGGCGTTCCGCCGTTCCCTCGACGCCCAGGACATGACGTACCTGCACGACCAGGTCGAGACGCCGCTCGTGCGGGTCCTCGCGAAGATGGAGGTGGCCGGCATCGGCGTCGACCGCGCCGAGCTGCAGTCCATCGCCGACACTCTCAAAAAGCAGGCGGTCGCGCTCCAGGAGGCCGTGCACGTGCACGCGGGACACGAGTTCAACGTCAACTCGACGCCGCAACTGCGCATGGTGCTCTACGACGAGATCGGCCTCACCCCGGGCAAGAAGACGAAGACCGGCTTCTCGACCGACGCCCAGACGCTCGAGAGCCTGCGGGGCGAGCACCCGATCATCGAGGCGCTGCTCGACTACCGCGAGGTCGAGAAGCTGCGCTCCACCTACGGCGAGAGCCTGCTGGCCGAGGTGCACAAGGACGGCCGCATCCACGCGTCCTTCGGCCAGACCGTGGCGCGCACGGGTCGCATCTCGTCGGACCGCCCCAACCTGCACAACATCCCGGTCCGCAGCGACATGGGCAAGCAGTTCCGCCGCGCCTTCGTGCCCGCCGAGGGCTGCACCTTCCTGGTGGCCGACTACGACCAGGTCGAGCTCCGCTGCATCGCGCACCTGTCGGGCGACCCGGGCCTGATCGACGCGCTCACGTCGGGCTCGGACGTGCACCGCACGGTGGCGGCCGCCGTCTACGGCATCGCGCCCGACGAGGTCACGCACACGCAGCGGGAGTTCTGCAAGATGGTCTCGTACGGCCTCGCCTACGGGATGGAGGCCTACGGCCTGAGCCAGCGCCTCGGCATCGCCGTCGAGGAGGCCGCCGCCATCATGGAGAGCTACTTCGGCGCCTTCCCGCGCGTGCGCCAGTACATGGACGAGACGGTGGCCGACGCCAAGATCCGCGGCGCCACGCGTACCCTCTTCGGCCGCCTGCGCCCGCTGCCCGACCTCCAGGCGTCCAACTACCGCCTGCGCATGGCAGCCGAGCGCCAGGCCATGAACGCGGGCATCCAGGGACTCGCCGCGGACATCTTCAAGATGGCCCTCGTGCGCCTCGACCACGACCTCGAGACCAGCGGCCTGGACAGCCGGCTCGTGCTCCAGGTCCACGACGAGGTCATCGTCGAGGTGGCGGCGGGGGAGGAGGGCGACGCTCACCGCCTCACCGAGTCCGCCCTCACCGGCGCGGCGGACCTCTCCGTGCCCCTCACCGTGTCGATGGCCACGGGCCCGAGCTGGGCGGCCGCCAAGAGCTGACCGGCGTCGGCGCGGCCGGAAGGCCGTTGAGCAGCTGATACGCTGTCAGGCCTTGCCCGCCGGCGCCGTGCGGCGCGGCAGACCCTGTCCAACGAGACCAGACCCCGGCGCGGTCCTGTGGTTGCAGGTCGCAACCCAGCAAGGAGCAGCACCATGGCCGAGACCACGGCACCTTCCCCCTCCGCCTCCACCTCTCTCCTCTCGCCCGAGCAGATGGGGACGTTCGACGCCGAGGGCAACTACCTCCCCCGCCCCATCGTCGACGACGACCTCGGGGACGCCGACCTCGAGAAGGCGATGGGGGACTCGATCATCGAGTTCGACGACGGCGACGTCATCGAGGGCACGGTGGTCAAGATCGATCGCGACGAGGTCCTCCTCGACATCGGCTTCAAGTCCGAGGGCGTCATCCCCGCCCGCGAGCTGTCCATCCGCAACGACGTCGACCCCAACGAGATCGTCAAGCTCGGCGACCACGTCGAGGCGCTCGTGCTCCAGAAGGAGGACAAGGAGGGGCGGCTCGTCCTGTCCAAGAAGCGGGCGCAATACGAGCGGGCCTGGACCACCATTGAGGAGAAGAAGAACAACGGCGAGATGGTCAAGGGCCCGGTGATCGAGGTCGTCAAGGGCGGCCTGATCGTCGACATCGGCCTGCGCGGCTTCCTGCCGGCCTCGCTGGTGGAGCTGCGCCGGGTGCGCGAGCTACAGCCGTACGTCGGCAAGGAGATCGAGGCAAAGATCATCGAGCTCGATCGCAACCGCAACAACGTGGTGCTGTCACGCCGGGCCTGGCTCGAAGAGGCGCAGAAGGAGCAGCGGGGCGACTTCCTGCAGAACCTCAAGCCGGGCGAGCGCCGCAAGGGCGTCGTGTCCTCGGTCGTCAACTTCGGTGCCTTCGTCGACCTCGGCGGCATGGACGGCCTCGTCCACGTGTCCGAGCTCAGCTGGAAGCACGTCGACCACCCGTCCTCGGTCGTGCAGGTCGGCGACGAGATCGAGGTCGAGGTGCTCGACGTCGACCTCGACAAGGAGCGCATCTCGCTCTCGCTCAAGGCGACGCAGTCCGACCCCTGGCAGGAGTTCGCCGACTCGCACGCGGTGGGCCAGCTCGTCTACGGCCGCATCACCAAGTTGGTGCCCTTCGGCGCCTTCGTACAGGTGGGCGACGGGATCGAGGGATTGGTGCACATCAGCGAGATGGCGGTGCACCACGTCGACCTGCCCGAGCAGGTCGTCACGCCGGGCGAGGAGCTTTGGGTCAAGATCATCGACATCGACCTGCAGCGGCGCCGCATCTCCCTGTCGATCAAGCAGGCCGCCGAGGGCGGCGAGGTCTCCGAGGAGTACCGCGAGGCCTTCGGCGAGCACGCCTACGACGAAGAGGGGAACTACATCGGTTTGGACTACGCCGAGGGCGAGTTCACCCCGGAGACCGAGGCGCAGGCCGCGTGGGCCGACTTCGCGCAGGAGGCCGGGACGCACGTGGTGCAGTCGCCCGAGGGCGAGGCTGTTCCGGGTGCCGACGTGCCGGCCGAGACTCAGCCTGAGACGCAGGCCGAGGCTCAGCCCGAGGCTCAGCCCGAGACTGCGGCGGTGGCCGCCGAGCCTGCTTCCGAGCCCCCGGCTGAGGCGGCACCGGCCGGCGAGTAACCGGCCGCCTTTTCCGCACCTCGTCGGTTCGGCTGGTTCAGTCCGCCGCGAAGGCGGGGCGGTGCCGGAAGGCGTCGCGGTAGGCCTTCGGGCTGGTGTGCACGATGCGGCTGAAGTGCTTGCGCAGGTTGTCGGCCGTGCCGAACCCGGTCCTCGCCGCCACGGCGTCGACGGACAGGGCGCTGGTCTCGAGGAGGCGTTGGGCCAACTGCACGCGGCGGCGCAAGAGCCACTGATACGGGGATGACCCGGTCGTCGCCGTGAAGCGGCGCGCGAAGGTCCGCGGGCTCATGGCGGACCGCGCCGCGAGATCCTCGACCGTCATCGGTTCGTCGAGGTGCTCCTGCACCCACGCCATCGTCTCCGCGAACAGATCGGAGTCGTCGGCGGCCGGCAGCGGCGTCTCGATGTACTGGGCCTGGTCGCCGTCCCGTTGCGGCGGCACGACGAGCTGTCGGGCGAGCCGCGTCGCGACCTCGCTCCCGAAGTCCTTCCGCACGACGTGCAGGCACAGGTCGATGCTGGCGGCGCTGCCCGCCCCGGTCAGGATGTCGCCGTCGTCGACGTAGAGCACCCCCGAGTCGACCTGCAGGTGCGGGTGCCGGCTGGCCAGCTCGTCGCAGTCGGCCCAGTGCGTGGCCACCCGCCGGCCGTCGAGCAGTCCGGCGTCGGCCAGCACGAAGGCGCCGACGCAGAGTGACACCAGCCGGCAACCCCGGCTGTGGGCACGGCGCAGCGCCTCGTAGACGTCGTCGGGAACGTCGTCCGGTCGGTAGGTCGGGGGCACGATCACGGTGCCCACCCGCGACAGCACCTCCAGTCCGTGCGCCACCTGCACCTGGAAGCCGCTGCTGGACGTCACGGGTCCGGGCTGGGCGGCGCAGAGGAACAGGCGATACCAGGGATCGTCCCGCGTGACCCAGTCGTCGTTGCCGAAGACCTCGCAGGCCACGCCGAGCTCGAAGGCGGTGAAGCCGTCGGTGAGGACGATCGCGACGTCGTGGCCGCCGCCTGGCCGCGCGGCGGGGAGGGCCGCTTCACCCGAGTTGGCAGTTTTCTCCTGCACCACGTCAATCATGCCACTTTTCGTGGGGCTGCGCCGTGGGCACGATGGACTGGTGAGGCTGGACAGGACGAAGCTGGACACCACGAAGCTGGACAGGACGCCGACAGGGGCCCCGGCGACCCTGTTGCTCGTCGGGCCCGACCGCCCGCTGGGTTTGACCCTGCGGAGGAGCCGCCGGTGGGCCCGGATGGCGGCCCGGTTGCTCGCCCCGACCCTCGACCGCCGGCTGGCCGACGGGCAGGCTCCGGAGTCGAGCGTGCTGTTGGCCGTCCGGGCTCAGGCGCTCGTCTCGCCCGGCCTGATTCGGCGCGACGCCCGGCTCTGGGGGCAGCTCGTGCAGCGGGCATCGCGCCCGCCCGTCATGCGCAGCCCGCGGACGCCGCTGAACCGCGTCGCCATCGGCGGCTGCGCGACTCGGCTCTCCGAGGTGCGCAGCCGGCTCGGTGAGCCCGGCCCGGTCTCGGCCCGAGGCGTCGCGATGATGAACCGGCTCCTGCGCGACGGGACCGGGCCCCTCTACGACCGCCGGGCCCCCGCCTCCCGCCTGGACGCCGCCTTGGAGCAGATCGTCGCGGCGTTCGACGCGGACGTGGCCGGGCACGGCCTGGCCGGCGACGCCGCGTCGTAGAGGAGTCGTCGGAAGCGTTCGGTCAGCCGGTCAGCCGGTCAGCCGGGCCGGTCAGCCGGTCAGCCGGTCAGCCGGTCGCCGGCACGTCGCCGAGCGACGGCGCCTGGCCCATTTCGAGCGCGGCGCGGTCCCAGCCGGCCAGGTCCGCCGCGGCCTCGTACGTCGACTGGAAGAACGAGAGCAGCGTGGCGTCGGGGTCCGCGGCCTTTCGGACCTCGGCGTAGGGCAGGACGAATTCTCCGAGCCGACGGTCGTAGGAGGCGGCGTCCGGGTCGACCGGCCGGTCGGCGAAGCCGGCCGGCTCGGGGTAGGCGTACGCATAGAACGTGCCCTCGTCGGATCCGCCCGGCCAATACCCGCAGCTGCTCACCTCGTGGCTGTACGCCATCTGCTGCACCCAGTCGGGACAGTTCGGCACGCCGCTGCGGTGGCGCGGCGCGGTGCGCCCCGAGAACCGTGTCACCGCGAGGTCGCCTGCCCCCCAGAAGAAATGGACCGGGCTGACCTTGCCCTGGAAGCGGGCGCGAAAGAGCCGCATGACGCGTTCGCTCTGCACGAGGGCGAGCCAGAACCGGTGCACTGCGCGCGCGTCGTAGGGCCTCGGCGTGGTGTCGTCGGTGAAGGGGACGTCTTCTGCCATCTCCACCGGCCGGGGATAGATGCGGACGTCGGCACCGAGCTCGGCGAGCGCGGCCATTGTCGCGGCGTAGAAGTCGGCCACCGAGCCGGGCCCGAGGACGACGTGCCGCGTCGCACCCTCGGTGCTGCGGACCTCGAGCCGATGGGCGACGAAGTCGAACTCCATCTCGAGCCCGTGACCGCCGGAGTGCATCAGGGAGGTCGTCAGCCCTCGGGCCGAGACGTACAGCGGCACCTGCCACCACTGGTTGACCATCGGCTCGAGCTCGAGGCGGACCTTGCCGACGATCTGCGTCCACAGGTGGAGCGCGTCCATCGTCTCCTGGGCTTCGGCGAGCGCGAGCTCGGGCCAGTCCGAGGCGGCCATCGCAGTCAGGGTAGCGGCGCCGGCCGTTGTCGGGGTCGCCCGAGCACGCGCTCGACGGAGGCCTGGCATCGCCGGGGGGGCAAGCGTCCGCGCAACGCTCAGGCGTGGCCGGCGCGCACGCGTGCCGCCAGCACCTGGGCGAAGCGCCTCGGTGCGCCCGGGTCGGTGGTCAGGAAGAGCACGGGGTCCAGCAGCTCCAACTCGAGGAGAGCCGGCGTTCCGTCCTCGAGGTCGACCATATCGACGCGGGCGTAGGCCGTCGGGCCGAACACATCCTCGGCGGCCGCGACGGCTTGCTCACCGAGGGCACGCTGTGTGGTCGTGGCGGTGGCCGCCACGACCACCTGGTTCTCGATCAGACTGTCCTGGGGACCTACGCCCCGCCGGATCATCGGCGCCTTGTGGATGGCGTGGCTGAACTCGCCGCCGACGAAGACGAGGCCGGTCTCGCCCTCGCGGTCGACGGTGACGACGTAGGGCTGCACCATGGCGGTCTTGCCCCGCGTGGTCAACGCCTCGATGTGCGTCCGCACTGCTTCGTGTTGGTCCGCGCCGTAGCGAGCAGTCAGGTGGCCCCCACCCGAGACCGTCGGCTTGACGACGACTTCGGCCGCGGACCCGACGAGCGCTCGCAGGTCTCCCACGTCCTGCCCCGGCTCCACCCACGCCGTCGGGACGATCGGCACGCTGCGCTCCTCGAGGTCGCGCAGGTACCGCTTGTCGATGTTCCAGCGAAGCACGGCAGGGGAGTTGACCATCCGCACGCCTAGACCGCTCCCGATGCGATCGACCCACGCCAGGAAGTCGTCGACGCGGTGGATGTTGTCCCAGGCGCCATTGGCAACGACGAGGTCGAACGCCGTCCAGTCGACGCCGGGATCGCTCCAGACGGCGGGCCGGCCTTCCAGACCGGCTTCGTCCAGGGCGGCGCGCAGGGGTGGCCAGTCGTCGTGCAGATCCGGGAACCGCTCGCATGCGGTGAGGGCGATGCGAGGCCGGCGACGCTCGGCCATCCGGTCAACGCGGGCGGGGTGCCCGCCTCAGCCGCCGGCTCCTCGACGGCCGGCCGGCCGTCATGTGCCGATCGGGAAGTGACAGGCCACCTGATGCCCCGGCGCGATGTCGCGCAGCTCGGGCACTTCCTCGGCGCAGCGCGCCTCGGCCCGAGGGCATCGGGTGCGAAAGCGGCAACCCGACGGGGGATTGATCGGGCTGGGCGGCTCGCCCCCCAGTGGCACGGAGGTCCGAGAGGCCTCGGGGTCGGGTTCCACTGCCGCCGACAACAACGCGGCGGTGTAGTGGTGGGCGGGCGACTCGTAAAGCAAGTCAGCCGGCGCGATCTCGCACAGACGTCCCAGGTACATCACCGCCACCCGGTCGCTGACGTTCTTCACCACGGCGAGGTCGTGGGCGATGAAGAGAACTGTCAGGTTGTACTCCTGCTTCAGATCCTCGAGCAGGTTGAGGATCTGCGCCTGCACCGAGACGTCCAGCGCCGAGACGATCTCGTCGCAGACCAACAGCTTCGGCTTCATTGCCAGAGCGCGGGCGATGCTGATGCGTTGGCACTGCCCACCCGAGAACTCCCGGGGATGGCGCTGGCCGTGCAGGTACGGGTCGATGCCGACGCGGTCGAGCATCGCGTTCGCCGTCTGGCGCCGCTCCTCCTTGGTGCCGATCTTCCAGATGACCAGCGGTTCCGCCACGATGTCGACGACTTTGCGACGCGGGTTGAGGGAGGAGATGGGATCCTGGAAGATCATCTGGACCTGGGTGCGCAGGGTGCGCAGCTCGCTGCGGTTGAGCGAGGTGAGCTCGAGGTCGCCGAAATGGATCTTGCCCGACGTCGCCTTCTCCACCTGCACGACGGCTCGCCCGGTCGTGGACTTGCCACAGCCCGACTCGCCCACCAGCCCGAGTGTCTCGCCCCGGCGCATGGTGAAGGTGATCCCCGCCACGGCCTGGACCGTCGTGTTGCCCTTGTGGAACAGGACGTGGAGGTCCTCGACCGAGAGGAGGGGTTCGGGTTCGGTCCCGACGACCTTCGGTTCCGTGATGGTGTCGGTCATACGCCGACCGCCGCGGCGCGGTTCTCCGCCGTGAGCGGGTACCAGCAGGCATAGCTGTGCCCCGGGGCCTGCTCGACGAGCGGTGGCTTCTCCAGCGTGCACTTTTCCTGGGCGTAGGGGCAGCGCGGTGCGAAGGGGCACCCCGCCGGCGCGTGCAGCAGGTCCGGCGGCCTGCCCTCGATCGCGCTCAGGCGGGTGTGGCTCGGGTTGGCGATGCGGGGCATTGAGTTCAGCAAGGCCTCGGTGTAGGGCATCGCCATGCTCTTGAAGAGCACCTTGGTCGGCGCCCGCTCGACCACGTTGCCTGCATACATGACGATGATCTCGTCGGTGCGGGTCGCGACGACGCCGAGGTCGTGCGTCACGAGGATCATCGCCATGTCGCGGTCGTGCTGCAGCTTGCCCAGGAGGTCCAGGATCTGGGCCTGCACCGTGACGTCGAGTCCCGTCGTGGGCTCGTCGGCCAGGAGGAGCCGTGGCGCGCAGGCAAGGGCGATGGCGATCATGACGCGCTGGCGCATCCCGCCCGAGAGCTG
>Ga0207777_1000428_pt1 | contig 11485 bp, 9 predicted proteins | sample LuqExpMetageno35_FD_187793 | JGI IMG/M metagenome (GOLD analysis project Ga0207777, IMG submission 187793) | Tropical forest soil microbial communities from Luquillo Experimental Forest, Puerto Rico - Sample 35 (SPAdes) | ecosystem: Environmental > Terrestrial > Soil > Tropical forest ...
GCGAATTTTGTACCAGGTGTAATGAGAGAAGATCTGGTACGAGAGGAGCTGGAAGATGGCTAGGAAGAAGCACAGCCCAGAGCAGATCGTCGCCCTTCTACGACAGATCGAAGTGGCAATCGCCAACGGAAAACTCACCCCACAGGCGTGCCGAGCGCTCACAGTGCGAGCCGCAATCGATTCATTTAGCACAAGGCTCTTGAACAGGCCCGAATCTATTCTGGCCGAGCCGTTGCTAGAGTCTTCCGGAAGGCGGCCAATGCGGGAGAGATCCACTTGGTTCGCCGCCAAACGAGTTGCCTTCGCATGGTGAGACTCGGTCCCTTCCATCGGAGTGGTGCCAAAACTCCATTTCGCATTTCGGTACGCACACTAATTTGGGGTAGCACTCCGATTCCCATGCCGCTCGCCACACACTTTTTAACTGCCTCGATGCTTGAGTATTCGACTACCGATTTCGGATGTACCTTGGCCGCAATTAAGGCCTGCTCGAACCGTTGACGGTAACAACAGCCAGCTTCCGTTAACAATAGGGTTTCACCCTGTAGATCAGCCCCAAAAATCTGCTTGCGTCTGGCGAGAACGTGATCGCTCGGACCCACGACAACAACAGGCTCAACTCCGAGGTCGTCCACGCACAGGTTCTGGTCGTGGATTGGTTCATCGATGATGAAGATCAAGTCAACCCGGCCATCATCGAGCTTCTGACGAGTCGCGCTGAGCTGGTCCGGTCGCAGCGAAAGACGAACATTAGGATACCGCTCACGGAACACCTTAAGGACAGGTGGCAGACGATACGTAAGTACACTTTCCGGCGCTCCGATACTCAGGTTGCCGGAAGGGTTTTCCTCGGTTTGACAAACAGCTGCTTTGGCTTCGTCCAACAGGCCAAGGATTCGCTCGGCATAGGTTAAGAGATTCCGCCCGGATTCAGTCAGGATTACCCGTCGACCAATGCGCTCGAAGAGGGCTGTACCCAGTTCTTCCTCTAACCCACGGATTCGCGTTGTGACATTCGATTGAACTGTATTCAGCCTTTCTGCGGTTCTTGTGAAATTCAGCTCGTGGGCTAATACGCCAAAGATCTCCAGCTGTCGAATATCCATTGTGGCAAACCCTCCGCGCAGACTCCTCAATCTCTCTGAGAGATGGTTTCTATCATAACAATCTATTGGACAGAACGCAGCCTGTCCGCAGAAACTTGGATTCATGGGCAAGACGAGGTTCGGCAAAACGGGAGTCTGCCCTCCGGAGAACAACGCCTTGAAATTGACAATATCCTTGCTTTCTCTCCTCGCAGCATCACTCCTATTAGCGCAGGACGCTGTGAAGGTTGCCCCTGACAACTTCAAAGTGCTCGCGGAAAATGAGCAAATTCGCGTTGTGCAGGATACGCTCGCACCCGGTGAGACCGAGGCCATGCACACCCATCCCGCAGGCTGGTATTACGTGACCATGCCGGGAACGATGAAGGTGACGCGGGCGGATGGGAAGACCGAGATATGGAACGCCAAGGCGGGCGAACAGGCTTGGATGGACGCGGATCCCCCACATACGTCGGAGAACATTGGGAAGACGACCATCCAGTATGTGCTGATGGAAGTGAAGAGTGCGGCAAGGAAGGATTAAAACCACCTTGTTCGAACCCCGAACTTTCAGCCCGGCAGCAAGTAGAGTCGCTGGGGTCCCATTTCCAGAGTGCCGTCATCGAATCACATGACCAACCATTGTGAGGAAAACGTGCAAACAGATTCTTCGCTCTACCACCGTCTCGGCGGTTACGACGTGATAGCGGCTTTCGTAGATAGCCTGTTAGAAACGCTCAGGCAAGACCCGAGGTTCAGCCGCCTTGGTATGGGCCGGAGCCTTGATTCTCATCGGCGTGCGCGCCAGTTGAACGTTGATCTGATTTGCCATTTGGCGGGCGGTCCTTCGTTCTACACGGGACGCGATATGAAAACCGCTCATGCTGGTCTTGCGATTACGGGATCCGAATGGGAAATCAGTGTCGAGTGCGCTCGGCATGCGCTAAGGAAGCTGGGCATCCGCGAGCCGGAAGTGAATGAGATCGTCGCCCTTCTCGAACACTACAAAGCTGATATCGTGGAGTCCTCGGCCTAGGCGAGTGAATCAAAGCAATGGAAGACAAGACTTTCCAACCCGTGAAATCATGGAGCCACCATCACGAAGTCAGTACCCGAACCAACTTTACCGGTAATCAGGCGTTTCTGCATCTCCAGTTTTGTCGAACGTCCCGGGCAAGAAGAGATTCCCCGACGGAAAGGGTTGGCACCCACCATGACTGATGATGATATTCAGCTGCTTTATGAATACGACCGGTGGGCGAACAATCAGGTTTTGCAAGCGGTCTCCGTGTTCACAGCTGAACAGTTCACGCGCGATCTGGGTGGCAGCTTTCGCTCCGTGCGAGACACGCTCGTGCACATCATCGGCGGCGAGTGGATTTGGCTCGCGTATTGGAATGAGCCGTCCCCTCATGCCGCTTTCGTCAAAGATTTGAGAAAGCGACGGGATGCCCTGTTCAATCCGGATCAATTTCCCAACGTGGCTGCGGTGCACTCAAAGTGGGCGCAGGTCGAGAAGGAGCAGGCTGAGTTCGTAAGTCGCGTGACAAATGAATCCTTAGAAAAAATGCTTCCTTTTCGCACAACGCAACTCAGTTTGGCGCACCTGATGCAACATTTGGCGAACCATTCGACTTACCATCGAGGTCAAGTCGCACTGATGATGCGGCAGCTTGACGCCGCACCTCCGGCCACCGACTTCCATGTGTTTCTGGTGGAAGGCCGCAACGCTAATTCAACTCTTCCATCTGATTAGTTGGCCATCCGGACACAATGCGATTTGTCCAAAGAAATTCCCGAGTCGGCTGCCTTGTTCGCCGAGCACACCAGTAATGCAAGGGCATTGCGGCCTCAGGCAATGTCGGCGTTCCGCTGCTGCTTTCCTGGCTTAATGTTCTGGTTCATGCGAAAGAAGTTGTCTGGGTCGTATTTTGACTTGATCGTCGAGAGCCGGTCGTAATTCGCACGGTATGTCGCGCGGACGCGATCTTCGCCCTCGTCCATCATGAAATTCACATACGCACCGGCTGCGGAATGGGGACACAGATCGGTCCAATAGCCCCGCGTCCAGTTGACGATCCTGTCCTTATTTGCAGGATCGGGATCGACGCCAACGATCACCTGGGCCCACGTGGCATCGCGATAGCTCCATGCCGTATCAGTCTTTCCAATCCTGTGTGCCGCTCCGTTAATCGGATATAGATGCATGGCAGAGAACATATTCGGGATTGCAGGACCATGCTTCATATGAACGCCGATCGCCGGGTCGCTAATCTCGTCGACGAAGTGAGCCTTCCAGTAATACTGCAGCCCCGGTGGAACCAGAGGATCGAAGAGACTCTGCAGGACCGGGTGCGGGATTGGGCCTACTAGATCGAGGGCAGGCGGCAGAAAGGACCGGATCGGTTTGAAGGTCGCCTCTGCACGCTCCATCGGCCCCGTGTAGCACCAGACGATGCCACACATCGTGCGATTGTGAAGATGCTCGAGAAACGGAGGTCCAGGAGGCACGATAAGAAAAGCAAAAAATCCGTTGATGTCCTCGGGGGCCTGGCTGATAAAGTCACGGTACCAAGCCATCACCTGCGGAGCGTGTTCTAGATCCCACAACATGGGACCGGCATAGTCAGTGTGTACGGGATGCGCCTTAAACACAAATGAAGTGACCACACCGAAATTGCCGCCACCTCCACGAATGGCCCAGAACAGGTCTTCGTTCTGCCACTCGCTGGCGGCGACGAAGCTCCCGTCTGCCAAAACCAGGTTGGCGGACACGAGGTTGTCGATGGTGAGGCCATACTTGCGAGTAAGGTAGCCCAATCCGCCGCCCAGAGTCAGTCCACCCACACCGGTCGTGGAGACGAATCCAGAGGGTACAGCCAACCCAAATGGGTGCGTGGCGTGATCTACTTCGCCCCACGTACACCCACCGCCAACTCGGACGGTGCTCGCCTGCGGGTCCACTTCGGTGTAGCGCAGAGTTGAAAGATCGATCACCAGACCATTGTCACAAATGCCCATGCCCGCCGCACCGTGACCACCTCCGCGAATGGATACGAGCAGATCGTGATCGCGTCCAAATCTGACTGCGGTCATGACATCGGCCGTGTCGGTGCATCGCACTATAAAACGCGGATGCTTGTCGATCATGCCATTGTGCACCTTGCGGGCGCCCTCATAGGCTGAGTCGCCCGGTTCAATCAACTGACCCCTCAGTTGCGCTCTTAGTTTTGCGGTTGCGGCTTCGTTCAGCATCGAATTCCTCCACGGGCGTGGTTGGCTTGGCAATCTGTTCCTAGATTCCGAAAACCGCCTGCTCGAGGGGGCGGTATCACGGCTTGGCAAGATCACAGTACGAGATCAGGCGTTCTCAATTCGTTCTAATTGGCGTTCGAACAGAAGAATTTAGCGTGAATTCACCCAGGTTCAGGAATTGCTGGGTGTTCTAGTGGACTGATTCCGTGTCATTTGAGCACGCGGCGCTATACCGGGGATGGCGACTTCACCACCGAGATGTTGGAGCAGTTCCCGCGCTTCGACGAGATCGGGAGTATCAAAGCCCTCGTCGAATTTTCGATAGGTTTCCCCCAGTTGTACCAGTGTTTTGGCCCGCTGAGCACTGCTGCCTCCGAGACGAGCCAAGCGCATCGCTGCACGCAGTTCAAAGAATAGAGTTCCGACGTCGCCGGCCATGCGAAACGCCTCACGATAGCAGGCTTCGGCTTCCTCCTTCTCGCCACGGTCCAGAAGAATATCGCCCTTGATGCGCTCCAATTCCGGCTTGAACCAGGTCTCCTTCGAACGCTGGCCTAGTGCAAAGGCCTCCGTGAGACAGTTCCAACCTTGCTCAAGCTCGCCCATTTCCCGGTAGATCTCTGCTATGAGCGCAAGATAATAAGGCCCCCTGAGCATTGCTCCGGTTGCCTTGAGCGCGGCGAACCCATCGCGCATTTCGGCCAACCCTTCGGCCACTGCGCCTTTCCGTGCACGGGCCCAGCCCCGAACAATCGGTGTCCAGGAAAGGTAATAACGGAAGCCATTCTTGTGGCAAATCGCGGCAGCGTCATCTGCAAGTTTCTCGGCAGCTTCGGGTTCTCTTCGGTATTGGTGTTGGATCGCGGAATAGGCCAGCGCCGTGGCTAGGCTAAACGGGTGAGAGAGCTCTTCGGCGATGGTCACGTTTCGCCGGTTCTCCTCGATTGCCTGGTCCGCAAATCCCTGCAGGCACAGTGTGTAAGACATGTGCGCTCGAGCGATGACTCTGAGTTCCGGTCCAAAATCGAAAAACGGACGATATTCCGGCGTGTTGTCGCAGTAGGCCAGAGCGGCCTGCAAATGCTCGCGGGCGTGCAATGGACCGGAGTGCACCAGGGTGCCGCCAAGAAGGAATTGCCCAGCTGCCGAAAGTTGTGGGTCCTGCCCTCTGCGGGCAAAACTGAGGTAGCGAACTGCAATTTCCTGAGCGCTCGCCAGTTCGGCTCTCACCACGTGAAACAAATAGGACCCGGAAAGCACTTTGAGAGTGGACGAGTCGCTGTCGTCGGCAATTTCGCAGAGCAGCCGCGCCTGCGTGTAGACGCGTCCTACCTCGGGCGACGCGTATCCCTGGGTGGTGATGAGGGAGGGACCCAGCGAAACTAACAGTGCCAGTTCGATCCGATCCCGCTCGGGGCTCGCAGGCACGCCTTGCAACAGGCTCAGTGCTTTTGAAAGATAGTTGATGGCCTCACGATCGGCATACCGGCGGAGGGCGACTTTGGCAGCGTCGTGATAATGCGAGATTGCTTCCTTCACCGCGTCGGCCTGTTCGTAGTGCCAGGCGATTAGCGAGCTCTCGGAACTAGGGTCGGCAGAATGCGAGTGCTCCAGTTCTTCGGCAATTCGCAGATGCAGGAGGTGCCGACGAGCTGGCCCGAGTTCCGCATAGGCCACTGCGCGAATCTGTCCATGGGAGAAATCGTACGAATCGCAACGTTGGTTTTGGATGATGTGGTGACGCCACAATTCATCGATGGCTGTGGCGACAACGTTCTGCTCAGCTTGGCTGGCCTTGGCCAGGACCTCTAACGTGAAGGGACGGGCAATTGCGGCTGCCACTCGGGCAAGCTCCCGTGTTGTCCCAGTCAGCTGTGCGAGCCGCGCGGTAATCACCGCCTGCACCTTCGGAGGGAGGAAGTTCGCCTCGCGGCCTGAGGTGGAAATCGACTGAGATAGCAATCCACTCCGAACGGCTTCGACGATGAACAAAGGATTACCGCGGGTCTGTTCGTAGAGAGCGACTGCAGCTTCGCGATCCACTTCGCGCCGGATAACCTGGGCAGCCAGCGAGGTTGTCTCCTCGGCGCTGAGAGGCTCAAGGGGTATCTGAGAGACCCGGTCGTCGCGGGTGAGCGCGTTCAAAACCACGATGGCCGCGTTCTCCATGCCTACTTCGTCAAGACGAACTGCGGCGGCTATCATCAAACATGCATCAGGACTTGAGCGAAGCATGTAGTGCAGCCACTCCATCGTTTCCGGATCGCACCATTGCAGATCGTCGATGAAAAGCAGGATAGGCTGCGGCGCACTGAACAATGCGCGTGCCAGCGCCTCGAAGAAATGGTGGCGTTGCCATGTCTCGGTGAACGGTTGGGGGGTCTCGACCTCGTGACCGTCTCCGAGGAGCTCCGGAAGTACCCGCGCGAGTTGCGAGCGCTGTGCCGGAGACAGCCCTTCCAACTTGGCGCGAAACTGCGGACTTCGCAGCCAGTCGGCCACTGGTGCGTAGGCCATCGGTTTCTCCGGCGCGTAGCAAGCGGTACGGGCAACCGAGCTGCCCTGCCGGGAGGCAAACGATAGCAACTCCTCGATCAGGCGAGTCTTCCCGATACCAGCTTCCCCCGTGACCATTGCCAATGAGGCGCGGCCTTGTACGGCCGCGCGCCACGTTTCCAGCAGTCGCATCCATTCCGGCTCGCGCCCAACCAGAACGGGTTCGGAGTTGCGCGCGCGCACTTCAGAGCCGGAGTGAGGCTGCATACTCGCTCTTGAGATTTGGTCGCGAATTCGGCGCGTCGCAATCCCAGGCTCGACTCCAAGTTCCCGGTGCAGCACGGTTGCGCATCGTTCGTAAGCGCGGAGCGCCTCGGCGCGACCGCCGTTGAGTCCATGCAATCGCATAATCGCTTGATAGACCGTTTCCTGGAAAGGGTCCTGCGACAAGAGACTCTCGGCATGTCGAATGGCTGCCGGGTAGTCCCGTGCCTGTTCAAAAAGGGCAATCAAGCGTTCCAGAGCACCGGAATACCTGTGCTTCAAACGCTCGCGATGAGTTCCGATCCACTCGTCATGCAGTCCCGGTAGAAGATCGCCTCGATAGAGATCCAGGCAGCCGAGCAACGCCCGCCGCTCCGTTGAACTGTCTTCCCGCTGCTGCGCCTCGTCGGCCCGCGCAAGAGTAGTTTCGAACTCTGACACATCGAAGGTGAAAGAGTCTTCCGTCCTCCAGCGCACGGTCCGTGCGTCGCTCTCGATGTAATCCTCGACTGCGGGCCATGCCGATCGAAAGTGATGGAGAAGCTGTCGAAGATTGGTCCGCGCCTGCGGGTCACTGGAATCAGGCCAGAAGAGAAACGCAAGCTCCTGCCGGGACACCGTCGAGCCGGCATTTAGAAGAAGATAGGCTAGTAGCGCCTGCATCCGGCTGGTGTTGACAGCTGTCACCTGCGCCCCTTTGCAACTTATCCGAAATCCACCGAACAGCTCGACTCTGGTGGCTGCGACTGCTTCCGCAGCCGAATTGGCTTGGGCCTGCTGCGTGGATGGGGCTGTGTTTGCGAGTTCAGTATCCTCGCCCTGTAAAATCTGCCCCTCGGTAGATTGTTGCCTTCGACTCGACCCAACGCTGCGCTCAAGTTCGTCACCGCCAGTTACGGCTACATCGAAGATGTATCCGCGGCGGGTTACCGTTCGGATGATGGTTTGCGAGTCATCCCCCAGAACACGCCTGATCTCAATCAGACACTGCACAAGGGAGTTGTCAGTGACAAAGGCGTCATTCCAGACAGCCTTGATGATCTCCTCCTTACTCAGGAGACGCCCATGATTCTCGGCCAGGAACCGGAGCACTGCAAAGGATTTGGGCCGGAGCTTTACATCCGCGCTGTCCCGTCTCAGGCATCCACGCACAAGGTCAATGACAAACCCTTCGAACCAAAGGGCCTGCGGCCGCGATTCTGGCATACCCACACATCCCTCAGTCGGTTCTGGCCGGCAAGGAAGAGGACTCTAGTTGAGAATCCTACCATGTACGCGCGTTCAAACAATTTTCAGCGCACTTTCAATGTTCTTGCGTTACTTGGCTGGGCGCCTTCCGCTAACTTGCAGACAGCGTGATGAGACCTGGGAATACTCGCTGGAGAAGCGGGGTCAGCAATCTCACGCAATTCACCGAGGAGCTCTCATGAAAGTTACACATCGTGGTGGTGTGGTTCTGCTGGCGCTGCTTGCCATAGCAACGCCTCTGCTAGCTCAATCTAATGTTTCTGTATTTGCTTCAGGACTCAACAATCCCCGCGGCCTCAGGTTTGGCCCGGACGGGTACCTTTATGTCGCGGAAGGCGGTACCGGAGGCTCGCTTTCCACTGTAGGTCAGTGTGACCAGGTGCCGGGCCCCGTGGGACCTTATACCGGAGACTTCACGGCGCGGATCTCGAAGATCAACCGCAAGGGCGTCCGCCATACCGTCGTCGATCATCTGCCGTCCAGCCAGACCAGCCCGAATCTGGGGAACCTGGTGAGTGGCGTATCGGACGTTGAGTTTGTGGGAGACACGCTCTACGCCCTGCTGGCCGGAGCCGGCTGTTCGCACGGGCTGGCAGGCACGACCAATGGCGTGATCCGCATCGCCAGGAATGGGACGTGGGATCTCGTGGCCGACCTGAGTGCGTTTCAGAAAGCCAACCCCGTGGCCAATCCCGATCTGGCAGACTTTGAACCCGACGGCACCTGGTACAGCATGGTGGCCCACGAAGGACGTTTGTATGCAGTCGAACCAAATCACCAGGAGATAGACCGGGTATCCCTTTGGGATGGCAACATTCAGCGCGTGGTTGATGTCTCAGTCGATCATCCCCAGTGGATTGGCCCTACCGCCCTTGTCTTCCGCCATGGGAGCTTCGTCTTCGGTACCCTGGGACAATTTCCCATCGTTCCGGGAAGCGAATCCGTTTTCAAACTGAAGCTGGATGGTGACTACAACAGCCTGGCGAGCGGGTTCACAACGGTGCAAGGCTTGGCCTATGACGAGCGCGGCAGACTCTATGTTCTCGAATCCATGACCGCGCCCGGCTTTCCCGGTCCCAACGAGATAGGAACAGGCACGATTGTCCGCTTGGAGCATGGGGGAGCAGTGACCACCATCGCGACCGGCCTCAGTTTTCCCTCCGCCATGACCTTTGGGCCAGATGGGAAACTTTACGTCTCAAACTTCGGATTCGGCGCGCCTCCGGGAGCGGGAGAAATCTTGCAGATCGATGTTCCCTGCGACGACCACTGAAGACAAAACTGTGCCCGACTGGCTCATCAGGGTCGTGACCGTCAGATGAGCCAGTCCTCCGGGGAGGCTCCGCCAATCGGTGCGGCCGGAAAGGGACTCGCAATGTCGAAGACTCTGGCGCTAGTTTACGGTGCAGTCTGCTATCTGTTGTTCTTTGTGACATTCCTCTACGCAATCGGGTTCGTGGGGAATGCAATAGTTCCAAAATCAGTGGACTCTGGACCCATCCAACCGTTTGGAACTTCCCTCCTGATCAATGCTGTCTTGCTCGGCCTCTTCGCCGTCCAGCACAGTGGAATGGCGCGGCAGGGTTTCAAGGCGTCGTGGACGCGAATCGTTCCCAAAGAGATCGAGCGCAGCAGTTACGTTTTGCTGGCCAGCCTTTTGCTGCTGCTACTCTACTGGCAGTGGCGACCTATGCCGGGTGTGATTTGGAACGTTAAACACCCTGCCGGACAAGTCCTGCTGCACTCGCTGTTCTGGCTGGGCTGGGTGATCGTGATGCTCTCTACGTTCATGATCAGCCACTCCGACATGTTCGGCCTCCGCCAGGTCTGGCTGAACTGGAAACAGCGGGAATATACTCCGGTGGGATTCAAGACGCCATGGCTTTACCGGGTGGTCCGGCATCCGCTCTATCTTGGATTCTTGTTGGCGTTCTGGTCGACTCCGGCAATGACAGCAGGCCATCTGCTCTTTGCCATCGCCACAACAGGCTACATCTTGATTGCGATTCAGTTCGAAGAGCGCGACCTGTTGCGTTTCCAGGGAGAAGCATATGCGCATTACCGCCAACAGGTGTCGATGATTCTGCCCGTGTCCCTGCGCCGAGCCGGAGCAGTGGGAAAAGGCAAGCCGGCGGCGGGCACAGGCCAAAAGCGGGTACCGAAATAGATTTTCCTTGGCCTGAGGATTCGGGAGCTTTGTGCGATAAATCGATTCGCGGCCTGCATTGAAGGCGCACGGGCAATCCGAAAATTATGAAGAAGCGTGGCCTAAATCGAGTAGCAGCCATTTATGAGATAGGTTGTAGTCTGGTGGACTTAACAGCCTGTGGTGCAAGTCTGGGTACGTGGGCAAAAACTTGTGAAGTATCCACAAGCTCTGTTCGTAGAATCGGCGCATGGCGATGGGCACGCGGAAGCAGCGGGAGAAGCAAGCGGGGATATGGATCGCGCATAGCGAGTTGGCAGCAGCGCCGGGACATCCCTTCTACCAGAAGTTGAATGAGTTGCTGGAGGCCGAGGGCTTCGACGAGTTTGTCGAGGGTCGGTGCGCCAAGTTCTACGCGGCCAAGTACGGACGGCCCTCCCTGACGCCGGGGATCTACTTTCGTTCGCTGCTGATCGGATATTTCGAAGGCATCGGGGCGGAGCGGGGGATTGCGTGGCGGCTGGCAGACTCGCTGGCGCTGCGGCGTTTTGTGGGCATTGACCTGGACGAGAACACACCGGACCACTCCACGATATCGCGCACCCGGCGGTTGCTCGATGTGGACACCCATCGTGAAGTATTCGGCTGGGTGCTGGGCGTTCTGGCGGATCGTGGACTGCTGAGGGGCCAGCGGATCGCCATCGATGCCACGACGCTGGAGGCCAACGCGGCAATGCGCTCGATCGTGCGGCGCGACACGGGTGAGGGTTATGAAGAGTTTCTGCACGGATTAGCGAAGGCCTCGGGCATCGCAACCCCGACTCGCGAAGACCTGGTGCGACTGGATCGCAAGCGCAAGAAGCGCACCTCCAACAAACACTGGAAGAGTCCAGCGGACGAGGATGCGCGGATCGCGAAGATGAAGGACGGGCGCACACACTTGGCGCACAAGGCCGAGCATGCGGTCGATCTGGACACGGGCGCGGTGGTG
>Ga0207777_1000429_pt1 | contig 11483 bp, 12 predicted proteins | sample LuqExpMetageno35_FD_187793 | JGI IMG/M metagenome (GOLD analysis project Ga0207777, IMG submission 187793) | Tropical forest soil microbial communities from Luquillo Experimental Forest, Puerto Rico - Sample 35 (SPAdes) | ecosystem: Environmental > Terrestrial > Soil > Tropical forest ...
ACGAGGCGATCGCCGCGGCGATGCCGGCGGCGAGCGCGGCACCGAGATTGCCGCATACGCCGTTGAAGGCGACGGTGCGGCCTTGCGCCTGCGAGGCTTCCAGCAGCATCGGCATGCCGACTGGGTGATAGATCGCGGCGAATACTCCGAGCGCGAACATAGCCAATGCCAGCATGAAGAGATTGGGCGACAGAGCGATGCCGGCGAGCGAGACGCCGCAGCCGAGAAAGAACGCCGCGACCATGTTGCGGCGACTCCAGCGGTCGGCGAGCCAACCGGCCGGCAGCGAGAACACCCCGAAGGCGACGAAGGCCGCGGTCGACAGTGCGATCAGTTCGGCATAGGGCCGCCGGTAGACCACCGTGAGCCCGATCACCACGGTCGGATAGATCAGGAGCACGAAATGATCGAGCGCATGCGCCCAGTTGAGGAAGGCGATCGAGCGGCGGCGAGAGGCCGAGTCGGCGCTAGTGTCGATCATGCGGGCGAAATCTGTTTTGCAAACTCGACTATAGCACCGCCACTGGCGCGACCTGAGGTCGCCGCAAGTTTATCCCAATCGCGATGCACAACAACCCGATGGCGCTCTTAGGTTGTATTATAGATTTGGCGGGTTGCAACCGGATTGCCGTTGGGCGCGGGGGCCTCGATGGGTCGTGAACGCGCGTCAGCGCGGCGATACTCATCGCCGCCACCAACCACTCGCTGCGGCTCGCCTACATCTTGGTGCTGTTTGCACCATAATACCACGCCCAGCCGCCACTGCCGGTAGCCGTCGCAGCCGCCCCGTATGTGCGGCTGGGCGTGACGAAGCCGAGGTGACTCTTATTTGGTGCGTGCGAAAACCGGTTCCCACTTTTCGGGATCACACGCTAATCCAGCGTCCGTCTAAAGCGCGACACCGCAATGGTCATCGCGATCAGCATCAGCACGAACAGAGCGACCGCGTCGTAGCGCAGGTCGGCGACCGAGGAACCCTTCAGCATGATCGAGCGCACGATGCGCAGGTAATGCGTGAGCGGCAGCGCCTCGCCGATCCATTGCGCCCAGACCGGCATGCCGGCAAACGGGAACATGAAGCCGGACAAAAGGATGTTGGGAAGGAAGAACATGATCGACATCTGCATCGCCTGCAGCTGGTTCTGCGCCACGGTCGAGAACGTGTAACCGATCGATAGATTGGCCGAGATGAATAATGTGCTGAGCGCGGCGAGCATCGCCAGACTGCCGAGGACCGGCACGCCGAAAAGGCTGACGCCGATACCGATGATCATCGCCGCCTGCACGAAGCCGACCATCACATAGGGGATGATCTTGCCGAGCATGATCTCGACCGGTGAGATCGGCATCGATAGCAGGTTCTCCATGGTGCCGCGCTCGATTTCGCGCGTTACCGACAGCGCTGTGAAGATCAGCATGGTCATGGTGAGGATGGTACCGACCAGCCCCGGTACGATGTTGAGCTGGGTGACGGCAGCCGGGTTGTAGCGGGCATGGGTGCGGATCTCGAACGGCAGGCTCATGCTGTCGGGGATGGCGCGATCGTGCGACAGCGCGGTTTGCAGCACCTGCCCGAGCGCGCTCAGCGCGGTGCCTGAGGCGACCGGATCGGTGGCATCGGCCGCCACCAGCATGACCGGCTTGTCGCCGCGTCGTACCGCGCGCTCGAAATTTGCCGGGATTTCGATCGCGAACAGCACGCTGCCGGAGGCGAGCAACTGGTCGACCTCGGCTTCGGTGCGCGGCAGCTTAGTTACCTTGAAATAGCGGGTGTTCTCCAACGCTGCCAGGATCGAGCGGGCAAGATCGCTGTGCTCCTGCAGCAGCACGGCGGTCGGCAGATTACGCGGCGTGGTGTTAATGGCGTAGCCGAAGAGCATCAGCTGCACCAACGGCACCATCGCGATCATGGCGAAGGACACGCGGTCGCGCTTGAGCTGGATGAACTCCTTGATCAGCACGGCCCAGGTCCTGCGCCAGAAGCCATTGCCGGGGAGCCGCCGCACCGTCTGGCTGGGGAGCAGGTGCGTCATGGGAAATTGTCCTGCGACCGGCGCATAAGATCGATGAACACATCCTCGAGCGAGGGCTCTGAGCGCTTCCAGTCGAGCCCCTTGCGCTTGCGATAGAGCGCGATCGCTTTGTCGAGCGCCCCGGCATCCCGGCCGGAGACGTGCAGGCTGGTGCCGAACGGCGCCACCATGTCGATGCCGGGCGCGCCGGTGAGCTGCTCGGCCAGCGCGTACAGATTGTCGCTCGCGCCGCCGCCGACCACATAGGTGGTTAGGTGCGAGGACGCGATCACCTCGTCGACGGTGCCGCGCACCAGTAATTCGCCGTAGGCGATATAGGCGATCTCGTGGCAGCGCTCGGCCTCATCCATGTAATGGGTGGAGACCAGCACGGTGAGCCCGTCGGCGGCAAGCGCGTGGATCTCGTTCCAGAACTCGCGCCGCGCATTCGGATCGACGCCGGCGGTCGGCTCATCTAGCAGCAGCAGTTGCGGGCTCGGCAGCGTGCAGGCGCCGAGCGCCAGCCGCTGCTTCCAGCCGCCCGACAATTCGCCGGCGATCTGGTTTTCGCGCCCGCTGAGGCCGAGCCGCTCGATCGCCGCGCTCGCGGCGGCGACCGGCTGCGCGATGCCGTAGATGCGGCCGATGAATTCCAGGTTCTCGCGCACCGAGAGGTCTTGATAGAGGCTGAAGTGCTGGGTCATGTAGCCGACCCGGCGCTTGATCTTGTCGGTCTCGGTAAGGATGTCGTAGCCAAGGCAGGTGCCGGTGCCTTCGTCGGGCGTGAGCAGGCCGCACAGCATTCGGATGGTGGTGGTCTTGCCCGAGCCGTTGGGGCCGAGGAAGCCGTAGATACTGCCGCGTTTGACCTGCATGGACAGGTTGCGCACCACCGCGCGACCGTCGAATTTCTTGGTCAGGCCGTGGACATCTATGGCGATGTCAGTTCCGTTCATCGCGCCGCCTCTTTGGGCGGCGCCGTCGCCAGACTGACAGTCACCGGCTGTCCGATGCGGAATTTTTCCGGCTGATCGGGCCGCGCCTCGATCATGAACACGAGCTTCGCGCGCTCGTCTAGGCTGTAGATTACTGGCGGGGTGTATTCCGCGCTGCGCGAAACGAAGCTTACTTTGGCAGCCAGCCCTGCCTGGCAGCCGTCGCAAGAGATCGCGACACTGTTGCCGAACTTGATCTCGGGCAGTTGCGTCTCCGGCGCAAAGAAGCGGATCTTCAGATTGGCGGGCGGCAGCAGCGCCACCACCGGCCTTCCCGCCGGTACCGTTTCGCCCGGCCGGTAATAGACCTGCTGGATGGTACCGTCGGCTGGGCTGACTGCGCGACGGCGCGCCAGCCGGGTTTCCGACCAGGCGAGATTGGCGTTGGCCTGTCGGAGCGCCGCCTCGGCGTCATCGAAATTCTTCTGCGTGCCGGCAGCGGTCTTGAGCAATTCCTTGGCTCGATCGAAGGTCTGCTGGGCGGTGGTAACCGCGGCCTTCCTCACCAACACCTCGGCCCTCTGCAGATCGTCATCGACGGTGAACAGCAGCTCGCCGGCAGTGACCTGACTGCCCTCACGTACCGTCAACTGTTCGATGCGGCCCTGCTCGTCAGGCGACACGAAGATGAGCTCAGCCTCGACCCAGCCTTGCAAAAGCTGTCCCTTACCGCCGTCGCAGGCGGCGAGTGCTAGGACGGAGAGCGCCGCGATGCCTGCAACGAAAGTCCTCATGCGTCCCTCCTCGTGGCGAACAGCAGGTCGATATGCGTCTTCATCATTGCGCGCACATCGAGCGGCTCGAACTTCTCGAACAACCCGCTCCAGATGATCGCGACTAGCCCGGGCGCCGCGACGATTTGAGGGAAATCGACCAGCCTGGGCGGCGCTTCGCCACGCGCGGCAGCGCGCGCGAGTAGCCTACGCACGGCGTCGATAATGCGGGAGAGCACTTCGCGGTAATAAAACTCGGCGAGCTTGGGAAAGCGCGGGCCTTCCGCGATCATCAGACGGATAACGTCGCGGCGGCGGGTCTCGTAAACCTCGCGCACGAACAAGTCGACGATCTGGTCGGCGAGCAGGCTGACCGGCAGCTCGGCTGCGCCCAATGCCTCGATGGTGCCAACGATCGGCGTCAGCATGGCGCGCACGAGCTCCTGGAAAAGGCTCTCCTTGTCGCGGAAGTAGAGATAGATGGTGCCCTTGGCGATACCTGCGCGGCGCGCAACGTCATCGAGCCGGGCCGACTCGAAGCCACGCTGCGAGAATTCCTCGAGCGCGGCGGCGAGGATCGCGTCGCGCCGCTCGGCGACACGCGCCTTGCGGACGTGTGGCCCGACCGGCTTACGGTCCACGATCGCCGCTCGACCGGCAGCTCCCTTGCGCAAGGACCTCAGGCGCCGTGCGAGCGATCGAGAGTGACGCGGATGGCTAGGCATCACGCATTCCTGACTGACTGGTCAGTCATTTATATAGAACAGACGAAGGGGGCACACAAGCGAGTGACGGCTGAAAGAAAAGCGCCTTAAAACAACAACATAGCCAACGACCCGCGTCTGGCTACGTACAAGTCACCTTGTTGGAGATATTACTCTTGGTCGCCGCAGACGAAGTTGCGGATCATGCATTCCTTGCCGCCGTGGCGGTAGCAGACGGCGAGCGTCCCGTTCTGCGTGCAGGCGCCGACCACCAGCGCACCCGCCGCCCGCGCGGTGTTGACCGCCACCACCATCAGCGTTGCCGTGGCAAGCAAAAGGCTTGCGACCACGACCGCGCGCATCATCGGGGTGTCGATATCCGCCATCGTTTCATACCCGAATTCTGATCGTACCTAAGGGCTGAGTCGCGGCGGTGATCAATGATTCGAGTCTCAGGCGCGCTCGATTTCGGTCTTGACGGCAGACAACGACTCGGGGGTATCCACGTCGGTAAGCGCCGCGGCGCCCTGCACCGGGACCTCGACCACCGCCTCGGCATAGCTGCCGATCAAGAAACGGGCGCCGATGTCGCCGTGGATCCCCATCAGATCATGGAAGAACCGGCGCGACCATACCACCGGATTGCCGCGTCGTCCGTCGATACTCGGCACTACCACCAGCGCGCCGCGTTCGGGATCGAATGCGGCGAGCAATTTATCGATCAGTCCACTGTCGACCTGCGGCATGTCGCCGAGGCAGACGATTGCGCCGTCGGCGTCGTCCGGTACCGCAGCAATGCCGGCCTTCAGCGACGTACCGAGGCCCTCAGCGTAGTCCGGGTTATGCACGAAGCGGATCGGCAAGCCGTTAAGCACTGCCTCCACGCGCTCGCGCTCGTGCCCAGTGACGACGATCACCGGCTTAGCGCGCGAGGCCAGCGCCTGCTCGGCGGCGATGCGCACCAACGGCTTGCCACCGATCTCGGCCAGCATCTTGTTGACAGCGCCCATGCGGGTTGAACGCCCTGCCGCCAGTAAAACCGCGGCAACGCGGCGGCCGTGCTCCGCAGCTTGTTCCTCGCGCGGCTGCGGCCGCGTAACGATCTCCATCAGCAGGCCACCAACGCCCATGCCCGTAATGTCTGCACGCGATATTGGCAAGCCGGCGAGCAGCCGCATCAGCACCCAGTCGAAGCCGTTCTCCTTAGGCGAGCGCGCGCAGCCCGGCGCGCCAATCACCGCCTGCCCGCGCAAACGACCGATCAGCATTAGATTGCCGGGATCGACCGGCATGCCGAATTGCTCAATTTCGCCGCCGGCCGCTGTAATCGCTGCCGGGATGACGTCGCGCCGATCGGCGATGGCCGAGGCGCCGAACACGATGATGAGTTCCGCCCCGGCCTTGTGCACCTCGTCAATCGCACGCGAGACCGCACCCTGCTCGTGTTGCACGCGTCGCTCGGCAACGACGGTCGCGCCAGCCGGCGCAATGCGCGCAGTAGTTATTTTCAGTGTCTTTTCCACTACCTTAGGCGAGAGACCCGGCAGCAGCGTCGATACGATCCCAACCTTGCGGATTTTGTACGGCGCGACGCGAGTGATCGGGCGCGCGCTGCGCGCCTCGGCCACCGCGCGATCGCATGCACTGCCCGCGACCGCAAAGGGGATGATTTTGACGGTGGCGATCATCTCCCCGTCAACCACAGGCTTGTAGGCCGTCAACGTCGCGATGGTCACAGCCTCATCGATTCGGTTGAGCCGATCGACGGCATCCTTGTCGATTACCAGCACACCGGCGCAGGCGGCGAACAGATTGCATCGGCCGGTGAAGGCATGATCGATGCGCACGCCCTCTCCCGCCGCCGCGGTTGCGATCTCGGCGGCGGCCTGATCCTCCGACACGTCGCCCGGTTCCAGCCGCGCAACGACGATCTCCCGGATGCCCGCCGCTTCCAGCGCGGCCACCTCCTTGGCGCTGATCAGTGTGCCTTTCTTGAGCACCAGCTCGCCTTGGCGGATCGAATGCACCGCAGTGGCGCCGAGCGCATCTGCCGGCGCGACGGGCCCGAATTTCATGCGACCTCCGTTTGCTCGGCCTTCATCCGCAGCCGGGCAGTGATCTCAGCAATGATCGACACCGCGATCTCGGCCGGCGACACCGCGCCGATGCCAAGCCCGATCGGCGCGTGGATGCGCGCGATGTCGGCGTCCCTGATTCCCGCCTCCTTCAGCCGCGCCACGCGCTTGGCATGCGTCTTCCGCGAGCCAAGCGCGCCAATATAGAAGCACTCGCGCGCCAAAGCATGTTTAAGCGCCGGATCGTCAATTTTTGGATCGTGCGTAAGTGCGACGAAGGCGGTGTAGCGATCGACATTGAGCGGGGGCAACGCCACATCCGGCCACTGTGCGATCACCTTGACGTCGGGGAAGCGTTCGATCGAGGCGAAGGCGGTGCGCGGATCGACGATAGTGACGTCGTAACCGAGCATCTGTCCGATCGGCGCCAGCGCCTGGCTGATATGCACCGCACCGGTAATCACGAGTTGCGGCGACGGCACATGCACGGTGAGGAACACGCGGCCTTGCGGCGTCTCCTCCATGCCGCTTTTCGCCATGCGGATGTGCTTCTCCAAGAAGTCGTGCAGCGGGTCCTTGATGATATCCGCAGCCTTTACCAGCCGCTGTTCGCCGCTCTCGACATTGGTCACGACCGCAACCGCGCGACGCGCGGCGCGTTCGGTATTGAGCGCCTCCAGGATGTCAAGTTTCACTTAGGTGACCTTTTCAACATAGACCCGAATGGTGCCGCCACAGGACAGTCCGACGTTCCAGGCGGTCTCGTCGGCGACGCCAAATTCCAACATCGTAGGTTTGCCGCTGCCGATCACATCGATCGCCTCGGCGATTACCGCTCCCTCAACGCAGCCGCCCGATACCGAGCCGAGGAAATTGCCGTCCTGGTCGATCACCAGATTGGAGCCGACCGGCCGCGGTGCTGAGCCCCAAGTCTCCACCACCGTGGCAAGCGCCACGCCGCGCCCGGCTTTGCGCCAGTCCTCGGCGGCTCTCAGGATGTCTTCATCGCGCGACAGCATAGCAATCCTCCGTCAAGCAACCTGGCGCAGCAGCGCCCTCGGATCGTAACTCTTGGCTGGCGCACCCGATAGCGCGCGCACTAGCGCAGTCATGGACTCCAGATTATGGATCGGCCGCAATTCATCCACATGCGGCAGCATGGCCCGCACGCCCTTGGCGCGAGCCTCGAAACCTTCGAAGCGCAAAAGCGGATTGAGCCAAATGAGCCGGCGGCATGAGCGGCGCAGCCGGTCCATTTCGAAAGATAGCGTGTCGTCGGCATCGCACTCAAGCCCGTCAGTAATCAAAAGAACTACCGCGCCCTGCCCAAGCACGCGACGCGCCCACTGCTTGTTAAAAGTGTGCAGCGAGGTGGCGATGCGGGTGCCGCCCGACCAATCGACCACATGCGCCGAACAGGCGGCGAGCGCCTCGTCGGGGTCGCGCGCGCGGATTGCGCGGGTGACGTTGGTGAGCCGCGTGCCGAACAGGAAGGTGATAACGCGTTTCCGCGAGTCAGTTACGGCATGCAGGAAATTCAGGAACAGTCTTGTGTACTGGCTCATCGAGCCTGAGATATCTAAGAGCGCCACGACCGGTGGTTCCTTCATGCTCGGCCCTAGATATCTAAGGTCGATCACCGCGGCGCCCGCCTTCATGCTGGCACGCAACGTGCGACGGAGATCGATCAGATGGCCGCGACGGCTCGAGCGCAGCCTGCGCGTACGCAGCTCGTCGAGCGGCAACGCGAGCTCGGCAATCGCTTTCTTGGTTTCGTCGATCTCCGCAGCGCTCATTTGGGCGAAATCTTTTTTGCGCAGAATCTCGCGGTCCGACACAGTGAGCCGGGCGTCGAACTCGACCTCAGAATTCCGCGCGCGTTCATTGAGATCTGAGAACAGCGCCTCCTGGATGCGCTGCGCACCAGGCGGCGGCGACTTGGGCTCATAACCTGGCGTGTCCGGCAGCATGGCGGCGATCAATTTCTCGATATAGCCGCGCTTGCGGAAGAAAATGCGGAATGCCTGATCGAACAGCACGCTGTGCTCGTGGCGCTTCACGAACACCGCATGCAACGTCCAGTAGAAATCCTCGCGGTTGCCGATGCGCGCCACACAGAGCGCTTCCAACGCGTCGAGTGCCGCGCCAGGCCCGACCGGCATGCCGGCGGCACGCAGCGCGCGTGCGAAGTACAGAATATTGTCGGCGAGGCGGCCGTGGTTTTCGGTCATCGACGTCACTCCGCCGCTCTGAGCCCCGACTTCACCTCGTCAAGCAGCGACTTAACCTTAGTCTGGTCAAAGCGAGCGATATCGTCCTGATACTTCAGGAGCACGCCGAGCGTGTCGGACACGGTCGCCGGGTCGAGTGCAATCACGTCGAGCTCGGTCAGCGCCGAGGCCCAGTCAAGCGTCTCAGCGACCCCAGGCGCCTTGAACAGATCCTCCTTGCGCAGCGCCTGCACAAAGTCGACCACCTGCTCGGAAAGTTTTTTGGCGATGTCCGGTACCTTGGCGCGCAGGATTTTCAATTCGCGCGCCGCGTCGGGATAGCCTACCCAGTGATAGAGGCAGCGTCGCTTAAGCGCGTCATGCACCTCGCGGGTACGATTGGACGTAACAACGACAATGGGGGGATCGGCGGCCTTCACCGTACCGAGCTCGGGCACGGTGACCTGGAAATCTGCCAAGACCTCCAGCAAAAAAGCCTCAAAAGCCTCATCTGTGCGATCGATTTCATCAATTAGCAGCACCGGCGAGCCGTTTGGGTCGGCTTCCAGCGCCTGCAACAGCGGCCGCTTGATCAGGTAACGCTCCGAGAAGATGTCATGCTCGATGCGCGAGCGGTCTTCCTCACCTTGCGCTTCGGCCAGACGAATGGCGATCATCTGAGACCCGTAGTTCCATTCATACACTGCGGCCGAAATATCGAGCCCCTCGTAGCATTGCAATCGGATCAGCTTTCGGCCGAGCGTAGCGGCCAGCACCTTGGCGATTTCAGTCTTGCCGGTTCCGGCCTCGCCCTCCAGAAACAGCGGTCGGCCCATCTTGAGCGCGAGATAAAGCACCGTCGCCAGCGAGCGGTCGGCGATATAGTCGGCCTTGGCCAAGAGGCCGAGGGTGGCGTCGATCGAGGTGGGCAGCGGCGACATGGTTCTTCCTTCAAGTTCTGCAAGGCACTTTAACGCAAGCTTGCAGCGTCTTACATGTGGGTATCAGATAAACGCCCAGCCAGCCGCGAATAGCCGCCAGGACCCTCCCTCCAGATGTCGAAAACCGCCGAAATGAGCCAAGACGCCCTGCGCCTGCCGACCATCGATGCCGGTGTGCGCATCGGCCATGTCCACCTGAAGGTCGCCGACCTTTCGCGTGCGCTCGATTTCTATTGTGGCGTGCTCGGTTTCACCCTTACCACCAGCCGGCCCGGCGCAGCCTTCATCTCAGCTGGCGGTTATCACCACCATCTGGGCTTGAACACCTGGGAGAGCCTGGGCGGCCACCCGCCCGCCCCCGGTACCACCGGCCTTTACCATACCGCGATTTTGTATCCGAACCGAAGGCTCTTGGCCGACGCGCTGCGCCGACTGATCGTTGCCAAGATCCCGCTAGAAGGCGCAAGCGACCATGGCGTTTCCGAGGCGCTCTACCTGCGCGACCCCGACGACAACGGCGTCGAGCTTTATCGCGATCGCCCACCGGAAGAATGGCCGAAAAAGCCGGACGGCTCCTTGCAGATGTACACGCACCCGCTCGACCTGCACGACCTCCTGAGTGAACTCGACAGGTCGGCGTAGCAATCCACGCACGACTTCTACCGACACTAACGATTAATACTGTACACGCAGCCTGCTTCCAAAAGGATTGGCTTTGTCACTCAAACACGCGGCTGCCGCAGCAGTAACGTTAGCTGTACGGCGACGAGCGAGGCCGCGAGCATTGTCGTGAACGCCGCATTGTATGTGCCGGTCGCGTCGAATACGGCGGCGCCAAGATATGCGCCGATGCCGCCGAAGATCTGATGCACCATGGTGATCAGGCCGGTGAGCGCCCCAAGATGGCGGGTACCGAAGCTCTCCGCCACGAACACGACGGTGAGCGGCGCGGTCACTAAGAACGTCCCGCCGAAGACCAGCGCGAACACCGCCACCGAAACCGCCGACTGATCCACCATCAACAGCGCGAACACCGCGACGCGGGCGGCGAAGGCGAGCGCGGTCGGCCACAACGGACCCGACCGGTCGCTGAAAGCGCCGGCGATTATTACGCCGATCAGGCCGGTCAGACCCATCAAGGCCAGCAGGTTGCTCGCAAGAAACGCGTCGACGCCGCGGTCCTGCGCGAAGGCGACGACGTGGGTGGTGACGAAGAAATCGTCAAAGACACAGATCGCATAGATCGCCAGCAGCAGCCAGAACCGCCGCGCGCGGGCGGCTTCCATTATGTCGATGCCGCCCCTCGGGCGCGCCGCTTTCGCCTGCGTTGGGCTAGATTTGGGGATCACGGCGAGCAGCAGCGGCACCAGCATCAGATGGGCGGGCGCCGAGCAGCAAGTACACCCATTGCCAGCTTACGGCCGCCAACACCGCCGCCATCATGGCGATCACCACGAACTGGCCGACGCTCATGCCCGACATCGCTAGCGCATTGGCCAGGCCGGCCCGCTCCGGAAAGGCGCGCGTAATCATCACGCCAACCGGGATTATCGAGGCCGCACCGTTGCCGAGCGCGTAGACCACGCCATAGAGTGCCAGCGGATGCCAAGGCGCCGTGATCGCGCTCATGAGGCCGCTGCCAATGCCGCTGACCAGCAGGCCTCCGCGGAGCACCAGGCGGGGGTTGGTGTGGTCGGCGAGATGACCGGCGGCGAGCATTGCCGTCGCGGAGACGATCTGGAACAGCGCCACAGCGAGACCAAGCTCGCTGCGGCCCCAGCCGAAATCGTCGACAATCGATTTCAGCGTTAGCCCGACGGCAAACCGGGCGCC
>Ga0207777_1000430_pt1 | contig 11481 bp, 10 predicted proteins | sample LuqExpMetageno35_FD_187793 | JGI IMG/M metagenome (GOLD analysis project Ga0207777, IMG submission 187793) | Tropical forest soil microbial communities from Luquillo Experimental Forest, Puerto Rico - Sample 35 (SPAdes) | ecosystem: Environmental > Terrestrial > Soil > Tropical forest ...
CATTGCTCGTAGTCTTCGCGCTGCTCGCCTTTCTGCCTGGCTTCTTTGAGATCCCGCCGGTCGATCGCGACGAAGCCCGCTTTGCGCAGGCTACCAAGCAGATGGTGGAGCGCGGCGAATACGTCGACATCCGTTTCCAGGACGAGGTCCGCTACAAAAAGCCAGTCGGCATCTATTGGCTGCAGGCGGTGGCGGTGAAAGCTGGCGAGACGCTTGGTGTGTCGCAAGCGCGCACTACCATCTGGCTCTACCGGCTGCCGTCCTTGATCGGCGCGACCGGTGCCGTGCTGCTGACATATTGGACCGCACTCGCTTTCGTGACGCGGCGTACCGCGCTGGTGGCGGCGTTTATGATGGCGAGCTCCATCCTGCTCGGCGTCGAAGCACGGCTTGCTAAGACAGATGCCATGCTACTGTTCGCCTCTGTGGCAGCGATGGGTGCGCTGGCACGCATCTATCTGGCAGTGCGGCGCATGCCCGATGCAAAGCCGGGCTGGACGCAACCGGCGGTCCTGTGGACCGCGCTCGCTGGCGGTGTGTTGTTGAAGGGGCCTCTGATTTTGATGTTCATCGGTCTGACCGCGCTGACTCTGTCGATCGTCGATCGCTCGGTGCGCTGGCTCAGAGCATTGCGGCCGTTGGCGGGCATTGGCTTGCTGATCTTGCTGGTGCTGCCGTGGTTCTATGCGATTACTATGAAATCCGGTGAGAGTTTTTTCGTGCAGGCGATCGGGCACGACATGCTGGCAAAGATCGGCAGTGGACAGGAGGCACATGGCGCCCCGCCCGGATTCTATTTCCTGCTGTTCTGGATAACATTCTGGCCCGGGTCGATTCTCGCGGGGCTGGCCGCGCCGATAGTGTGGAAGTCGCGGCGCGAGCCTGGCGGGCAGTTCCTGCTGGCCTGGCTGATCCCATCTTGGCTAGTGTTCGAAGCGGTGATGACCAAGCTGCCGCATTACGTGCTACCGCTCTATCCAGCGATCGCCATCATGATCGCCGGCATCCTGGAGAAGGGCGGTCTATTAAAATGGCGCTGGCTGGTTCACGGTACCGTCGGCTGGTTCCTGTTTCCGTCAATCATCGCGATCGGTGTGGTGGTGGGCTTTATAGCCATCGGCCGCGATCTCGGCATGATCGCTTGGCCGTTCGCTGCGGCGGCAGCGATCTTTGGCCTGTTCGCCTGGTGGCTCTATGAAGTCGACGGCGCTGAGCGCGCACTTCTTCGTGCGATGATATCGTCGGTGTTCGTTGGCATTACCGTCTATGCCATGACCTTTCCGTCGCTGCCGTCGCTGTTCCCGAGCGCGCTAATCGCCGAGGAAGTGCACGCTACTGGCTGCGAGCAACCGCATGTGGTCTCCACCTTCGCCTATCAGGAGCCGAGCTTGGTGTTTCTGCTCGGCACCGATACGCACTTCACCGACGGCGTCGATGCCGCCGAATTTCTCCGCTCGGGCGCATGTCATTTTGCGTTGATCGATCCGCGCAACGAGCGCAGCTTCGCGCAGCGCGCCGATGCGCTCGGCTTGCGTTACGTCCGGGTGCAGCGCATCGATGGTTTCAACATCAGCATTGGGCGCCCGGTGACCCTGACCCTTTTTCGCGGTTTGGCAATGCCATGACGACGACAAATGGAATGCTGCCGCAGATGGGAGGCGCGGCATCGCCGCTGCGGCGTTGCACTAGCAATGTGGTCGCAGCGCTGAAAGTTCTGGTTCGATCGGCGAAAATCCATCCGACTCGAGCTTGGCCGATGCCACCGCAGCAACTCGCCATCGTTGCGGCCGCAATAACGGTTGTGTTGCTGTTCGGCATGATCGTCGTCGATGCCGCAGTCATTCGGAGCGTCGCCCACATGCCGCGCTGGCTCATCGATTTCTTTGACGCAATTACCGACTATGGCAAGTCGGGCTGGTTCCTTTGGCCACTCGGCATTTTGTTTCTGGCCCTGGCGGCGTTGCCGCTCGGGCTGTCACCCATCTCGCAGCGCGTGTTGGTGGCCGTGATGGTGCGCGTCGGCTTCCTGTTTGTGGCGATCGGTGCGCCCGGCCTGTTTGTGACGATTGTCAAGCGTATAATCGGACGTGCTCGGCCGGGCGTCGGCGGCAGCATCGATCCATTCCTGTTCAGTCCATTCAAATGGACGGCCGCTTATGCTGGCCTGCCGTCGGGTCACGCGACCACCGCGTTCGCGGTAATGGCGGCCTTCAGCACGCTGTGGCCGCGGACGCGCGCCGTTCTGCTGATCTATGCGTTGCTGATCGCCGCCAGCCGGATCGTAGTGACCGCGCATTATCCAACTGACGTGGCCACCGGTGCACTGGTCGGTATCGTGGGTGCGGTCATGGTGCGCCGCTATTTCGCGCTGCGCGGCTTGGGCTTCACGGTCCGCGCCGATGGGAGCTTGCGGCAGTTGCCGGGCCCCTCGCTCAAGCGGATCAAATCGGTTGCCCGCGAGCTGTTGGCTTTGTAGATGCTGACGCATGAACGGCCGCAATTTGATTAGCAATGACCCGGCGGTGTCCGTGGTAGTGCCGGTGCGTAATGAGGCCGGCAATATTGGCCCGCTGGTTGCCGAGATCGCCAAGGCGCTCGACGGCCAATGGCCGTTCGAGGTGGTCTACGTCAATGACGGCTCCAGCGACGGCACCGAAGGCGAGCTTAGGCGGCTGATGGCCGCGCATCCCTGGCTGCGCCGGGTACGGCATAAGCAATCTTGCGGCCAGTCGGCGGCGGTGCGCAGCGGCGTGACTGCGGCGCGCGCGCCGGTGGTGGTGACGATCGACGGCGATGGACAGAACGACCCGGCCTTCATCCCGGCCATGCTGAAGGCCTTGCAGGCGGGCGCGCCCGGTGTCGGCCTAATTGCCGGCCAGCGGAAGGGGCGTAAAGCGAGCGGATTCAAGAAGCTACAGTCGCGCATCGCCAACGCGGTGCGCAGCGCGGTGCTGCGTGACGGCACGCGCGACACCGGCTGCGGCTTGAAAGCTCTTCGTCGCGACCTATTCCTGCAACTACCGTATTTCGATGGACTGCACCGCTTTCTTCCGGCTCTGGTGCGGCGCGAGGGCTTCACGATCGGCTATGTCGACGTGGTCGACCGACGGCGCAACACGGGCGTATCTAATTACGGGATGTGGAACCGCCTGTGGGTTGGCATCCTCGATCTTGCCGGCGTGTGGTGGCTGATCCGTCGCAAGAAACGAAATCCGGAAATCGTAGAGGACTAAGGCGTGATCCCGAAAAGCTTGCACTCGAAATTGATTGGAAAAAAGTAGAGAATCAATTTTCGCATAAGATCGCGTGCCACCAAGGAAAAGTCTAATGCTGGTCGATATCACGAATGCCGTAGGCGGCTATCTGCACGACGTTTTCATCGGCAGCGTTGATTGGGGAATCCTGATCGGCTATTTCGCGCAGGCCATGTTCGCGATGCGCTTTGTGGTGCAGTGGGTCGCTTCCGAGCGCGCCGGCAAGAGCGTGGTGCCGACCGCGTTCTGGGTGTTCTCCATCGGCGGCGGCTTGATGTTGCTCGGCTACGCTCTCTACCGCAAGGATCCGGTGTTTATCATCGGCCAGGCGTTCGGCGTATTCGTCTATCTGCGCAATCTGCAATTTGTGATGCGCAGCGGAGGTGCCGCGGCGGCGGCCTAAGCTTTATTTGCTGCCAGCGCGGCAAAGCCGTGTTCGAGATCGGCGATCAGATCATCGGGATCTTCGAGACCGATATGGAAGCGCAAGGTCGGGCCGCCCGGCGCCCATTTGGTGGCCGTGCGATAGTCCGAGCAGTCGAACGAGATCACCAGGCTTTCGAACCCGCCCCATGAATAGCCCATGCCGAACAGCGTCAACTCGTTCATGAAGGCATAGACCGCCTGCTGCGAACACGGCTCGAGTACGATGCTAAACAGTCCGCATGCGCCGGTGAAATCCCGCTTCCAGATTTTGTGCCCGGGGTCGCTTGGCAGCGCTGGATGCAGTACTCGCTTTACTTCCGGCCGCTGTTCGAGCCAGCGCGCGATGCGCAGCCCAGATTGGTAGTGGCGCTCGAGCCTTAAGCTCAACGTGCGCAGGCCGCGTAGCGCGAGAAACATGTCGTCGGGGCCGACGCACAGGCCCATGCTGTAGACCGTCTCTTTGAGCCGCGGTAGTGTCTTGGCGTTGGCAGCGACGCAGCCGAACATCAGGTCGGCATGTCCGCCGATATATTTGGTGCCAGCTTGGATCGACAGATCGACGCCCTTCTGAAAAGGTTGGAAGTAGAGGGGGCTTGCCCAGGTATTGTCCGCCAACACCAGCGCGCCTTTGTCATGCGTGACCTTGGCAATAGCCGGGATGTCCTGCATCTCGAAGGTTTGCGAACCCGGAGTTTCGACAAACACTGCGCGCGTGTTCGGCTTGAACAGCTTGGCGATACCGTCGCCTATCAGCGGATTATAATAAGTGGTTTCGACGCCGAGCCGCTTGAACACGCTGTCGCAGAACGTGCGGGTCGGTCGATAGACGCTGTCAGTCACCAGGATATGGTCGCCGGCGCCGGCTGCCGCGAGCAGTCCGAGCGAAATAGCCGCTAGCCCCGACGGCAATAACGCGACGCCCGCACACCCTTCGCCCTCCAACTCGGTGAGCGCGTTCTCCAGTGCTTCCGAAGTGGGCGTGCCACGCCGCCCGTAGCTGTAGCGGCCGCGATGCGCGACTTGATCTTCGGCGGTAGGATAGAGCAGCGTAGAAGCGTGATAGACTGGCGGATTTACGTAGCCGTGATAGGCTTGCGGGTGGCGGCCGGAGGTGACCAATCGAGTTTCCGGTTTGATCGGAGTTTTGGGCTTCTTCACCATGGCGATTGATACACTTCGACTCGTGCGCTGCGTGTAGACTCTCGGGCCGCGAACTGCATATACCTCCGTATCGGCCGCAGGCGTCAACCCCTTGACCTGAAAGCCCGATCGTTCTGAGATGCTATACATCGAAAGGCTTGGGGATTTTGCCAAGGGTGACGTTTTCCCGCTCGGAAGGGTGAAAACCATCGGCGGCGAGAATGTTTGGCCGACCCGGACAAGGCGGCGCATCTCACTACCCATTGTGGAGGCCATCAGATGAAACGACTTGCCAACATCCTCGCTCTTGCACTTGTGTTCGCGGCGCAGGGTGTCTCCGCCCAGACGCTGAAAGCCGTGAAAGATCGTGGCATCCTGAATTGCGGCGCCAACGGCACCCTGGCCGGCTTCGGGTCGCCCGACGCGCAAGGCAATTGGACCGGCCTCGATGTCGATTTCTGCCGCGCAGTAGCGGCCGCCATCTTCAATGATCCGACTAAGGTGAAATTCGTGGCGCTTACCGCCAAAGACCGCTTCACAGCGTTGCAATCCGGTGAAATCGATGTGTTGGCGCGCAATACCACCTGGACGTCATCGCGTGACACTTCGCTCGGCTTAAATTTCGCCGGTGTCATTTATTATGACGGTCAAGGTTTCATCGTGCGCAATGCGCTGAAGGTGAATTCTGCGCTTGAGCTCAACGGCGCCTCGGTCTGCGTGCAGCAAGGCACCACCACCGAGCTTAACCTCGCCGACTATTTCCGTACGCATAAGATGCAGCTAAAAAGCGTTACCTTCGCCACCGCCGACGAGGCGGTGAAGGCATACGACGCGGGACGTTGCGACGCCTACACCACCGACGCGTCAGCGTTATATGCCGAGCGTCTGCGGCTCGCGAACCCCAACGACAACATGATTCTGCCCGAGATCATCTCGAAAGAGCCGCTGGCGCCAGTCGTGCGCCACGGCGACGACCAATGGTTCGACATTGTGAAATGGGTGCTTTTTGCGATGCTCGACGCCGAGGAACTCGACGTGACATCGAAGACAGTGTCAAACGCGCTCAAATCCGACAATCCAGAAATCAAGCGCCTGGTCGGCACCGAAGGCAATTACGGCGAGCAGCTCGGCCTGACCAAGGACTGGGTCGTGCGTATTGTCACGAATGTCGGCAATTACGGCGAAGTGTTCGAACGGAATGTCGGGCAGGGCTCTCCGCTCAAGATCGCCCGTGGCCTGAACGCGCTTTGGAACAAGGGCGGCATCCAATACGCTCCACCAGTGCGCTGAGCGTCGAATGAGTTCCGCCGGAATGACAGTCCGGCCGACGCGATCGCTGTTGACCAATCCGATCCTGCGCAGCATCGTCTATCAGGTACTGCTATGCGCGGCAGTCGGCCTGCTGGCTTACGCCGCCATCAGCAATGCCGCGGAAAATCTCGCCCGCGCGCGCATCGCGACTGGATTCGGTTTCTGGAATACTACGGCCGGCTTCGACATAAGCCAAACATTGATTGACTACTCGTCGCAAAGCTCGACCTACGGCCGCGCGTTCTGGGTCGGTCTGCTCAATACGCTGTTGGTGGCCGGGCTCGGCATCGTCGGCGCGACCGTGCTCGGTTTTGTGATCGGCATCGCTCGGTTGTCGCGCAACTGGCTGGTGGCGAAGGCGGCGGCCGGCTATGTCGAGTTGATCCGTAATCTACCGCTGCTGCTGCAATTGCTGTTCTGGTATAACGCTGTGCTCAAGGCGCTGCCGGAAACGCGCGACAGCTTTGTTCTGGCCGGCAGTATTTTCCTCAATAATCGCGGTCTGGTGCTGCCGCGGGCGATTCCGCAGGACGGCAGCAGCGCTCTGGCGCTCGCACTCATCGGCGGCATTGTGGCGGCGCTGCTCTATCGAACCTGGGCGCGCCGACGGCAGGCGCAGACCGGCCAGTCGTCGCCGGTGCTAGTAGTCGGCGTGGCACTGACAATCTTACCGGCGCTAGTGGTACTCTTGCTGAAGGGATTTCCTGTTACGTTCGAGTTGCCCGAGCGCGGCCGCTTCAACATCACCGGCGGCACCGAGGCGCTGCCGGAATTCGCCGCGCTGTTGTTCGGCCTTGTCATTTACACCGCCGCGTTCATTGCCGAGGTTGTGCGTGCGGGCATCCAGGCGGTGCCGACCGGGCAGATCGAAGCGGCGCATGCGCTCGGCTTGCGTCGGAACCTTGCGCTGCGCTTGATCGTGTTACCTCAGGCCATGCGCGTCATCGTCCCTCCGCTTACCAGTCAGTACCTCAACCTGGTAAAGAACTCCTCGCTTGCGGTGGCGATCGGCTACCCCGACCTGGTGCAGGTGTTCACCGGCACGGTGCTCAACCAGACTGGCCAAGCGGTCGAGGTGGTGGCGCTCACTATGGCGGTCTATCTCGTCATCAGCTTGGTTACCTCCTTGGCGATGAATCTCTACAACCGACTGATCGCGCCGGTGGGAGAACACCCATGACCATGGCCGATGGTGCGCGCGTAGACACCGCGTTCGTACGGGGGGCCTATATTGCGTCGCGGCCGCCACCGCCCGGCACCACCGGCCTCCGCGGCTGGCTGCGCGCCAATCTTTTTGCCAGTCCGTTCAACGCCGTACTGACCGTACTCGCGCTCGCTTTCGTGGTCTGGCTCGGTACAAGCGTCTTCGACTTTCTCATCCGTAACGCAGTCTGGAGCGGCAGCGACCGCACCGCTTGTCTTGCGAGCGAGCAGCACCGGCAGGTCGGCGCCTGCTGGCCATTCGTGTGGGAGCGGCTCAACTATTTCATTTACGGGTCCTACCCGATCCCGCAACGTTGGCGAGTCAACTTGTTTTTCATGATGCTGGCATGCGGCGTGACCTGGCTGTTGTGGCTTGACGCGCCACGGCGCGATCTCGGTGCCGGCTATTTCTTCATCGTGCTGCCGATCTGCTCGTTCATCCTACTGCATGGTGCGCCGCTGATCGGGCTGGGCGCGGTCGACACTTCGCTTTGGGGCGGGGCGTTGGTTACCATCGTAGTTGCTGCTGTGGGAATCGTGGTGTCACTGCCGCTCGGCATCTTGTTGGCACTTGGCCGCCGCTCGCGGATGCCGGCAGTACGAATCATTTCAGTGATCGTCATCGAATTTGTGCGCGGCGTGCCGCTTATCACCGTGTTGTTCATGGCGAGCGTGATGCTGCCACTGTTCGTGTCGGAGGACTGGTCGCCAGACAAGTTGCTGCGCGCGCTGATCGGCATCGCTTTGTTTGCTTCCGCCTATATGGCGGAGGTGGTGCGCGCCGGTTTACAGGCGATTCCGCGCGGGCAATACGAGGCGGCGACCGCTCTTGGCCTGAAGTTCTGGCCGCGCATGGGGCTGGTGATTTTGCCGCAGGCGCTGCGCGTAACGATACCGAATATCGTCAACACCACGATCGGCTTGTTTAAGGACACCACGCTGGTGTTCATCGTTGGGATTTTCGACTTGCTGCGCACAATCGAGGCGGCGCGCATTGACCCGAAATGGGCGACGCCGGTCACCAGCCCGACTGGCTATGCGGTCGCCGCCTTGTTCTACTTCGTTTTCTGTTATTCGATGTCGCGTTATGCCAAACACATGGAGCTGCGGCTGTCGGCCGGGCGGGAGCGGCGATGAGTGACCAGATGACATCCAGCGCGATGCCGCCGCCACTGGACAAGCCGGTGGTTGAGCTGATTAGCGTGCACAAATGGTTCGGCGCGTTCCACGTGCTGCGTGACGTTAGCCTTACGGTTCGGCGCGGCGAGCGCATCGTGATTGCGGGCCCATCGGGCGGCGGCAAGTCGACACTCATTCGCTGCATCAATGCCATTGAGCGCCACCAGCAGGGCCGTATCATCGTTAATGGCGTTGAGCTCACCTCCGACCTCAAACGGATCGACGAAGTGCGCCGCGACGTCGGCATGGTATTCCAGCAGTTCAATCTATTCCCGCACCTCACAGTGCTTGAGAATTGCACGTTGGCGCCAATTTGGGTACGCAAGGTGCCGAAGGCGCAAGCCGAAGAGACTGCGATGCAGTACCTCAAACGTGTGCGCATCCCCGAGCAGGCCAACAAATATCCGGGCCAATTATCCGGCGGTCAGCAGCAACGAGTTGCGATCGCGCGCGCTCTCTGCATGAGTCCGAAGGTCATGCTGTTCGACGAGCCGACGTCGGCGCTCGATCCGGAAATGGTAAAGGAGGTGCTCGACACCATGGTCGAGCTCGCGCTTGATGGCACTACCATGATTGTGGTCAGCCACGAAATGGGCTTCGCACGCCAAGTAGCGAACCGCGTGGTGCTCATGGACCAAGGCCAGATCGTGGAGGCGAATGCGCCGGAGGAGTTCTTCAGACGGCCGCAGCACGAGCGCACCAAGCTGTTCTTGAGTCAGATCCTGCACTAATCCTTGGCAACCGGCAGATCGGGCCGGGCGCCCCATTCGGCCCAAGAGCCGTCATAGACGCGCCCCAGCGGCCTGCCGACTGCGTCGAGCGCGAAGGTGAGGATCGCGGCGGTGACGCCGGAGCCGCAAGTGGTGATGACCGGCTTGTCGGTATCGGCGCCGGCTCTTTTGAAGGCGGCCGCGATGCGCTCGGGTGAGACGAGGTAGCCGTTCTCGATGAGATCAGTGAATGGCACATTGAGCGCGCCCGGCATGTGACCGGAACGCAGGCCAGGGCGCGGCTCCGGTTCGCTGCCGGCGAACCGGCCGGCCGAGCGCGCATCAACTACCTGAGCGCTGCCGTCGTTGAGCGCCATCAGTACGTCGGAGAGCATTGCCACCGCGCCGACGTCCATGCTGGTGTTGAACTTGCGCGGGTGCTGCTTGACCTCGCCGGCTTCGGTGGGACGACCATCCGCCGTCCAGGCTGGCAGACCGCCGTCGAGGATGTAGACATTCTTGGCGCCGAAGACGCGGAACGTCCACCACACCCGGGGTGCCGAATAGAGACCGCTGCCGTCATAGACCACGATGGTGTCGGTGTCGGTGATGCCGAGCGCGCCCATTGCATCGCCGAATTGTTGCGGTCCAGGCAGCATGTGCGGCAGCTCGGTTGAATGGTCGGCGACGGCATTGATGTCGAAGAACACCGCGCCTGGAATATGACCGGAGAGATACTCGGCCTTGGCGTCACGTTTCTGAATGGCGAGATAGAACGAGCCGTCTACCACTACGACGTTCGGCTTACCGAGGTTGTCGACGAGCCAAGCGGTCGATTTGAGCCATGGACTCGCTAAAATTTTTTTCGGGTCGCTCATCGCAACCTAGTCCTTTCTATACTAATGCAATTCGCACGCGCCGGTTCAGTTTGCCTTTCTTCTCGATCTGCGTCACCCGGACGTTGCCAATCTCACCGGTTGTGCGCACATGCGTGCCGCCGCAGGGCTGCAGGTCAAGGGCGGCAATCTCGATTAGCCGGACGCGGCCTGTGCCCATGGGTGGCTTCACCGACATGGTTTTGACGAGGCCGGGATTGGCTATGAGTTCCTCGTCGCTAATCCAGCGGGCTGTGACGGTCGCATCGGCAGCGACCATCTCGGCGAGTTTGGTCGCGATGGCGTCCTTGTCGAGACCTGCGTCCGGAATATCGAAATCGAGCCGGCCTTCGCTCTCGCCGACTGAGCCGCCGGTCACCGCATAGGGCAGGGCGGCCGACAGGAGATGCAGCGCGGTATGAACGCGCATGCGTCCATAGCGTTTCTCCCAGTCAATCAGCGCGGTAACGCTGTCGCCAACCTCGAGCGTAGGGGCGCCCGGCGCCGGTACATGCGCGATCTCGGTCTTCGCGGTGTCGATGTAGACGGCGGTCTCGATCGGCACGCGAATGCCGTCGATGTTTGCGAGCGCGCCGCTGTCGCCGGGCTGGCCGCCGGAGCTGGCGTAGAACACCGTGCGGTCGAGCACGATGCCGCCGTGCTCGGTGATCGCAAGCACCCGCGCATTACACTGCTTAAGATATGAGTCGTCGCGGAACAGGCACTCAGTCGGCATGTTCATGTTTTCACGAAAGGAGGCTTGATATCGGACTTGCGCTCGAGCCACTCCGGCACGGGCAGTTTCTTCGCACGCAAAAAATCAGGATTGAACAGTTTTGAATGGTAGCGTGCGCCAGAATCGCACAGCATCGTCACGATGGTGTGACCGGGCCCGAGATCCTTGGCCAGTCGAATGGCGCCAGCGACATTAATCCCGGACGAGCCGCCGAGACAAAGACCTTCGTGCTCGAGCAGATCGAAAATAATCGGCAATGCTTCCTCGTCGGGGATGAGATAGGGCTTGTCGACCTTGAGATCGGCGACGATCGGCGTCACGCGCCCGAGCCCGATTCCTTCCGTGATCGAGCCGCCCTCGGTCGCCTTGGCTTCGCCATGCGCGAACAGATTGTACATACCGGCGCCGCGCGGGTCGGCCAACCCGATCACTGTATCTTTTTTCTTCTCGCGCAGAAACCGCGATACGCCCGCGATGGTGCCGCCAGTGCCAATCGCGCAGATGAAGCCGTCAATTGTGCCGCCGGTTTGTTCCCAGATCTCGGGACCGGTCGACAGGTAATGCGCCTTGCGATTGTCTAGGTTGTTCCACTGGTCGGCGAAGATGACGCCGTTTGCTTCGCGTCCCTTGAGCTCATCGGCCAACCG
>Ga0207777_1000439_pt1 | contig 11318 bp, 9 predicted proteins | sample LuqExpMetageno35_FD_187793 | JGI IMG/M metagenome (GOLD analysis project Ga0207777, IMG submission 187793) | Tropical forest soil microbial communities from Luquillo Experimental Forest, Puerto Rico - Sample 35 (SPAdes) | ecosystem: Environmental > Terrestrial > Soil > Tropical forest ...
CTCGAGGCGGTGGCCGAGCAGGCGCTGCTGCGGAGCACCGGTGCCCGCGGCCTGCGCGCCATCCTCGAAGAGGTCCTGCTCGACGTGATGTACGACCTGCCGAGCCGCACCGACGTCGGCAAGTGCGTGGTCGACCGCTCCGTCGTGCTCGACCGGGTGGCGCCGACGCTCGTGCCGCTCGGCGGCGCGCACGCCAAGTCGACGCGCTCACGCCGCGCCGCATCCTGACGCGGCCGGGGGCCGCCTGACGCGCGCGGTGGGCCAGCCCTCGTCCTCGCCACCATCGTTCGACGACCTCGACGCCGCCCTGGCATGGCTGGACCGGCACATCGACTTCGAGGCCAACATGCCTCGCCGGCGGGCGCTGCCGACGCTCGACCGCATGCGTGCCCTGACCTCGCTCCTCGGCGAGCCGCAGGACTCCATACCCTCCGTGCACATCACCGGCACCAACGGCAAGGGGTCGACGTCGGCGATGGTCAGCGCGCTGTTGATGGCAAAGGGCCTGAGCGTCGGGACGTACACCAGCCCGAACCTGCACCGGGTGGCGGAACGGCTCGCGCGCAACGGCGAGGCCATCGACGACGAGACGCTCACGGGCGTATTGCAGGAGCTGGCGCTGCTCGAGTCGCTCTCGGCCGATCGCCCGACGCGCTTCGAGCTGCTGACCGCCGCCGCGCTGTCGTGGTTCTCCACGGAGGCGGTCGATTCGATGGTCGTCGAGGTCGGGCTCGGTGGCACATGGGACTGCACCAACGTGGTGCACGGCGACGTGGCGGTGCTCACCAACGTGAGCTACGACCACACGGACGTGCTCGGGCCGACGCTCGAGGGCATCGCCACCGACAAGGCCGGGATCATCGAGCCGGGCAGCCGCGTGGTGCTGGGCGAGCTGGCGCCCGCATTGGCGGAGATCGTCATCGGCCGCGCCGAGCAGGTGGGCGCCGCCTCGGTGTGGCTGGCCGAGCGAGAGTTCGGAGTCGAGGCGAACCACGTCGCCGTCGGGGGGCGGCTGGTCGACCTGTGGACGCCCGGCGGACGCTACGTGGACGTGCTGGTGCCGTTGCACGGCGCTCACCAGGGACGGAACGCCGCCGTCGCCCTGGCGGCTGCGGAGGCCTTCTTCGACGAGCCGCTGTCGCCCGAGGTGGTCGAGGAGGCCATGGCATCGGTGCGGGTGCCCGGCCGTCTCGAGGTCCTGGGCCGTCATCCGCTGCTGCTGGTCGACGGTGCACACAATGCGGCGGGTATGGCGGCGCTCGGCGACGCACTGCTCGAGGAATTCACCGTGGAGGCGAGTGCCGTCGCCGTCGTCGGCATGCTCTCGGGCCGCGACCCGTCGGCCATGCTGGCGCCGCTCGCCGACGCGGGAGCGCGCGTCCTGGTGGCCTGCCGCCCGGAGTCCCCGCGCGCGATGCCGGCGTCCGAGGTCGCCGACGCGGCGCGCGCACTGGGCTTGGCGGTGCACACCGAGCCCGACGTGCGTGACGCGCTCAGGCTGGCCCGTTCACTGGTCGACGCGGACGGGCTGGTGGTGGTGGCGGGCTCGCTCTACGTTGTGGGCGCGGCGCGCGCGGATGCGCTTGCGTCCGCGGTCCCCTGGGAGGAAGCGGGGCGCTGAGCCGGCGGACGATGCCGCGCTCCGGGTGCCGCGGCTGAGACCGGGCCGGCCGCCCGTTGTGTAGTGTCGACCCCTCGTGGACCGCACCCTCGTCATTGCGAAGCCGGACGCCGTCGAGCGCGGCCTGGCCGGTGAGATCGTCTCCCGCCTGGAGCGCAAGCAGTTGCGCCTGGTCGCCGCCGAGCTCCGCACCATCTCCAAGGAGGTGGCCGAGACCCACTACGCCGAGCACCGGGAGCGTCCGTTCTTCGGCGACGTCGTGCGCTTCATCACCCGGTCGCCGTCGCTCGTCATGGTGGTCGAGGGGCCGACGGACACGTATGCCGTGGTCCGTCAGATGATGGGTGTGACCAATCCGGCCGAGGCCGCACCCGGGACCATCCGCGGCGACCTCGCCATCGAGACGACCGAGAACCTCGTGCACGGCTCCGATTCCCACGAGTCCGCCGCGCGTGAGATCGCGTTGTTCTTCCCGGAGCTCGCGTCGAGCTGAGGCCGCCGCCACGCCGGTGCCGCCGCGGCGGCGGTGTCGGGCGGTGGCCGCAGGGTGTGCACACACGTTGTCCGGCCTGCTCAACCGGGCACGGCCCGGCGTCCGCCTTGTGAAGGGTCGCGGCGGCACGTAGCCTGTGGGCGCACCAGGGGGGCGCCGGTCCCCGGCACCCCTGTTCATTCGCCGTCCCTCGGAGATTTGCAGCTATGGCAGAAAATCGCCTCTCTCTGCTCGGTCGTGACATGGCCGTCGACCTCGGCACCGCCAACACCTTGGTGTACGTGCGTGGTCGCGGCATCGTCTTGAACGAGCCGTCCGTCGTGGCCGTCGACATCAAGGATGGCCGGCCGTTGGCGGTGGGGGCGGAGGCCAAGCGGATGATCGGCCGTACGCCATCGAACATCCAGGCCATCCGGCCCCTCAAAGACGGCGTCATCGCAGACTTCGAAATCTGCGAGAAGATGCTGCGCTACTTCATCCACCGGGTCCACCAGCGCCGGTTCGCGAAGCCCCGCATGGTGATCTGTGTGCCTTCGGGCATCACCGGAGTGGAGCGCCGGGCGGTCATGGAGGCAGCCGAATACGCCGGGGCGCGGCGGGCCTACATCATCGAGGAGCCGATGGCCGCCGCCATCGGCGCCGGCCTGCCGGTGCACGAGCCGACCGGCAACATGGTCGTCGACATCGGCGGTGGCACCACCGAGGTGGCCGTGATCTCGCTGGGCGGCATCGTGACTAGCCAATCGGTCCGGATCGGCGGCGACGAGCTCGACGAGGCGATCGTCTCGTTCGTCAAGAAGGAGTTCAGCCTGGCGCTCGGTGAGCGCACGGCGGAAGAGATCAAGATCACGCTCGGCTCCGCCTACCCGCTCGAGCAAGAGCTCCATGCAGAAATCCGCGGACGCGACCTCGTGAGCGGGTTGCCCAAGACCATCGTCGTGTCGACCGACGAGATCCGGCGGGCGATCGAGGAGCCGGTCTCGGCCATCATCGACGCCGTCAAGGTCACGCTCGACCGCACCCCGCCGGAGCTGGCGGCCGACATCATGGAGCAGGGGATCGTGCTCACCGGCGGCGGGGCCCTGCTGCACGGGCTCGAGTCCCGGCTCCAGCACGAGACGGGCATGCCCATCGTGGTGGCCCGTGACCCGCTGAACTGCGTCGCCGTGGGCAGCGGGCAGTGCCTGGAGGAGTTCGAAGCGCTGAAGCGGGTGCTGATCACCACCTCCACGCGCTGACGTATCGAGCGGTTTTGCCTGGGTGCCCCGGTCCCGGCGGTCGCGCCGCACCTTGACGGTCGTCGTCCTTGTCGTCTTGTCGCTCTCACTGATCTCGCTCGATCTCAACGGACGTACGCACAGCCTGACCTCGGGGATGAAGTCCGTCGCGAACGACGTCTACGCGCCGCTGCGCCAGGGCGTCCTCGACGTGATCAACCCGATCGGCAACTTCTTCGCCGGCGCGTTCCACTACGGGTCGGTGCAGAGCGAGAACGAACGACTGCAACGGACGATAGGCGAGTTGCAGGCGCAACAGGCCGAGCGCACCTTCGAACAGCGGCAGCTGCGCGAACTGCTGGCGCTCGCGCGGCTGCCCTTCCTCCAGTCGCTTCCGACCGTCACCGCGCAGACCATCGACGAGTACTCGTCCAACTTCACCGCCACCATCACGCTGAACAAGGGCCGGGCCGATGGCGTGGACGTCGGGTACCCCGTCGTCGGCGCCGGCGGACTGGTGGGCCAAGTGATCCAGTCGTTCCACCACACCTGTGTCGTCCGTCTCGTCACCGACGGCCAGTCGAAGGTCGGCGTGACGTTCGGCAACAACCAGCTGACCGGCATCGTGGACGGTCAGGGGCCCGGCAACGCCATGACGGCTGACCTCGTCGCGCCGCACACGCCGGTGCACAAGGGCGAGGTCATGTTCACGAGTGGCCTCGATGCCGCGTCGTACCCGCCCGGCATCCCCGTCGCGAGCGTGGTGTCCTTCCACACCGCGGCCGGCGCCAGCCAGGAGTCCATCGAGGTCCATCCGAAGGCAGACCTGAGCCAGCTGGCCTATGTCGACGTCGTGCAGTGGGTACCGCCGACATGACGGCCCGCTCCTTCGTCCGCCTCGCCCTGGTAATCTTCCTGGCCCTCATGGTCCAGCAGACCGTGATGCTGGCGCTGCGCGTCGGGGGCGCCCACCCCGACCTGCTGTGGCTGCTGCCCATCACCGCAGCCCTGATCGACGGCCCCGAGACGGGCGCCATCGTGGGGTTCTGGTCCGGGCTGGCCTTCGACCTGGTGCTCCCGACGCCGTTCGGGCTGTCGGCCCTGGTGGGATGCCTCTTGGGCTTCGCCACCGGGACGCTGACGGCCGCCGTGGACCCCCGGGCGGCCTGGCTGAAGCCGGTGGCCGCGCTCACCGGGAGCGTCGCAGCGGACATGCTGTTCGCCGTGCTCGGCGCCATCCTCGGTCAACAACAGATGGTCCAGGTGGACTTCTTGAGCATCTTCTTGGTGGTCGCCGTTTCCAGCGTCGTCCTCGTGCTCCCGGTGAGCCGGCTGATGCGGTGGGCGCTCGCCGGCGAGACGCATCGCCGCTCCCTCGTCCCGGCGCAAGCCGACAGCAGGCTGTGGTGAGGCGCTCGCTCCGACACCCCATCCGCGGCGACCGGCTCCACCCCAAGCCCTCGACCCGCCCGCCGCGGCGCGCCCGCCGTGGTGACGGCCACCAGCCACGCATGCGCCCGCGTAAGGGCGTCACCGCCTCGCTTGTCGGCTCGCCCGAAGAGGAATCGGCGCGCCCGAACCTGCGCCTGCGCATCGTGGGCATCGCCGTGCTCATCCTCTTCGGCGTCCTGGTCCTGCGGCTCTGGACGCTCCAGGTGGTCGAAGGGAAGTCCTTTGCCGCTGCGGTGAACCGGAACCAGGTGCGCGTGGTGAGCATCGCGGCACCGCGGGGCGAGATCATCGACCGCAACAACACCGTGCTCGTCACCAACGTCCCCCAGGAGGAGATCCTCTTGTCGCGCGCGGAGGCGGCCCAGCACCCCGAGATCATCGGCATGGTGGCGGCGCTCGTCGGGGAGTCGCCCCAGCAGGTGAAGGCGGCCATCAACAACAACCGCTACAGCCCCTACGAGCCGGTGCCGCTGGCGTCCAACGTGTCGCCGGCAACGGTGCAATACCTGCAGACGCACCAGGCGCAGTACCCCGGGGTCAGCGTCGAGACCGTCACGCAGCGCACCTACCCGCAGGGCGGGACGACGGGTACCCAGGTTCTCGGGTATCTCGGTGACATCTCCTCGAGCTATCTGGCCGCGCACCCGGACAAGGGCTACACGCAGGGCAGCCAGGTCGGTGTCACCGGCATCGAGGCGCAATACGAGCCCTACCTGCGGGGGGTCGACGGCCGCCAGGCGCTGTCGGTGAACGCAGACGGCACCGTCGTGGGCACCCTGTCGACGACCGCACCACAGATCGGCGACACCGTGGTGCTGAACATCGACACGGGGCTCCAGCAAGAGGTGCAGAACGCGCTGGAACAACAGATCATGACCGACCGCCACACGCTCGACGCCGTGGACGGCCGGGTGCCTCCGGCCAAGGACGGCGCGGTCATCGTGATGAACCCCAGCAACGGTCAGGTGCTTGCTCTCGCTTCCTATCCCTCCTACGACCTCAACGAGTGGGTCGGAGGGATCTCGCAGTCCAATTTCACCGCCCTCTCGGCGACGGGCGCGGAGAACGACTACGCCATCGAAGGCCAGTACACCCCCGGGTCGACGTTCAAGCTCGTCACGGCGACCGCGGCGCTGCAGTCGGGTCTGATCGCTCCCGGCTCGTATTACACCGACACGGGCACCTTCAAAGTTCCGGGGTGCACCCCGGGCGCAGGCGGCGACACGGGCTGCGTGCTCCACGACGACCCCGGCGACAGCGGGGGCACGTTCAACGTCTCCGGCGCGCTCACGGTGTCCAGTGACGCGTTCTTCTACAACCTCGGCGCGATGTTCTGGGACAACCGCGGGCAGTTCGGCGACACGCCGATCCAGAACACGGCCGGGGCGTACGGAGAGGGCACCCTCACCGGCATCGACCTTCCCGGCGAGGCACAGGGTCGGCTGGACAGCTACCTGACCCGGGCCAAGCTGCACGCCGAGGCGCCGAAGGGATTCCCGAACGCGGCGTCGTGGTTCACGGGTGACAACGTCGAAATGGCCTTCGGACAGGGCGAGACCGTGCTGACGCCGATCGAACAGGCGGTGGCCTACTCGACCTTTGCCAACGGCGGCACGCGCTACGCCCCCCAGGTCGCGTCCGAGGTCGTCGACCCGGTGACCGGCAAGGTGATCAGGCGCATCACGCCGCAGGTGACCGGCCGTGTCGCCATCGCCCCGCAGAACTACTCGGCCATGCTGCAGGGGTTCGAGGGCGTCGTCGGCAGTCCGCACGGCACCGCCTACTCCGATTTCCTGGGCTTCCCCTCCTCGTGGAACCTGGCCGGCAAGACGGGGACGGCCTCCAACCAGCCGGGCCTCGAGCCCAACAGCTGGTTCGTCGCCTGGGGACCAAACCCCAACCCGCAGTACCTCGTGCTGGCCGTCATCGACCAGGGCGGTTACGGCGCGCAGGCGGCAGCGCCGCTCGTGCGCAACATCTTCAACTATCTCGTCACCAACCCAGTCGGCACGGTGAGGACGCCGACGGCGACGACCCCGCCGAGCCAGGCGGCGCCCAACCCCAACCCGTCTTTCGGGACGCCCACCACGACCACGTCCACCGCCCCGCCCGCACGCACGACCACGACGACCACGACGCGCCCGGGCGGATGATCCCGCCGGGCGTCGTAGGGTTGACGGCGCGATGGTGACGCAGACCACGGCCGAGACCGAGACCCTCTGGCCCCGGATCGAGCGACTCCTGCCCGGTGTGTCCAAGCCGGCGCGCTACATCGGCGGCGAACTGGGCGCGCAGTACCCCGAGCACGGCCCGGGCCGGGTGGCCTGGCTCCTCGTCTACCCCGACACGTACGAGATCGGCCTGCCGAACCAGGGTCTGCAGATCCTCTACGAGATCCTGAACGAACGAACGAATGCCGTGGCCGAGCGCGCCTACGCCCCCTGGGTGGACATGGAGGCCGCCATGCGCGCGGCGGGGGTGCCGCTCTTCAGCGTCGAGCAACACTTGCCCGCCGGCGCCTTCGACGTCGTCGCGTTCAACCTGTCGGCGGAGCTCGTGTACACCAACGTGCTCAACCTGATCGACCTCGCCGGGATCCCACTGCACGCCTCGGCACGCGGTGGCGCAGACGCACTCGTCGTCGCCGGCGGCCATTGCGCCTTCAACCCCGAGCCCCTCGCCGACTACGTCGACGCCTTCGTCCTGGGCGACGGCGAGGAAGCAGTGGGAGAGATCAACGACGTCCTGGCGGGATGGCTCGGGGCCGGGGAGGGACGGCCCGGTGAGCCCGAGGCGCGGGACCGCGGCGAGGTGCTGCGCGCGCTGGCTCGGCTCGAGGGTGTGTACGTCCCGTCGCTGTACGCGCCCGCATACGCGGAGGGTCGACTCGTGTCCACGACGCCGGTCGACCCGTCGGCGCCGGCAGCGGTCACCAAGCGGACGGTCGCAGACTTGGCCGACTGGCCGTACCCTGCCCGTCCGCTCGTCCCCCTCACCGAAGTCGTCCACGACCGGCTGAACGTCGAGGTGTTCCGCGGCTGTACCCGCGGCTGTCGCTTCTGCCAGGCCGGGATGATCACCCGGCCCGTGCGTGAGCGGCCGGCGGACCAGGTGCGCGCAATGGTGCGCCAGGGTCTCGAGTGGAGCGGCCAGGACGAGGTGGCGCTGACCTCGCTGTCCACTGCGGATTTCTCCGGGATCGAGGACACCGTGCGTGACATCGTCGACGACCCCGACCTCGGCGGCCGTGTCTCGGTCAGCCTGCCGTCGCTGCGCGTGGACGCCTTCACCGTGGGCACGGCGGCGGAGATCCAGAAGGTGCGGCGCACCGGGCTGACGTTCGCCCCCGAGGGCGGGACGTGGCGCATGCGCCGCGTCATCAACAAGCTGATCACCGAGGAGGACCTCTACGGAGCGGTCGACGCAGCCTTCAGCCAGGGCTGGCGGCGGGTGAAGCTGTACTTCCTCATCGGGTTGCCCACCGAGCGAGACGAGGACGTCCTCGGTATCGCAGAGCTCGGTGCGCGTTGCGTGGAGATCGGACGCCGATCGCACAAGTCGGTGACGGTGGTTGCGTCGGTCGGCGGCTTCGTGCCGAAGGCGCACACGCCGTTCCAGTGGTTCGGGCAGGACACCGCGCCCGAGCTCGAGCGGAAGGTCGCGTTGCTGCGCGCCGAGGCCCGCGGCACCAAGGGTCTGGTCATCCGCTGGCACGACCCGTCGGCCTCGGTGGCCGAGGCGCTGGCCAGCCGGGGCGACCGCCGCATGGGCGCGGTGATCGAGCGGGTGTGGCGGGCGGGCGGCACCTTTCAGGAGTGGTCCGAACGGTTCGACCTTGCCTTGTGGACCGACGCCCTGGCAGCCGAGGGTCTCAGCCTCGACGAGGTGTGCCATCGCACCCGCGACGAGTACGAGGCGCTGCCCTGGGATCACATCTCGGCGGGGCTGCACCGCGACTTCCTCTGGGGCGACTGGCAGGACGCGTTGGCCGGCGCGGAGGCGGAGGCCGTCGAGGACTGCCGCTGGACCCCGTGCTACGACTGCGGGGCCTGCACCGGCTTCGGCCTCGAGCACGTCGTCGCCTCGCCGGTCCCGCCGGCGGGCGGAAGCCAGGGCACGGGCCAAGACCTGCACGACGGCGGCAGGGTGCCCGTCCAACTGGTCGGCCGTGCCGGCTGAGAGGCACCGCCGTTTGCGCCTCCGCTTCGCCAAGCTGGGCAAGGTCCGCTTCACCAGCCATCGCGACGTGGCCCGGATGTGGGAGCGGGCCCTACGCCGCAGCCGGCTCCCTATGGCCTACTCCCAAGGCTTCGCGCCCCACCCGCTCGTCAGCTTCGGCCTGGCCCTGCCGACCGGCTGCGAGTCGCTCGGCGAGTATCTCGACGTCCGGCTGGACGAGCCGCGACACGGGGAGACGCCGGTGGCCGAGTTGCCCGGCGTACTCTCGCTGCTCCTGCCCGAGGGGATCGACGTGGAGGCTGCCGCGTTCGTGCCAGAAGCGGAGGGTTCGCTCCAGCAGGAGGTAGCATCGTGTGATTGGGTTTTGGAGGTGCTCGGGGTGCCGGACGAGGAATTGCAGGAGCGGGTTGAGCAGGTGCTTTCCGCTCCCACCCTCAAGGTTCGGCGCCAGCGCAAGGGGCGCCAGGTGGAGGACGACATCCGCCCGGCCATCCGGACGCTGGTCGTGACCGAGCCCCGTGGCCACCTCCGGGCCGAGCTGGCGACGCATCCGCGTGGCGTCCGCCCGGCCGACCTGGTCGCGGCCCTGGGCACGGGTGCTGTGCCCGGCTGGGCCCAACGAACGCATCAATGGATCGAGCGCGACGGTGCACGGTTCGAGCCGCTCACCGTGAGCGGTCCCGTGACCGCAACCGCCGCGACACAGCACGCAAGGAGCACGTTCCTCAATGTCCGAAACGGAAGTCAGCCAGTCCCCGGAGGGGCGCCCGCCGGAAGGGGCCGGGGCCGCTAACCCAGCGGCTGCGCCGCGCCCGGCGACACCTCGAAAGCCCCAGATCGGCGACACCCGGCCGGCCCCGGTCACGCCCCCGCCGCCGCGCCCGGCCGCGGCCGCGCCGGCGGGCTCCATGTCGCCTCCGGCCGCCCCGCCCGCCGAGGCACCACGGATCGGAGAGCCCCGGGCGGCGAGCCCGAGCCCCGATGGGGCGGCCGGGTCCGCGGCCAAGCGGTCCCGGAGCCGCCGACGCTCGGGACGCGACCGCCGGTCGCGCCAGGTCGGCCGCTACCTCGTCTGCGTCCACGTGCAACCGCTCATGACCCAGATCGCCATCTTGGAGGGCCGCTCGCTGGTCGAGCACTACGTGTCCCATGCGGCCGACGACACCACCCAGATCGACGGCAACGTCTACCTGGGCCGGGTCCAGAACGTCCTGCCGGGCATGGAGGCCGCCTTCGTCGACATCGGGATCCCGAAGAACGCGGTGCTCTACCGCGGCGACGTCCGCTACGACAAGGACGACGTCGAGGGTGGGGGTGCGGCCCAGCCCCGCATCGAGGACGTGCTCAAGGCGGGGCAGACCATCCTCTGCCAGGTCACGAAGAACCCGATCGGAGCAAAGGGGGCCCGGCTGACCCAGGAGGTCTCGCTGCCTGGCCGCTTCGCCGTGCTCGTGCCCAACTCCGGCACCTTCGGGATTTCGAAGCGGCTGGGCGACAACGAGCGGCGCCGCCTGCGGCGCATCATCGACGAGGTGAAGCCGGCGGGCCACGGGATGATCGTCCGGACGGCGGCGGAGGGTGTCTCGGCCGACGAGCTCCAGCGGGACGTCACGTCGCTGGTCGAGCAGTGGAACGCCATCGAGGCCGAGGCCAAGCGGTCGGACGCCCCGGGCCTGCTGTACCGGGAGCCCGAATTGGCCGTGCGGATCCTCCGTGAGGAGCTCAACGCCGAGTATCGGGGCGTGGTGATCGACGACCAGGCACTCTTCGAGCAGGTGCGCAACTACGTGACCGCGGTGAGCCCAGACCTCGCCGACCGGGTCGAGTACTACGACCCCGAGCTCGAGGGCCTGCCGATCTTCGAGCGGTACCACGTGCACGAGCAGCTGCACCGGGCGCTCGACCGCAAGGTGTGGCTGCCCTCGGGCGGATCGCTCATCATCGAGCGGACAGAGGCACTGACGGTCATCGACGTCAACACGGGGAAGAACGTCGGCAAGACCAACCTCGAGGAGACCGTCTTCCGCAACAACCTCGAGGCGGCCGAGGAGGTTGCTCGCCAGCTGCGTCTGCGTGACATCGGCGGCATCATCGTCATCGACTTCATCGACATGGAGGTCCGCGACAACCGGGACAAGGTCGCCGCGGCCCTACGCAGTGCCCTGGCCCGCGACAAGACCCGCACCCAGGTGTTCGACATCTCCGAGCTCGGCCTGGTGGAGATGACTCGCAAGCGGATCTCGGAAGGCCTGCTCGAGACCCTCTCGACCGAATGCACCGTGTGCGGGGGCCGGGGCGTGACCCTCGACGACTCGGTCCTGCGCTAGGATCTCGCCCTTATGTATGCCGTGATCAG
>Ga0207777_1000441_pt1 | contig 11271 bp, 10 predicted proteins | sample LuqExpMetageno35_FD_187793 | JGI IMG/M metagenome (GOLD analysis project Ga0207777, IMG submission 187793) | Tropical forest soil microbial communities from Luquillo Experimental Forest, Puerto Rico - Sample 35 (SPAdes) | ecosystem: Environmental > Terrestrial > Soil > Tropical forest ...
AATCCAAGGCAGCACAGTGGCTCTCAGCGCGAGCGTCTGCGCGTCCCCATCGCGCGCAGGCACGAACCGCAAGAGCCGCAACAACGGGGGCTACACGCCCCGAAAGCCGTGGGGAATAGCGCCAATGACTGAGCGCATTCGGGAATTCCTACGCAACCGCAGCGACGACGGACCCTGCCTGGTCGTCGACCTCGGCGTCGTGCGCGACAACTACAATGCCTTCGCCAAGGCGTTGCCCGACACGCGCGTGTTCTACGCCGTGAAGGCCAACCCTGCGCCGGAGGTGCTCTCGCTGCTGGCCAAGCTCGGCTCCTGCTTCGACACCGCCTCGGTCGCCGAGATCGAGATGGTGCTCGCCGCCGGCGCCACCGCCGCCCGCATCTCCTACGGCAACACGATTAAGAAGGAGCGGGATATCGCTCGCGCCTTCGCGCTCGGCGTCCGCCTGTTCGCGGTCGACTGCAAGGCCGAGGTCGAGAAGATCGCCCGCGTGGCCCCGGGCAGCCGCGTGTTCTGCCGGATCCTGTCCGACTGCGTCGGCGCCGAATGGCCGCTGTCGCGCAAGTTCGGCTGCGAGCCGGCCATGGCGGTGGACGTGCTGGAGCACGCCCTCAAGTCCGGACTGGAGCCGTACGGAGTGTCGTTCCATGTCGGCTCCCAGCAGCGCAACCAGCACGCCTGGGACCGCGCGCTCGCTTCGGCGGCCACGGTATTCAAGGACTGCGGCGAACGCGGCATGAACCTGTCGATGGTCAACTTGGGCGGCGGGTTTCCGACCAAGTACCTGAAGAACGTGCCGACGGTGAAGAGCTACGGCAACGCCATCTTCAAGGCGCTGCGCAAGCATTTCGGCAACCGCATCCCGGAGACCATCATCGAGCCGGGTCGCGGCATGGTCGGCAATGCCGGCACCATCGAGGCCGAGATCGTCCTCGTCTCCAAGAAGAGCGAGGAAGACGATGTGCGCTGGGTCTACCTCGACATCGGCAAGTTCGGCGGCTTGGCCGAGACCATGGACGAATCGATCCGCTACCCGATCCGCACCCTGCGGGACGGCGACGCGGTGAGCCCCTGCGTGCTCGCGGGCCCGACTTGCGACTCGATGGACGTACTGTATGAGAAGGAGCCTTACATGCTCCCGGTCAGCCTGGAGATCGGCGACAAGGTGCTGATCGAGGGCACCGGCGCCTATACGGCGACCTACTCGTCGGTGGCCTTTAACGGCTTCTCGCCGCTGAAGACTTACCACATCTGACAACTAATAACGTGATAACGCCGGCAGGCGACCCCCGCCTGCCCTTTCCTCAGGAGCGAACTGACAACGCTCGCGAGCGCGCGCCTGCGCGCGGCTGGCAGGAAAAGGACCTGACATGATCACCATTCGTCACGAACGGGCGGCCGATGTGGATGCGCCCGAGGCACTGCTCGACGAAGCCTTCAGCGAGGCCCGCACGCGCAAGGCGTCCGAGCGGCTGCGCGAAGACCGCCTGCCGGCGGAGGGGCTCGCCTTCATCGCCGCCGAAGGCGGGCGCGTGGTCGGCACCGCCCGGATGTGGAATATCGGCTGCGGCGCTGGCAAATTGGCACTCCGGCTCGGCCCGGTAGCGGTCGCGGGCGACTGCCGCGACCGCGGCATCGGCAGCGCGCTGGTGCGCTGCGCGGTCGCCGAGGCGCGCAAGCTCGGCCATGTCGCGGTCGTTCTAGTCGGCGACACGCCCTATTACAGCCGCTTCGGCTTCAGCGCGGAGAAGACCGGTGATCTGTGCATGCCGGGCCCGTTCGAGCGGCATCGCCTACTGGCGCTGGAGCTGGTGCCGGATGCGCTCGAGGACGCCTGCGGCCTGATCAACGCGACCGGCCGACTTGCTTCCAGCCCCAAGCTTACCGCATTGCTGGCGCAGGACCGGCGGGCCACACGTCCCCACCGCCAACAGGCGCACGCCGCCTAAGCACCGCGCCCAGATAACCTCGGGACCGCGCGACATTTCGCGCGATCACCTCTTCCGTTTGCACGCCTCCATGGATATCACCCGACCACCAACGGAGATTTCCAAATGACCAAATGGCCAGTGCATGGGCGCATTGACGGGCCCATCGTAATGATTGGTTTTGGTTCGATCGGCAAAGGCACTCTGCCGCTAATCGAGCGCCATTTCACTTACGACAAGAGCCGATTCGTGGTTATCGACCCCGAGGACAAGGACCGTCATATCCTGGACGAGCGCGGCATCCGCTTCATCCATCAGGCAGTCACCAAGGACAATTACCGACGTCTGCTCATCCCGTTGCTCAATGAAGGCGGCGGCCAGGGTTTCTGCGTGAATCTGTCCGTCGACACATCCTCGCTCGATATCATGGAACTGTGCAACGAGGTCGGCGCGCTCTACATCGACACGGTGAACGAGCCATGGGCCGGATTTTATTTCGACGCCAAGCTTGGCCCCGAGAAGCGCTCGAACTACGCCCTGCGCGAGGCGACCATGGCGGCCAAGCGCAAGCGCAAGGCCGGCAGTACCACCGCAGTGTCCTGCTGCGGCGCCAATCCCGGCATGGTGTCTTGGTTCGTCAAGCAGGGGTTGCTCGATATCGCCGGTGACCTTGGCCTCAAAGTCAAGGAGCCGAACACCCGCGAGGACTGGGGTCGGCTCGCCAAGCGGCTCGGCGTGAAGGGCATCCATATCGCCGAACGCGACACTCAGCGCGCCAAGCAGCCGAAGCCGCTCGAGACCTTCGTCAACACCTGGTCGGTCGAAGGCTTCCTGTCGGAAGGCATGCAACCGGCCGAGCTGGGCTGGGGCACCCATGAAAAGTGGATGCCGCCCAACGGTCGCAAGCACAAGACCGGCTGTGGCGCGGCAATCTACCTGCTGCAGCCCGGCGCCAATACGCGGGTACGCTCATGGACGCCGACCGCAAAGGGCCAATACGGCTTCCTGGTCACCCACAACGAGTCGATCTCGATCTCCGACTACTTCACCCTGCGCAATAGCCGCAAAGTCGTGTACCGGCCGACCTGCCACTACGCCTATCATCCCTGCAACGACGCGGTGTTGTCGCTGCACGAGATCTTCGGCCAAGCCGGCAAACGCCAGCTGGCAATCCACATTCTGGATGAACATGAGATCGCCGACGGCATCGACGAACTCGGCGTGCTGATCTACGGCCACAAGAAGAACGCTTACTGGTACGGCTCGCAGCTCTCGATCGACGAGACGCGGGATGTCGCGCCCTATCAGAACGCTACCGGTCTGCAGGTGAGTTCCGCCGTGCTCGCCGGCATAGTGTGGGCGCTGGAGAACCCCAAGGCCGGCATTGTCGAGGCCGACGAGATGGATTTCCACCGGTGCCTCGAAGTGCAGAAGCCCTATCTCGGACCGGTGGTTGGCCACTACACCGACTGGACACCGCTCACCGAACGACCCGGATTGTTCCCCGAGGAGATCGACAAGCGCGACCCGTGGCAGTTCAAGAACGTGCTGGTACGCTGAGCGCGATTGCCGCGCGACCGCGTAGACATCAAATGGGCGGCGCTCGGGCCGCCCGTTTCGTTTGGGCGTTTGCGACAATGACGCGCTATCGCAGCGGCGCCGCAACCGCATAATCGGCAATCGCGACCAAATGATGCCCGATCAAATCGAGGTCACAGGGTGAGCACACCGGCGCTACCCGCTTCGGTGCCAAAAGCAAGCACCTGCGCACTCGCATCCCAACCGAGCGCGGAGATTGGCTGGCTATCGGCCTGCCGCGCCTTGATCAGTGCGCCGTCGTCGATCCGCACCAACAGCACGGCGCCGTCTGCGTAACCCGTGGCGACCACCGGCTGGCGCGGATGGCAAGCGACCACGGTTACACGCGCCTCGGACGGCGCCAGCATCTTCGGCTGTCGGCGCATCGGCCCATCCTTGCCGTCGAACGGCCACAAGATGAGCTGTTCAGATCCCGAAGTGGCAAGGAAGGCTCCGCCGACGGTCCAGCCGAGCGAGCGCACGCGCGCTGAATAGCCGGTCATGCGCATGTGCTGGCTGTCGGAGAGACGCCACCCGTGCAGTGCCTGCTCTTGCATGGTAGTGACGAGAAATCGGCCATCCGGGCTGAAGGTGACGCCCAGATGCGAGCCCTTCCATTCCAGCTTATGAGGGACGGCGTCGGCCACGTTGGGAAACCACAGTGTCGCGCCATTGTAATGCGCGATGGCGAGACGGAATCCTTTCGGCGCGAAGGCCAGTCCCGCTACGGTTGACGGTGCCTCGAAGCTGCGCGGCTCGCTCTTCTTGGCGCGTACATGTGCCGTCTTGCCGGTCGACCAGGCGACGGCGCTATCGGGGCCAAGTGCAATCTGGTCGATCCAACGTTTCTTGTCATCGGCCGCGATTACCTGATGAGCGCCGTCGGCGTCGGTGGCGATCAACTTGCCGTCGTCGCCGCCGGTGACGATGCGGCTGCCATCGGCGACGCTGGCCAGGATGCCGCCGGCATGGATCGCTACGCGGCGTGCGCCGTCTTCGGGTGCGAACAGCAGCGCCTCTTCGCCGAGCACAAACACCGGCGTGCGGCCGAAGAAATGCACGCCGACGACCGTGCCGTCCACATCGACATGACGCGCGCGGTCGGCGAGGGAGGGAAGCGCGGCGTGGGTATCGGTCATCGACTTCGCTGGGTGTGCGGTGGCGCTTACGCCACGCAGTTCTCGAAGCCTTCGCGGATTTTCTCTTTTGGCAGCTTGCGGCCGATGAAGATGATGCGGCTCTCGCGCTTCTCGTTCGGCCCCCACGGCCTCTGATGATCGCCGTCGAGGATCATGTGCACACCCTGGAACACGAAGCGCTCGGGATCGTCCTTGAACGACAGGATGCCCTTGCAGCGCAATATATCCTTGCCCTCGGTCGCCACCAAATCCTGCACCCAGGGAAAGAACTTGTCCGGGTTCAGCGGTTTGTCGGTCTTGAGCGACACGCTTTGCATGTCTTCGTCGTGATAGTGCTTGAGACCGTTGCCATGGCGATGATGATCGTGGCCATGATGATCGTGATCGTGGTGATGATGATCGTGGTCATGTTCGTCGGCCTCCAGGAATTGCGGCTCGATGTCGAGGATACGGTCAAGATCGAAGGCATTGCGGCCGAGCACCTCGTTGAGCGCGATCTGCGCGCGCTCGGTGCGATGCAGCCGGGCGTAAGGGTTGAGCCCGCGGATGCGCGCCTCGAGCTCGCTTAGATCGCCGGGCTCCACCAAGTCGGTTTTGTTGATCAGGATCACGTCGGCGAAGGCGATCTGATTCTTGGCCTCGGGCGCGTCCTTCAGCCGGTCTTTCAGCCACTTGGCATCGGCGACGGTGACTACGGCGTCGAGCTTGGTCTTGGCGCCTACAGCCTCGTCCATGAAGAAGGTCTGCGCCACTGGCGCGGGGTCCGCGAGCCCCGTGGTCTCGACGATAATGGCGTCGAACTTGCCCTTGCGGCGCATCAGCCCGTCGATGATGCGCACCAGGTCGCCGCGCACGGTGCAGCAGATGCAGCCGTTGTTCATCTCGAACACTTCCTCGTCGGCGTTCACCACCAGCTCGTTGTCAATGCCGATTTCGCCAAATTCGTTGACGATGACCGCAAATTTCCTGCCATGTGGCTCCGACAGGATGCGGTTGAGCAGCGTGGTCTTGCCGGCGCCGAGATAGCCGGTGAGCACGGTGACGGGAATTTTTTCAGGCGCAGTCTGGGTGGTCATAGGGGAATGGGGCTCCGTGATGGGGGAGATATAGGGGGTCTCGGCGGCGGGTGCAAAAGCGGTTTCACTGCTCCAACCCGCCCGTATTTCATAGGGGCTGGCTGCAGCCGGTTTTTACCTCACTCCCCCATCACCTGCCCGCCATCATAGCCGCAGGCAATGCGTCCGAGCGAGGCGCGAAAGGCTTCGGTGACAACTGTGGCCGCGAGCGTCTCGCGTTCGCTTACGTCTTCGATATGCCGCGCGCGTGCGAGCAGCGCGACGATCAGCTCCGGCGCGAGCCAGGGCAGCATGGCCCAGAAGCCGCGCGCGAGTTCGCCTGCTAAGGCGTGGTCGGGATGGACTGCATTTTCCGGCGCGCGGCCGATCTCATACATGTGGCGCACCGCGTGCCAGTCGGCGCGCTCGGCCGGCATTCGCGCGAAAATCTCCGGATGCTCCTCTGCAACATAAAAGCGGTTGATAGTATCGAACAGGCGAAAGCAATAGCCCTGCGAAGTGAGCTGGGGCTCCCATTCGGCCCAGGCCGGCTCGTTCGAGCCGGGCACCACCGCTTCGGCCACGATCACCTTGGGACGGAAGCTCTTGAAGTCGGCGCCTGCGAGCACGTCGGCCTCACCCCCTTCGACATCAATCTTCAGAAAATCGATTTCGGCGAGCCCGTGCGTCTCGCACAGCGTGGCCAACGTCATCACTGGCTGCCGCTGCTTGCGATAACTCGCGCCAAGGTCATGTGCCTTCTGCGCATGCTGTTCGCGCGTGGTGGATAAGCCGTGCAAGCGGTTGACCAGAAAGAAATCGCCTTCGCCGTTCACGCGCCCGATCAATGCGCGCACCATGGTGTCGCGCGGGCGCAGGAAAGCATAGAGAGCGGCGAGTTCGCTTTGCGGCTCGACTACAACGCCGCGCCAGCCGCGCTCATAGAACCAGAACGAGACGTTGTCGGCGATCGGATGGCCGGCGCCGACGTCGATGTAGGTGCCGGTCTCCTGCCCCGCGAAAGCAAGCGAGAGGTGATAGTCCTCAAGATTCTGCGTGTAGGACAGGTCCATGCGTCAAGGTTCCCGCTTAGCGTGCTGCACTGCCATATCAACACTATGCTCGACAGCGCAGGCATTCAAAACAACACGACGCCGATTCATGCTGCGCTGCGAAAGAAAATGCTGTGTGTTCATGCCATGGCACCGGTTTGATTCAGCGCAATGCGAATTCTCCTCAGAAGTGCCCCAAGTGTATGACCAATTAGCAGGAGGGTTCGATGATCGATCGCTCCACCTCTCCGCAACAAACGGCCGGTTTCGGTCGGGCCGCTTCAATCATGCTGCCCGTCATTCTTTTCGCGGTGATGCTGTTGTTCGGGGTTGTCGTTACGTTGCGCTATGCTCACGGCTGGACCGACGTGCTCGCGGCCGGCGCCAGCGCTGCGACCCCGATGGCCGCCGATGGCGTTGCCGGACTTGCAACGGTCCTGCTCACAGCGCTGGGTGTCGTCTTTTTTTACTTGAGACAACTCGCCCGCTGAAGAGGCAGCTGCGCGAGCATTTCGCACAATGCGTCAACCGTGAAAGCCACGTTAGTGCGTATCGTTATGCGCTGTCAGCACAATCGGGTGATTGCCGGACAATTTAACTGACGCCTAATTCCTCGGGGCTAAAGCAATGCCACGCCTTGGGGGGCAACCTTGCCATTTGGTATGTTATATTGTTACATTATGTTCCTTCACGCACCCGCACCAATTTAGGGATATCGCCGCCCATGCGGACCGCAGTCGCGCTCGGCTTCGCCGCCATCTTTGCTTGTGCCGCTCTGCCGGCGCGCGCCGCCGATGGCACGCTCGCCGTGGTGGCGGCGGAGAATTTCTACGGCGACATCGCCCAGCAGATCGGCGGCGAACGGGTCGCGGTCACCAGCATTATCAACAGTCCGGACCAAGACCCGCATCTGTTTGAGACCACGCCCGGCATCGTGCGGCAGATCGCCGAGGCCCAGGTCGTGATCTTCAATGGTGCTGGCTATGACCCGTGGATGGACAAGCTGCTGCAGGCAGCACCACGGCCAGGGCGCCTGGTAATCAACATGGCGGCGCTTACCCGTCGCAAAGTGGGCGACAATCCGCATCTGTGGTACGAGCCCGCCACTATGCGCACGATCGCGCGCGCGCTGAATGCGGATTTTGCCAAGATGGATCGCGCGCATGCCAAGGATTATGACGCGCGGCTCGCCGCCTTCGAGGCCTCGCTTAAACCGATCGACGACAAGATCGCCGCGATCCGCGAGAAATATGCCGGTACGCCGGTGACCGCGAGCGAGCCGGTGGTCGGCTATATGGCAGCGGCGCTCGGGTTCACTATGCGCAACGAGCGATTTCAGCTCGCCATCATGAACGACACCGAGCCGAGCGCGCGCGACATGGCGACATTCGAGCAGGACCTAAAAACGCGCAAGGTCAAAATTCTGTTCTACAACAAGCAGGCGGCCAACAACGTAGTGCAGCACCTGATCGAGATTGCTCGCGCGGCACATGTGCCTATCGTCGGGGTGACCGAAACTGCGCCGCCCGGCCTGTCGTTCCAGGATTGGATGCTAATGCAACTCAACGATATCGACAAAGCGTTGGCCGAGCGCAACTCGTGACCGCAGTCATCGAACTCGACCACACCACCATTCGGATCGGCGGCCGCAGCATCCTGGCGGATGCCAGTTTTGCAATCCGTGCCGGCGAATTCATCGGTGTGCTCGGTCCAAATGGTGCCGGCAAGACTACACTGATGCGCGCCATCCTTGGCCTGCTGCCGCCGAGTAAAGGCCGCGTGCTGGTGTTCGGCCGCGCGCCGCAGCGCGGCGACCCGGCGATCGGCTACCTACCACAGGTGCGCACAGTGCTGCCCGATCTCCGGGTGCGCGGGCTTGATTTCATCAGCGCATCGCTGCATGGCGAGTGCTGGGGCTTGCCGCATCTCTCCAGCATCGACCGCACCATGATTGAGGTCACACTCGAGGCAGTCGGCGCCCAGGAGCTCGCATATCGTCCTCTGGCGGAGATGTCGGGCGGCGAGCGCCAGCGGCTGCTGCTGGCGCAGGCCCTACTCGGCAACCCGAAGCTGCTGCTGCTGGACGAGCCGCTCATCAGTCTGGACGCACGCCACCAGGAAGTCGCCATCGATGTGGTGCGTAAGGCATGCCGCGAACGTGGTATTACTGTGCTGTTCAGCGCACATGAACTCAACCAGCTCATCGGCACGCTCGACCGCGTGCTCTATCTCGGCAACGGCCAGGCCGCGCTCGGCACCGTCGAGGAGGTGGTGACTGCGCCGGTGCTGTCGCGCCTGTACGGCACCGAGATCCACGTCTTGCGTGCCGACGGCCATATCTTCGTGATGTCGCGCGGCCGCGACGTCGAGCACACCGACCATCTGCACGATCATGGCCACCATCATCACTGACATGTTCGATTATGAATTCATGAACAATGCCTTCGCCGCCGCCGGCATCGTGGCGCTGGTGTCCGGCATTGTCGGCTATTTCCTGGTCCTGCGCGGGCAGACCTTCGCCGGCCACGCTCTTTCCCACATCGGCTTTGCCGGCGCCACCGGCGCCGGCCTGATCGGTCTCGCGCCGCTGTGGGGCCTGCTCGGCTTTACTCTTGCCGCTGGCATTGTCATGGGCGCACTCAGCGAACGCATCAGCAACCGCGACGTCGCCATCGGTGTGGTGCTGGCGCTGGCGCTCGGTTTCGGCCTGCTGTTCCTACACTACCATACGTCGATCGCCACACAGGCGACCGCGCTACTGTTCGGCAACGTTCTGGCAGTCGACCGCAACATGATCGTAACGCTGGCCGCGCTCAGCATCGTTACGCTGCTTGCACTGGCCGCGATTATGCGGCCGCTGGTGTTCTCGAGCCTGCAGCCGGAGCTTGCCGAGGCCAAGGGTGTGTCGCTGCGCCTCGTGTCGACCGCCTTCTTCGCCGTGGTGGCGTTGGCGGTGTCGGAATGCGCCCAGATCGTCGGCGTGCTGTTGGTGTTCACGCTTATGGTCGGACCGCCGGCCGCCGCGCAACGCGTCACCACCAGACTTTGGAGCGGCCTCGCGCTTGCGGCGGTAATCGCGCTTGCCGAAGCCTGGCTCGGCATCGTCATCGCCTTCCACACCGACTGGCCGGTCAGCTTCTGCATCGCGGTGCTCAGCGCTTTCGGCTATTTCGCCTGCCTGAGCATCCCGCAACATGCACGCGCTCACACGCATTAAAGCAAAACGCCCCCGCCGAAGCAGGGCCGTCGTTAGCGCCGCGCTACGTCAAATTCACATCTTAACGCCCTGTTCGGTGAAATATTTCACCGCGCCCGGATGCCATGGGATCGGCGAGTTGGCCTTGATCTGGTTGTCGACCGAGAAGCTTGCCGCATCCTTGTGCACGGCGACCAGATCGGCCTTTTTGTCGATAATCAACTTGACGATGGCATAAGCGTCGGCATCCGACATCTTGTCGTTGGTAACCAGGATGTTCCACACCGCCGAAGCGTGGTTATCCTTGTCTTGGCCGGGATAGGTGCCGGCCTTGATCTCCGAGGTGGCGTAGAGATTGTTGTATTTTGCGTTCATCTTGGCGACGACGTCAGAGTGATCGATCAGCTTGATCTTTACGCCCGGCGTCGCGGCGAGATCGGTTACGCCCGCCGTCGGCAGCCCGCCCACCCAGAAAAACGCATCAATCTTGCGGTCGCGCAGCGCATTCACCGATTCGGCGACAGAGAGGCGCTCGCGCTTCATGTCCCTGTCCTTATCGAGGCCGGCCGCCTCAATCACGCGAAACGCCATCACCTCGGTGGCACTGCCCGGGGAGCCGGTCGACACACGCTTCCCCTTGAGGTCGGCCATGCTGTTGACACCGGTCCCCTCGATGCTCACTACGTGCATGATGTTCGGATAGAGCACCATCAAGGTGCGCAGCGGCACCTTGGTCCCCTTGAACTTGTCCTCGCCGTTGAGCGCATCAAGCGCGGCGTCCGCCATCGAGAAGCCGATTTCGCTCTGGCCGGAATTGATCAGCTTGAGATTGTCGACCGAGCCGCCGGTCACCTGCGCGGTCGCCTGCATGTTCGGCATGTTCTTCGACAATAGGTTGGCCAGCGCGCCGCCGATCGGATAGTAGACACCGCCGGTGCCGCCGGTGCCGATCGCGATAGCGCGCTCCTGCGCCTGCGCGATACCAAAAGCGAGAGCGGCGGCCGCAATGGTTGCGGCGGCGATGGTGAATCCTCGTTTCATGAGCTTGCTCCTCGGCTTCTTATCGTTGATACCACTCTAGCAGAATTTCGCGCTCGGCTACGGCGCGGCAGCCGCTTTTGACGTGCGGCTCATCCATTGCCAGATCATCAAAGCGGCGCCGAGTGCCAGCCCGAACGGCGCCGGGTGCGGAATGTCCATACGGGTGATCGCCTCAGCCAGCGCTTCGAGGAGGCTGGGAAACACCAAGAGCAGCCCCGTGAACAGGAACAGCCCGCGCTCGAGCAGCGTCGTGCGCCGCAACGCCCAATTCTGCGCCGCCAC
>Ga0207777_1000443_pt1 | contig 11253 bp, 20 predicted proteins | sample LuqExpMetageno35_FD_187793 | JGI IMG/M metagenome (GOLD analysis project Ga0207777, IMG submission 187793) | Tropical forest soil microbial communities from Luquillo Experimental Forest, Puerto Rico - Sample 35 (SPAdes) | ecosystem: Environmental > Terrestrial > Soil > Tropical forest ...
AATTCACTATTTGCCGCACACCCCCCGAACGCTATCCCAATTCCGGCCAGCAGTATTGTAAGCATCGACCCGCGCGATAGCGCCTTTGGCGTGTCCATGATTCGGTTTGCCTTCGCTACGCGGCAGCGTGGGCGCTGGCCGACTACCCCGGTTTTATGGGCATCCGGCGGATGCGCCTGCGAGGGGCCCGCGCGTAGAGTGCGGTTGAGGCCAAATCGAGGCGCGGTATTGGAGCGCGGCTCAGCGCCGCGCCCAACTCAGGAACAGCCCTAATGCGCCTGTACTACACGCTAGCCGACTACCCGCACGACATGATCGAGATCGAATGCGCCAAGTGCGGACGCCACGGTCGGCTGCGGACCGCTCGGGCTGAGCATGGGCCTGACATCAAACTGCCGGACCTCCTGGGGGTGATCGCGCAATGCCCAAAGTGGGGCAGCATGAACGAGGGCTGCGAAGCCTGTTATTCGGCCGATGCACGCGCCGGCCCGATCTGGGGCGAGCGCACTGGCTTCGCCATGCCGTAGAAGATCACGACGCCCTGACCGCCGCAGCGGGTCGAGAGCGCTTCGTTCGGCGGGCCTATGCAACTGTCGATGTCCTGCCAATTGTTCATCGCCCATACATCGCCCGCCGGATCGACAACGATGTCGGTGAGCATCTGTAATCCGCCGCCCACGTAACCGCCGGGCGGCGAAATCTGGTCGCCGGTTTTGAAGCCGGGCGGACAGTTCTCGGTGCGTGCCCCGCATAACTGCACAATCTGACTGCTCGGACCAGCAAAGTTAGAGACCCAGACGTTGTCGTTGCCATCAACCACCACCGCCCACGGTCCCGGGAGGCCGCCGCCCTTAAACGGCGAGCCCGGATACGGGCTACCGTCCGGCCGCAGGAGCGTGATGCTGCCGCCGCAATGATTTTGTTCATGCCCTCTTCGAAGGCGACTATGCAGAGGCCGATTACGTTGAACCGGGTTATCAAGCGACTTCTGCAATCCGCAGTAAGACTGGCAGTATCCGGCCAGTTAGTGATCTTAAAACAATAAGAGATCGGGCTGCTGCTCTCTCCTGCAGCGTGATCTGATTGGAATCGGTTTCAGACAAAGCCCCGGCCCCGTCCGGGGCTTTTGCATATCAGAACGTCCCATCCACGATCCGCATGTACGCGGGCGACTAGCGCGGCCTGGTTCACGGGTGCTCCCATCCCCGACGCGCAATCCACTGCGCCTTAAACTCCGCCATCGCAGCTTCGCGCGTTTCAGCCGTCCCGCTGTCGGCGCCTTCGGCGGGAAATAGCTGCACCGCCCAGAACCACCACAGGCCAGTTGGCGCGACGGACAACTTGATCCGGCCGACCACCGGACCTTCCGGCGCACACTCGCGCACGTCGTAGTCGTCGTCGGACCATTCGAGGTCGCCGATCCTGCCAGCCGGCATCGCAATGCAGGTCTTCGACCTTGACGATCTTCATCGGCAACACGGGTAACGACGACCAAGTCCAGCGTAAAAACCGATCTCCTAGCGCGTTAACATCGACACGATTGGTCGGATGTCGGAATCCTTTACATCCGCGGGAAACCGCTTTGACCGTAACAATTTGAAAAGCAACGATTTCTTCCTAAAGCCACCAAAACTACGTGTCAGAATTCTTTACACGTCGCCTAATCGAACACAGCCCCTCGATCGCAACTACCTGAAAAGACTTAATTATTTTGGTAACGTCCGGCTGGCATGGAAGTTGCTCTCCCAATTCCATTTGCAATTCCAATAGCGATTGTCCCGAACGTTGCGGGGAGAACCCGAACGTTGCGATGAACTCTGCTGTTTTGAGATATTGCGCTGCTAAGCGTCTGACCGATTATTAGGACCGTTGTTCGTCCGTCTCTAGCGTGTGGGCGAAGCGCCAACGCGATCGGGCGGAATTTGAATTAGCGAGGCCGGTCTTTCCCGATGCGCATGTTCTACACACTGGCCGACTACCCGAAAATTCTCTCACATCGGTGGCTTTTGCGGTTTGGGCTTCCAACCGCTGGAGAGCACCGGCGCGCTTCCGTAGCAAACGTGAACACTGTAACTGCCATGCCGCCAAGGTAAACGCTGAGTGCGGCAGACCGCTGCAGTGGGGTAGTCCCGGTCGTCGTAATACGAGTCGTTGTAGTACTGATCGTTGTAGTACTGATCGTTGTAGTGCTGATCGTAGTAATGATCGTTGTAGCCATAGTCGTAGTAAGGCTCGCCATAGCCAACGTCTGACGGGCCCCAGCCATATCCCGCCCCCCAATAGCCGCCACCATTTCTGCGACCGTAAAATCCGCGACCGACTCCACTGCCGTACGCCCCGCAATTGAAAACGTCCGTTCCGGAATTGAAAACGTCCGCTCCGGCATTGAGAACGTCCGCTCCGCCATAGAAAACGTGCGCTCCGCCAGCTACAGCTGCGGAACCCAATGCCACGCTCGCGAGGCCGGTTAGGGCGATTTTCAAAACTGGCATGCGCATTGTGACTGGCTCCGCTCAAGACTCCCGAGAGCCTCTACCGAACAAGTGACATTGTTCGGTCCCGGTTCCATTTCCACCGCACGCGACGGTCGAGATAGAGTGCGCCAAGTGCGGTCGTCACGGTCGGCTGCGCACCGCTCGGCTGCTCGCGGAGCATGGACCTGACATCAATGGAGGACTGCATGAAGACCCCGTACGAGGTCTACATTATCGAAACGGACCCAGACCTAGACGGTCATTGGCCAGCTACGGTCACCAGACAAGACGGACGGAAAATTCGAACTCATGATGGAGGGATGCACGACTTCATCCAGATACCCCCGTCGCTGAGCGAAGATCGGGCGATAGCCTTGGCCATAGAGATGATCGACAAGGGCAACCTGCAATAAGCTGACCTAGCCGGGCCGGTCTTTCCCGATGCGCATGTACGTCCAGAATCGGCGCAAGGGCGGCGAGGAATTTCGTCTGCAATGGATAGCCGAGCGCGAGGCATCTCCACCGCCTTGCAATGTGCTTTTTGTCGTCCTGCCTGCCAGTTCTAGAGATCGTCCCTAAGACTTTAATCTGGGGGTCAGGGGTTCGAATCCCTTCCGGCGCGCCAGTAAAATCAATAAGTTATGTTTAGTTAGGTTTCCCAAAACTGCGCAACGGGAAACATGGGAAACAAAGAGAGAAGTCTACTCACTCCGGGCCTCCACAGGCAGCCCCCTCACAATAATTGCGGCTCTTTCTTTTTGTGAGAACTAAGACGCACCGGCTGCGCTGTCGCTCCCCCGGGCGGCAGTACGATTGAAGGTCGCTTTCTGAGTGTAGCGGAACGTGGTTCTTCCGCTGCACATGTCCGCTTCCCTAGCGTACACTCGTGCTCAGGGAATATGCCTTCGGAGGTAATGCGCCCGCGACGTGTGCTCCGCTAATTTTGAAACCCGGCGTTGGAGAATGCAGACATGACTCGCAAATTTGTGATTGCGTTCTGTGCATTTACAAGCGTTTCCGGAGCGGCTGTCGCAGGCCCCATCGAGGACTGCAACCCGCAAAGCCCCTCGCCAGTTATCGTGCGCTCTTGCTCAGAAATCATTCAGGGTCGGAGCTTTAGCGCCGATCAGAAAGCCATTGCTTACAAAAATCGTGCCATCGTGCACTTGAATGCTGGGGCCAACGATAAAGCTATCGCTGATTTTACGGCGGCCATTCGATTAAAAAAAGGTGACGGCCTGGCCTATGCGGGCCGGGGCTGGGCAAAGTTCACGGACAAGAATGTGCTTGGATCAATTGCTGATTACAACGAAGCAATCCGTCTCTCCCCCAACAATGCTGCACTGTACATGGAGCGTGGCCACGTCAACTACGTAGCAAATCGACTTGATGACTCGATTCGTGATCTCTCCGAATCGTTGCGCCTGAATCCTAAGAGCGATGAGGCCTTCAATACTCGCGGTCTCGCGTATGCTAAGCTGAGGGACTTCGCTCGAGCACAGCAGGACTATAGCTCCGCAATCGAAATAAACCCGATGGTTGCCATTTACTACGTCAATCGTGGACGAGCCTATGAGGAACTGAATAAGCAGAAGGAGGCCGTAAACGATTTTATGAGTGCACTTACGTACGATCCATCCCTGAGCGAAGCGATGGTTGCGTTACGACGACTCCAACCAGCAGCGCTCGCTAACAGTCAAACCGATCGACTTATAAACCAAGGTAAAGAGCTCGCCGAAACAAAATGTAGCTCTTGTCATGCCGTCGGAAGCAGCGACGTCAGCAAACAAAGTAATGCTCCGGAATTTCGCAAGCTATCTGAATACCATCAGTATTTGGCGCTCCGGGGGCCTATCGAACGCGCCCTAGCGGTAACACATGAAGCCATGGGGCAAACGTTTAACTTGTCTCATGGCGAAGTTGAGGCCTTGGTGGCTTACATCAATAGTTTCGTAAAAAGGTGATCTCCCTTCGAGTCGTTTGGCCCACCGCTTATGTCTGCTTCTCTAATTGGCCCATCTGGGTCAGGCGCTTCAGACTGTTCACGACAGAAGTCAATGTCACTCGCGGGCTCGTGCTTCTCTCCGGAATCGACACCAGGGCCCTTCCATCATGGGATTCGAGGACGAGGTCATATTTCCGGGCACCGTAATGTGCGGATGCTTCGTCGTTACGTCGTGCCCCAAGTCTCGACGCTCCTTGTCAAACTAGATGCATATGATCGGTCGCATACTCAGCCCGCATAGGACGACGAGAGCGAAGGCAGGGCAAAGCACGCGAGCCACTGCAGCAGGTCCGCCACGGCGCCGTCGAACAGGACGAGATTGGCGGGATTTGAGATCGGCAGCATGAAGCTCGCCGCATTGGCGATGAAGGCGCAGATATTAGACAAAAGGCAGCGGTTCGAGCTTGGCCGCCCTCGCCGCCGCGAATACGGCCGGCGTCAGCACGACGGCCGTCGCCGGCTGGCCGGAAACGATCTGGGCGATGCTCGGGGCCGCGGCGGTCGTGCTGCTCGGACTGTTGCCAGGGAATGCCGCGCCTTGCGGCAGCCGCGCGCGGGCTCGACGTCTATCTCTTCTTGTTCGGCATGATGCTGCTGTCGGAAACCGCGCGGCGGGAAGGGCTGTTCGATTGGCTGGCCGTCGAAGCGGTCATCCATGCGCGCGGCTCGCCGCAGTGGCTGTTTCTGCTCGTTTATGGCGTCGGCACGCTCGTCACGGTGTTCATGTCTAATGACGCGCGCGGACGCCCGATCACGCCGCAAACTGCGAGGCCCGCGGATCGCGAGTGTGAGTCCGTCGTGGATTGTCATGGAGACACAGCTGACGTTCGAGCATCAGGATTGTCACCGCAGCAATATCGCGCCAATGCGAGCTTGCCAGATAGGCAGGTTTGCTCTTGAAAACAGACCGGCCGGGAAGTCGGAACCCTCCGCCGCCGTGACTCGTTTACGACAAAACCGAACAGGAAGGGGTAATGGCAATGAAGCTCATTACAACAGCATTGATCACAACAGCATTGATCGCAGGCTTAGTTCCTCCAGCCACGTTTGCTCAAAGCCCACCTTTTCTAGTCAACTCGACCGGTCCTAGCGTGAGTCCTTTCGTCCCATCGCCAGCTGTTAAATCAGCAGAGACCACGGGCGCGGGCGTATCGTTGGATCCCATGCTGCTTTCACCCGAACCCATCGTAAGAGGCCTCCCCGTCGGCACCGATCTAGGGTTCCGGAAAGTAAGCCCAGCCTCTCCGGCGCAAGGTACTAAGCAGGCAAAATAGTCGCTGCGAGCCTCTACTTATGCTCCACATTCAAAATGTCCCATCGCTGATCCGCATGTATTGGCGTCTGCGGGCAATGTCCTCGCGCGAGAGCGCTGCGACCACTTCACGACCGTTGAAACCGCGCCGTCAAAACGCTCCGCCGGCCGCATTGTTGTTCGGCTCACAGCCGGGGTTGCGCAGGTGGAAAGTCCGCAGTAACGCGGGAAAATTGACAGTTACGCTTCGGCAGATTGGCGGCGCGCTGGATAGATTCAATAGCGAACGTGGTCCCAACCGGTAGGAGAAGCGAAACTCTCCACAGGACAGGGCAATCCTCCCCAAAGGGCAATATCGGTTCCTGGCAGCAGTGGTTTGAATTGGGGAGTTCATGGAGGGGAAAATGCTGAAGAAAAAGGTGAAATGCCGTCTGTGCGGTGAAGATCTTATTGCGCCTGAGTGGTCCGGATATACCAACGCGCAAGCAGTCCGCAATTTCTGGCACTGCACAAATTGCGGTTACGTTTTTGAATCGCTTGACCAGAAAGCACCGCTGCCATTTGTGTTGGCAGAGCAATTCCTACCAAATTTGATAATTGCATAGTCGTATCGCTGACGCAGTTTGCGGCGCGCGACGTGGCTTCAACTTTTAATGCGGAGCGTACAACGAAGGAGTAGTAAAATGATCAGGTTGATCGCTATTGTCGGCTTTGCTTTGGCCGTCGCGACATCGGCGCAAGCAGTAACACCCGCGCCAGTTGCTCATCCGGACGGTATGATCATGCAGGTCCGCGAAGCTTGCGGCGTGGGTAGGGTGCGGGTGAATGGTGTGTGCGTGGCCAGAGCCACCATCCGTCAGGAGCGCAGGTGTATCCGATGGACCGGAGGTGTTTGCGCTGCATGGCGGTGAACGCCACCGCCACGTAAGATCACAGAGGCAGATTCCTAAACATCACTGAGTATGCTGGTCTGATGCTCGCCGACGCACCCGGCGGGCAAGGCCAGGTGCCGATGGAACCACCGATTGCAATGCAGGCGGTGACGTTCTCCAAGCGCGCCGCTCTGCCTGAATAGCCCTAGCCCATTGCCATCGTGGTCGCCACTAATATGATGTAGCGCCGAGGCGAGATATTGCCCATCCCGCGCCGATTGATGCGGCAGCCACTTGCGGCAATGCGAGTTCGTCCTCCGAGCTGCAAGCGGACTTGATGAACGACAACGCTTTCTCTTTTCTAACCCTTATGCGTCAGCCTGTTCCAAAGACCAGCCGCGCGCCGCGGCAGCCTGCAATGCATTGCGTAATCGCAGAATTACCACATCTTCTCATGTGAATTGCTTGGCACTTTATTTGGACGAGTTTTGGCTCGTTGATCCAGGTCATCGCGCAGAGTGGCGCCTTTGTCGTATCAGCGCCACCTCGGGGGGCAACTCACCGAGGAGGTTGCCGATGTTAAAATTAACAGCGGCCATAGCGACCGCGCTTTTCGTAACCGCATCACCAGTTGTCTACGCCCAAACTCCGTCTGCAGTACCACTGGAGCGCTTAAGCACAGCGGACTTGAGCAAGCTGACAGACCTGCGAATTGATCTAGTCAAGGCCGCGTTGCAGCTAACACCCGATCAGACAAAATTCTGGCCGCCTATCGAGAACGCTATTCGTGCCAGGGCGGAAGATCGACAAGCCCGTGTTGCAAAGATCCGAGAAACTATGGGGAAACGGGCGGACGAAAGTTCCGCCGAGATCATTGCCGATCGCGACCCGGTCGCCTTTATGCAACGGCGCTCGGAAGCATTGGCTCAACGATCTGCCGACTTGAATAAGCTCGCCGAGGCATGGGAGCCCCTCTACAAAACGCTTAGTCCCGAACAGAAGAAGCGCATGGGCGCCCTCGCACTCTTTGTGTTCCACGACATGAGTGATGCCATAGAGCGGCGCCGCATGGAGGCTGGAGAAGACGAATAAACGCGAAGCGAAACGCTCATCGTGACCGAGGCTGGCGGGGTCTGCAAAGACCCCCTGGCCGTCGCCATGGACCACATCTTTGTACACAACCCACAGGGACAGTCGACAATCAATAGAACAATAGAATCGCAAGTCTCTCGCGCCGAACGACGCTATCCCTTCTCGGAGTAGCAGGCGCACTAACCTTTGCCGTGCCAGCTCCCCTGCTCACGATGTCTGAGGCGGAGGCTCAGACACCCGGAATGGAACGGCGCGAAGATCGCCGGGAAGACCGTCAGGATCGGCGTGAAGATCGGCAGGAAGGGCGTCAGGAACGGCGAGACGATCGGCAACAGGGACGTGAAGATCGGCGTTCCGGCGACAGCCAACCAGCCACTACTGACAGCACAACTAGCGACAAATAGTTCGGAGCACAATCGACCAGAGTGTCGAAACGGCAGCGACCTGGGTATCGCCACGTGTAGTCGAAGCTAGAGGTCCGGCGCACATCGCGCCGGACCGTGTGAATGTTCATTACTAGAGTGTTCAGAAGAGGAGGGAGTGATGGGACTTCTCGATAACGTCCTTGCCTCAGCAGTACCACAGGGCAATGCCTCAAAACCGCTGAAAATCGCACTCGGTGCACTGCTGGCATCGGGCACTCTTTTCAAAACCGCGAGTGCCGGCACGAAAACCTCAAGTCCACCCGCACCTCCCTCGCACGAAGAGGGCGGCGATCTGTTGGGAGGACTTGGCGGGCTGGTAAAGCAATTTGAGCAAGGCGGTCTTGGAGACGTAGCCAAATCCTGGATCGGGTCTGGTCAGAACCAACCGATCTCTTCGAACCAGCTTAGTTCAGTGCTGGGGCCCAAGATCATCGAAGTCCTGGCGCAGAAAACCGGCTTGTCTGGCCAAGAACTTACGTCGCAGCTGTCTCAAATTCTGCCAGGAATTGTAGACAAGCTCACGCCGCACGGACGGATGCCTACACGTAACGAATTGACGTGACTTCAGAACTGAGCTCGAATGTTACACCTGACCCGGTTCAAGGGCGGGTCGGTGGGTAGCAAAGTTACATCAGAGGGCGCTCATGTCAGTCATCAGTTGGATCATACTCGGACTAATTGCAGGCTTTATCGGAAGTAAAATCGTTAATAAGCAAGGACAAGGCCTGTTTCTTGACATTGCGCTTGGCGTCGTCGGCGCAATCGTGGGGGGCGCGATATTCAGTCTCTTTGGAGCCGAAGGAATAACCGGCCTCAATATCTACAGCATGATCGTTGCGGTTGTAGGCTCCGTGGTCGTCCTTTGGGCGTATCATACCTTTTTAAGACGGTAGCCTTAAACGCGGCGTCGATTTCGGCATCAGAAGTCGTCATGGCACTTTCCGCAATAGCTTCTGGCTTGCCTTCCTCGCATTCAGCGGTGCACTCGCCAGCAAATCAAGTTTCTCCTTATTGGTTGGCGCATTGAAGAACTGCAGCAGCCCCTGCCCCGTGTCGTCCGAACGAGCGGTCGATTTGGGCAGGGTGCATTGCTCGCAGCCCGGTAAAACCATCTGCATGCCTGCCGGAGTGCGATTGATGTTTGGCATCTCGTAGCTTCCTCTGATCCAGGCGCAGCAGCGGGTGACCCAGGCCCAGGCGTCGTTCCTCGCCTACATGGACGCCTTCTAGCCCTTGCTGAATATCAAACGGCCCGTACTTTGACCAACCTCAATGCGAAAACCGCGCTGGAATGACGATATCCTTGCAATAATCGGAGGACGACATGCGATTTGCAAAAATCATCAAGTCAGGACTCGTGAGCGCAGCCATCGGCGCTATGGCTTTATTTTTTCTGACGGTTGCAATGAGTTCACTGACCATGTCGAGTGCGCAGGCAACCCCCGCGATAGCGAAGGGCAAGCCGTGCGGTACCTGCCATTCAGGGTCGCCGCCGAGCAAATCTAACCTGAAGAAATAGAATAAGCCTTCGGCTCGCGGACATCGCGGGATGACGGCCAGTACCCGGGCGGCTATTTTAAGCAATGCAGGGTAGCGGCATACATCTGCTTTGATGTCCGCTTCGCGCCGAGAGCGGACGAGGTAACTCGCCGTCAGAAATGACGCGATGGGTCAAAAAGCGGCATTGCAGGGTGCTTGGCGCATGTCCGATGCGGTTTTACGAGTACACGCCCTAAAGCCGTTCTGCCTGCTCTTTCGCTACAGCTAACGCCGGCGCGAGCTGAAGGGCCAGCGCAGCCGCATGCTCCATCGTTATCTTGATTTGCACGTCGGCAGTTGCGTTCAGATAGCCGCCCGCGAATACGGCCAAGTTGACGATCACAAAACCTTCGTCGGCGATAGCTATGGGGTCGCGTTCTGTCACCAGCTCAAACGGCGCTTCGCCCTCAAAGAAGATTTGCCCCATTAAAACGTCCTCCACTAAACGGCATAAACGGGCGAGGACAAAATCGTCGCTCGGCCGGACTTTTTTGAATACCTCCCGAAAGCTCCGCGCAAAAACCTGCGAAAGCCTAGAAGTGAGCGAGGCGCTCAACTATTGACCTTTGGTGCACTTTGCATGTCCGATTTTTGCGGTAGAGCGGACATGTGCCGATCACCCTGCAATGTTGCTTTTTGACCCAACGCCGACATGACCCGCGCCGCAGCCGAGAGCTACCAATTTGATCAGTATCAATTATGTCGACAGAGATCGGGGGGAATACTGCGTCTGCAGCATTGCCTGAGGCGCATATGATAGTGATAGCCAAGAACCACACTGGGTGGCCAATTCTGATCGCTGCAAGCGTGGTGCTCGTTTCGGCGCAGATAAGTGCAGCGGATGACCGCCAGCAGGTGATCGGATTCTGGAAGTTGGCTTCCTACGTGGTTGAGATTCAAGCAACGGGGCAGATCGAACCTGTCATGGGCCAGCACCCCACCGGCTATGTCAACTTCAGCTCTGAGGGCCGCGTAATGTTCATCCTGACAGGGGAAGGCCGCAAGCCAGCGAAAACCGCCGAGGAGCGCGCCGATCTGCTCAGCACGCTGGTCGCATACACCGGCACCTATCGGATTGAAGGCGACAGATGGATCACCAAGGTCGACGTCGCCTGGAATCCGGAATGGGTCGGCACCGAACAAGCCCGTAACTTCAAGGTCGACGGCGATCGACTGCAGGTGCTGACGCCGTGGCGCGTCATGCCAAACTGGCCCGAAAAGGGAATGCAGCGCAGCATCGTCACATTCGAGCGGTCCCAGTAGACGTGCTTGAATGTCGGCTGATGGCCCGCACCGGACTAGGCGGCCGATGTACGGGACGTCGGATCATCGTAGTAGAGCGGACGTGTTCGCGCCCTGTATCGACGGCGGCTAATGATGCTGTGGACCGCGCCACTCTGCCGCATCGGGAGTGCTATAGTGGTTACCTTGAAGCAATAGCAATTCAAGGAGGTGAAACCGCTGCTGGCGAAGTGACGGAATTGGCGAGGACAGGACGACGTAATGCAGACAGGGTCGTTTTTGCGATCGGGAGAACGCACTTTAAAGTGCGTGCTAACGATTGGGACCCGATCCGCTCAAAGCATTATGGCCA
>Ga0207777_1000446_pt1 | contig 11234 bp, 9 predicted proteins | sample LuqExpMetageno35_FD_187793 | JGI IMG/M metagenome (GOLD analysis project Ga0207777, IMG submission 187793) | Tropical forest soil microbial communities from Luquillo Experimental Forest, Puerto Rico - Sample 35 (SPAdes) | ecosystem: Environmental > Terrestrial > Soil > Tropical forest ...
CGAGCATTTCGCCGCCAATTACGCCCGCTACATCGTCCAGTTCCTGCTCTGGCTCGGGGTATTCACGGTCGCGCTAACAGCGCTTGGACACAAGGTGCGCGATTTCGTCCCATCGTTCGTGTTCCTCTACGTGCTCTCGGTTGTGATTTTCGCGCTTGGGCAGTGGGACAAGGCGAACACCTATAATCTCGAACCACCTCTTGTAGCCCTCGCTATTGGGCTCACGCTGTCAAACCTCATCGGCCTCCCGCGCTGGCTCGATGCCGGATTTCGCGTCGAGTTTTACATCAAGACCGGCATCGTTCTGCTTGGCGCCACACTGCCATTCACCCTGATCATCTGGGCAGGCCCAGCCGCTATCTTGCAGGCCTCCATCGTATCCATCGTCACGTTTTTGGTGATCTACTGGGTCGGGATCAAGCTCGGTCTCGACAAGCGCCTCGCAGCGACGCTCGGCGCTGGAGGCGCCGTGTGCGGCGTGTCGGCCGCGATTGCCATTGCCGGCGCCGTGGGTGCCAAGAAGGAAGATGCACCGATTGCTATCGCCACCGTGATCATCTGGGCAGTGGCAATGATCTTCGTGCTGCCCTTCGCCGCGCAGGCACTCCATCTCTCTGCCGGGGTCGGCGGAGCCTGGATAGGCACTTCGGAATTCGCTGATGCAGCCGGCTTCGCAGCGGCGCAGACCTACGGCAATCTGGCGAGCCACGGTGCGGTGGCCGGCACCAGCGATCAAGCCGTCTTCGCCTATACGTTGATCAAGGTGGTGGGGCGCGACGTGTGGATCGGCATCTGGGCCTTTGTGCTCGCCATCATCGCGACGACACAATGGGAGCGCGGCGAAACCAGCCGCAAGCCCGAGGCGGCGGAAATCTGGTGGCGGTTTCCGAAGTTCATCATCGGCTTCCTGCTTGCCTCGCTGCTCGTCACGCTGGTGAGCACGGGCTATAGCCTCGCCGACTACAACAACGCCGTTGTGCCGTCGCTGGTCGGTCCGATTAAGGACCTACGCACTTGGGCCTTCATCTTCTGTTTCCTCAGCATCGGGCTCACCACCCGTTTCCGCGAGCTGGCGAGCGCCGGCAAGATGCCGTTCCTCGCCTTCAGCGCTGGCGCGATCGTCAACGTGATCATCGGCTTTATTCTGTCGGCGGTCGTCTTCGCGTCGCACTGGGAAAATCTCATGCACTGATTACCAAAAGTGAGCGACGGACTCGGCGATACCATCGCCCGGTCAGCTATTTGAGGACGCATAATGAGCGACGAAACGCCGAAAGCCCAAAGGCAATGCCGTGAGTGCCGGCATTTGCGCAACGATGCCAAATACCTTGAGGCTGCTTTTAAGGGGTTGACGAGCCTGAGTTCTGGTTACGGCTCTGCGCGATCCGATGATGGAATCTGTCTGCGGCACGACCGCTACCCCAGTGCGCGATCTTCCCGCCCGGAATTCTCTCCGCCGACGACACAGGTTACTGCGGCAGAAGAATGCATACGTACCAAGGCTTACTTCGTCGACAGGAGTCGATCGTCAGTCCGGTTCGAACTCCTCAAGCTCTTCTGGTGCTAGCATCGGTTGCTCTTCCCGACGAAGAAGCATATTTCCGACCACAAGGATATCTAGCTGCGCACGCCAGAAGCATTTGTATGCTGCCCAGTGGTCGTTGACGATCGGCTCACCGCGTACATTGAGAGAAGTATTGATTAGGATCGGGCAGCCCGTCCATTCGTAGAAAGCACTAAGCAGCGGGTAAATTTTGCTATCTGATGAAATGGATTGCACACGAGCACTCCAATCTGCATGAATCACAGCGTCTTTGACCAACCGAAACTGTTCGGCCGTCAGAGTGTGCCTGCCGGTCTTTAGCACGGCGTCTGTTGCGCGAAGCTCATCGCGCAAGAAAAAGACGAACGACATAGTAGTAGCGCGTTCGGGATTGATGAACAGGTCCGCAAGACAATCCTCAAGAACCATGGGGGCGAATGGGCGGAAAGATTCGCGCTTTTTAATTCGCAAATTGAGATCGCGCCGGATGTGAGGCTTCAGCGGGTTGGCTAAAATCGAGCGAGCTCCGAGTGCGCGTGGACCCCACTCCATCGCACCGCGGCACCAAGCTACTTCACGCCCCTGCGTTATGTTCATTGCGACCTCTTTGGAAAGAGTCGCAAGACTATCAAAGCGGCGGTAAGGAAACCCACGTTTGATAAAAAACTCTTCCGCGGCGTTATCGTCGATGCTCGGGCCCAGATAGCAATGGAACCCGTTCAACCTGCGTCGCAGTTCACGTGCATACCATAATGCAAGCGATGCCCCGAGCGCGCCACCCGCGTCGCCGGCCGCAGGCTGCACGTAAACTTTTGATTGAGGCAGACGATTACGGAGCTTACCCAGCGCTGAGCAATTCAACGCTACGCCGCCCGCAAAACATAGATCGGGTTTGCCCGTCGTCTTAATGGCCTCACGGCATAGATTGAACATCGCCTCTTCAATAATCAGTTGGATTGAGGCGGCAAGGTTACGATGTCGCTCATCAAGCGGAGTGCTTTCTTCACGTCGTTCCACTCCAAACAGCTTTTCTATTGCACCGTGGTCTATCATCTGCTTGCTGTTATGGAATCGAAAGATATCGAGATTTAGTCGGAATGAGCCGTCGTCACGAAGTTCGATGACGTGATCACGCAACAAGCTCACCATCGTCGGCACCCCGAGTGGGGCCAACCCCATAACTTTGTACTCGCCGGAATTAACTTTGAAACCGAGGTGCAGCGTGAATGCAGAGTAGAACAGGCCGAGCGAATGGGGAAATTCGATTGTCTTGAGTAGTTTCAATCGGGTGCCAGCTCCTTCGCCGATCGCAGTCGTGTCGAATTCGCCGACACCGTCGACTGTGACGACGCTGGCCTCAGAAAATGGCGAGCAAAAGAAGGCGGAAGCGGCGTGCGAGACATGATGCCGCACAAAATGGACATCGGACTTGAGGTCAAGGGAAAGACCGAGGCGCTCAACTTCATGAAAAAATTCGTCGAACTTTGACCAGTTTGCCAGCGATGACAGAAAATTACTGATTCCGCGATATCGCGTAAGCATGGAAAGTGAACGTAGCCGCTTCAGTCCGAAATTGTCATAAAATGCAAGAGCGTTAATCCTCTCACCAGGCTTGAGGGCTGAGATACAATAGCGTGCGGCCTGTTGTGGAAAGCTATGGTCGTTCTTGACCCGGCTAAAGCGCTCTTCTTGTGCGGCGGCGCGGACTGCGCCATCGACAAGAAGGCACGCCGCGCTGTCATGGTAGTAGGCCGATATTCCGAGGATGTTCATGGCTTGCGAAGTATGGCCAATTCGCGCCTGATGGCTTGGGCAAGAATGAAGCATCCCTGCGCAGTCAAATGGCAAGAGTCGTGGAACACATCCACCCTTGCGCCAGCGGTCGACAGGATATCGTCGGCATCAATGGCCGCGCCGCCGCTCTCGCGGACTGCGGCGACGACAGATCTCATTGCGGCTCGATAATGCTTAGAAAATTCTTCGATGCGTGCATCCCGCTCTTCGTCAAATCCAAATTCGATCAACTCCGATTTGATCGCTTTCTCGTAGGCACTGAGCTGCTTACTGGTCGAGTAGATGTTCGCTTGCGCGACAAATAAAAATGGGACGCGTGCTCGTGCACTGGCATCTGCGGCCACCAGGATGTGTGTTGCGAAGAACCGCGACGCATAGTCATAAATCGGCGGAGCGCTATGCGCACCAAAGATGCGGGCGACACGCCGCTGGCTCATCTGCTTTTCATACTGACGGCGGTCCTTGGTGACTGGGCGCGAACGGGACTTCATGAATGCGCGCCACGCCCGTTTGATGTGCCAGATCGGCTTCTCCCGGTTTAAGTCGAAAGCCTCTCGGGAAGGTCCGGCGATGTCTTCGTAATCCCAGATCACTCCATGCGCTGCAGTGTGAAAATCGTTGAATCCGCTAGTCAGGACGACAACACTCAAATCAAATTCGAGCAGTCCGCGAAGAACTGCGTTCGCCTCGCGAGCGGAGTTGTACACGGGGACACCAAAATTCAGTACCTCGCAACCCAGATCGCGAGCGAGCTGCGCTGACACGGTCTCGTTGTCGGCACAATTCGGAATGCCCATCACAGACGACGCCCCGAAGCAGCCGACTCGCGGCGCGCGATTGGCGCTTCGCATGACGAACGGCCCGCCACGAAAGCCATCCTCGCCAATGTTAAGTGTTTTTGATTTGAACGGCGCGCTGGTGTAGCCGACGATCGGACGATACTGAAACCGTGGCCCGAAGTACCAGCAACGATGGAAGTCGTCGAGCCGATCCGCGATCAATTCATGCGCCTGCTGAACAACATCTGCCATATTCAGTCGATCGGGTAATAGACCCCCGACACGCGGCGCGAGGGTCCCTGTTGAATCGGCCGCTTACGAAACATCCATCGCCACGGGCTGAGAACGGCGTGCATCAGTCGAAACAGTAGATTTCGTTTAATCGGAGCGAGCACATGTTCCGCCGTTACGATGTCGAAAGAGTCGTCGCTCGGCGACCAATGACCTCCTTCCCGGCCCCTATTTCTGCCCGAACTAGTTGAGTGCCACATTCACAATCCTCTTAGATTGACGATATCAAAATGCGGTGAGTCAATTGGCGAGCGCCCGGGGGATGTTTACACCCATGGCCGTCAAAAGTCGATAAACACTGGCCTCAGAGACAAAGCTGTCACTCGTATCCGCGAAGTTAACGGCGAGCTCTCGTGGCGACAGGTCCGGCTCCTCAAGGGCTCCTAGCGACTGTCAGCACCGAGAATCGCCCCCGGGGCCCGACGACGCCTGGGTTTGCTCCCAAAGAATCCTAGCGGTCTCCGATGCATTGATATTTAGCCCCTGCCACCACGCCACCTCATTGCCCGCCTGATGTAGTTGTCGATGGTGGCCGCGACAAAGCGGCACAGTGAACTCATCACTGACTTTAAGACCGATAGCGCGGCTGCGCGAAACGCAGATGATGAGGATCGGACGGTGGTTGACCACAGATCAGGCCAGCGCTGTTCGTTGGTGATCATTCCGCAGTTCCACCTTGCTGCCGTATGCGCACACGCAGCAGTTCAGGAACAAGCACGCAATCGATGCCGAAACGGGCAACCGCGATTTCGCAAGTCTCACGGGCTCTGCTGACGTCTGTGATAAGAACGCAATCGAACGGAACCGGCACCGCGTCGAAATCCTCGAAGACTGGAATGCCGATGAACTTCTCCTGTGTCGTGCCCGCCTGAACCAGACCGACTATGCTGATCGACTGCTCCATTGCGCACAGCGCGGCGATCTCGGCAAGATCCGATCGTCCGACGAGCGCCACATTGCGGACGCCACGCGCCTTGGCGGCGCGGAACAGCGCGGAACAGTCGGTTTTGGCCTGCCGGAAGAACCCAAATGAATAGGAAAGATATTCAACCGTCAGACGCGACTTTTCGGCAAACCCTTGAGGCGTGAGATAATAGGCGTAGCGACGCGCGCGCGCATGGCGGACCTTGACGAGGCCCTTTTTCATGCAGCGCTTGAGGTAGGCGTTAACAAGCCCCAGCGCGGCGTTCGCGCTCTGCGGCGCGATGCTCGGCTTTGCACCGTTCAACCGTCCAGTGGCTCGCGTATTCCTCGGCGATGTCGGCAGCCTACCGATCGGCTTGTTACTTGCTTGGCTGCTGGTACTGCTTGCCCAACGGTACCTGACTGCAGCGCTATTGCTACCATTATATCACTTGGCGGACGCGACCATCACATTGCTGCGTCGGTTTGCGAAGGGAGAGCGGGTCACGCAAGCACATGGCAGCCATTTCTATCAACGAGCGACAGACAACGGCTTCAGCGTCATAGAGATCGTTGGCCTTGTGTTCGTCGTCAATGTCCTTTTGCCATTCTTGCCACAACCACCGTTTTGATGCCGTCCCGTGTGCTGCACATCGCTGCGCTCGCGGTCGGTGCACAGCCTCGTCAATACAAGTGCCGATAACCACGCTATAGTTTTTCAAGTGTCCGCTAGCAGCCCTTCGAGGGGCACGGTGTCCAAGGCACAGTCTTCCGGCAGGGTCAGCGCGCGCTTCACCTCTTGTTAGGCGGCCTCGAGATCGAGCTCGTTATTCGGCTTTTTCGCTATTCCGCTAAGCGCCCCTTGCGTATAAAGGTGCTCGTAAGCGTCGACCATTGCGGAGAGGCCAAAGTTAGCAACCACGCGTTGCCGAGCCCGCGCGCCTAGGGCGCGAAGCGAATCAGCGTCATGTGCCGCCACGCGCGCGATTGCCTGCGTCAGCGCGTCGACGTCGCGCGGTGGCACTACCTCACCATCCGTTCCGACAATCGCACGCAGGTCGCCGACATCCGTCCCAACTGGAACGAGTCCGGCGCTCATGCCTTCCACAATAACGTTTGGAAACCCCTCGCCGAAGGCAGAGCTGGAAACGATAATATCGGCAGCAGCATAGATCTTTGCAAGATCGCGGCAAAACCCTAGCGCGCGAACATTGGGCGGTAATGCGAGCGTCTCCGTTCCAGCGCCGACAAGAATGCCTTGCAGCTTTGGCAACCTTGCCATCGCCGCAAGAAAGCTCGCGTGATCCTTCATTGGGTCGACGCGCGCGATCCATAACACAATGCGGGCGTCACTCGCCATGCCATGCTCGAACCGAAACACCTCGCGCGCCCGGCCATCCGGCCGGAACCGCATCGTGTCAATACCGTTGGCTATGACGCGCATGCGCTTTTCCGAGAAGCCAATGTTCCTATGAAATGACGCACCGGCCTGCGAATTGACAACAATCGTGTGTGCGCACCGTGACAGACGCGCGTTCCAGCGCATGATGCGGCCGTACCGGATCGAGTCCATGTTCGATGCACGCAAGTTCCATATCAACCGGCGCGGCTTCCCTGGCCGCGCCAGCATGCTTCCTAACGTCGCAGCGACATTGCCGTGATACATCCAGCCTTGCACGATGGCTGGCGAATCTCGTCGAATCGAATTGATCAATGCTGATAAAGCCGCTGGGGCGGTGATCATCGAACGTACACCCAGATTGATCACCGACACGCCCGCCTGCTCCAGCAGTTCGGAAACGACGCCAGGTCCCGCGAGGCTGAACACCCGCTGAGCGTGACCGCGTTGCTCGAGGCCGACGGCCGTTTGAAGGAGTGTGTTTTCCGCCCCACCCATGCCGAGCCCCGTGATCACATGCATAATCGACGTCACGCGCGGCTGCCCCCCTCTTTGTCGGAAGGCGCCAAACACATGCCTACCCGGTAAAAGACCGGGCAGTCGGCCGCGTCGGTGAGGACTGCAAATAATAGCATCCACAATCTTCCGCTACGATTGATCCCCGATGCCAATGCGCAAATGCTTTGAACGCCCGCCAACCACTGCGTGTTTGTCACCGATTCAACGCGCCATGGTAGTACTCAGCCAGCGCAACATCAATCCTTTGGTGTGGACAAATTAGGTTAGTGTGAACAAATACGTTCCTGATTATTCACCAGGAGCTCACAAAACGACACTCGATTCCGGCGGCACTAGGGCAACCTTCTTATTCCGCGCACTGCATTACATTAAAATTTAGTAATGGGTTGTGTCCGCCGCGCGGGCAGAATCCATCCAGCGTCGCCGCCAGGCCTGGAACATGAGCACACACCACAACGGATACTGCCAGGATTCCCCTGCCAGGTGCCGTTTCCAGTAGCCGCGCACGACGGCTGCGTCGAACAAGCCCTCCACTTCCAGTTTGCGTGCATCAAGCAGATCCTCCGCCCAGTCTCGCAAGGCACCGCGCAGCCAGTGGTCGATCGGTATCCCAAAGCCCCTTTTCGGCCGATCAAACAGCTCCGATGGCAGGTGCTCCCGCAGCAGTTGTTTCAGCGCCCATTTCTGCTCCCCTTTGCGGATCTTCATCGAGATAGGTAACGACCAAGCATACCGCATTACACGATGGTCGAGCAGTGGCGCGCGCACCTCGAGCGAAACTGCCATGCTTGCGCGATCGACTTTGGTCAGTATGTCGCCTGGCAAATAGGTTAGCGTGTCGATCATCTGCGCACGTTCGACGGCGCGCGGAAAGTCCATCGCGAGCGCGCCCCGCCAGAGTGGATCAATCCGCTCCTCGTTGCGCAGCAGCACCGTAGCCGGATCGAAGCCTTGCGAGACCATCGCGCGGTATCGTTCTTCGAGTGAGCGTGCCGCAAGCGGCCACCGTCCCATCAACACGGTGGCTGAATTGCGCAGCGCTTTCACCAGAACCTTCGATATTTGCAGTCTCGGGGCGTGAGCGTACCGCACAGAACGGGCCAGCAAATGCCATCCGCACGCGCCGCCATCCTGTCCAGTCATCGTGCTGATTTGCCGATATCGCGAGTAGCCGGCGAACAATTCGTCGCCGCCGTCGCCCGATAAAACTACTGTCACCGTCTGCCGGGCGAAGGATGAAACAAGCCACGTCGGTATTTGCGAACTATCAGCAAAGGGTTCGTCATAGATGTCTGGCAGTTTCGGGACGACAGCGAGCGCGTCGCTCGCGGACAGGTAAAGCTCGTAATGATCGGTGCCCAGATGATTTGCGACCTTCCGCGCAAACGGCGCCTCATCATAGACGGGTTCGTTGAACCCAATAGTGAAGGTCTTCACGGGCGTGGAGGCAAGCTTTTGCATCAAGGCCACGACCAGGCTCGAATCAATACCACCGGACAGGAAAGCCCCGAGCGGCACATCCGATACAAGTCGATCGCGCACGGCTTCGGTCAGTCCCTCTTTCAGCCCGATAAGGGCGTCCGTTTCATCAACGATGGGATGCCGCTTGCCAGCGCCGGCGATATCGCGCGCGCTCCAATAGCGGACGAACGTCGTGCGCCCCTGCGGTCCAACTCGTAGGAAGCACCCCGGCTCCACCTGCCTCACGCCGCTATAAATGCAGTCTGTCGACTTAACGTACCCTAACCGCACATATCCGGAGAACGCCGCCAGATCTAATTCCGGCGTAAACAAGGGGTGGAGCCGGAACGCGCGCGGCTGCGAGGCGAACATCAAACAGTCGCCGAACATCCCGTAATATAGCGGCTTCTTGCCAAAGCGGTCGCGCGCGAGCATCAATTCGCGGCGCTCGCGATCGTAAACCGCCAGCGCAAACATGCCGACGCTGCGCTCCAGGGCTACCTCTAATCCCCAACGTCCGATCGCTTCGAGTAGCACTTCCGTGTCAGAATGGCCGCGAAACGTGTGCCCTAGCGCCAAAAGATCCGCGCGCAACACTTCCGAATTATAAACTTCGCCATTGAAGACAATAATGTGCCGACCGCTCGCCGACACCATCGGCTGGTGGCCAGCGGCCGAGAGGTCGATAATTGCTAGCCGGCGGAATCCGAGTGCCAAGCCGGCTGGTTCATCCGTAAAGACGCCACTGTCATCCGGACCGCGCGGCACGAGCTCGTCCGCCATCTGCGTGACGATACGGCATAGGCCGTCGCGCCCAAACCGCGTCTTTAAATCGAGGAATCCGGCGATACCGCACATCTGGCTTTCGCCTAGATCCCAGGTTTCTGCGCGTCGTCTTTCGGGCGCAGCTTGAAAAGATGGCAGGCGCTTCCAAGCCAGGCGGCCGCCCCTTCACGGCTCGTGAACGACCAGCGCCCACCGAGGAACATATGGCCAGTGTAGAACAGGCCCATCGGCTCGTCCTCGACCACGGCGAACGCGTTCTCAGCGAAATTGCGCCGCCACCAGCTGGGATGGAACAGCCACAATTCGGAGATGATATTTCCACGCTCGCCGTGGCGACGCTGAAGAAGGGGGCTGGCGCAGCGCTTCGCAACATTCCACCAACTCGCGGCCAGCCGATTGGCCTCTTCGGCAGACAAGGAGGGCCGAGGAATCAGGTTACGAAACGTCGTAGATGCGTAGAGTAGCGCGTCTGGAAATGCCATCAACGTAGTCCAGAACCGCCAGGAATGCGTGGGCAGTACATGCACGCAAAAGCCTCCGGGGACGAGCACCCGGCGGATTTCAGCATGCATCGTGGCCAAATCAGGGACGTGCTCGAGGACGTTGGAGGAAAACACGATGTCGAAGGAGCTGTCGGGAAAGGGAATCGTCTGGCCGTCATAGTCAACTATGTCAAACAGGCGCTCGGCAGCATAATTAGAGCTCGTAACCTCGATGGCGGTGACTTTGAAACCGCGCGCCGCAAGCTCGGCGGCCTGCCGACCGGTTCCTGCGCCGATTTCGAGCACCTTCGCACCGATTGTGAGATGCCTGACTACACGCTCGATCTCATAGCAACGGAGCTTATTCAGATGTTCCACCGAAAACATCAGCCCGTCGGCTCCATTACTTCAAATTGATAATATCTGATCGCCTCATTCACCATGCGCTCGAGACCAAATCTGTCCTGGATAAAATGCGGTCCGCGGCTTATCGCGTTAGCGGCCCATATCGGATCGTCGAGCACCGCAAGAACCTTCTCCGCTATCTTGACCGGATCTCGTTCTTGCACAACAAAGCCGGTCTTGCCGTCCTCGACCGCTTCCGCGGCGCCGCCGGCCGGAACCGTGATAACAGGCACGCCCAGCATACTCGCTTCGATAATGACGTTGGGCGTACCTTCGCTGCGCGACGAAAGTAGGAACAGGTCGAACAGGCCATAGGCGATTGCCGGCTCCTGTATGCTCCCCGGCAAATGCAGCCGACCGCCAATGCCGATTTTGTCCGCGTAGGATTCGACGCTGCTCTTTAGTGGCCCTACGCCAAACACGACGAAATGCACGTCCGGCCGCTGCGACGCCACACGACTCGCAGCCTCAACCCACAGGAACGGATCTTTTTCGGGATAGAGCCGGAAGATTGAGCCCACAACTTGCGCGCCGTCGGGGATGCCAATGCGTGCGCGCAATGCTCTTACTTTTTCCGACTCGGCCGGACTAAAAAATGCCGGATCGACCCCGTTGCGGTGTAACGCGAAGCGCTCAGCCGGAATGCCGAGCCACTTAGCGTAGTCGGCCGCGCCCGCCTCACTATTGTTCACCATCTGAATATTGACGCAGCCGGCAAGTTGACGATACGCCGCCGCCATGTGGGGCCGATGATAGGCGAAATTCGTCGGATTTAGATTGCGACTGGACACAACGATAACGGGTACGCCGGCGATCCGGGCAGCGTAGCCAACAGCGAGGCTTGCGCTGTCTTGCCACGCATGCACTGCACG
>Ga0207777_1000447_pt1 | contig 11214 bp, 10 predicted proteins | sample LuqExpMetageno35_FD_187793 | JGI IMG/M metagenome (GOLD analysis project Ga0207777, IMG submission 187793) | Tropical forest soil microbial communities from Luquillo Experimental Forest, Puerto Rico - Sample 35 (SPAdes) | ecosystem: Environmental > Terrestrial > Soil > Tropical forest ...
CCGCCAGCCACTCGACAAGCGGAGCCGCGCCCTGGGCGACGGCCTCAACGACAGCGGGGTCGGCCTCGCCCTTCGCTTTGCGCTGGATATCGGCGCCGAACAACAGCGGGCTGTCAGCGATGCCCTTGGCCCGCTGGAACCGCGTGCCCGCGGCAGGAATGAGGCCGGCCGACAATGCCGTCGAACCCAAGGGCACCGCATCGCGCTCGACCACCACTACATCGACGCCGGCCTCCTTTGCCGCTAGCGCGGCGCACAGTCCCGCGGCGCCAGCGCCAACGATAAGCACCGGCACGTGCGTGTTAAATTCTTCCTCCGCTGCAGCGACTACTGTACCCATCATGCCCCGATGTCGCGCATCAGCGGACGTTGAAAATAACTCATTGCGTACGGGTAACTTCGGACTTCCGCAAATATTTTCCCCGAGCTGGCCCGACGATGTTCCCGCTGTCATAAATAAGAGCGCCTCTCAAAAAAGTGCTCTTCACCCTACCGCTGAGTTCGACACCTTCGAACGGTGAGTAGCCTTGCTCGGACTCAGATTCGGCGGCGCGTACCACGAAACTCTCGTGCGGATCGACGATCGCGATATCCGCATTATAGCCCGGAGCGATATCCCCCTTGCTTGGTAGCCCGAAACGTTGCGCTGGCTTCCAGCTTAAGAGCTCGGCCATGTGATTGTATGACATGCCACGCCTGCTGCCCTCACTCAAAACGCCTGAAAGGAGATATTCGGTGCCGCCAAATCCTGATTTGGCCAGCCAAATATTGGTTGGGTCCTCTTTCGACCACTTCTGCTCGGCTGAACAGCAAGCATGATCGCTGACGATCCAGTCGATTTTGCGGTCAAGCACAGCCTGCCACAGTGCTTCGACGTCTTCACGTGGGCGGATTGGCGGATTGACTTTGGCGTGCACCGCACACTTGCAATCGGTATCGAGCAGAAGGTGGCCAACCGTCACTTCGCGGCGGAAAGCGATGTGCGGGAAAACCTGCTGCATGGTCCACGCGGCTTCCACTGCTTTGCGTGAGCTCAAGTGCAACAGGTTGATGTTCAGGCAATTGGTTTCATTTGCGAGATAGGATGCAATCCAGATGGCAAGACCTTCGGAATGTGGCGGGCGCGCGGCGCTGTACGCATGCAAGCCGGTCAGCTTACCCTCTCGTTCCACCAGCTTTGTATATGCATTGAGGATTTCTGCGAGTTCGCAATGCAGGCTAACGCTTATGTGGGCGGCTTGATCGGGGAATTTGTCCATCAAGCGCTGTGCGGACCGCATAATGAACTCGAAATGCGCGATGTCATAACGCTCGTCTGGGCCGATCATCAAAAATTCATTTTGCTGCGACGAGCGTCCGTGCAGCCCATAGCCTCCGTAAAACATGAAGATCTTAAACGAAGTGACCCCATAGTCCGTAATTAGATGTTCCATTTCATGGATGTGCCCCGCCTCGATCGGCGCAATATGAAAGCCGTAATCGACCCAAAATCGCCCCTCTGACTGTTTGAACACTTCGGGCATAAACTCGCGGTAAGGGCCACCTCGATTGAGGTAGTAATGTCCCGTGCGTAGGTAATTTAGGCTTGAGGTAACTCCTCCCATTGCCGCGGCCTTGCTCTCTGAAACCGCATCCTGGGCGAGCGGCGCATAGATGCCGATATGCATATGCGCATCGACGCAACCCGGGAACGCGAGACGATTCTTGGCATCAAAGACTTGCTTGCCGAGGTCGGCCTGAATTTCCGGCCTGACCTGAACGATCTGTCCATCCTTAATCGCAATATCAAGACAATCGACCGAGGCCTTATTCGGGCGAACCACTCGCGCATTCTTGATGACGGTATCGAAAAGCTTGTCCATGCGAGACATTCCTTCGCTTACTGCGGCCCCTTCTTAGTGCGCCCTTTGGTGCCGCATCATGTGTGATTCTTGGCTAGTTCGGCGCCGCCCTTGACGAGTGGTAATGAAAGGATGGCGATCGCAAAAGATGTGAAAAAGACCACCCGACTCACGTGTCGTGACCTTTCTTGCTATTCCGCGCGGCCGCCGATTCATATTGTTTTCCGAGCGCGATCAACGCTGGTGTGCCGATTATGTCATTAAGAGCAGTGAAGTCATACATTTGGTCAAGGAACGGTTCGGACGTACCATGGGCGGCAAGTGAGGCGTAAAATTCTCTCGCGGTGCGCGCCAATGCGCGGACGATGCCACCAGGGAAAATCACAAGCGAAAAACCAATAGCTTCCAGATCCGCCACCGCGAGCGGGGGGGTCTTGCCTCCCTCGACCATGTTCGCCACCAACGGCACGCCATTGAGCGCGGGCGGAATGCGTTGAAGCTCAGCGCGCGTTTTCGGTGCCTCAACAAATAATATATCGGCACCCGCCTCGCGGTAGCTTACGGCACGTGCAATGGCGCGCTCGAAGCCTTCCACGGCTATTGCGTCGGTTCGAGCGATGACCAGGGTTTCACGTGATTGCCGTGCATCGAGCGCCGCCTTGATCTTGCCAACCATCTCCGGCGCTGGGATCAAAGCCTTGTCGTCGAGATGGCCGCAGCGCTTGGGGAAATCCTGATCTTCGATTTGGATGGCATTGGCGCCTGCGCGCTCGAGCAGGCGGACCGTACGTTCGACATTGAGCGCATTGCCGTAGCCGGTGTCGGCATCGACGACAAGATGGGTGCGCACACGATCGCGTATTAGGGCTACGGTCTCCACCACTTCGTTCATGCTAACCAAGCCTATGTCGGGCCGGCCAAGCCGCGTATAAGCGATCGCCGCGCCCGAGACGTAGAGCGTGTGGAATCCGACCTGCTCAGCTATCAGGGCCGTGAGCGGATCATAGACGCCCGGTGCGATCAGGATCGGCGGGCGTCCGAGGCGGGCGCGCAAGGTGTTTTCAGTCATGCACTAGAGTCCCAGGTAGGCACGTTTGAGTTCGGGATCGTTTGCGATGGTCGCTGCGGCGCCGAACATTACGAATGCGCCTTCGGCGAGAATGTAAGCGCGGTCGGCGACATCCAGGCTTTGCGTCACATTCTGTTCGACCAGCAGGATGGCGACACCATCGGCGCGGATGCGCGCGATGAACGCGAACAGTTCCTCGACCAGCAGGGGCGACAGTCCGAGCGACGGCTCGTCGAGGATGAGCAATTTCGGCTCTGCCATCAGTCCGCGGCCGATGGCGAGCATCTGCTGCTCGCCGCCCGACAGCGTGCCGGCATATTGCATGGTGCGCTCGCGCAGGCGCGGGAACATGCCGAATACCCGCTCGCGGTTCTGCTTCCGCCGCAGTCGGGCCCGCCGATAGCTACCGAGCTCGAGATTTTCGCTCACTGTCATATTCGGAAAAATGCGGCGGCCTTCCGGCACATGGATCAGCCCGCGCGCAACGATCATCGGCGGCCCCTCGTGCTGGATCGGGACGCCATCAAAATGGATCGCACCGGCGCGGGCCCTCACGACGCCGGACAGCGTGCGATTGAGCGTCGATTTGCCGACACCATTCGAGCCGAGCACGGCTACAATCTCGCCCGGGCTGACCGTGAAGTCGATACCGCGCAGTACCTCGGTTTTGCCATAGCCGGCATGAAGACCTTGCACGGCAAGCAGCGGGCTAATGGCCATGCGCGACCCTCAGCTTCTTCGCCGCGCCATGCCCGAGATAAGCCTCGACGACGGCGCGGTCGGCGGCCACTTCGGCTGGCGTGCCCTCGGCGATGATGCAGCCTTCCGCTAGCACGAACACGTGCTGAGACAGGCTCATCACCGCCTGCATGACGTGCTCGATCATCAGGATGCTGATGCCGCGTTCGCACAGGCGGCGGATGGTCGGCGCGATCTCATGGATCTCGGTCGGGTTCAGCCCGGCCAGCACCTCGTCGAGCAGCAGAAGCTGAGGCTCGGTGGCGAGCGCGCGCGCAAGCTCGAGCCGCTTTCGGCCGGCAACAGTGAGCGTGTCGGCCGGACGGTCGAGAAGATCGGCGAGCCCGACCTCGCGCCCGACGAGATCGGCGATGGCAAGCGCATCGCTGCGCTTCGGATGCCGCAGATGTGCGCCGACCAGGATATTCTCGCGCACCGAGAGGCCGGTGAAAGGCTGCACGATCTGAAAGGTGCGCGCGATGCCGCGTCGCGCCAGCTCATAAGGCGGCAGGCCGGTGATGGTCTCACCCCGGTAGCACACGATGCCATCGCTCGGCCGCTGAAAGCCCGAGATAATGGCAAACAGCGTGGTCTTGCCGGCGCCGTTCGGGCCGATCAATCCGGTGATCCGGCCGACCGCGACTGTCAGCGAGACGGCGTTCACCGCCAGCAAGCCGCCGAAGCGGCAGGATACGCGTTCGACCGACAGCAGAGGCTCAGCCATGAGCGGCCTCGCGCTTGGCGGGACGCGCGACACGCCGACGGCTTGTCTCGACCAGCCCGATCAGGCCACGCGGCGCGAAAGCAATGACGAGAATGAGAATGCAGCCATAGACGATGAGACTGAGGCCGGGCGCGTCGCCGGCTACCAGCTTGGCGCCCTCACCGACCGCCTGCACCACCAATGCACCAAGCAGCGGCCCAAAGACGGTGCCGGCGCCGCCGATGATGGGCGTCAGCAGCGCCTCGATTGACATCCGCGTGCCGAACGCAATGCCGGAATCGACGAACAGGAAATACTGCGTATAGAAGCAGCCGGCCGCCGCGGTAATCGCTGCGGAGATCATCATGGCGCAGAGCTTGACCTGCGTGGCATTGACGCCGAGTGCCTTGGCGGCGTCCTCGTTTTCGCGCACCGCGATCAGCCAGGTGCCGAAGCGCGAGCGCTCGAGCCTCTGCGCGACCAAGAGCGAGATGGCGACCAGCGCCAAGACGACCCAAAAGAAGGCGGCGCGGCTTTGGAACTGTAGCGCCTCGACGCGCAGATCGAGCTTGACCAGCGTTCCGACACCGGCGCCGGTGATCGGCGCAACACTGGCGACGATGCGCAGCACCTCCGCGAAAGCCAAAGAGACCAGCGCGAAGTAAGAGCCCCGCAACCCGGCTCGAAAGGTCAAAGCCCCAATGATGCCGCCAACCGCAGCGCCAATAACGATGCCGGCGCCGAAGGCCAGCCAAGCGTTGACGCCGTAGCGCACTTGCAAAATGGCGGTGACATAGGCGCCGGTGCCGAAAAAGGCAGCGTGGCCAAACGAGTACTGCCCGCCATAGCCGCCGAGGATATTCCAGCCCTGCCCGGCCAGCGCGATTAGGAGCGTCACCACCAAGAAATTGAGCGTGGTGTTAGACTGCACGACCAGCGGCACCGCCGCCAGCGCGGCCACCACTACGGCGATCGGGAGCAGACCTCTCATGCCCTGGCTCCGAACAGGCCGGTCGGCCGCACCAGCAGGACGGCAATGAAGATCAGGAAGATGCCGATTTGGCCGAGCGACTCGCCGAGGAACAGGCCGGAGAGGCTCTCCACCACCCCGATCACCAAACCGCCGACCAGCGCGCCAGGCACCGAGCCCATGCCGCCGAGCACCACGATGGTGAAGGCAATCAGCACGAAGGCCTCGCCCACGCTCGGGTTGACGTAGAAGGTCGGAATCAGCAGGCAGGCCGCGATGGCGACGCAGGCGGTCCCGAGACCGAAGGTAACCGCATAAACATGCGATACTTCGATGCCGGCGAGCTGGGCGCCGAGCTTCTCCTTCGCCACCGCGCGGATCGCCTTGCCAACGTCGGTCCTACGCATGATCGCCCATAAAACAAGCGCAACTGCGAACACCACGCAAAAGCCGATCAGCCGCGGGATCGGCAAAAAGGTGAAGCCGAGGTCAATGGTCTGGAACGCATAAGGCAGATCGATGGTGCGCGTGTCGGCGCGGAAGGCGTAAAGCAGCGCGTTCTCGATCACCACCGACAAGCCGAGCGTGACCAGCAGCATGTTGCGGTCATCGCCGTGCGACGCCGGGCTGATGATCAAGCGCTGTATCGCATAGCCGAGCCCAAAGAATATCGGCGCGAGCAAAAGCGCGGCGAGATAGGGATCTAGCCCCAGAAGATGGAAGGCGAAGAAAGCCGCGAACAGCGCCGCACTCAACAGTGCGCCATGCGCGAAATTGATGATGTGCAGCACGCCGTAGATCAGCGTCAGCCCAAGCGCAACCAATGCATAGACCGCCCCGGTCAGTAGGCCGTTGAGAATCGCAGTGATTAAGATGACCGGCGAAAACAAGGCTACACGCCTACTCGGCAAAAGCAACCGCGAGCGACGCCCAAGCGTCGCCCGCGACGGTTTGAAGCGGTCGTTCAGGCCGGTATCGGAAACACCGGCTTCGCCTGCGCGAAGTTGGCCGGCAGCACGACCTTGATGTCGTTATCGAGCACCTGGGTATTGACGGGCGCGGCACCCTGGTTTTGGCCGTTGACGAATTTGGTCGGCCCATAGGGCATGACGTGGCCGGAGAAGGTCGAGCTTTCCAACGCCGCGGCCAGCTTGGCGCGGTCGGCCGCGCCGGCGCGCGCGAGTGCGTCCGCAACGAGCATGACGCAGCTGTAGTTCATGTAGACTTCGTAGGTGTAGAACTGCCCCTTGTCCTCGATTTTCTTCTTCAGCGCCAGCGCCTTCGGACTGCCCGGGTCGAACCAGTGATTGCAGTCCATTATATATTTGGCAGCGTCGGGGAACTCCTTGACGAATTTGTAGGAAGAGGCGGCGCCGCCGAGCACCGAATAGATGCCCTTCGGCTTCACGCGCTGTTGCTGCATCGTGCGCGCGAGCAGCACATATTCGTTGTAATAGTTGGCCGGGATCACGAGATCCGGATTTTGCGCCTTGATCTTGAGCACGACATTGTTGAAGTCGCGCGTCGGTGTCGGATGCGGGATCGTCTCCAGGATTTCGAAGCCATGTTGCGGCAATTGTGTATTAAGCAGCTTGGCGAGGCCGGAGCCGAACAGCGAGTCCTCATGGACGATCATCACGGTCTTGGCCGGTTTGCCGGCGTGATTGTTGATCTCGGCGAGATTATCGAGCGCGGTCTTGGCGATTACACCGAAACCGGGACCGAACCGGAAGGTGTTCTTAAGGCCGCGGGTGACGATAGCGTCCGCCACGCCGACGTCGACGACGTACGGCAGATCGTAGCGCGCCGCCGCTTGGCTGACCGCGAGACAGACGGCGCTGGCATAACCGCCGATGATTGCTGCGACACCAGCCGAATTCATCTTCTCGACTTCGGCGGTGCCGCCTTCCGGCGTCGACAGCGCGTCGCCAAGCATCGGATCAATTTTGCCCAATCCCTTGATGCCACCGGCCGCGTTGATCTCCTCGATAGCCAGCGTGGCGCCCAGCCTTCCTTGCGTGCCGGAATAAGAGAGTGCGCCGCTGACGGGATGCAGGATACCGAGCTTCACACCGGCCTCCTGCGCGCGCAGAATCGACGGCATGGCGATGCTCGCCGCCGCGCAGAGTGTCGAGCTGGCGAGAAATTTGCGGCGCGTGAATGCTAAACTACGATCTGACATAGTTTTTCGTCTCCCTCTGGCGTGATGGCGTTAAACGCAATCGTTTTTCCGTCCTGTTCAACTTACCGGTATTCGGCAGCTTTATCTTCGCTCTGCCCTTCCCGCGCACGATCGGCGACCAGGCCTTGGTGTCGGCAGCGCCCGAGCGCATCAGATCGATTTCAAAGGCGTAACGGTCCGGCCGGTAGAACGCATGCAGATGCTCGACCCCGCGGCCAAGTTGGTCGAAGGACACGCGGATCAGTTCGAGCACCGGCGAGCCTGTGCGCATGTCAAGTGCCTCGGCAATTTCGGGCGAAGCAAGCCCCGCGGTGATCCGCTGGCGGGCGGATTCCACTTTCACGCCGGCGCGTTCAAGCAATTCCAACAGCGGCCGAGAACCGAGCTCCTGTTTGGTGAAGGTCACCGAGATACTCTCGGGCACGTGCGTGGTGAGGTAGGAGAACGGAACGCCGTCGATCGAGCGCACGCGCACCGAGCGCTGCAAGATTTGGTCGGGCGCGGCGCCGAGCGCCTGCGCCACCGTCCCCTCGGCCGGCACATAATCGAAGGACAACAGCTTGACCGCGGTCCGCCGCCCCATGTCGGCAAGATTGGCGAGCACGCCGGAAATGTCGGCAGTCACCGGCGCTGGCGACGGCCGGTAGATCACCCGCGTACCGCTGCTGCGCCGCCGCTCGATCAGCCGCTCGCGGGCTAGCTCGCCCAGAGCGCGCCGCACCGTCACCCGCGATACGCAATGCAATTCCGCAAGTTCGTTTTCTGTGGGGAGCTTGGAGTCGAAACCCGACGCGCCGCTGAGAATGCGGTCGCGCAAGACCAGATAGACTTGCTTTGCTTTCGCCTCGCCTAGCCAGTCGCGCACGCGGCGTCCCCTCCAAGGGCCGCCCGGGGGCGGCGCTTTACTTGGTATCTTTTAGCATACATTATTGCGGACCCTCGACAAGCCCGCCCGTCGGAGGCAGATCGATTGCCCATGAGCGAGCCGCAAACCTTGATCGAGAAGCTGTGGTCGGCGCACGAGATCACGCGCCGCGAGGACGGCGCCGCACTGCTCTGGGTCGACCGGCATTACGTGCACGAAGGTTCGTTCCACGGCTTCAGCCAGATGCAGGCGCGCGGTCGGGCGGTCGCCGAGCCGGGGCTCACCTTCGGTGTTGCCGACCACTACGTGCCGACGCGCGGACGCGACCACGAGATTCCCAATCCCGAGATCGCGGCGATGGTCCGCAATCTTGAGAAAAACGCCGCGGACAATCACATCAGCCTGTTCGGTTTACACGATCCGCGGCAGGGCATAGTGCACGTGGTCGGTCCGGAACAAGGTCTCACCCTTCCCGGCCTGCTGATCGTTTGTGGTGACAGCCACACCTCCACACACGGGGCTTTCGGCGCCTATGCCTTCGGCATCGGCGCGTCGGAAGTTGCGCATGTGCTGATGACGCAGACCATCTGGCAGAAGCAGCCGAAGGCGATGCGCATCACGGTTGACGGAACGGCGGCTCCCGGCATCGCCGCCAAGGACATCGCGCTCGCCATCATCGCGCGTGTCCATGCCGACGGCGCGCAGGGCCACGCCATCGAATTTGCCGGCAGCGCGATCCGGGCGCTGTCGATGGAAGGCCGGCTAACCTTGTGTAATCTGTCGATCGAAGCGGGCGCCCGCTGCGGCATGGTCGCGCCTGACGCGACCACCTTCGCCTATCTGAAGGGGCGGCCCTATGCGCCGAAACGCGCGGCCTTTGAGCAGGCGGTCGAGGCCTGGACGAAGCTCGCCTCCGATCCCCGTGCGGCCTTCGACCGCGACATCACACTCGATGCCGGCGGCATCGCGCCGATCGTCACCTGGGGCACCACGCCGGACGACGCGCTGCCGATCGATGCCGCCGTCCCCGACCCGGCGCGCGAGAGCGATCCGGTACGCGCGCAATATCTGCGCGACGCGCTCGACTACATGGGCATAGCGCCTGGCACGAAGTTGACCGAAATCGGCGTCGACCGCGTCTTCATCGGTTCCTGCACCAATTCCCGCATCGAGGACCTGCGGGCCGCGGCCGCCGTGCTGGCTGGCCGTGTCTCCAAGGTCCCGGGACTCGTGTCGCCCGGCTCCACGCTGGTGAAGCGTCAGGCGGAAGAGGAAGGCCTCGACAAGGTGTTCCGCGACGCCGGACTGGAATGGGTCGAGTCCGGTTGTTCGATGTGCGTCGGCATCAATGGAGACCTGGTGCCGTCCGGCGAGCGCTGCGCCTCCACCACCAATCGCAATTTCCGTGGCCGCCAAGGCCCTGGCGCACGCACGCATCTAATGTCGCCGGCGATGGTCGCAGCCGCGGCGGTCGCCGGCCATCTTGCCGACGTCCGGCCTCTGCTGGCCGGCCGCAAGGCCTAGTGAGGCAGACCATGGTTTCAGGACTTGCGGTTCGATCTCGGAGCATTGCTCTCAGCTTGGCAATCGCTTGCGCAATGCTCTCGTTTCCCCAAGCGCTTCGTGCCGATGACTATCCCTCGCATCCGATCAAGCTCCTGGTCGGCGCCCCGCCCGGCGGTACCACCGACACGATCGCTCGATCGATCGCCGGGCCGATGGCGGCGGCACTGAAGCAGAGCGTTATCGTCGAAAACCGCCCGGGTGCCGGGGGCAACCTTGCTGCGGAAGCAGTCGCGAAATCGGCGCCCGATGGCTACACTCTGCTGGTGAGCTTCAGCAGTCACACGATCAATGCCTCGCTTTATCCCAAGTTACCCTACGATCCGGCCTCCGATTTCACGGCCATTACCAAGGTAGCAACCGTGCCGAGTCTGCTCGTCGGCAATCCGAAACTGCCAGCCAGCGATCTCAACGCGCTGATCGCGTTGGCAAAAGCTCAGCCGGACAGTCTCACGATCGGTATTGGCGGCATCGGTTCGTCGCTGCATCTGGCCGGCGAGAAGTTCAAACTCATGACCGGCACGCGCCTGCTCAATGTGCCTTATAAGGGAACCGCGCCGGCGCTCGCGGACGTACTCGGCGGGCAGGTCGACCTGATGTTCATCAGCCTCGTGACCGGCGCAGAGCAGGTCCGTGCCGGCAATCTGCGCGCCTACGGAGTGACAACCGCGCAACGGCATCCGTCGTTTCCAGATCTGCCGGCGGTCGGTGAGGTCGTGCCCGGATTCGAATCGAGCGCGTGGTTCGGTGTGTTTGCACCCGCGAAGTTGCCACCCGCGATCACCGAGAAATTGAATGCTGTCATCGTTGCCGGGCTCGCTGATCCCAACATGCGCGAGCGATTGCAGAATGAAGGCGCCACGCCGGTGGGAGATACGCCGGCAGAATTTGCCGCCTTCGTGCGCCAGGACATTGAACGCTGGGCACCGATCGTGAGGGCGTCAGGCGCAACGCCCAACTAGGGCAAAGAAATCATGGAAAAATTCGCCCACCTCACGGCCAAAGCCTGCCCGCTGCTGCTGCCGAATTTGAACACCGACCAGATTTTGCCTGCGCGCTATCTCAAGTGGCCGCGCTCGAAGGGCCTCGGCACCGTGCTGTTCCGGGACCTGCGCTTCGACGCCGACGGCAGGGAGCAGGCCGATTTTCCGTTCAACCGACTGGCCTGCCGTGACGCCAAAATTCTGCTGGCGGGCCGCAATTTCGGCGGCGGTTCATCGCGCGAGGCGGCGGTCTACGCGGTCTACGACCACGGCATTCGTTGCGTTATCGCACCCTCGTTC